>Ga0114918_10000410_pt1 | contig 36897 bp, 26 predicted proteins | sample LantaG_FD_87015 | JGI IMG/M metagenome (GOLD analysis project Ga0114918, IMG submission 87015) | Deep subsurface microbial communities from Baltic Sea to uncover new lineages of life (NeLLi) - Landsort_02402 metaG | ecosystem: Environmental > Aquatic > Marine > Oceanic > Sediment | place...
CCCCCCGTTCTTCCCCCCCCCGTCCTCGCTCGGGGGGGGGGGGGGGGGGGGGTGGGGTGGGTGCGGGGGGGGTGGGGTTTTTTTTTTTTTTTTTTTTTTTTCCGTCGAGAAAGAGAAGAACTCACCTCTTTTCTCTTTCTTTCTCTCTCTTTCTCTCTCTTCTCTCTTTCTTTCTCTTTTTCCCATCGCAGAGGCCCACACGATCTCCGACCCTTCCCGCGGCCCCGTGCTCGAGGTCGCCGTGGCCAAGCTGCTCCACGATCACTTCAGGAGGCAGCAGAAGGAAGAAGAAGAGAGGGGGAGCTCTTCGAGGGAAAGAAGCTCGGGTTGCTTTCTTCCTTCGACGCAGCAGCAGCAAGGGAAGAGCGACAACGACAACCGGAAACGGAGGCCTGACCCCCGCAAGCTCCAGATCGTCGCCATGTCCGCCACGGCGGCAAAGCTCCACCGCCTGGCCTCGTGGATCGGAGGGGACGCTTCCCTCTTTATCACAGACGTGCGACCGGTCCCTCTCTGCGAGTTCGTCGCCGACGCCTCGACCGGCGGGGTGTTCCGAAAACTCACGATGGGTTCCCGCGGCGTCGGGGTCGAGCCTGCGCCCTGCCGGGTGCTGCAGGAGCCCAGGCCGCGAAAAGGCACAGGAGAGGTGTTGCCGGCGGCGGCCAGGAGGGGCGACGGGCTCGCTCTGACGGCGCTGGTGGCCGAGGCTGTCGCCGCGGGAGAGCCCACTCTGATTTTTTGCGGGAGCAGGGCGAAGGCCGAGGGGGCGGCGAGGATGCTGTCGCTGGCCCTTCCCCTGCTGCTGCCTTCTTCGTCATCGCCCTTGACTTCTCTAGAACAGCAGCAGCAGCAGCAGCAGCAGCAACAAGAGCCATCTTCGACCCCCTGCTCCTCTTCTTCTTCTCCCGCTGCTTTTCTCTCGGAAGCTGCAGTCAAAAGGCAAGCCAAACTGCAACAACGCCTCCGCGCCGCGGCCGTGGACCGCCTCCGGGAGCTGACCCTGGGTTCCGGGAACCCCCTGCTGGAGCGCTCTATCTTGGCAGGGGTCGCCTGGCACCACGCCGGCCTCTCGGCGGCGGAGAGGGCAGCCGTGGAATCCGCTTTCAAGGAAGGGGCTGTCCTGGCTCTCTGCGCGACGTCAACGCTCGCTGCGGGAGTGAACCTGCCGGCAGTGCGAGTCATCGTCCGTTCTCTCAGGCAGGCCGGAGGAGGAGGGGGTCCTCAAGGAGGATCTCTGCTTTCCAGGGCTCAGTACCTGCAGATGGCGGGGAGGGCAGGGAGGGCAGGGATGGCATCGCGCGGGGAGGCCTTTCTGTTGATAGGCCCCGAGGAGAGGGGGGACGCGGCGGCGCTGCTGTCTGCCCCTCTGCCTCCAGTGGAGTCGAGGCTGGTGCTGGCTTCCTCTCTCGCGGCGCTGAGGGGGAGGGAGAAGAAGAAGGAGGAGGAACAGGTTTTGAACGGCGCTGCTGCTGCTACTGCTGCTGCTGCTGCTGCTCTTGCTCCTTCGCAACAGCAGCAGCAAGCTCCGAAGGGTAGCAGCGACGAAGAAGACCCCTTGGAGCGCCTGCTGCTCGAGGCAGTGGCCTGCGGCGCCGTGAGGTCCTCGGAGGACGCCGTGGCGCTGGTCGAGTGCACGCTGGCGCGGGCGCAGGAGGAAGAGAAGGAAGCGGACAGAGAAGAAGCTGAAGACGACGGCGACGGCGGCGACGGCGACGGCAAAGGTAAGAGCAAAGCTTCCTCTTCCTCTTCCTCCTCCTCGGCGGTCGCCGCGGCCGCCTTCGACGCCCTGCGCAGGCTCCGAGAGCGCAGGTTGGTCTCCCTCAGGACCGGAGCTGCCGCCAAGGTCGTCGTGAAAGAGGAGGAGGAAGACGAGGCGGAGAAGGAAGGGGGAGGAGGAGCTTGCGGCCGCGAGAACAATCCGCCGCCGCTGCCTCCTCAAGAAAAGCAAGCTCCTTTCCTCCCACCTCCTCCGCCTCCTCCTCCTCTCCTCGCCCTCTTCTCCCCGACCACGCGCGGCTCCGCCGTCGCCGCCGCCTGCCTCCCGACCTCTGAGGGGGAGAGGATGCACGACGAATTGGAGCAGCTCTTCTCCAACCCTTTACCGCTCGACTCGCTGATCCCTCTAATCTTCGGCGTCTTGCCCTCGGGAAGTGGAAACGGAAACGGAAACGGAAACAGCTGCCGTTCTTCTTCTTTCCCCGCGTTCTCGGTGCGCAACTGGGCGGCCTGGGAGCGGTGCCTGGCCCATAGGCTGTCGGGCAGGTCTCTGAGGGCCGCCAAGGCCTTGGGGGTGACCAGGGAGCACGCGGCGGGGAGGGCAAGGCTCGGGGTGAGCTCGAGTTTTTCCGCTTCCGCTTCGACCTCGACCTCTTCTTCGATTTCTTTCACTTCTTCTTCAACTTCAACTTCAGCTTCTTCCTCTTCCCTGGACGAGAGGCACCACCGCTTCGTCGCCGCCGCCGTGGCCGCAGCCTTGCTCGATGAGGAGTCGCCCGAGTCCGTTTCTGCCAAGTGGGAGAGCGTGGCGGTCTCGACTCTCGGGGTGGACGCCGCCGTCGCCGCCGCGGCGGAGGCCGCGGGTCTGAGCGCGAACGCTTCTTCTGCTTCTGCTGCTGCTGCTGCTGCTGCTGCGATTCCCTCCACCTCCGCTCCCCCGCTGATGGCCATCCCCCTGGGCGAGTTCCAGCGCCTGCAGGCCGAGGTCTCCCAGCGCGCCGCCCTGGGCTCGGCGCTGGCCGCCGCTGCCGGGTGGGAGCACGGGGCGTCGCTGCTCGCCTCGATCTCCGACCGGGCAGCGGCCTCGGGCGTCGGCGGCATCGGCGACGGCGCCGGTGGCGCCAGGCCCGAGCTGCTGCCGCTGCTCTCTGCCCTACCTCCTCCCATCTTGGACGTCAGGGCAGCCAGGGCGCTGTTCGACGCAGGGATCACCGATTTGGGCAAGGTGGCGCGGGCGGCCGAGGAGAGGCTGGCCAAGGCCTTTCTGAGCCGGGTCCGGGTTCCGAAGCCGAAGCCGCAGCAACAAAACACCAGCAACACCAGCAACAACAAGCGGCCCCTCAACTCGAATCCCGGGGCCGCGTGGAGCCGCTGGGCGACCAAGGCCGCCAAGAAGGCCAAAGAGGCGGCCCAGAAGAGGATGCGGCAGGAGGAGAGGGCGCGGGAGGAGCTCGCGAGGGCTGCCGAGGCGGAGGGGGGACTGCTGCAGCTGGGCACGCAGGCGACGACGCTGAGGTGATGAAATGTTTTGTTTTTTTGCTTTTTTGCTTTTTTGCTTTTGAAAGAGAATGTAACAATAAGACAAAAAAGGTGAAATAAAAAACTCGAGCCAGAAACGAGGCGGAGAGAAAGAGAAGAGAACAGAAGAGAAGAGAAGAGGTTGAAGAGGAAGAACGAAACAAGAAGAAGAAGAATTCTCTCACTCTTTTCATTTTTTTCTTCGTTTTCTTTCTTTCCCTGTCCCCGTCTTCTCCGCGCCTCGCCCCCTCCCTCCCACTAACATGAACCTCCACGACGACCCCGCTTCCAATCCCTCCCCCCTCTCCACCCCGCGCCAGGTCCTGGAGGCCGCGGCGGAGCACGTCGACTTCTTCGTCGCCTCGCGCGACCGTGCCGCCGAGCTCGAGCGCCGGTCGCTCGAGGGGCGCTGCAGGGAGGTCGTGACGGCGACGAGGGACAAGCTCGAGAAGGTCTACAGGGCCTACACCAAGGCCCGCGAGAGGCTGGTGGAGGCGCTGAGGGCGAAGGAGGCCGCCGAGGCGGACGCGAGGGAGCTGCAGCACAAGTACGCGATCAAGGCGAGGTGAGTTCGATTTTTTTTTTTGAAATTCGCGGTGGTTGCAAAAAGAGAAAAAGGAGAGCTTTTTTTTCAGATCCCGCCTCCCCTTGCCGCCTCGGATTGCGCCCAGGGAGGCGCCTTGGGCTCTTCTGCCTGTTGGAAGAGCTGTCTGCGAAAGGAAAAAAGAAAAACGAGGCGGATTGAAAGCGCGAAGGAGAGAGAAAAACGAGGACGAGAGCGCCGACCAAAAACGAAAAAAACTCAAAAAGAAACTCGACTTTTTTCCCCACTTCAAAAAAAAACAGCCAAGCCCGTCAGCTCAAGGAGCGCGTCGACGCGCAGAAGCAGGAGATCGCCGGGCTGCGCGCTCAGCTGCAAGGAGGCGGAGGCGGAGGAGGCGGCTGCGGAGGGAGCGGGAGCGGAGGAGGAGGGGCGTTTTTCCAACGGCCCTCTTCTGCCGCCGCCGCGGCTTTCCGCCAGGGGCAGCAGCAGCAGCAGCAGCAGGCTCAGGCGCAGAGCGCCTTCGGGGCTGCCTCCATGGCGCTCGTGCCGCGCCCGTCGAGCGCGTTCCTGGGAGGAGGAGCAGGAGGAATCAACAACAACAACAACAACATTGGCGGGAGCCTCCGCGGCGGCCGCCTCTTCGCCGCGCCGCCGCCGCAGCAGCAGCCAATGCTCTTCCACCAGAACCACCACCACCAGCAGCAGCAGCAGCAGCGCGCCGTCCCGGCGTCCTCGGCGTCGATCTGCTCGCTCCCCCAGGGCCCGGCAGCCTCGTTCGCGCCGAGCGAGTTTGCAAATGGAAACGGAGGAGGAGGAGGGAACGGGGGAGGAAACGGAGGAGGAAACGGAGGAGGAGTTTCCGACAGCAACCGCTACCAAAACCAGTTCCAGCAGCAGCAGCTGCAGCAGCGCCAGGGCCGCGGCGGGACGGGCGAGGGGAGCCGGGTGTTTTGAGTGAGGTGACAGGGAAGAGAGACAGAGAAAGCGAGAGAGGGGAAGAGTTTTTTTTTTATGTTTTGCAACCAAGAAATCATTCTTTTCGACGGGGCTGTCGTTCGCAATTTTTCAAAAAGAGAAAAGAAGCAAAATCCGATGGCGCCCCCCCGGTGGTTCCTCAAGCTCTCGGGCCGCAGCCTCGACGACGCCTCGCTGGCCAACAGCAAGAGAAAGAAGAGGAGGAAGCTCCCGGGCTTCAAGGCCTTCGGCCGGAGCGCGTCCACGACGCAGCTGGTGGCGCTGGGGGCGAGCAGCGAACTGTCTTCGTCGGCCGATGGCGATGCCGACGCCGACGCGAGCGCTGCCGCTGCAGACGAGGAGTGGAGAATCGAGGCCGCTGCCCCTCCCCCCGTCCCGCCGCCTCCCCAACCCCTTCCCCTTCCCTCCCCATCAACGGCCAGTAAAATCAGCCTATCCATGCCGTCCCCGCTCGCCGTCGCCAAGGGCTGGTACCTCGCCACGCACTGCGCGCTGGCGCTGTTCCCGTTCCCGGCCATCTTCCTCAGCGACAGGGGGCTGTCGAGCGTCGAGATCGGGACGATCATGGCTCTGCGGCCTTTCATCTCCGCGGTGGCAGGTGCGTGCTTGTGTTTTTGTGTGTTTCAGAGGGAGAGGGAGGGAATTGGGGATCGGGGGTAGGGAGGGAAAGAGTGGGCGACCAATGCGCTTTTTGAAACCTTTTTTTTTCTTTTCTTCTTCATCGCGCTTCTCGACCTCAACTTCAACCTCAACCTCTTCTCCTTCTCCTTGCTTCTCTCTCACCGCCTCAAACAGGGAACGCATGGGCCATCCTCGCCGACGCCACCCGCTCCCACCGCACGGTCCTCCTCTCGACCTTCGTCGCCGCCGGGATCGCGAGGGGGCTCGTCGGTCTTCCTTTCTTGAAAACCTTCTGGCCATTGCTGGCTGCGGTCTTGCTGTCGGAGGCCGTGGCGGCTCCGGTCATCATTCTGGCAGACGCTGCGACGCAGCAGGCCGCAGAGGCGGCGGGAAGCGACTACGGGCGGGTCAGGCTGTTCGGCGCCGTGGGCTTAGGGGCCTTCTCGCCTCTCAACGGTCTTCTGGTGACGAGGCTGGGGAACGGGGCCGGGTTTTGTGCTGGAGCGGCGGCTTGGCTTTCGGCTTCTTGCCTGACCGCAATGCTCCCGGTGTCCGGTCTGAGCGCCGCAGCCGCCCGGGGCCAGAGACCGGCGGGGAGGAGGGCCGCGAGCGAGGCAGGCGGGGTCAGCAGCTGCTGCGGGGGGAGGCTGCCGCTCCCTGCTCCCTCGGTGGTGGTTGTTTCGAAGAGGGAGGAAGCAGAGGAAGAAGCAGAGGAGGAAGAAGAGGAGGAGGAGGAGTGGAGTGGAGTGGAGGAAGGAGAGGAGGAGGCTGCCATCGAGCGAGAGCTCGCTTCGTCGCCGTGCGCTTCTCCTTCTGCTACCGTCATCGAGGTGGAGGCCGGTGCTGCTGCGGGAACAGGAGGAGGAGAAGCAGCGGCAGCAAGAGCGGCGGAGGCTTTGCCTTTGCCTTTGACGGCAACAACAGCAACGCAAGAGCAGCAACGACAAGAACAAGCTCCTCCCGCTGCTCTCCTCCCCTCCCGCTTCGGAGGGGCGACGACAATTCGAGCCCGCCTCTCTTCCCACGGAGGAGGCGACGGAGCCGCCGCAATCGCCGCCGCGGCAGCCGCGCTGAGCCCCTCCTCCCCTCCTCGGAGAGACACCCTCGTCGTCGCCTCCGAGGCCTCTGCCCGGAGCGAGAGCGGCGACGGCGGCGGCGGCAACGGAGACGGGAGGAGCAGGGGCCGGGGCTCCCCTTCCCCGGCACCTTCCACCTCCGCCTCCTCGACGCGGCCGCTCTCCCCCGGGGGGCTGGGAACCGAGGGAGGGGGAAAAACGATCCTGACCTCTTCTTCTTCTTCTTCTTCTTCTTCGGCAGCGACGGCGAAAGCTCTCGCTTCCCTTCCCTCGAGGAGAAGAACTTCCTCTTCGACAAACCTCGACCTCGGCTCCTCCTCCTTCGACGCCTCGACGCTCCCCCTCCACCGAAAGATCGCGGCGGTGTTCGGCTCCCCGAGGGCCGCGCTGTTCTTCGCGACGGCGTGGAGCCTCGGTGAGGAAGGAGTTGTTTTGGTTTCTTCTTCTTTCTTCTTCTTTTTAAAGCTTTCGCTATTTTTTTTTCGTTCGGCGGGGTCGAGGTCGACGAAAAAAAAACGGGAAAAAAACTCACCTTTTTTCTTTCCCCTCTTTTCTTCTCCTTTTCCGCCTTCTCCTCTCCAACCCCCAAAAACAGGCTACGGCGCGGGCACCATCGACTCCTGGCTCTTTGTCTTCCTGGAAGAACTCCCGCTGAGAGCCTCGAAGCAGCTGATGGGGGTGACGATTTTGGTGACCTGTGCAACCGAAGTCCCTGCCTTCTTCTTCGCGGGGCGCCTCATCGAGAAATTCGGTTCCGGTAGAGTCCTCTCTGTCGTGTCGTTGGTGCTTGCTGGGAGGCTACTGGGCTACTGGTTCCTTCCCCGGGTGGCGCCACACAGCAGCCCCTGGGCCGTTTTACCTTTAGAGACTTTAAATGGTGTCACCTTCGGTTGCGGGTGGGCAGCGGGCACCGCCAGGGCCGCGAGCTTGGCTCCTCCCGGGTTGGCCGCGACCGCCCAGGCTGCTTTCGCCGCAGTGTACGGTGGTCTCGGGGCCGGGTTGGGGTCCCTGGCCGGGGGCGTGGTGAGGTCGAGGGCGGGGGGGGCGAGGGCGGTGTTTGCGGCGGCGGCGGCGGTGGTCGGGCTGTCGTGGGCGGCGACGGCCGTCGCAGAGATCTTCGTGAAGAGGAGCGAGATGAGGAAGAGGAGGAGGAGTACAGGAGGAGGCGCTGCGGCGACTCTGAAGCAGAAACAGAAGCAGCAGCTGCAGCAGCGGAAAGGGGGCTTCCAGCGGTGGCCCTCGCTCGCTTCTTCGTCTTTGTCGTCGTGAAACAGCGGCGACGGAGGAGAGAGGAAGAAGAAAATCGGGACGCTCGCGGCGTGAAATAACAAAAAAAAAACAAAAAAGATCAGCAGAATCTTATATTCGTTACAACTCCAGTCCAAGAAACTCCATTCTTTTTCCGAACAATTCAGAAAAGAGAGGGAGACAGAGAGACAGAGAGAGAGTTTTCAGAATTGCAACCGGCAGGTCTCTGTAAAAAGGTCAGCGGGAACGTGAAAAGCAAAAAAAGAAAAAAGAAAAAAGAAAAAAAAAACAGTTTCAAAGTTTTTGTTTCGAGCAATCGAATTCAATTGCCCCCTTCCCTTTCTCTCCGCCTCCTCGGAGACGCAGGAGGTCCCTTTCGGCTCTTTCCGTTGGACATGGACAGAGAGCCCGACCCTCTCCTTCCATGACGCGAAGAAACGGAGGAACGGCGGCCCAAGAGCGCCCGGAAGGGGGCGTCGTCGGCGATGGTGGCGGCGGCGGCGGCGGCGATCGAGTGCGAGCGCCCCCCTCGACCTCAACAACCCCGACCCTGACTAGCAACCGCAGCAGCCGCAGCCGCAGCAGCAGCTGCCTCCCGACGACGACCGCGGCCTCCAAGCTCTGGTACCTCTGGACCTACTCGGCGCAGGCCATGCTTGTCCCGTTTCTGAACCTGGCGTTCCTCAGGGAGGCGGGTTTGACGAGGGCGCAGCTCGGGGCCGTTTCCGCGGCGAGGCCGTGGCTCTCCGCCGTGAGTTTTTGTTTTGTTTTTTATTTTATTTTATTTACCGCGCCTTTTCTGCTCGAAAGAGAGAGAAAAACTCACTCTCTCTCTCTCTCTCTCTCTCTCTCTCTTTCTCCCTTCCTCAAAAACACCAAATCCAAAGATCACGGGCAACCTCTGGGCGCTCTGGGCAGACTCCACGGGCCGCCACGGACCCATTTTGCTTTTTGCTTACTGCTCGTGCGGCCTCCTTCGCTACTCCCTCAGATTCGTCAAGGGTTTCCCCCAAACGCTCGGCGTGGTTTTGCTGATGGAAGCCTTGGGTTCTCCCGTAAACATCATCGCCGACGCGGCTGTGATAGCCTCGGGGAAAGAGGAGGGGGACTACGGCCGCACGAGGCTCTTCGGCGCCGTCGGCTGGGGCCTCTGCTCGCCCGTCGGCGGGTGGCTCGTTCAAAAGAAAGGGTTGGGGGCAGGGTTCGTCGCCAACGGCGTGGGGTGGGGCAGCGGGCTGCTGCTGACGCTGATGCTTCCCGTCGGGGTGCTGTCTTCTTCGAGCTCGAAGGAGGAGAAGGAGAAGGAGAAGGAGAGGAAGAAGAAGAAAGGGGAGGAGGGTTTGAGCTCCGAAGCTGCGGCCTCTGCTCTCGCTGCCGACTCTGCTACTGCTTCTTCTTCTTGTCCTCCTCCTCCCCTTGAAAGCGGGGCTGAAGGAGGAGGCATCGCGGGCTCTCGCAGGAGGCTCGCCAGCGGCGGTTGGGAGGAGGAGCAGAACGAGGACGGTGAACGCGAAGAAGAAGGAGAAGGAGGCGAAGAAAGAGGAGGAGAAACTTCTTCGTCTTCGTCGGAGGAGGAAGACGAAGAGGAAGCCGCGGCTGCCGTCGCCGAGGCCGCCGCGCGCGAGGCGCCGCTGGCCCCCGCGGCAGAGCTCGTCGCCTTCGACGGGCACGCCCTGGCGTATCACTCGCATCATCATAAGAGGAAGAAGAAGAAGAAGGAGAAAAAAAGGAGGCAGAATCAACGGTCTCTCTCCTCTGACGTCGAGGAACCTCTCTTGGCCGAAGAAGAAGAAGACGAAATTCGCGGAAACACCGGCGACGACGGAAACGAAACCTCCTCGACCTCTTCCTTTTCTTCTTCCGACGACGACGACACCAACAACAACGAGTCCCTGCCCCTTACAAAAAAGCTCGCCGCCGTCTTCTCCTCCTCCCCTCGAGCGGCCACCTTCTTCGCCACCGCTACCCTTTTCGGCTTCGCGATGGGAACGATCGATACCTGGCTGTTCGTGTTTTTGGACGAGGCCCTGGGAGCGAAAGAGGCTCTGATGGGGGCGACGCTAACGGTGACTTGCATCGTCGAAGCGCCAGTCTTCTACGCTTCGGGACACTTGATTAGATCCTTGGGGGTGCCCCGCATCCTGCACATGGTCCACGCCGCTTTCTTGCTGCGTTTGGCCTGCTACTGGCTGCTGCCGTGGCTGGTAACAGTCAAAAACTTCTCCCCGTGGGTCGTCCTCTTCGTCGAGCCGCTGCACGGCATAACCTTCGGGTGCGCCTGGGCAGCAGGGTGCGCGCAGGCGGCCAGGCTCGCTCCTCCGGGGCTGTCGGCCACCACGCAGGCGCTGTTCAGCGGGCTGTACCTGGGGGCCGGGAGCGGGCTGGGGGCCCTTGTGGGAGGGGCGGTCCACGCTCGGTTCTCGAGAGAAGGGCAAGGGGGCAGCGGGGGCCGGGCGGTTTTTGCCGTCGCCGACGGCGTCGTCGCCGTCGGGTGGGCTCTCTCGACGCTGGCGGGGCTGTTTATGGGTCCGCCGCTTCCCTCTTCGAGCTCTTCGAGTTCGCGTTCTTCTCGTTCGGCGTCGAGGGAGGTCGATTAAAAAAAAACTTTTTTGAACTTCTTTTTTTGCAATCAAATTCTTCTTCGTTTTTTCGTTACACACTTTCTTTCTTCCCTTTCTCTCTCTCATCCCTTTTCTCACAGCTCCACCCGTAGCTGCACCTCGTTGACGCGCTCTTCGAGCTGGAACAGAGCTCCGTACTGGGCGAGTCGGAAAGCTCCTCGAGAATCCCTTTCGCAGAGTTTCAAACCGTCTCTCTTCAGAGCCGCCACAAGGGCCTCCCTCGCCGACAGCGCTGCCTCGCGGGTCGCGTACTGTGCCGGGACGCGCGCCGCGGCGATGAGCTCGCCTCCGCGGGCCGAGAGGCGGACGCCCTCCCTCGTCGGCAAGGGCGGGGTCGAGGGAGGAGTTTCTTCTTCTGAAGAGGAAGAAGACGAGCTTTCTTTCTTCTTGCCCTTGGACAGGGGAGGCCCGATGTGAAGAGACATGACCTTGGGCTCGGAGGGAGAACCCTCAGAGGTTGCTGTCCCCGGTGGGAAATGCATGACCACGGGCTGCGACTCTACGAATCTCGTTTGGGTTTCGTTCTGGCCAGAGGCGTACGAGCCGACCCTCTCGAAACCCTCGTCCCTCCGAGTGTAATCGCACTCGACGGCGAAGTGCGGGGCATAGAGGCGAAGGTCGTAGTCTAGGTTTTTGGAGACAACCTCGTACGGGGGGAAGGAGGTGGCGTCGCTGGTGCTTGCCGCGGAGGAGGTCGAGGGTCGTTGCCGCTGTCGTCGAGCGAAGACCGCGCCACGATCGACGGCGGCACTCCGGGTCGCCAATGTCGGCATCATGGGCATCATCGGCATCGGCGTCGGCCTCCCCAGGAGTGCCGAGGCCATCTCGGGTCTCGATTAGAATCCGGGAGCTTAGAGAACTTTCGTGAGTCTCTCTCTGCGAGCGGAGAGAAAGGAAGAAACCGTAGAGAAGGAGAGAAGAAAGGGGAAAGGAAGAGGAGATTGAAAGTTGAAAAAAGAAAGAAAGAGAGAGAGGCTAGTTGTGACGAAGAAAAGAAAACCCGAGTCTTCCTCTTTCTTCTCATTTCGTTGTTTTCACTCATTTCTAAAACCAAAAACACACGACAGTACAAAGCGAAAAGCAGAAGCAGAAGCAGAACAGTTCAGAAGAAACAGAAGAAGCAGCAGGAGGAAATAAATAAATAAATAAATAAAGAGCTGGAAAACCTTACTCCTTCCCTCCCTCGCGGCGGAGGAGGCACTCCGGCGCCGCCCTCGGCCACGCCTCCGCGGACAGCCTCCTCCCCAGCTCCAAATAGGGCGCGGCCCTCTCCTGGTTGCTCAGTCCGGCGGCGCCGCTGGTGGTTGTGAGCACCCAGAGCTCGGTTTGAGACAGGCAGCGGGGCCAGCCTTCGGGGCGGAGATGAGAAGGCTGGAGACCGTAAGCAACATCCGACGAGTCGAACTTTTTCTTTTTGGCGATGTTTTTGTGGTTCATTTTCGAGTCGTTTTTCGAGCTCTTTTTCGAATCTCTTCCGGAATTGAGCAGCTCGACAAACTGCCTCTTGCCCGTGAAGGCGATCACGCGAGGGGCGCAGCAGGTGGAAGGGTGGTGGCGGTTGAGAGGAGAGAGAGGAGAGGGAGAAGGAGGAGGAGAAGAAGAAGAAGCCTTTGCTGCTCCTTCTTCCTTCACTCCTTCCTCTCCTTCTTCTTCTCCTCCTTCTCCTTCATCCTCCTCCTCGCCGTCGTCGATCCCGCACCTGCACCCCACGCTCTCCGCCGCTCTGCGCACGTGCTCCACCAGCCTGTCGTAGTAGACCGGGGCCCACCTTCCAAAAGTATCCGAAGATATTTTGCAAGAGTGCGTTTCGGGATGTCCCGTTCCGACGTCGGCGAGGCCGATCCCTGCGAACTCGCACAGGAGCTCGTCGTCGGTCGCCGTCCCCGAGAAGGGGCTCGACTTAATCCTCTGCTCGTTCTCGACTCTCTGAGAAGAAGAAGAGGGAGAGAAAACGGAAGGAGAAGCAGAACGAGAAGAAGAGGTCGAAGGAGGGAAGTGCAGCAGCGACGTCTCCGGCGGCACGATCCCCGGCGACGAGTGCAGCAGAGGCCAGAAGCGGTTCGAACGGTGCGCGTACGCGTGCCCCAGGGACCACGCCGTCACCGAGGGGTTGGTGCCCGTGAGCACGCAGCGCAAGGGCCGGGAGCCGAGCCTCTCGGGGAGGCCCCGGGGTTTTTGGAGAGGGGAGAAGAAAGGAGAGGGAGTCGGGGTCGAGGGAGGAAGAGCGGCAGCGAGAGCAGCGGCGGCATCGCCATCGACTTTCGCTCGCTTGATCATCTCCTCCACCGTTGCGTCTCGCTCTTCCGCCTCCTCTTTCGCCTCAACTTTGATCCGAGACAATAAAAGGTCGTTTCCTTGATCCGCTGGGGCGAGAGCAGGGCGCTTTGAGGCGGACTGGAGGCGCGTGGATCGCATTTTTCCTCTTCTGCTAGTAAAAAAAGCGGGGAAGGACGATTCGTCGAAGATCGATTGTGAGTCGGTGGATTTTTTTCATTTTCGATTTTTCCTTCTCTCTTCCTCTCTCTCCCTTCCTCCCTTCCTCCCTCGATGTCCTCCCCGGCCGTGCTCACGTTCGCGGTCATCGGCGAGGGAGACTCGCCGATCTTCGAGGCCGACCTCGCGGCGCCGCCGTCGGCGGCGTTCACGGACGCGGTGGTGAGCGCGGGCGGCGACGGAGAGAACGACGACGACGATTCGAAAGAGCCATCGACGACGACGACGACCTCGACCTCGACGAGCGAGCAACAGCAACAGCAGCCTCCGCCCCCTCCTCCCTCCTCCCGCGACGAGCGCGCCGCCTACCTGCACCAGTTCATCCTCCACGCCGCCCTCGACGCCGTCGACGAGGTCCTGGCGTCGAACTCGGGAGCGGGAGCAGCAGGAGGAGGCGGAGGAATGGCGTCATCGGCGGGATCATCGGGATCGTCGTCGGCCGCGGCCGCGGGCGCCGGCGGCGCCCCCCACCTCGGGGTCGTCGACAGGTTCAACGCCCTCCAGGTCTCCGCCTACGCCACTCCCGGATCCCTGCGGCTGCTGCTGCTGCACGACGGCAGGCCCGACGACGTGGTGCGGGGGTTTTTCAAAGAAGTGCATGAAGCCTTAGTCAAGGCGCGGCTCAACCCGTTTTTCATCGGGGGGAGCTCAAGCTCAAGCTCGAGCTCGAGCGGGAACAACAACAACGGCAGCAGCGGCAGCAGCAGTTCCTCCCTGTGCTGCGGCGGCGGGAGCTCCGGGACGGGCCTGACGGGCCTGCTGGCTTCGAGGGGCAGCGGGTTCGACAGGAGGGTGCGGAGCCTAGCGAGGAGCTACTTCCGGGTGATGGTCTGAAGAAATTGGTGATGGTTTTTGTAAAAAAAAAATCCCGAGGTTGAGAGAGTTTTTGCTTCACATTTCTTCCCTTTTTCTTTCTTCTTTCTTCTCTCTCTTTCGCGGCGTCGTTCTCTTCTCTTTCTCTCTTCCTCCGTCCTCGGGCAGAGAGGGAGAGAGGCAGCACAGGAGAGCGCGCTCTAAGTAGCAGTAGCAGAGAGCGTCTGCGCGTACTCGAGAGAGGAAGAAGAAAAACAAGAAGAAGAAGTCGAAAAAAAAACTCTCTCTTCGATGGACGACGGCCAACAGCAGCGTGTCTTCCGCGCCCCGCTGCCGGCCGACAGCGCCGGCGCCGGGCCCTCTGTGCCGGCGCAGGCGCTCGCCGTGCCGCCCTCGACGTCGCGCACGATCACGGACACGATCATTGGAGGTGAATATCGAGGAGAAAAGGAGGAGAAAGGAGGAAGAAGAAGAATTTCTTTTCTTCGTCCTCGTTCCTCGTTTCCGCCATTGCTCTTCCTTGGAGAGCGGTTGAAACTCGCAACGGATACTCTCAAACCTCGCTCCGCGGCTCGCTCCGAGCGTACAGAGGGGTAGAGGGCGTCCACGAGGCCATGCTGGTCATTGGAACGAGGGAGAAAGAGAGAGAGGGGAGGGAAGGAGAGCGCGCGAGAGAGCAGCAGAAGGAGAAGAGGCACAGGCGAGAAGAGCGGCGGCGACGAGGAAGGGAGCGACGAATAAAAAACTCATTCCCTCTCTTTCTCTCTTTTCTCGTTCAAACACCAACCAAAAAACAGAGCACGAGCACACCATCGTCGGCTACTCGCTCGTGAAGGGCATCGGCGACGGTGAGTGCAATTAGGAAATGGAAAGAGAGAGAGAGAACGATGGAGAGAGAGGGAGAGAAGATGTCGATAAGGGCGAACGAAGAAGAAGAAAAAAAACGCAAAAACTTAACCTGCTCTCTCGCTTTATCCTTGTTCTTTTTTTCAACCACCACCTTCACCACCAAATCCTCCTCCATTCTAACAGGAGAGCCCATCGCCTCGGAGCGCTTCACCGTGGGCGGGCACGAGTGGGTGCTGCTGTTCTACCCCGACGGGAAGAGGTCCTCCTCCGCGCCGGCGCAAGAAGCCGCCGCGGCGGCGGCGGTTGCGGCGCACGGGCAAGGCCAGCAACAGCAGCAGCAAGCCGCCGCCGCCGCTCAGGCCGCGCAGGCTGCCGCCGTGGCCGCCCAGACCGCAGCCGCCGCTGCCGCCGCTCGGCAACAGCAGCAACAACAGCAGCAGCAGCAGCAGCGCAACGCTGCTGCGACCGCTGCTGCGGCGGTGGCGGTGGCGGCGGGCAGGGCGGCGCTCCAGCAGCAGCAGCCTCCGCAACAGCTCCCCCGCGGCCCCGGGGAGGCGGCGGCGACGACAACCGCCGCCAACGCTGCTCCTGCCGCTCTCCCTGCCGCGACAACTGCCACCAACAACGGCAGCGCCGCCGTCGCGGCCCTCAACGCCGCGCAGAGGCAGCAGGCCGCCCAGCAGCAGCAGCAGCAGCTCCAGGCCCGCAACGCCGCCAACGACAACGCCGCAGCCGCAGCCGCCGCGCAAGCTCAGGCCGCCGCCGCAGCCGCAGCCGCCGCGCAAGCTCAGGCCGCCGCTGCAGCCCAGGCCCAGGCCCAAGCAGCAGCGACGGCGGCCAGCAACAACGAGTACGCCGCTCTGTTTGTGGCGCTGATCGGAGAAACCAGCGACCCGCTGGGCGTCGTCAACACCTCGGACGGCCGCGTCGTCCGCGCCTTCCACCGCTTCACGCTCGTCGACCAGTCTGCTCCCCCGGGCAGCGCCAGCGCCAACAACCTGACCAAAGGTCGTCGCAGGGACCAGGGGGCCGTGAAGATCTCGTGCGCGAGGCAGGACCCCAACGCGCGCAACTGCCACGGCTACCGGAAATTCGTCAAGAGATCGGTGCTCGAAAACCCGGCCGCGGGTTATTTGGTCAACGACACTCTGGTGATCCGGTACACGATCGAGCTGGTGGTCTCGACGGGGGGCGCCCTGGCGAAACCCACCGCCGGAGGAGGAGGCAGCGGCGGAGGCCTCGGGATCGGGTCGCTGCGCGGCCTGGGCGGGCGAGGGGGAGGCATCGGCACTGAAAGAGAAGGTTCGCTGCTGCCGCTGCCGCCGCCGTCGCTCGGGCTCGACCTCGCGCGCCTGCTCGACTCCGGAGCAGGCGCAGACGTCGAGTTCGAGGTCGAGGGAGATGTTTTCAAAGCGCACCGCATCGTGCTGTCGGCGAGGTCTCCCGTGTTCGACGCGCTGCTCAACGGGGGGATGCGCGAGGCGAGGGAGGTGTTTGGAGGAGGAGATGGGGATGGAGATGAGGTGAAGAACAAGAACAACGGCGACGACAAGAGGTCGTCGCTGGCCTCGAGCGGCGCCAGCGCCCCGCGCCTCCTCCCCCAACTGCCGAGGATCAGGATCTCCGACGTGCGCTCCCCGGTCTTCAGGGCGCTGCTGCACTTTGCCTACACCGACGAGCTGCCCTCGGAGATCGGGAGCAACGCCAACTCGGCCAGCGGAGGGAATGGAGAAGCTGTTGTCGCGACATCAAACGCAGCAGCAGCTCCGCCATCAAACGCCCTCGCCGTCGTCGCCGCCGCTCCCCCGCGCCCTCCAGCCACGACGACCACAACCACCGCCGCCTTCGCCGCGGCCCTCTCGACTGTCGGCGCGGCGCTCGACGTTCCCATGGCCCAGCACCTGCTCGTCGCCGCAGACCGCTTCGCGCTCTCACGCCTGCGCCGGATCTGCGAGCGGAGGCTGTGCGAGCGCGTCGACGTGTCGACGGCGGCGACCACTTTGGCCTTGGCCGAACAGAACAACGCGGGCGACCTCAAGAGGGTGTGCCTGGCGTTCGTGTCGAGAAACCTGCAGGCCGTGATGGCCAGCGAGGGGTACCAGCACATGGTGAGTAGAAAAAACGGCTTTCGGAAGTTTAAAAGTTTTCGTTTTTTTTCGATTTCGATTTCGGGTTTTTTTTCGTTCGTCCATCGAGCGAAAGAAGCAAAAAAAACTCACCTTTCTTTTTTTTTCTCTCTCTCTCCCCCAACACAACAGGTCCAATCCTGTCCCAACCTGCAGGCCGAGCTCCTGGCCGCCATCGCCGCCTACCCCGCCGCCGCCATCGCCGGAGGGGGAGGAGGAGGAATGATAGTCCAGCAACACTCGCACCACCACCACCACCGGCACCACGAGGGGGGCTCTTCGAGGCAGCAGCAAGGGGGGCAGCAGCAGCAGCGCCACGGCGGAGGCTCCGGCGCCGCCGCCGCGACCGCCGCGGCGCAGGCCATCGCTGACACCGCCCGGGTGCTGACGCGGCAGCGGGAGCTGGCGCAGCAGCAGCACGCGCAGCAGCGGCAGCAGCAGCTCAACAACCCGAGGCCCCGGGCGCACAACCTCGAAGGGGAAGGAGAGGACGAGGGCGGGGGCGACGGCCGGCGCGTGAGGCCGCGCGCCGAATGATCTTTTCCCGTTTTCATTTTTTTGTAACCTCCGCGCGCCGCTCCGCTTTTTTGTTTGATTTACTCTACTTAATTCTCTTTTTCCTTTCAACTGTCCCCCCCTCCCGTCTTCAGCAACAAAACAAGAATGCAAATTTTACACACAAAAAAGTAGAGCAACAAACAAAAAAAGACTTTTTTTTCTCACTTTCGTTTCGTTTTTTTTTCATTTCTTTTCTTTCTCTTGTCTCTTCCCTCTTCTCTCACCGCCTCGCCCCCTGCCTCCCTTCGACCCGCATCATCTCACGCAGCGCCTTGTCCGCGTCCGCCCTCGTGAGCGGCAGGGAGGAGGAAGAGCGCACGGGCGCCGGGGGGAGAGGCGAGTTCGAAGAAGAGGAAGTTTTCGAAGAAGTTTTCGAAGAAGAAGAAGAGGGGCTCGAAGAGGAAGAAGAAAAGCCCGAAGGAGCATTTATCGTCCTGCTGCTCCTCGGGCTCACGTCCAGCGCCCCCGAGTAACTGATGTTGCTGCGACCGGGCACGACCATCGAGAAGACCACGGCGGAGAGCAGCACCGATGCCACCAGAGCAAACCATTGAAACCTCGAAGCCTTTTCGACGAATTTCTCCGCCTCGAGTCTTTTGGCGAGCAGCGCGAGGCAGGCGCCTGCCGCGACTGCGCAAGCCGACTGCCAGAAGCCGAAGGGGAGCAGGGCCGTGGCGAAAACGGTGGTGGTCATGGTGAAGGAGATGAGTTTTAAGGAAGAGGCCGCAAGGAAGGTGCGGGCCGGGGTGAGGTAGTACCAGGGGATGGCGACCTTTGGGAAGTTTTTTTTGGGGGGGGAAGAGGTTGAGCGAAAACGGACGGAAAAAGCGAAAAACGAAAAACTAGCCGCCAAAAGAAGAAGCATTCGAATCAGTCGTCCTTCTTCTGTTTCTCCTTTTTTTTCTCTCTCTCCTCACCGCGTTGCTGCCAGTGGACAGGCGTCGCTCCTCGGGGGACTGCTGCGGGCCCGAGGGGACGAAGCCCTCGTGCTGGGTGCCGTCGTCGGAAGACGATGAGGAAGCGGCGACGACGACGAATGGGCGACGGAGCATCGGCATCGGCGTCGACATTGACGTCGTCGCTTGCCATCGTCGCGGGGGAGAAGGGAGAGCTCGCAGCAGCGGCACCGCCCTCCTCGCCGTCGACGCCAGGCAGGAGCGTGGCGTCGCCGAACCCACGCCGGCGCGGAGAGAGCTCATGTTTGGAATCAAGGAGAGAGAACAAAGCAACTCGAAGAAAAAGATCTTCAAGATCGAAGAAAAAGTGTTTTTTTTTAATTTTCAATACTTTGGAAACTCAAACCCGGCGACGGCCGCGATCCCTTCGAGCCCTCCGGCGACGTCGACCAGCCGCGGCCTCCCCTCCAGGAAGCGCTTGATCGCCTCGTCGCCCTGCGTGAACGCTTCGTCGAGGGCGGCGACTGCCCTCTGAGAGTCGTTCCCCCGCCGGCAGACGACGACGACCGGAGTCTCTCTTTTTTCTTTCTCTTTCTTTGAGGAGCTCTCCTCCACTGTCGCAGCAGCAGCAGCAACGCGCTTCAAGAAGCTCTCCCCTCCGCTGCCCCAGGGCGCGTTGACCGACCGGGGCAGCCTCGCGAGGCCGAACTGCGAGCTAGGCCGCACATCGAGGAAAAGAGGAAAGTTTTTTTCTTTTTCTTCTTTTTTTCCTCCTTCTTCGCCTTTTTCTTCGCCTTTTTCTTCACCTTTTTCGCCTTTTTTGGCGAGTCGCGCCGCGACCTCCGCCGCCGGCACACGACGGACCTCGGGGAGAATCTTGGCCGGCACGGGGGGGCCATCGTGGGAAGGGCGGCCCGTGAAGGCCTCGTAATCGAAGCTGTCGTTGTTGTTGTTGATTTGGTGGTTTTTCGGGGGGTGAGAAGAAAGGGAAGGAAAGAAGAAAGACGAAAAAAAAGAACCCGAAAAAACAAATTCAACTCTCTTCCGTCTCACCTCTTGATCTCGAGCTCCTCTCCTCCTCCTCCTCCTCCCTCCGCCGCGTCCCCGCAGGAGACGCAGCTCCTGCTCCTCGGCCTCAGCTGCACGGTCCGGAACCGCGCGTCCCTGCCGTCGAACGCCAGCATCCTGCGGCAGAGAGGAGTCATCGCTGGAGGAAGGCTTTTCTGCTTCTCCTTCTCCTCCTTTTTCTTCATCTTCTTCTTCCTCTTCTGTTCCTCCCTGCTGCCCAGCGCGAGCAGCTTTATCGCCTCCAGCGCCTGCAGGACCCCTATCACGCCCGGGACGGGACCTAACACTCCTGCCTCGGCGCAGGAGCCGCAGGACGCGGCGGGCGGGGGCACGGGGAAGAGGCAGCGGTAGCAAGGGGTGTCGTCGTCGTCGTCGGAGTTTTCATCTTCGCCTTCGTCCTCGTCGTCGCCGTTCTCTTCTTTCCCTTCGTTTCCTCCTTTCCCTCCTCTCACGGCCCCAGCGCAGTAGACCGTCAGCTGCCCGTCCCCTCCGATCGCCGCCCCGCTCACCAGCGGGATCGCCGCACTGCGGAGATGAGCAGAATCGCCGCACTTTGTGCGGCGTTCGATCGAAGAAGAGCGGCAGCAGGCGTCAGACAGCAGGTAGCGGGTGGGAGCGTTGTCGCTGCAGTCGAGCACCACATCAAATCCCGAAACCATCTCCTGCGCGTTCTCCCGCGTCAGCCCCTCGCCGAGGAGCTCGAGCGTCGTGGTGGGGTTGAGCCTGCGCAGGGCCGCGGCGGCGGAGTCCACCTTGGAAGAAGCAGGGTCCGAGGACGAGGAGGAAGAGGCCGAGGAGGCGTGAGAGTGCAGCACCTGGCGGTGGAGGTTGCTCAGATCGACCGAGTCCCTGTCGCACAGCCCCAGCCTGCCGACCCCGGCCGCTGCCAGGTAGAGGGCCGCGGGGCAGCCGAGACCGCCCAGGCCGACGACGAGCGCCGAGGAGGAGGCGAGGCGGGCTTGGGCTGGAGAGGAGAAGGAGGAGAAGAAGAAGAGGGAAAGAAGGAGGTCGACGTTGTCGAGGTTGAGAAAAGAGAGGAAAAAGCGAACGAGAGAAGAAAGAGAGAAGAAGGGAGAGAAAACAAATCAAACCATAAAATCCCTTACCTTCAGGCCCAAACCAGGGAAGCAGCATCTGCCTGCAGTAGCGCTCGACCTGTGGCGTTCTCAGAGGGTGGTCTGCTTCCCAGAAGGCAAAGTCCTTGGCACGTGGTGGCGGAGGGAAAATTGACGGTTTTGATTTGTCGTCGATGGCGGCGGCATTCCTAGTAGAAGCATCGTTGATATCGTGATCATCATCGTCCTTCCTGCGCTCAATTCCTGCGCTTCCTCCTTTGATCGCGCGAGCTTGCTCCAGCTGGAGCTTCAGAGAGGCGACCTCTGCACGCAGCCGGGAGAGATCTTCCTCCAAAGGCAGAGAAGAAGAAGGAGGAGAAGGAGGAGGAGGAGGAGGAGGAGGAGAAGAAGGCATTGCTTCTTCTTCGTCTTCTTCTTCGATCGCTCGGCTAGTTTTTTTCTTCTTTTGTGAATCAACAACCTCGACCCCCTTTCTTTTTTAATTTTCTGTTCCGCTCTCTTCTCTTCTTACAGCGAACAAGTCCAAGTCTCCAACAAAAAACTAAAATTCCGAAGGAAGCAGCAGCAGCAAAAAAAGAAAGCATACACAACGAAATCCAAAATGGAAATGGAAAAATGGAAGAAAATACTCTCTCTTTCTTTCGCGCGAACGAACGAACGAACAAAAAAAACCCGAAATCAAAATCCAAGAAAAAACTCATCTCTTTTCCTCCTCCTCTCCTTCACGCCTTGGCCGGCGCCGGCACGGTGCGGTATTCGGTCCTCGCCCCTCCCGCCCCGACCCCCTCGTCGCTCCCGTCCGCGTCCCCTCCCACCGAGATGTCGACGGGGGGCCTCAGCGCCGAGCAGGCAGCCAGCGCGGCGTGCACGGGGTCGTTGAGGAATTTCGAAAACGCTCCGGAATCCACGGGAGCGTTTTCGTCGACGGCGACGTAGGCCTGTTGCTCCAGGATGTAGTCGAAGCGCGGGGCCCACTTGCGGGATCCCAGGCGCGCGGTGTAGGAGCAGTTGTCGACCATGAAGGCGACGCCGCGGGCGTGCATGTAGGGGTTGAGGGAGTCGACCTGAAGAAGTTTGAGAGGTTTCGAAAAAAGGTTTGTGAGTTTTGAAGAAAGTTCGATTTCGACGTCGGAGCGCGAACAAAAAAAAAGAAAACGAAAAAAAGAAGAGGAAAAAGCTCACCGCCTCGATGATCGACTCGTTGCAGATCTCGGTGTACGGGTGCCCGTGGATCCTGAGCACCTCGATCGTCGCCATCATGGTCGCGATGTAGACGCCCGCGGTGAACGGGTCGACCGGGATCTCCTGGTTGCCGCGCTCCTTGCGGACCTGAGGAGTTCGGTTTTTTTTCATAAGTCGGGTTTTTTTTTTGAGTTTTTGTGCTTCTTTCTTTCTTTCTTTTCTTCTTTTCCGAACCCCTTCCGACACAAAACAAATTTCTCTGATCTCCTCCTCTTTCTAAACGCACCTTCTGTCCGACCTTCCACATGTGCGTGCCGTCGATCTTCCCCATCGGGAATTTGTCGAAGCGCTCGACCGCTTGCACGACCGATCGGATCTCGTTGCCCGAAGCGACGTCGTCGTAGATCTCCGCGCAGATGTCCTGCGCGGGACCGAAGGAAGCGACGTAGGCCTTCTCGAACTCTTTCTTTCCGGCAGCGTCCAGCCCCTCGTAGACGGCCTTCATGCCCTTGGTCGAAATAGTGCGGGAGATGGGGCCGGTAATGCACTCGACTGAGGCCTTGAACGCCTCCTCGTCGCTCATGCCGCGCAGGCGAGTGTAGCGCCGGAACAGCGACTCGACGATGCCATGGACGCCTCCGAGGATGACGCAGCGCTCGCCGTAGATGTCCGACTTGTACTCGGACTCGAGCGTGGTGCCGAAGGCGAACGGCGCCCCGACGGCGACGGCCCATCCCACCGCAATATCGGGGGCGTTGCCCGTCGCGTTCTGGTGGACAGCGAACGACGCGTTGATGCCCGCTCCGTTCACCTTCTTGCCCTGGACGTACAGCCTGCGCACCGAGGGGCCCATGCCCTTGGGCGCCATCAGCACGACGTTGACGTCCGGGCGGAAGTCGGCGCCGTCGGAGCGCATGACTCCCAGCAGGAAGCCGTGCGAGAGGCCGAGGGTGGCCCCGGGCTTCATCGCGGCGAGCAGGCGCGGGTAGAGCTTGGCCTGAGGAGTTTTTGTTTTTGTTTATTGTTTTATTTTGGTAAGAGTGAGAACGAGAACCGGGAGGGTGAGACGAAGCGAACGGGACAAGCAGGGGCGGAAATGGAGGGGCGGAAGCGGGAAAAAAGGAGAAGAAAGAAAAAGCCCGCGTTTGAGGGTCGAGAGAGGAGGTTTTCTTCTTCTCTTCCTCCTTCCTCTTCTCTCCTCCTCTCTTCTCCTCTCCTCTTCCTCTTCCTCTTGCCCAATCTCCTCACCTGCGCGGCATCCGAGATCAGCAGTATCGCAAAGTCCGACTCGGCGAGCACGTCGAAGACCTCGCCGAGGGTGCCGTCCTTCTCGTTGAAGCCGCAGGCGCGGGCCTCGTCGGCCGAGGCCGAGCCCGAGCGGAGGCCGATCGAAACCTTGAGTTGAGAGAGAGAGAAGAATTGGGAAGCGTTTTTTTGTTTGTGTTTCGTCATACTTGTGAGTGCGATTTTGATTTCCGGTTTTGCTTGCGAAAAACAGGACAACGAATGTTCATTGCTCGAGTGAATGGATGCGACAAAGAAGGGCTTCTAGCTCGCCGATTCCCGCTCGAAAAAGCAATCAATCAGCCGTCGGTCGCTGGCTAGCGTCGTGAAAATCGCTATCCCTTTTTTTCTCTCCCTTCCTCCTCCTCTTCCATCTCAACCCTCCTACCTTGACGTCCTTCATCCCGGCGGCCTCGAGCGAGTCGCGGATGTTCTGCGCCTGCGCCGGGGCCTGCGAGCCCCAGCCGATGACGCCCACCGTCTTGATCCCCTTCCAGGCCTCGGGCAGCTTGGAGAGCTTGTCGCGCCCGCCGCGGTAGATGAACTCCTCGAAGCCGGCGAACTCGACCTTCTCCTTCTGGAAGACCTTGGTGTCGAACTCGAGCTTGGGGGCGACGGCGGCGAGCGGCGCGACGGCGGAGGCGCGGCGCGTGGTGGTGGGGGCGGCGGCCGAGCGGCGGGGAGCAGCAGCACCAGGGGCGGAGGCAACGCCGATGCGGCGGCCGGCAGCGGCGGCGGCGGCCGAGTTCGTCGAACGGGCGTTGGTTGCCGTTTTCATTGTGTTTTCAGGATCGAATCTGCTTGCGAGGCTGGTTCCAACTTGAAGAGTTCTCGGTCCTTCTGTCAAAAGGAGGAAGAAGAAGAGAGAAGGAGGGAGGGGAGAGAGAGGGAAGCGGCTCGGCCGAGAAGAAAAGAAAAAAAGTAGAATGTGGAAGGGCAAATCGAGCGTCAAAGAAGGAAAAAAATCCGTCCATCTTTTTCTCTCTCTCGCTCGCTTTCGTTCTCGTTCGCTCGCTCACTCTCTTCTTTGCTTCTCTCTTCAATGCCGTCTCCACCGCTCCCTCCTCCCGTCGCCACGACGCCGCCAAACGACGCCTCCGAGGAACATGACGCCTCGGCGGGGCCCTCCTCCCTCTCTCTCCTCCGCGAGCTCTCCCTGCTGTCCCCGCGGGGGCCCGGCTCGGCGCCGCAGCTCGAGCAGCTCGCGGCCGCAACGCGGCGGTGCCATCTGACGCCGGCAGCGTTCATGGTCTCGTGGCAGGGTGTGCTGACGCTGGCATACCGGTGCGTTTTTCGAGAATTTTGAGTGCACGGCGTCGCGCTCCCTCTGTGCGAAAGAACGGGAGCAAAAAAGCACGGGAAGAGAAACCGAGCGCGCGATCTTGCCTCTGGTTTGATCGAAAGAAGCAAAACAGCATCAGCACCGTCAGCCTTCGGTCGTCAAACTCAACCTCTCTCTCCCTCAACCTTTCTCTCCCTCTCTCCAACCAACCCAAACCCAACTCAAACACCCAGCGGCTTCCCCCCGGCCCTCGTCGACCTCAAGGAGCGCATCGAACGCGCCCACCCCTGTCTTCCCAGAGAGTCCCCGGGCTCCAAGTGGCCCAAGACGACGCTCGCCGCGCTGAAAGACGGCCAGCGCCTCACCCCGCAGCAGCTCGAGGTGCTGAGCGAGCTCTGCAGGCAAGAGTCGGCGGCGTTCCACTACGAGGGCGACCGCGCGAGCCTGGCGGTCACGCACGCGAGCGTGGTGGTCTTCGCCTGCCGCAGCCTCGAGAGGGTGGTCGCCGCTCGCGACGTCGCTCTGGATTGTTCGATGCCCGAGGACGACTCTCCGCCGGACGCCGCTGCGGAGGCGGCCGCAGCGAAGGTGATGGCCGAGCCCGACGCTCCTGGCTACTGGGTCCAGGCAGCGGCCGACGGCAACCGGGAGTCGCACTACAGGGGTGACCACGTGGGGGTGACGCTGGTGTTCAGGCACAGGCGCAGGGACCTGGGGCTGGCGTCGGAGGCGGCCGCGAAGGCGGCGAAGAGGCTTGCGGAGGAGGGAAACGACAAGAAGAAAAACCCCGAAAAGCATCCCGAACCCCACGAGGGCGAGATCGGGCTCGCGAGACTCGGAGCGATCTGCGACGACTTCCAGGGGAGGGTCGAGGCAGCCCTTCCCGGGATGTACGCGTGGTTCGAGCCCGGGTCGAGGCACGTGACGCTGCGCGGGATCTGCGGGTGAAAAGTGGGAGGAAGAAGAGGAAGAAGAAAGAAAAAGGAGAAGAAGAAAGAAGAGAAAGAGTGAAAAGAAGAAGAAGAAGAATTTCATTTTTTTGTTGCTAACACTCTCTCTATGTTTTCTCTTTCTATCTCTATCTCTATCTCTTTATCTCCACGCCACGCCACTCTCTCTCTCTCTCTCTCTGTGTGTTCATGAATGAAGGGGAATATAGAACGGGCAATTGCCAACAAAAAATACTAGTTGAATTCATTTGTTTAATCTCTCTCTACATTTTTTTCTCTCTCTTTTCTCTCTCTCTCTTTTTAAAGGAAAAAATCATTTTTTTCATTTCTTGGGAAACGACCCGGCAAGCGTCGTCTGCTTGAACATCAGGGCAGCGGCCACCGCGGGAGGCAGCGGGCGCTTGCTGTGAGCAGCAGCAGCAGTCGCGACAGCAGAAGGCGGCAGCAGCGCCGCCGCTTTCCCCCCCGAAGGGGGGCGAGAGCGCAACGACGGCGGAGGAGCGGCGGCGCCTTCGCTGTTCGGGTCTCGCTGCTCCTGCGGCGGCGGCGAGGAGGAAGGCGCCAGCTTGCGCTTCCTCGACGACGACGGAGGAGGAGGAGGAGGAGCTCCAGCGCCAGCACCGACACCACCCACAGAGGGAGAAGAGGCGACGCGAGGGGAGCGGCGCGGCTGCGGCGAAGAAGAGACCGCCGCTGCTACTCCTCCCGCCGCCGCTCTCGCCGCGAGCGCCGCCGAGGGGGGCAGCCCCGCGACGGCGGCGAGGCGCTCGGCCTGCGCCGCCAGCGAGACCGCAGTGGAATGAGGCTGCTGCTGCTGCTGCGGCGGCGGCAGAGAAGAGGCGCCGTTCGGAGGCGTTGAGGCGAGGCGGAGCGTGATTCGCGGCTCCTCCTCCTCCGCTGCTTCTCCTTCTTGCTGCTGCTGCTGCTGCTGCTGCTGCTGCTCTCCTTCACCTCCTCCGCGCGCCACCGCCGAGGTCTCCCTCGCCTCCCTCGCCAGCCGCTTCTCCTCGGCCTTGGCCCTGGCCCGGTGCATCAGCGCGACGATGTCGTAGGGCTTGGTCTGGTGGAGCGTGCCGCTCCCATCCCCGCCTCCCTGCGCCGCCGGGGCGAGGGCGCCCGCGGAGGCGCCGGCGGCGCTGAAGTCGACATCGCGCGCGTCGGCGATCAAGTTGACCCTCGGCGGCGGCGCGGCGTTGGCGGCGGAGGAGGGGCCGCCATTGCTCGCCCGCTCAGCGCTGCCCCCCCTCGATCGCTGCGTGTAAGCAGCAGCAGCAGCAGCAGAAGAGCTATTGTTCAGAATCACTGTCGAAGAAGGGTGCAGGACTCCTTCGAGCAGCCTGGTCAGCCTCTTGGTGACGCCGCCGACGAGCGCCTGCCAGCACCCCACGGCTGCCTCCTCGGGGCTCGGCACGACGGACGCCGAGGGAGGCTCCGGAGGAAGCAGCGGCAGCATCGGCATCTGCGGCGGCTCCTGGCCCAGGCTCGCCGCAGCCTCGCACTCGCTCTTATATGAGCACTCGAGCGCGTTGCGGGTCTTGAGCGCGCGGTCGTAGATGGCGCGCTGCCGCTCGAGCTGCGCGAGCTCCGACGACACCCGCTGCTCGACGAAGGCCTCGCACTCTGGCGCTAAGGGTAAAGGTTTGAGCGAATGGTCTCGAAGGATCGCCCCGACCTCGCTCAGCATCTTGATCCCGGGCGTGCTCCCTCGCTGGGCCACGGCGGACAGTAAAGCTCGGTCGTGCTGCGCCTTCCACCAGTGAGGGGCGGTCGTCCTCTTGGCTGCCGAGGCCGAGACGGCCCGCAGGGCGCGCGTCGCCGCCTCGGCTTCTTCTGCCGTTCCGGTTTCCTGGGCAGCGAGCAGCCTGCGCAGCTCGCGGAGCGTGTCGAGCCTCTCCGCCCAACCCGGAACCAGCTGTTTGCCGGTGGCGGCCCCGCTCGTCGAACCGGAGGCCGTGGCGGCGGCGTGGCGGGCGACGACTTTCTCGGCGTCTTTTTCTGCTCGGAGCTGGACGTCGGCGTCGATTATCGCGCGGCGGAACTGTTTCGGCAGAGAGGTCAGACGCACGGCGGGAGGCATGGGGTCCGGGGCGAAGCGCACCGTCGGGGGAGGGCGGCCGGCGGCGAGGGCATCGGCGGCGTCGGCGGCGTCCCTCCTCGCGGCGGCGTTCGCCGCGGCGCGGCGGATGATCTGGGCCAGCGCCGAGGTCAGCTCCTCGACCTCCCCCTCGGGGCGCGGGCGGACCTTCCTGTTCTTGTAGCTGCCGCTGCCCCCCTCCTCGCAGCAGCCGGCAAGCACGAGGGCCGGGCGCCCTTCCCCGAGGGTCAGGAAGCTCGCCAGCACGGCCTCGACCTCGTACTTGTACCAGCGGCCGGGCTCGTCGTCGTCGTCCTCGTTGAAATCGCCGCTGCCGTTTTTGCTCTTTCCGCTTCCACTTCCACTTCCACCACCGCGCCTCTCGGCCGCGGCCGTCAGCGCGGCCTCGTTCAGGGTTCCCCCCGTCCCGACCGCCACCACGGCCCGCCTCTGCCTGGGGCCCAGCGCGGCGGACCCTCCCGCCAGGGCGGCGGCGGCGGCCTCGTCGTGGGCCGCGACGGCGTCGGGGAGGACCCGGGCCCAGTAGTCGCGCTCGTCCGATGCCTTGGAGCCTCCGCCGCGGCGGCGGCCCCTGCCGCCGCCGCCCCTGCCGCCGCCGCGCTTGCTGCGGCGAGTGCCTCCTGGAGACACCAAGTCTTCGTCGTCATCCTCTTCCTCCTCCTCCCCATCCTCTTCCTCCTCCTCCTTCTCGGCAGCGAAAGTCGCCACGGAGAAGCTGTTCCCGGCCCGGGACCCGATTTGGCGCTTCTCCGTGCGCCCTCGCAGGATCGAGTCGATGTCCTCCGAGGCAAAGGCGTCGGCGGTGCCGTTGGCCGCGGCGTCGCCGCCGTCGTCGCCGTCCTTGCTGTTGAAGATGGCGTGCGCTCCGTGCTTGAGCAGCGCCGCGATGCGGGCCGCGTCCGCCTCGACGTCGGCAGCGCCGTTGTTCGCAGCAGAAGCGGTGGCATTTCCAGCGGTGGCAGCGGCGCCCGCCGTGCCCTTCAAGGCTCCGGCGCGCTTTCCCGCCTTAGCCGCCGCCGCGACGACCGCGGCCGCGTCCTCCATCGTGCCGAGGATCGCCTCGTCCAATCCGTACTTCCTCGACGCCGTCTCGAACACGCTCTGCTCGTACGTGTCGTTGGAGATCAGCCGGTAGACGGTGACGTCCTTCTGCTGGCCGATGCGGTGGCAGCGGGCCATGGCCTGGAGGTCATTCTGCGGGTTGAAGTCCGAGTCATAAATCACGCAGGTGTCCGCTGCCGTCAGCGTGATCCCCTGCCCTCCGGCGCGCGTCGACAGCAGGAAGACAAAGGCCTCGTCGGAGGTGGCTCCTGGTTTGCTGAAGCGGTCGATGGCCTGCTGGCGCTCCCTGTGGGGCACCCCGCCGTCGATGCGCTCCACGGCGTGGCCCCAGCCGCGGCAGGCATCCTCCAAAACGTCGAGCATCATCTTGAACTGGGAGAAGATCAAAACTTTCTTGTTTTCCGCTTTGAGTTTGGGGAGGAGCTTGGAGATGAGGACCATCTTCCCGGAGGCCTCGACGAGGGCGGCGAGGTCGTCGTCGTGAGGGGAGAGAGGAGGAGGAGCGGAGGCGGAGGAGGGGACGAGAGCGCCAGAGGCAGCAGCAGTAGCAGCAGCAGTTCCCTCTTCTTTTCCTCCTTTTTCTCCTTTCGCCTCCTGCTCGGCCTTCAGCCTCAGCGCCCGCGCCTCGGCCCTCCTCGCCTTGGAGTCTTCTTCGAGCCCGTTGCACAGCCACGGGTGGCAGCAGACCTTCCGCAGCTCCATCGCCAGGTTGCGGAGGTTTGGCAGATTCGCTTTCGAGCCGCCGCCCAGGAGCGCGGCGACCTGCCGCTCGTAGATCGCGCGGTAGTAGACGCGTTGCGCCCTGGTGAGCTCCACTCGCACCACCACCTCTTCCTTGGTCGGCAAGGACTTCTCGACGTCCTCTTTCATCCTGCGCAGCAGGATCGGTCGGAGGTGTTCTTGGAGCAACCTCACTTGGGCCAAGGTCGGCGGCGCCGCTGACGCGCGCGCGCCGCCGCCGTACGAGGCGAAAAAGGCTTCTTCCGAAGCCCATTCCGGTTTCTTGGGGTCGAGGACGTTGAGCAGGCCGTGGAGCTCGCGCATGTTGTTCTGAACCGGTGTCCCCGTCAGCAGCAGCAGCCAGCGCTTGTTGTTGTTGGTGGTGGTGGCGGTCGAAGAAGAAGAAGCAGAAGTCGACTTCGAGGCAGAGGTCTTCCCTCCGTTGGCGGCGACGACGTCGACTAGCGCTCCGCGGGCGGCCGACGAGGAAGTTTTCAGCCTGTGCGCCTCGTCAACGACCACGGCAGCCCAGGGCAGCCTCTTGTCGGTCAGGAAGCTCCTGTCCTTCAGCATGATCTCGTAGGAGGTGAGCAGGACGTCGAAGGAGGGCTTGGAGGGGTCGTCGGCGCGGAAGAAGTCGGCGGCGCGGCATACGGCGCGGTCGCTGGCGGACCCGACGTAGGAAACGACGTCGAGTCCGGTCCAGCTCGAGACCTCCCTCGCCCAGTGCCCCAGCGTCGTCAGGGGCGCGACCACCAGGAAGGGCTTGAGGCCTTGGAACTGGCGCATGAAGGCCAGGGCGGCAGCGGACTGGGCTGTCTTACCTAACCCCATTTCGTCACCCAAGATGCAGTTGCGCCCGGCGTACCTGTTGGCCATCATCCATCGCAGCGACTCCTGCTGGTAAGATCGGAGCTCTCTCCCACCCAGGAACACGGGCATCTTGTCGACCGGGGTGCGCGCGACGGAAGGGAAGGGCCCCTTCTCCGCGTGCTTGGCCTCGAAGGCAGACAGAGCCTCGGCGTCTCCCTTCCGCGTGAGCTCGTCGCACCACTCCCACGTCGCCTCTGCGTAGCCCAGCCCGCACCATTTGACCAGGGCCGCGGGGCGCCTCGAGCCCGGAGGGAAGCGGAGAGGGGTCTTGGGCTTCTTCTCTTTGGGAGGGGAAGAGGCAGGAGTGGAGGAAGGAGGAGGAGGAACAACAGCGGCGGCGTTGTTGTTGTCGTCGACGTTCGAGGGAGCGCCGACCTCGACCTCGACCTTGGCCTCTCCCTCGACCTCCATCTCTTTCCCTTCTTCTCCTTCCTCTTCCTCCTCCTCCTCCTCCTCCTCGGACTCCTCCTCCTCCTCGACCTCCTGGATGATGTAGTCCGTCACGCTCATCACCCGGTCGACCGTCGTCCAGTCGGCGTGCACGCCGTCGACCAGGTCCTCCTCCTCGATGGTTTCTTCGCCTTCGACGTTTTCGTCAAAGTCGGCGACGCCGTTTCGCGAAAGCGGGCCTCCGCGCGATGCGGCGTCGTCGGCGGCGGCGGCGGCCGCGGCCTTCCGCTGCAGGAAGGCCCTCGCCAGCGCCGGCCTCGCCAGCCGCAGCTCCTCGGCGGGGACCCACACCGCGGCCCTGTGCGAGTGGCCTTTGAGCTTGACGCGGAAGGCCTCGGGCGTGGTGATCTTCCCGGCGAAGCTCGCCTCCTCGCGGTGGGCGAGCACCGCCGACGCCTCGGCCGCGGCGAGCGCGGTCGACGACGGCAGCGGCACGGGCCCCAGAGCTAGCGACGCCAGGATAGCGTTGGCCGCCGCGCCTGCGCCGCCGCCAGAGCCAGAGTCGTCCGAGACGTTGGAGCCCGAGCGGCGCAGCTTCTTGGACTTCTTTTTCTTGTCGGTTTCTTCCTCCTCGGATTCGTCGGACTCGAGGAACATGCGTCGGGGGTCGCGGCGCTTCTTCTCCTTTTTCGACGCCGCCGACTTTTTCGTCTTTTTCGGGGGTTTCTTTTTGGAAGCGGCAGCAGCAGCGAGGGCCGCGCCGCGCTTCTTCTTCGCGGGAGGCGGAGCGGGCTCTTCGTCGTCATCCGAGGAGTCCGAGAAGTCGTCGTCGTCCTCTTCGTCAGAGGCGTCGGAGGCGCGGAAGTCGCGCTCGTCTGGGAAGAGTGAAAAGAGAGAAAAAGAGAAAAGAGGGTGAGATGAGATGAAAAAAGAAAAGAGGGTGAGATGAGATGAAAAAAGAAAAGAGATCAAGGTCGGGGTCGAAAAAGTCGAAGAAAGAAAAAGAAAAGTCAAAGAACAAAAAACTCACCGTCGCTGGCCGTGGGCTCCTTGAGCGACGCCACGCGCCTGGCCGCGGCGCGGCGGGCCAGGGGCTTGGCCTCCTCGTCGTTGGCGGCGGAAGGAGCGGCGGCCTCAGCCGGAGGAGCGGCGGCCTCAGCCGGAGGAGCGACGGCCGCGGCGTCGGCGGTGGCACCCTTCTTCACGCCCCCCTGGCCCATCTCGTCGCCTCCGGAGCCTGCTTTTTTTTGTTTTGGGGAAAGATTTGGAAGTGGTTTGCGTGACTGCGTGAGAGAGACCGCTGGCTGGCTATGCGGGGACACAAGAGCACGGGACTTTTTTTGCGCGGGAAAGAGAAAACGGTAAAAAAGAAGGAAAACAAGTAGAGCAAGATTGCTCGAGAAGGTCGAGAGAGAGCGAACCGACGAAAGAAGAGACGAAGAAGAAAAACCTCTCGTCTCTTCGATCCGTCCGCCCCTCTTTTCCGAGCTCTTCTGATCTTTCTCGATGCCCCTTTCGGGTATCGAATGCGAAAGAGCATCAAGAACTTGACGATCGAGCAAAGAGAGAGCAAAATAATATGGCAGAGAGTGCGAGAGGGAGCGGCGAAAGGGGGGAGCAGAAATGGATCGTCGAGTCTCCCCTCTTCACCATCGATTTTTCGGAAAAAAAAAAAACGGACCTGCTCCTCGAGAAGCAGACACGACCATGCCTTCTTTCTTAGCTTTCGCGTCTCGCGATGAGGCAAGGCTCAGCGAGCTTGTGCGCGTGTAGCCGCTCTCGTTCGCAGTTCCGTCAAAGAAGGCGGAAAAGAGGAAAGAGAGGGAGGCTTTTTTCCTTCTTTCGCGCTCGAAATCGAAAATCAAAGGGAAATTTCAAAACGAGATTTTTGAAAGAGGAAGAAGAAGAAGGGTGAGTTTTTTTTGTTCTCTCCCTCTGCTCTCTCTCTCGCGCTTCCATTTTCGCTCTCTCTCTTTCTCTCTTTTGAGCGGCGGATTGAGTTCTTCGCCGAGTTCTTTTTCCCATTGAAACCCCCTCTCCAGCTCTAGCCCTCGTTGCCGTCGATTTTTCTTACTTCCTTCGTGTCGCTGCAGGGAAGCAAAGCACCGGAGATGGAGCCAGACGTGCCAGAGGCGCCGGCGGATGTTGCCGCCGCTGACGTCGACGTAGACGTCGCCAACGTTGTCGCCGATGCCGCAGACGTCGACAATGCTGCTCCCCCCGTGCCGCCCGCCGCGCCCTCTCCTCTGTCTTCGCTCATCGCTGTGGGACGGGTTAAAGACGGCGAGGTCCTCCGCTGCGTCAAAGTGAGTGAATAAGGTGTAGAAAGAGAGTTAGAGAGAGAAGAAAGAAGAAGGGCATTGAGATTTGCTCGACGTCGACAGCTAACGTTTCTTCCCTCTCCCTCTCTCTCTCTCAACCCCGACCTCACCCCCCTCTCCTTCTCTCTCTCTCCCTCGCTCTCCAGGCAGGCCGCCTCCTCGGGGTCGGAAGGGCCCGCGAGGGCGGCGTCGAGCTTATCCTCGGGCGAGCAGCGAAAGCAGCAGCAGCGGCAGCTGCAGCAGCGGCTTCGCCCTCGACCGACAACAACAACGGCAACAAGCCCCACCTCGTCGCGCTCGACGCTTTCGAAGCCGGGGGACAGTCTGTCGTGGCAGCGAGCGGGGCCACGATCGCGGAGCTTCTGAAATCACAAGAAGAAGAAGGCGGAAGCGGCACGAGCTCCTCCACCGCGACTGTCGTCGCGACTCGCCCTTTTACTTCGGCAAGGGCCGCGGAGACGGCGGCGCTCGACGCCGCGGCCGCGGCGCTCAACAACAACGCCGCGCCGCGCTGGGGCGTCTTGCACGCGAACCAGCGAGGTAAAGTGCCCCCGCTGCAGATGGAGTCCGCATGCGAGGACCTCAACGACGAGTTCTGCAGGATCTGCTGGCAGGGGGTGAGTGGAGAGAGACGGTTTTTTTTTGAAATTTTTCAAAAAAAAAAACTTTTTTTTCGTGTTCGTTTTTTTTTCTCACCCACCTCGACTTTTTTTCTCCAAAACCAAAACAAAACTTCCCCAGGGCGACCTCGTCTGCTGCGAATCCTGCCCCGCCATCTTCCACGCCTCGTGCATCGGCCTCGACGACGCCCCCTCGGGCGACTGGTTCTGCCCCGCGTGCGTCTGCGTCGGGTGCGGGGCCCCCGCCGTCGCCGAGCCCAGGGAAGCATCGACGGCGACGACGACGTCGAGTTCTTCGACTTCGACTTCGACTCATTTGCTCCTCCACCGCCTCGACGACGACGCCCAGGGCCCAGCGACGCTCGTCGAACCCCCTAAAAACGTCGCTTGGACCCCCTCTCTGCTCCTCCAGCAGCAGCAGCAGCAGCAGCAGCAGGAGAACGAGAAAGGGGCCGTTACTCGGCGCCCGCTGCCTCCTCCCGTCGTCCTGCTCCCGCGCGCCGTCTTCGACTCGACTTTCGGCGGCGCTGCTCTTCCTCTCTCTTCCCCGAAGACGAAAGGCCGCCGCTCCGCGTCTCCATCCCTGGCCTCTGCCGCCAAAGCAGGAGGAGGATCTGCCAAGAAGCAGGTGATCTCCGCCGCGGCCAAGAGGAAGCAGGCGGCGGTCGAGGCTATCAAGAAGGCGTTTGAGGCGGCGAGGAGGCAAGCGGCGGGCTTGCCCCCGGCCGAAGAAGAAGAGGAGGAAGAAGAAGAAGAAGAAGAAGACGAAGACCAAGGGAAAGCTGGCCCTTCTACTTCTTCCAAGTCGGCTGCTCCTCCTTCCGCGCCACCGCAGAAGCGCTCCGACGCCAAACCCCCTCGCCCCCCCACCGCCAAGAAAATCAGCAAGGTCGCCGCCGCGGCCGCCGCCGCCGCCGCCGCGACGGGAGTCCCCGCCTCCAAGGTCCACGAGGAACCCGCCAAGCACGCCTCCATCACCTTAGACCTGGACCCTTACGTCGCGCTGGCACGCAGCTGCCCGGACGCTGCCGCCCTGGACGCGGCCCTCACCTCCCGCTTCCCCCTGAGGCCCCGAGGCTCGAAAGAACCCCGCACCGAGGAGCTGCAGGTCTTGTTTTATGCCTGCTGCCCGAGCTTCGTCTCCTACCGGACCAGGACCTACGCGTGGCCCAAGCTGGTCAGCGCGCTGTGGAAGATGAGGGAGGGCGGGGCCCCGAGCCCGGAGGAGAGGCTGGCGGCGAGGCCGCAGCCTCTTGGGGGGACCGGGACGGGGGGGCTCGGGTCGAGGAACCCTTCGGCGACGCCGGCGCCGCCGGTCGGTGAAAGGGAGGTGGAAGCGGAAGCGGTGGTGGAAGAGACGACGACGACGACGATGGCTGCAGTTCCTGTTCCTGCTGCCGCCGTTCCTGCTGCTGAGGTCCCCGTCGCTGCTGCTGAGGTCCCCGTCGCTGCCCTCCCCGAACCTCCTGCTGCTGCTGCTGCTCCTGTTGTTGTTGTTCCTCCTGCTGCTGCTGCTCCTCCCGCTGCTGCTGCTGCCGAGGCGCCGATGGAGACGGAGGGAGCAGCGGCGGCCGAGAAGGAAGCGACGCCGGCCGCTGCCGCCGAGGCTGTCGTTGCTCCTGCCGCTGCTGCTGCTCCTGCGCCTCCCGTCAAGAGCGAGGAGGAGGAGAAGGAGGCCGCCGAACCCGCCGCTGAGGCGGGGCCCTCCACCATTGAGCCGCAAGAAGAAGCCGCGGAAGAGCAACAGCAGCCGGAGCAACAACCTGAAGAGCTCGACCTCGACGACCTGCCCCCGGCTGACTTCGACCCCCCGCCGCCGCCGCCCGACGACGGCGTCCCGCTCTCCGTCCCAGCGGCCCTTCGCTTCTTCCTGCCCGAGTCCGTGGTCCAGACCGGAGCTGACGACGGCGGCAACGAGGGCATGACCGAGAAGCCCGCGGATAAGCCTCCGAAGGGAGGCACTGAAGGCGCCGCTGCTGCTGCCGTCGCTGTCTGCCCCGGGACGGGCGCGAGGTGCCACGCCGCGTGCCTCGCTTCTCTTCCGGCCTCTTCTTCTTCTGCTGCCGCCTTCGCCTCTGCCGGCTCCTGGTACGCCTCCAAGGAGGCGCGGAGGTCCGACCTGGCCCTGGCGCAGGCCGCCGCCGCCGGAGTGCGCCCGGCGGGCGCCCTGTCGGATGGCACCAGGCTCGGCTTCTCGCTCGTCCGGGGCGCCGCCGTCGTCGCCGCCGCGGCTGAGGCCGAAGGAGGCAAAAAGACTTCTCCTTCGCCGCTCCGAGGCGCCGCCCCTCGCTACGACGCCGACGCCGCGCGCGCCCTCTCCCGGGTGCTCCACGCCGCCCGCCACGTCCTCGCCGACTCCTTCGGGCCCATGCGTGACACCAGGGCTCCCGGGCTCGACCTCGTGCCGCTGGCGCTCGCCGGCGCGACGACGCGGGTCTCGGCCGTCTTTGGAGGAGAGGGAAAAGATAAAAACCACCTCGCCTCTCTTCCCAGGTAGGCCAGGCTCCGCGAGTTCGACCTGTCCGGGTTCCACGCGGCCTTGCTCTGGGCCGGGGGAACGCTGGTGGCCGTCGCCCTGGTCAGGGCTCTCGGGGACGTCGCCGAAATCCCGGCGCTCGCGGTGCGAGAGGAGGTCCGAGGCAACGGCCTCGGCGCGGCGCTGCTCGCGTGCGTCGAGAGGGAGCTGCTCTGCGCCGGCGTCAAGCTGGTGATGATGCCCGGGATGCCTCTCTTCTTTGGGGTCGCTGTCCCCAAAGGGTGCGCTCTTGGAGGGGGGGTCTGGAAGGGGGTCGGAGGCGTTGTCGGAGGAGGAGAAGAGAAGGAGGAAGGAGAAGAAGAAGAGAAGGAAAAGGAGGAGGAAAAGGAGAAAGAAGCCGCTGCTGCCGCTCCTCCCGTCGCCGAGCAACAGCACCAGCAGCAAACCCCGCGCCCCGCCCCTCCGCCCAAGGGCTCCTACTGGTGGGCCCACCGCCACGGCTACTCCGTGTCCACCAGGGCGCACACCCTGCGCGCCGCGGCCCTGCCGCTGCTGCTGCAGATGCCCGGCACGGCGATCGTGACCAAGGAGCTGAGCGCGGCGACGCTGCCGGTGGCACGCCAGCCGTCGGTCGCGCGCGGCTTGGTCCTCGGGGGTTTGCGCGTCCCGCTGCAGGCCGCGGTCGACGCCGGGGTGCTGTTCTCGGTGCTCCACCGCGGGAAGGCGGCGGCAGCGGCGGCGGCGGCGACCGCTGCGGCGCTGGCGGCGACTGGAGGTGGCGGAGGAGGAGGTGGGAAGATTTCGTCGTCGACGAAACCCGCTCCCGTTGCGGCGGCCGCCACTTCTTCGCCGAAGCAGCCCAAGGCGGCCAAGAAGCCGAAGAAGCAGAAGTACGTCCCCAAGCCCCCGGGGGAGAAGAAGAAGCTCGGCAGGCCCAGGAAGTACCCGCTGCCCACCGAAGGCGATGCTGCTGCCGCGGGGGCTCCTGTTGCTGCTGTTGCTGCCCCTGCTCCTCCTCTCGCTCCTCCTCTCCCCTTTGTCGGCGTCGAACCGCAACAGGGAGAGGTCGCGCCGCCGCCGTCGCAGCCTCCTCCTCCGCTGCCGCTGCCGACCGACCTGCTCCCTTCGCTGCCTCCTGGCTCCTTTGGCCATGACCTCTTCGACATCTAGATTCCTTCCATTTTGTGGGGGTAGTTTTTTAATCTGATTTGATTCTGAAATTATACACAAGCTGCAAAAATAAAAGAAATGAAAAAGTAGTTCTCAAAATGTTTGAAGTGTTTCTCTCTCTCTCTTTTGTCTCTCTCTTCTCTCTCTCTCTTCTCTCTCTCTCTCTCTCTCTCTTCTCTCTCTCTCTCTCTCTCTTTTGTCTCTCTCTTCTCTCTCTCTCTTCTCTCTCTCTCTCTCTCTCTCTTCTCTCTCTCTCTCTCTCTCTCTCTCTCTC
>Ga0114918_10000411_pt1 | contig 36783 bp, 30 predicted proteins | sample LantaG_FD_87015 | JGI IMG/M metagenome (GOLD analysis project Ga0114918, IMG submission 87015) | Deep subsurface microbial communities from Baltic Sea to uncover new lineages of life (NeLLi) - Landsort_02402 metaG | ecosystem: Environmental > Aquatic > Marine > Oceanic > Sediment | place...
TGACGGAAGGGGAACGCTTGCTTCAACTTCAAATGAAGTGGTCCCTAACTCACAGACAGTCTTATTTACAGGATGTACATCTATTGTAGCTCTTGGATCTACCGTAAGAGTAGCTGTCCCACTATATGTATCACAACTTCCTACATTGGTTCTTAGACGTACCCTGTATTGGTAGTCATCCATACCTGCTTCTGCTCCTGTAATTGTAAGTGTGGTACCAGTATATCCTGAATATGTGCAGCCGTCATTGGGATTTGTGCCGCCATAAATACCTGTCCAGTTTGACCCCCCATCGTCACTTCGTTGCCATCTGTACGTGGCTGCTGCGCCGCCGGGATTGATAGTAAAAGTTGTATTGTATCCCTGACATACTGTTGCATCGGAAGGACCAGTTGAGGATGCTAGTTGGTATATAATAACTGTAAAGGCATCAGACTCTATCTCACAATTATTCGGAGTATCTCCATATATTGTTACAGTATAATTGCCCGATTCGTCATAATCATTCAGGGTTATTGTTCTACCTGTTTCTCCTGGTACAATACTACCACCTACTCTCCAGGTATAATTACCATTTGGAGATTCAACAAAGGAACGTAAGGTAACATAGGTGGTGGCATCATCACAAAACTCTGCATCAGCGTCGCCATCACTGACATAAATAGATGGTTCTGGTGGTAATGGATCAAAAGATAGTCGCATAATATCAGTATGTTCCGAACAAGAACCTCCTGCATATGCATGTAAGGTAAGATCTACATATCCTGCAATTATATCATCTGTTCCTGGTGTGTAGGTTGCTCCATTCGGACTTGTAGCATTTGCTAAAACTCCGTCGGCAGTAACAGGTTTTGTCCATAAAGAGGATGTTGCATCAACCACTGAACCATCCATATTATATGTATCATCGGCGCATATGGTGGCGTCAGCACCGGCAATTGCTGTTGGACCATCTATAATATAAATTATTGAGGTTGCCTCATTTGGAGTAACCGTATTACAAACATTCCAATTTCTGACTGTTACTTCAAACTGATCCTGGAAGACAGTACCAATACCATCGAAGGATATTTTATAAGAATTTTTTAATGTATAGTCCCCGGTTACTCCATCTACGGGTATTGCAACTTTAGGTCCCTCAAAATATCCGCTTGCCGTTGGATAATTGCCGACAGTAGCTCCTGTAACCGGGTCAACTGTCCAATCATTATCGACTGGTTCTCCATCTGGCTTAGTTAGATAGACCACGGTTTCAGCTGTTCCAACCTTAATATACAAATTAGGAATTCCTTGCCCTGGAGCAGGATGGGTACCATAAATAAACTGCTCATAACGAGTTGTATGATTCGGTTTTTGAGCATCCGTTATATCATTAAGATTACAGGCAAAATTTGTAACATCGCTGAATTGAAAATCTATAAGAGGCAATCCTTCACAGACATCTTCCTCAAGAGGATCCATTGCCACAACACCAAACGCATCAGCAACATCATCTTCATGCCAGTTTCCTAATAACTGTACCTGCTTGGAATCACTGCAGAGGTATCCACCATCGACAAGGAACATTTCAACTTCATATTCACAATCACCGTCAAGAGGAAATTGGTGATCTTTTTCGGCTCTGACATAATAAAGAGTAAGAGGCCCTACCACTCTAGACTGAACAGGATAGAAAGCACTCCAATTCGGATCTCCATCATTCCATCTGATAATCACTCTGTAGTCGGGCTCAGGGGGTGCAGTAGTACCAAAGGTAAACTCATAATAGACAATTACATCAGCCGGAGCACATTGTTCGGCTAAAAGAAACCCGGACCCAGAAGTTCCGGTTACTTCACATTGGGCCGATGCCTCAATTCTAATAAAACTTAAAAAGAGGGTTGATAATAAAAATACTTTAAAAAGTTTCATATGTTGAATTTTTTGATATCAAGCTGATTTAGTCGTAAAACAAAAATTAGTTAAATCGGTTAAATTGAAGACTGTAAGATAAGAAAAAAGGTTGCATGTTTTTTGGTGGTGCAACCCTTTGTGTGGTAGGAGAATTAGGATAAATCTACCGGGATAACTATTCCTCAGTAGATTTTAGGGATTAGGGACTAGGGATTAGGGATTAGAATTCTAGGTTATATGACTGTATATGTGGAGTTTATAATTTTGTTTGGCGATATTTTATCAGCCCCATTAACATTTTAGCAATATCGTCAAGTCTGGAAGAAACTTCTTCAAAATCTTTCTGGCTAATAAAATCCAAATCTCTGGCAATAATTAATTGAGTGTCAAGTTCAGCAATAGATCCAAGTGAGATATATAAAAAATGGATGTATTCTTTATTTGAATCACGAGCCGCACCTTCTGCAATATTTGACGGAATTGAAATTACAGATCTTTTAATCTGAGCCGTCAGAGAATATATTTCGTCTTTAGGAAATTTTGCTGTCAGATTATAAATTTCCTTGACCAGATTTCTACTTTCCTGCCAGACCTTCAGATCTTTATGTGTTTGAAGCGTCATTATATTATGATATTAATCTGATTATCAAACCCCTAATTCCTAATACCTAATACCTAATCCCTAGTCCCTGGTTCCTAATTCCTCATTTTCACTAAAAAATATTTCCCCACATTCTTCACATTCTGCCACACCAGCTCCTTTACCCACGGTAAGGGCTTATCTGTCCATCTCTGGGGATGAAAAGTCATCATTATCTTATCTGGAAGCTTATTTTCTTCAGCGGCTTTGATTATGTCGAAAGTTGAGTGGAACCTGTAAGATGAGAGCGAGAGGGGGAGAGGGGGAGAAGGCGAGACATTATTTTTATTTACATCAGGTCTATATTTTATTGGTTTGACTTTCCAATCTTTATAAGGATTTCCGCCCTGAGCCCTGAGCTCTGTGCTCTGAGCCTTATCTCGAATAGAGACAAAATCCCCATCCCACCTCCTCCCCGTATCAGTCAGATATAATACTTCATCAAAATCAATATCAAAATATGGTTCACCTATTATTCCAAAATCGTGATAATCATAATACTTCCACAATAACCTGCTGTCCCACCTGCTCATTGGTCTTCCGTGCATACAAATCGTCTTAACCGGAGCAATTTTTCTAAGTTTATCAAGATTTTCTTTGAATAATTCAATACCAATATCTACCACCATCTTTTTGAGTTCTTCGCCCTGTGCCCTGCTTTGCCATCCAAAGCCTTGCGAAGGATGGTGCCCTGCCTGTCCGCCGTAGCTCGAAGAGCGAAGGTGGAAGCCCTGTGCCTTGAGTTTTGCCCATGCAAAACTCAAATCTTCATAATGATAGCCTACTTCGTGACCCATCTCTGCAATCTTTCTTATTATTTCTTCATTCCAGGTCTCTGTAACCGATCGGAAATAATAGGTTCCCATAATCCCTTTATCTGCCTGTATTTTAGCAAATTGCAATGAATTCTCCGGTAATGAATCTACATCATGCCTTAATACTAATTGTTTTCCTGACCCATCTGAAACAAAGTCTCTAAATGTTAAAAATAAAAAACCCTGATTGTTCAGGGCAGTTAATAATTTATTATATGTCTTTAATGTGAAATCCATGCCAAATTTCTATGACAAATCATTAATTTTTAGAATAGACTAATATTTTCTGAATCTGTGGTAAATATTTCTGACAACCTTTTGAATTTTTGGTTCAAATTGTGATTTATTAGAATTAATTACAGCATCCCTATATTCTTCAAAATTGATTCCAATTTCAGAGAGAAATTTTAATAATTCACCTGGAGGATTTTTTTTATTAAGTTCCTGCTCTTCTTTCAGTAAAGCAGCGTCCCTTGTCATAAGCCCCTGCCTAATAAGTCCGCTACTATGGAATGTGTGTTTTGTAATGTAAGGAATTCTGAGGGTATCTTTATAAAATGGAATATCATGTAATTCACAATCCAGATGTTCTATTGATCCTGAATGATCACTCCATCTCATTTCTTTCTTAATGATTTCAATTATCTCCGGGAATGGCTTATAAATGTAATCGTACATACCTATATGCTGGGGAATGAATCGCATAAATGATGTTCTTTTTATCCCCAGAATATCATTTAATCCGCCGGCTATTTTTTGAAATTCAAGCTTGTGCTTATTAAGTGATAAATATTTAAACTTAGGATCTGAATCAGTACCATTTATTACATTATCGAAATAAGAAGCTGTATTAAGACTTGAGATCTCTTTAATCTGAGATACATACTGCACTATCCGTCCAGATCCTTTTATTACTAGGGGAATTCTAAAACTCTTTGTTGCGAATTCTATAGAGTAATTAATCCCTCTCATGCAGGCGTTACAAAAATCTCCTGTTTTAAAAATAAATGTCTTAAAAAGTTCAGATGAGTTTTCTCGGCTGATAGTATAATAAATATGATCTGCATTACATGAAGCTAGAGAGTTTTTAATGTTATCTTTAGCCGGATTCGAGAGATATCCGTTATCAAGGGTCACAGCAAGGGTTTTTAAACCAAATACTTTCGTACTAAGATACAATGCATAAGTGCTATCTTTCCCGCCGCTTAACGAAATTAGTACATCATAAGGCCGTTTTAACTTTTTAGCTTTATAAAGTAATTGTTGAAACTCTTTTTCTTTTCGTTCTTTAATTGCATCCCATCCAGTGAAATTCTTCTCATAATCGAGGCAATGGTTACAGACTCCGTTTTCGTCAATAGTCAGATCAGTTAAGTTAATAGGAAGTATGCAATGAGTACAGCGGTTTATTTCTTCCATAAAAATAGAAATGAATAGGGAATATCAATAAATTTTTTATTCAAAAATCACCATCTGACTGTAAACCTTGCTGCCTATGAGCCTAATATAATACTGGCCGGCAAGAAGATTATCTCTATTTATTGTAAAGTCAGCATTATCTTTAATATTATAGATCTTAATAAGTTTTCCGTAGAAATCTGTAAGCTCAATTCTTTTTGTTTCTATGAGTGCTTCCTGATCAAATTTAATGGTTATTTTTTCGTTTGCAGGGTTTGGATAAATTGTGAATGGAGGTTTATCTATAGTATTACTGATATATTGATCCCCCTTTTCAATCAGACATTCGCCAATACAATCACCATGAGCTAAGTGCGCATCAACAGCGTTTATTGAAACATAAATAGTCCGACCATTATGACAAACTGGAATTCTTTGACCAGGGAATTTATTTTCTGTTTTCAGGGAATAGAAATATTCTTGTCTGGCTGAGTTTATCCAAATTCCATTCTTGAATAGTTGATAAATTTCCGTACTCTTCCTTCCGCATGGATTATATTCATATAGCCGTCTGAAGTTATTTACATATGTATTTTCTACCCAGCTTAAAACAGTATAGCTTTGCATATGGTTATTTTCATCATAAACGTAAATGAATTTATTTATTGGTGTATTATTTATTCTGATCTGTAATCTTAATACACGATTCCCATTCTCATCATAATATTGTATATCATAAAAAGAATCTACCCATTGACCATTATTCCATTTTTGGTATGTGTATTGTTGTAATATGTAATTTTCATACTTATAATCTGTATAACGAACATTATTTTTCCAAACATCATCTTCCGCTAATTGGATAATTGCCTCATTAGTTAAGCCTTCATCATTATAGAACCAAAGATTTTTTCTTGAATTTATCCACATACCATTTACCCAGTTTTGAATTACAGATTCCTTAAGAGTTTTTTCAGAAGTATAAATATTTATGTATTGAACAGAAGGCATGCCAGTATGGTAATTTAAAGTTGTTATTTTCTGTACTTCTCCATCTTCGTATGAATAATTATATTTAATGATATTATTTAAGATCCATTCAGATTTTGTGATATCCCATGTATATTCGATCACATGATCCGTTAATAACAGGTTATCATATACAATTTTGTCATTTTCAGATTGACCAATAAGGCTTAAACCTGCTAAAATGGCATTTAGAAATAAAAAGATTCTTTTCATTCAATAATATTTATTAATGTTTATGTCTTTATTAATCTGAAAAACAAAGGACTAACAAAGTTAATATAATTTGGTTCATCATGCATCGTAAAACATCGCATAGTTTTAATTTCTAGCATTCCCTCCAGCAAATCATTAGAATAGAAAACCATTTGTATCTATTTTATCTGGGCAAGATCTCACGAATTTGATTATCTATTGATAATTTTTAAAAATTGTCCACAGGTGATTTTCGCAGCCCTTCTAAGTGCCGGTAAATTCACTTTCAACCTTTATTAAACCTAATCTGATACCCCGGATTTTTCATCATAATATTGTAGCTTGACGGATAATTCTCAATAAACCAAACCATAAAAGCAGTAATGTCAATTTTGTCTTTTAAATATTTCCTATTATTTAGTAACATTTTATTTTTTAGATGTGGAATTTTAAGGAGCTCGATCCCTTTGTTTATAGCATTAATCTGATCATCAGGTTTTTCTTTATAACTGAATAACAATCCGTAATTTTCTGCTTCTCCGGTTGAACCAAACCAATTCTGATTTAAAAAAACAGCTGGTGTTCCTAAGACTGCACTTTCTGTAGCCATTGTTGCACTCTCACCAAAAAACATTATTGCATTTGCTAAGACATCATGCATATATTCAACAGGAATTTTAACGCGATAGGGTTCAAGTTTGTCTGGTAGTGTTTTTTCGGCACTTATAAATATTTTACATAATTTCGAGAATTCATTTACAGCTTTTAATTTGTTATCTTCAGAGAATCCATACAATCCTTTATCATGAAAGGCATCCCAACCGACAAAACGCATTAGCACATATTGATCTTCATTATTTATTCCCAATAATCTAGAAATATCTTCTTTTGATAATGGTTTGAATCTATTCGGATGCAAATAGAACAACTCAATATTGCTATTAAAACGAATCTGGTCTGATCTTAAGGTTTTCTGAAATGAAGAACTCGTCAACAATGCATTTGTAAACTTACAGAAGAATCTATCATAAAATCCTGCTGATTCTGTATCAGTCAATGTAATATGTGGTTTCCTTAATAAAAACGAGGCTAATGCTAAATATGGGGATATTCTGGAAACAACAATATCAATTTTGTTTGATTTAATAAATCTTGTTGAATACTTAGTATTTAGAAATAATACTCTAATTTTTGATAAAAAACTTTTTTGTGGTTTTTCCAAAAGGCTGTATTTTATATTATACTTTTCAAGCAAGTATCTGCTGATATCTTTATCTGTCGCCAACCAAAAAACTTTATGACCATGGCTTTCAAGTTCTTTTTTTACAAGTTTAAAATTATGAATCTGTGCAGGATGTCCTGAGACGAACAAAATGTTCACTACTAAATACTCTTTATTTACAGGAATTTAACGAACTAATGATAATATTAATTTCTTTATCATTTAGCCCTGGTGAATTAGGTACAGAAAAAAGATAAGGATGTATTGATAGGTAATTTCTCAGCTCCTCTTTATGAAAATATTTCCTGAACGTTCCGTTTTCATTTACTGGCTTTTGAAACTCACGAAGATAGTTCTGCATCAAATTATTCGCACCAACACCTTTTTTTCTTAAGGTATGTATAACATTTAATGCTGGAATTTTATTTGATTTAAACAAAAGTCTGTTTCTGTTGGAATCTCCTCCTTCTGGGACCTTTTGAACAATGAAATTATCTCTATTAATCTCACTAATTATTTTGTTGGTAATATTGTTCCTTCTATTGTCTAGGGGGGCTAGAAACTGGAACACGTTTTGTATCTGTTTAATCAGATTGACTGTGAGTTTATAATTACAGGGACAATAATAGTCCTTACCATCTTCCTTAATTAAAAGCAACTGTCTGTAAAGCAAGTTATATAAATTCATTTTCCTGTATGAACACTTACTTTCAAGAACTCTTTTAACCCTTTTATAAATATTAATTGAAAAAGGAACTTTTTTAACGATATCCATATCAAATTCGTGCTTTGAAAAGAAAATGCTTCCCAAGGGAGAATAAAGATTCTTAACAAAACTAAAAACGGAGTAATCGCCGAAGGAGCCAATATGCTGTTTCAAATAATAAGATCCTAAAGCTTGGGCACAATCTTCAACAATAATAGCATCTGTTGTTTTTGCCCATTTTACAATTAAATCCATCCTCTGAGGATTTCCGCCTAGATGAATAGGTTGTATTACATCGAGATATAAATAGTTTTTAAGTATGCTTTCATCTAAATTAAAAGTATCAGGATCGATATCTATAAAGACAATGTTGTGATTGTTTTTAATTATGGGATAAAGAGCCTCAAAGCACGTTAAGGGGCTTACACCAACATTCAAAGGACCTTTCTGTAAATATAAATATTTATAAATAATATCCAGCCCGTTCCTTGACGAATATAGCCAGTATTTGTAATATTTTGAATAGTATCTGTCACAAAAAGAATCGAATACTTTATCATCATGAGCTTTGTATGTTTCTTTAATCCTTAATAACGGTTTATTTAAAGGAATCATTCCTGTAAAATTAATATCTTTTAAAATACAGATATGGGCTCAGAATTAAATACATAAAGAAAGGGATGATATCTTTTTTGGACCATACAGCATATTCTTTTCTTATTTTATATGAATTTAAAACTTCTGGCAAGGTCATTTCCCTTTTAATGATTTCTTTTGCTACAACAGAAAAATCTGTAAATCGATCAACCCATGCAACTTTGTTGTTGAAATTGAGCGTCCCTTTCATATCTGTTTTATTTTCATGGTTGATCAATTCACCTAAAAAGCTGAAACCTAATGGATTCGAAATAGTATGCCATTTCCATGCTCTTGTGTTGACTTCCAGAAATTTAAATTGACTGATTTTTTCATCATACATAAACTCAATTTCTGCGAGACCTGAATAATGTAGCAGTCCTAATATCTTTTCAGCATACTTCTTTATTTCTGGAACATTGCAGGTTATCGCGAACGTGGTTGAATTACCAAAATCCATCGGATTCTGACGAATCCGGTTAGCCATGAGGGCTGCGACAGGCTTACCATCAAAGGAATACGTTCCATATGAATACAGATTTTTTGCTCCTCCATCAATAAATTCCTGTATAATAATATCGGAGATTGGCATTTCATGTGATATACAGCGTGCTTTTTCTATAAGGTCTTCAACGTTTACACATTTTATTGCCTTTTTGCCGAATGTTTTATGAAACAAATACATGACTGCAGGTTTTAGAATTACTGGATACTCAAGTGTTCTCCCAATCGAAATAATGTCATCCAGACTTTCAGGAAACCAGCTTTTGGGGTAAGGAATTTTATGATTTTCTGCAAACTTATATGTAAATCGCTTATTATAAAAAATATCAACAATATCAGGAATTGGGATCCCCACATAAAAACTCTTTGATAACAGGTTATAATTATTCCGGAGAAAATAAACCATTTCATCATTGGTCGGGAACAATAGTGTTTCTCTTGAATCACCAGATAATGAATGAATTTTTTCTAACAATTGACTTGTTGATTTGAAAAAGTAAGTTTTCTTTACCGAGTTTGAATATTTTGCTAGAGAAGCATGCGATTGAATAAAAAGATATACTGGGATCTTGAGTTTATTAACCTGACGAACTAGCCCCAGTGCTTGAATATGATTACCTAAAATAAAAACCTTACTGATCATTAGAGAAGAATCTCATGATATATTTCAATAATTCTTTTTGCTATAGCTTCAGAATTTAATTCAAGAGCAAGAAGTCTTTCTCGGCCCCTTGTTTTTCTGTATTCCTTTGAGAATTTGATAGCCATATTTATTTTCTCAGCAACATCTTTGGGATCAAAACTTGAAATATAATAACCCGGCTCATTCCCAAATAACCATTCAACATCACCAACATTGGTTGTCACTACAGGGCAATTGCAGGCCATAGCTTCTTTAACTACGTTGGGTGACCCTTCCCATTTGGAAGTAAGTAAAATTAAATCAGCTGCATTGAGAATTTCAGGAATAAGTTCTGAGGGTAAATTGTATTTTACTTGCAATTCAATTGTATCATTATTTACTAATTTATATGCTTCTTCTGCAAGATGGAAATTTTTTTCTAACCTTTCAGGATTAGCTAAAAATAAAATAGTCCTCTTTTCTTCTGAGAAATTAAACTTTTTTTTTAATTTCTGGCCATCAACTGGTTTGAAACAAGAAAGGTTTACCCCATTGGGAATCACCCGAGCTTCATTATATTCAATTTCATTTCGCATGGCTCTTGATTTTACTATCACCTTTTGCCATTTATTCTTTCTTATAAACAAATGTAATATTTTTTTTTGCAGATAACCAGATCTTGTATCACTCCCCATAAAGGACACTACTATTGGTTTATTGACTCCTGTTAACCCGGCAGCTATACCACTCAGAGAATAATGCGCATGGATTATATCAGGATTAAAGGCGATTATATGTTTTTTTAAAAGAGGCACATTGGAAAGATACCCTCTAATGCCTTTCCCTTTAATACCATAGAAATCAAGAATGATATTCTTTCGTATAAGAGATTCCCCCTGAGATTTTACTATTGACGTTATTCCGTTTCTGTTTGCGCTCGCTACAAAAAGAACTTTCAAATCAGTAATTTTATTGTTTTTATTTTACACCGTTTCAGTTATATTTTTATATCACAAATATAATCTGTTATTAAAAAATTTTATGACGGCTTAATATCCAGTAATAATAACTTATAATGTTGTACAGAGTCTCAGAAATCATACCGTTGTTTAAACTGATTTGATCCGCTTTTATCAGATTATTATGCTCTAAAGATTTTATTATACTTCTCACTCCTAATGAATGATCAAAATATGATGTATTGCTTTTTCTCATTTTCTTTTGAACTTGTTTGACAGCAATCCACGGCCATTTGTAAATTTTTTGCAGGTCATCAAGACAAATTCCCTTATCTGATTTGAATTTACCAAGATCAGGATATGATCTGTTAATCATTTCAGCATATAATAAACTGCTTTTCCAGTTAGCAAAAATGTTTTTACTGTTTGTAGTAATATATGCGCCAAAAAATGTTGAACGCGTAAGAGCTTTGATAAAATCTATGTCAATGAAAGGCGATAAATTTTCTCCCAGATGTGAATAAGTCATGATTTCATTGCCAAAATATTTTCTTTCGATCGAATTTAATAAAAACCCATAAAGTCTGGATTCCCTCTGCTCAGTTATATGATAATGCTTATGCAACTTACTTAATGACACTTTCAATTCTTCCAGGATATTTTCCGGGACTTTAATATATTTTATAATATTTCTAAAATAAGACCCCAGGAATTGTGCCCAGAAGAGATTAAAATTCCTTTCATAAATAAATTTTAAAACTAAACTATTCGATACCGGACCTGGTATTATATTACCTTTCATTAAATTACTTCCACAAATCCCTGTTAGGACATAATCGTTTTTTACCATTTCCGAGCCTACAGAATATAAGTAATGAGAACGTGAAACAGATCTCATACATGATGAGTTATCTAAAGTGGCAATTGCCAAATTGCAAAAATGATTTTTATAATATAATTCGTCAAGCAGATAGGAAGTATAATTGATACCCAGTTGTTTACTAATTGCCTGGGGAATAATTATATCCGGATTGTTTGCTGTACCATGTGAATAAGTGCTTACCTCAACATTTTTATCTTTCAGCATTGAAAGAATTAACCGGCCATCCCAACCACCGGTAAGTGATAATGAAAACGTGGAGATATTATTGGCATATTTCTTTATAACATTATTGAATGCATTATGAACCAATTGAATGGATTCCTTATGATTAAATTCCGGTCTGGTAATTAAACTCCCTGCATCAAAATACCTTTCTAAATTAAAACCAGTTGCGGAGAAAGATATTCTGGAGCCAGAAGGAAGGGTATAAACATTTTTGAAAATTGAATCCTCGTTTAGGGTATAATTAAGCAGAACAAACTGAAGGACTGAGCCCAAATAAATCTCCCCTTTCACAAATCCCGTTTGGATGATAAGTTCAGGATTGGTAGCTATTATGAGCTGCTTATCTTTTTTTGAGTAGAAAAGCTGCCTCATTCCAAAATGAGAATTATGTACGATAGCTTTATCTCCAACCTCATCAACCGAAATCAAATTATAGAAGCCTGTAAGAAAATCTTTGGGAGAATTCCCCCTATCCAACTCTTTCTGCACTACTTTAAGGTGTGCTTCATTATTAATTAATTGCTGATTTTGGTCAACCTGTTCCTTAAAAAATGCTGTCCCAATAATCAAAATAAATCTTTTTTCATCAGTGACAGTCCAGGTATATTTTCCCTTATAATCCTTATCTACCCATAAGCCTGTTTTCAGGCTGTTATACAATTTATTGTCATTATCATACTGAAGATCTGCTTTGTGCTGAAAGTTTATTAAACAAATAATACCTTTCATTCTATTATAGCTTTTTAGTTAATTTTGACAATAAATACTTAATCCTCAAATCATATGACTTATTAGTATTGAACATTCCTTCTTCAAAAATCCATTGGTTGTTCATAAACAGATATCTGCCAGGTTTATCATTTACCAACATCTGATAAGAGTCCGACTGGCCAAAAATGCACTGCATTTCATTGATTAAATAACCCCGTGGTGATTCAAATATATCTACTGCCTGACTGTAAAAACCGAACCTATCGGTAATATTTCTAACAAAAGTCAGTAATCCCTTTGGAGGATCATCATATTCTTTTAACAATAACCCACTCGCCATTTCCCCTCTGACTACTTTTTTATGCGCAAAAAAAGAGTCCCCGATCCGTACAACTCTCCATTCAAATTTATGAGGTATATACTCCTGAAAAATTATGAAATTCTTTTGAATATCGCTGGCAACACTCTTATATGCTGTAAGTCTGTTTTTCAATTCATCCGGATGAGTAATTTTTCTCCATACCCGATTTAGTATTTTTCCTTTATCCAGACGTGGCCCTGATTTTGAAACAACGCCTTTACTAAAAACATCTTTTATATATTGCTTTGTCTCTTCAGTAGATTTTAAAATTTTAACCCCACTCCCTGATGCCCCAATATTGATCTTGGTAACAATAGGTATTTTGGCTTTTTCAATAAATTTTAGTGCTTCATTTTTATGATAAAAAACATCTGTTTGTGGAGAGGGTAATTCATTAGCTTTCAACCAGTAAGAAAAGAAACGTTTATTCTCATAAATCAATATTTCATCAAGCGAAGGGAAAATTGGCAATCCTAATATCTTTGTTAAAATTAGCACTCTTTCATCATAAAACTGTTTAAAGGCAGACGTTAAGCCACCAGGTTTAGCTAACAGATAATCACAGTTTGTACTCTTAATTATTTCAAGCCAACCGGATGAAGTCAGATCAACGATAGAGTATGTACATTTATCTTTATGAGCTTCACAGGCTTTTACCCAATAATCATGATCATTTTGAACCTCATTACCTAAAATTATAAAATGTGGTTTCCTGTTATTACTCATTTATACTTGAATAAGATGAACATCAGGAATATGTGAACTGCAATGATTTAAAACTTCCCTGGTAAATTCCTTGAATAATGATCCGTTATTATATTGATACTGACTGATCCCATTGCCTTTGCTGTTAATTTCAATAAGAAGAATCTTACCTTCCTGGTCAATGGTAAGATCAATAGCCAATAAACGTCCGTAGTGAATTTGCTTTGCTATAAGAATCGATGTTTTTTTAATATCATCTATAAAGGGTACTTCTGATTCATTTTCAAATATAATTTCATTAAAAGATTTATATCTTTTACCACTTGTATCTGTAGAAAAATCATTTAGTTTTCCTGTATTATCAATTGAGACAACCACTCCGCCAAGATTGTCATGGTCTAAAAAAGATCCTTTCTTTCCAATTCTGAGCAGAATGTGCAATATATTAATTGATTCATCCTTTAATGAACGGTACGTTAAAACCCTCACTGTATTATTAGAATCAGGATTAAACTTACGAAAATAGTCATGCTGCCTTATCACTTTCTGCAAAACAAAATCACATACGTATTTAATAAGTAATCCACTTGTCAACTTTTCTTCTCCTGACCATAATCCACCATTTTTTCTTTCGAATTTTTTAATCAATTTTCCTGAGCCTGAAACTACAGAAGGTTTTATTATCACCTCCGGAATATCTGATAAAATGTTATCTATCCTGGTATCTGTTAATTCAATAAAATTATAATCAGAGTCAAAGTAATTACCATGTATTCTCCTTATAGGGGTTGGCGGCGTATTAATCCCTTTAAGAAATTTATCATAAAAGTTTTTTTCCTTAATAGCCCTGTTTAACAAATAATTATTAAGACATGGCTCAATATAATTATTAAATGCAGGTAAGGTAATGAAACACCGATCTGCTTGCCCATAGGTTGAATAAAAAATATCAAGCCACTTTTTATCTGCTTTTGTATAAAAATTACATTCTGAAATTACCGGTATGGGTTCTTGGACCGGATATTTTTTATATAATCCCTCTCTTTTCAGGAATTTAATTAAATTATTTCCTCTTTTATTCAGTGCCCTTTCCGACCGCAGCCAAAAAATCTGATTTATGGCTCCTGTAATTAATTTCTTAAACATTCCTTTATTTAAAGAATCTCATTCAAATTGATGTACTCTGAAATTTGCCCCATGGTGCCAACCCAAAGTTTTCCTTCCTCTCTCTTCTTGGCCAAATATTCTAATATCCCTGGCAATAATTGAGTAAATGTTGATTCTTCCTGTGAAGGATGAAACCAGAAATGAACCAAGCTTCCAGCATTAATAGCTTTATCAATTGCTTTTTTATACCTTGAGAATAAGTATTCAATTGACCATTGAGGATAAGCCAGAGAAATAGCCGGTCCTGTAGGACTGATTAGTATACCTTGTTCATTCCTAAACGGATAAGCAATTTCGTAATCAAGATGTCGTTTCCTGCAAATACTAATATTATGCTTCAGAAGTGTTTCATAATTTCCTGCTGTCCCTCCGGGAAAGGTGAGTGATTTGAAATTAATGCCCCATTCAGATGCAACATCTATACTGGCTTTCAATTCATCATCAATAACTTCAGGAGGACAGTTTTTATAGGAACAATCGATATGAGAGAAAGTATGACACGCAACTTCCTGGCTAGTTTTACAATTCATAATCTTTTCAATCAAGTCGGGGGCATACCATGCAAAGTCACGTTCCCAATCAGTATATGGATCACAGTCAAACCAATCACCCTTTGTAAATTCCCAATGGTCGTTGAAATAAGGTATTCGCTTCATCCAATCATGATCACCTTTTTTGCAGGATTTAAGAAATAAATGACCCACTGTTGACCAAACGATGGGTATTTCAAATTTCTCGAGATGCCTAAGAATAACAGGAATATTTTTTCTCTCTTCCCTCGCATATGTCTGTGGGTTTTTAGCATGTTTAGAATATCTAACAGCCCACCCCAGTTCGAAATCAGCACTTATAATAACTCCCCCCTCCTCATTATTAGGTAACTTCTGTTCATTAACATTGTCATGTAATACTTTTGGTAAATCATTTATTAAATAATTTATCTTTGAAATATTGCTTTTCACACTTACGGGGATCTTTTTGTAGATTCTTTTAATCACTAATGCAGAAAATTTATTATGGACCTAAAGTATCCATCAGAATTTTATAATACTTTTGAAAGAAGAATGTAGCTGAATACTTTTCGAAAGCAAGCTTCCTGGAGTTATTACCCATTCTATTTCTTAAATCCGGTTTATCAAAAAGCATTAGTATTGATTTTTTGAGTTGATATATATTCTTGAACTGAAAACATATTCCATTTTCTTTTTCAACAATTTCGCTTGTCCCGCCGGTATCTGTTGCAATAATAGGAAGACCTGCAGCCATAGCTTCTAAAATGGCATTACTGCATCCTTCTCCCCGGGATGAGTGAATATAAATGTCTGCACTAATTAACAAACACCTTATATCCTTACGTCTACCTGCTATTGTTATATTTGCCTGTAAATTCAATTCCTTAATTAATCTTTCTAAATGATGTCTTTCAGGGCCCTCACCAATAATCAGATATTGAAACTTGTATTTTCTTTCAGCCAATATTTCACCTAATGCCTTAATGACGGTTTTATAATCCTTATACGGGACCAGGTTGGCAACACTTATTAAAACAAGATTATCTGGTGGTATATTAAATTGTCTCAAAATCTCCTTCTCTGCATTTTTGTCAGTATCAAAAAACTGGGTATCCAAACCATTATAAAGTACAAAACCTTTTTTAAGCCGATTGGCCTTTAATCCGGCTTTCGAATTTGCTACTCTATAACGTGATAGATGTAAAATAAACATTCTCCATAACTGTTTTTTGTTTAACCTGACAATTCCGTGTCTTATACTGCCATTTACATGGGTAATCCTCAATAATAAAGTCATTAAAACTCCAATACTAGCTTCAAAACCGCCCCATGTCCATATTAAGTCAGGATTTTGATCTTTAATCAGGGATCTAATCTGAACCAACCTCTTAAATATATTTTTGCTTGTTAAATAAAAAACATCCTCCCCCATTTCATATTCTTCAACATAACTATCTTGAGTCTTGTTAAAGCAAATGATCCTGTTTACAACATCACTCCCTTTGGAATATTTATACAATGTGGCTAACTGCCTTTCTCTTCCTCCTCTGGGTAGAGAAGATATGAGATGTAAGACGGTTATCAAATTATGAAGGCTTTACTAAATAATTCTGTTCTTCATCCATTTCCGGGGTACTTCTATCTCAGGACACTTAAGGTCCGGTATGCCCAGTACATCCACTAGTTCCAGATGCTGGGGCCAGAAGCGACCTTCTATCCAATTTAGGTCTTCGTCCCAATACCCATTCATAAAATCAGGATATCCGGGCTGGCCATACAAATAGCTTAGTTCAATTAACCTTGGTTCTCCCTGTTCGTCATAAATGAAATCATACGCCATTGACTGAAATCCCATTCGAAGCGAATAACATAATGCTTTTCTCAACAGGTTCCTGTCAATTTTATCAGGATTAATGTCCCATTCTTCTCCACCCGAAGCCCTAAAATCATTTTTTCTTACAAATCTTCTAAAAGCATGAACTCTTCTTCCAACGGTTGTTACCCGTGTATCATATTCGTTCCCTGGCAGAAATTTCTGGAAATACACATAATTTTTTTGTCTTTCCCAATATGCCATGTCCCTGTTCTCCAATCGCCGCTTGATGACCTTAAGATAAAATACAGCTGTCTCGATCATATTAGAATCCATGGTTTTGAACAATTGTTTAACTGAACCGAAATATAAAGGACTGATCCCTTTCCTTGAAAATGCTTTTTTCACATACCTGACAGCCTGTTGCTTGTTTTTCACAAGCATAACATTTGCTGAACCCGCTCCTTTCCTCAGTTTTACAACTAATGGATAATAAGCACTATCTATAAATTCAAGTGCTTTCTCTTTATGAAAAAAAATATTGCTGGGTACGGGATTCATATCATGGTTTAGTGACAGAAAGTATTGCTTCACCTTATCATCATAGTGCCAGGAGGTAGGGGTGTCAGGGAAGAATTTTATTTTCAGTGAATCAAATAAAGGGCGAAGTACATCAGACAATAAATGCTGCTTATCGTTATTAGGCCACTTGTACATTAAGATATCCACATTCCTGAGCTTTTCCCAGAAATCTTCGTCCCGGATGTTCAGGTGAGAAAATGGTATATGGTTATACGTCAATATTTTTTCATAAATTTTTTGATGCGGCATTTCCACCCCATCGTAAACATCATAGATACCGACTTTCATTTACCCTTTAAAGATTTAGAGAATAATGTATTGCTGAGATCGATAATTCCCGGTGTGTTTTGCACTGATAGCGGTTTAATGAGGATAAAAGGAAATGTTTTTCTCTCTTAGTAAGATATCGAAAACCGCATTTCCAAAATCCCCTCCTCAGTTTACTTAAATTTAATTGGGATTTTACCAGGTTTTTTGCTTCTTTAAATATTGCTTTCTTCCATTCATCCTGAACCTCTCTTATATCTATTTCCTTCATGAATGTATTGTCAATATCCGTAGTACCTGGTTTTAATTCATTTACGATTTTAAGGGTATCTCCATTGAAATGCGTTTGATATAAGGTACATGAACAATTACCCTCAGGGTATATTTCCAGTCTTAATAAAGCCCCTTTATGCCAGGCAGCGGAGAGATTTCCATCATCAAAAATAAAATTTCCTAAAGAATATACTATCGGGACGTTATTATAAATCTCATAACCACCGATATCATGTGTATGATGACCTACTACGGCATTTACTCCCTGGTCGGCGATAAACCTGAACAGATCTAATTGAAAGGGAGTTGGGAAAGGGTGTTTTTCTTTACCGCCATGCATCACTACTACCTGGTAATCAGAATTAAGCTTGACTGTTTGTATGCTTCTCCATATATGGATAGGATCATCCGGATTGCTCCCTGCGCGTTTCTCATCGGCATAATTAAACTCACTTTCGGAAAAATTTAATATAGCTATAACCTTCCCTTTTATTTTAATATACAGCGGAGCAGATGCTTCAAATTTATTTTCCCCGGCTCCCACAGTTCTTATGCCATGTTGTTTACATAATTCAATTGTATCTGATACTCCTTCATCATTATAATCCCTGATATGATTATTTGACAAACATGCTATATTAACATTTAATTTTTTTAACGCCTTGATACTCAATGGATGAGCTTTTAAATGAGGACCCGTCTTAGCGATTTTATTTTCTGATTTAGTCAATGGACACTCAAGATTTATCACCCATATATCACAGTCGTTTATTACATCATTAAGGCTGTTGTCGATTATTAACCTGGATGATTTTTCAGGAGTAACTTCTGCAACTCCAATGGGTGCAAAATCACCTGAGAAAAGCAGTTTAATTGGATCCATATATAAATTCAGATTTTAGAAATTTCCTAAGCTTACCGAAAGTAGATTCCATGGAATAATTCTTTTTGACAAAATCTTTTGCATTTAAACTAATATTATTTCTTAACACAGGATTTTTAATCAATTCAAGACAGTATTTGATTAATTCCTCATCAGTATCACATATAAAACCTTGCTTTGAGTTCTCAAATCCGATACTGTCCAGCGCATTATGTGTTCCAACCACAGGGATTCCCATCGCCATTAGTTCAACAATCCGTCCTCTGAAACCCGAACCCAGTTCCAATGGGATGACTTTAAACCATGCTTTTGATAACCAGGGTCTTACATCTTTCACAAAATCTGTTACAATGATTTTTTCTCCATCATGAAGCGCTTTTATCTCTTCAGAAGGCCCTGAACCAACCACCAGAAGGCTGATATCAGGAAATTCTGTTTTTATCTGTGGAAAAATATTTTTGTAAAAACGCCAAAAAGCATTCCTGTTTTGAGAACTTCCCATAGCTCCGTAAAATAAAATGGTGCGAGGATCCGGTTCTGCAGAATAAGAAAGATAATGATCCAGGTCAGCTCCATCAGCTATAAGCAGCATTGGTTTATCAGATGCGATCTTAAGAAATTCTTCATGATTTCTTGAGGACAAAGGCAGTAAAAGATCTGATGCAGCAACCACCTCCCTTTCCATCAAGACATTGGTACTCAGCCTCCGTTTCTCCAGAAGATATTTTACCCTGCTGTTTTTTATCCGCTTCAAAACATTTAAATTCTCTCCTACGGCATAGTGTGGATCAAGTATCTTATAAACTTCAGCATCCAGATCTTTAAAATACAATGAGGCTTCCCAGTAATTGCTTATAACTATCCTGTAATTTCTTTCCTTAATTATATTAACTATTGTTTTATTATTCCGACGATTAGCTGTCACTTCTTTATCTATTCCCCTAATAAAATAATTCAAATATTCCGACAACTGGGCTGTCCTCTTCTTTAAAATATTTTTTTCATGCTTTGCAGAGATAATTGGAATATATTCCCCACCCATCTCATGGATTGCCTTAAATGAAGCACTTAAACTTTCATCATCTTTATAAGGAGTAAGCAGATCAACCCTGAAATCTCTTGAAAGAGTCCTGATCATATTATGCGTACGCATCTGGTTCATCGCCTTAATAGGATAAACCGGTCCCGCGTTCACTACTAGAATTCTTTTAATCATTTACTTGTACAACCAAGGCTTTGTTTTTTTGTGTCCGTTATGCATTTTGCTATTTTCTTCTCCGATAACTGATTACTGATTACCACGCAATTCCTGAATAATTTTTAAACTTTCTGAATTCCTCATACCCGGCAAGATCAACAATATTCTTATTTTTTAGCTTGCCCTCATGCTCAATTACCTCATCAAGCCTATGAACCAGAACTATCGTCTGAGCATGCTGAACTGCTTCTTCTATAGTATTCACAAGCATCGCTGAAATGTGTGGTAGTTTTTCTTCGATATAGCTCTTATTGGCTCCAAGAAGCTTTGATAACACAACATTCTTATCATATATCTTTACATCATAACCTTTGCCGATAAGCTTTTCAATAAGTGCAACGGCAGGACTGTAACGCAGATCATCTGTCCCCTTTTTAAAAGCCAGACCTATAATACCCACTTTTTTAGATTGAAATTTCTCAACCAGCTGAAATGCCCTGTTCGCATGAACATTATTTGATTCACTAATACTTTTCAGAAGAGGAGTATTCAGGTATTTGTCGTAAGCTATGGTATAAAGTCCTTTCAGGTCCTTTGGCAGACATGAGCCACCATAGGCCATACCGGGTTTCAGGTAAGCAGGAGAAATATTAAGCTTATTGTCAAGAACAAAAAGATCCATCAGCTTATTTGAATCAATCCCCAGGGTTTTTGCTATAACTCCGACTTCATTTGCAAAAGTAATTTTTAGAGCATGAAAAGAATTATTCACATATTTTATAATTTCAGCTACACCAATTTCCGTTTTAAAAACCGGAGCTTTTACCTGGCTGTAGATCTTCTCCATAAGTTCAAAAGCAGATTGATTATCAGTGCCGACAACAGTCACAGCCGGATTATTATAATCATAAACAGCCGAACCCTCCCTTAAAAATTCCGGGTTTGAGACTACTGCAAAATCGGTATTTCTTTTTTTCCCTGATTTCTGTTCAATTATTTTCCCCGCCTTTTCATTTGTCCCAGGGACAACTGTGCTCCGTATAACAATAGTGTAAAAAGACTCCTTTTGTTTTATCCCTGCTCCAATTTGTTCTGCAGTCTTAAACACGTAGTTTAGATCCAATTGCCCTGTATGTAACGAGGGTGTGCCCACACAAATAAATGCGATATCGGATTCAGCTATTGCTGTTTTGTGATCAGGGGTTGCCTTAATCGCACCCGAAGCAATGTTCTTTGAAATAAGATCATCAATATCCTTCTCCACTATTGTGGGCTTTCCTGAATTGATCAAATCCACCTTGAATTTACTTACGTCAACTCCAATAACAGAATGACCATTATTTGCGAGGCATCCAAGACTGATACAACCGACGTATCCAAGACCAAAGACAGCTATATTCATTTTATTAGTTTAGCATTAAATGTTTAGCGTTAAGAGTTTTAGCCCTCTTTCTGTGTAATTAACCGAATACCAATTACTGATTACCGAATACATGTAATCTGTTTATCAATTATCCAGAATTTGAGACGCATACCCGTATATTTTCTTTTTCAGTCCTCCGTTAAGTGATTGTGCAACGTTCATCCCTGGTTTTTCATTTGCTTCAACAATCAGTGGTCCCTTGTCGGTGATGGCCACATCCCAGCCTATTATGAAATTAAAATATAGAAGCCTGTGTGCTTTAATGCAGAGATCAATAGCATTCTTCAAATAAGGGATCAGGTAACCTCCAAATTTTATTCCTGAATCCGGATGAGATTTGAGTAATCCCTGCCTCTTATCAGACACACTCGTTAAACCATATTCCTTAAGGCATTCTTCCTCAACATTTATTCCGACATAGACAGAGCCATGGCTCCACGAATCGGTAAGGGCATTACCAACGGCAAAACCCTGAAATCCGCAAAGGTATTCAGGTTCTTTGTCATTCTGGATCGTAACTATGCGGGTTGTATTTAAAGCTGATGAATTTATTTTTTTCAATGTTTCATTAGAATTATATTGTTTCTGTACAACCCATTTCTTATTTCCAAGTAATGTTTTGAATGAATTCCAGTCATACAATTGGCTATTTACTTCAACACTGAAGTTGATGATCCTGCATCTGAAAACATCTTCACCCGCCTCTAATACAATACTTTTTATGAAAAAGAAATCCGTAAAAGCGAGAATTGATTTTATATTTTCTTCCCTTCTATCGGGGAAGATCAAAGAAGGGCCGGATATTAGAGCGTAGTTTTGAATACAAGGTAAACCATTAGCCATCAAAATGGAATTCGCATAGAATTTGTCTTTAGTAATCGACTCATAATTAACGGCCTCACAACCGGCTTTTTCCCTAAGTTTTCTTTCAGTCTTTTCTTTAATTCTTAAAAAGCTTCTCCTGCCGAAATAATCACTCTGTTTCGAACCCCTCTGATCAAGCCCCATTGCATAGTACATAGTGTTGAATTCGCCCTCTTTTATTTGCCAGACTAACAGATCTCTCAATATCTGTAATCTCGATTTTCTATTACCTGTATGGTAATGTTTTGTTTTACCAAAGACGTATCGTATGGTCAGAAACTTGTTGTAGAGAAAACGTTTCATAAATATCATTTTTTATTAAGATATATTCGGTCCCGATGCATTACGCTTTTGGGATTTCGTCGAAACCTCAATCTTCATAATCCGGTATTCTGTTTATTTTATTTCTTGATACCAATTACCGTCATACAAAATGTCTCAAGGTCAGCTTCTTATTCCTAATGCCCCACCTTATTGCACTTGCCACACCCGAAACATTCGCCCAAACGTGTTTAAACTTAAACCTGATAAGCTGTTTAAATGAACCTTCCAGGATTGCTTTTAACCTGATATGAAAAAACCTTCTGAATTCATCAGCCGAGCGGTATCTCATGTGTACGATAAGGGGATTTCTTGCATCGTAATATGCTTTGAATGGTGATGCTTTGCCGATTGTCATGCTTTCCTTATGCCAGAGTTTAGCATGAGGGGTATAAATTATTTTGTACCCATGTTGTTTTGCCCTTACCTGCCAATCAAAGTCTTCACCTTGGAAAGCAAATTCAGTGTCATAACTTCCTGTTTTCTCGTAAAGTTCACGTTTTACGAGCCAATAAATATCATCGCACCACGCACGTTCTTCTATTTTGTCATACTGGCCTGTGTCTTTTTCTTCATGTCCTATATGTCCTCCGTTCCAGAGGACAGGGTCATATTTTTTACCAACGGTCTGAAATGTATCGGGTTTTTCATGAAAATAGACTTTGCCGATTATAAAACCGGCATCTTTGTATTTCTCGCCTGTTTCAACAAGTGCTGAAATAAGATTTTTATCTGCTACTACATCATTATTTGTTATCAGGACATAGTCTGCTTTTTGCTCGTCAAATGCGTATTTCAGTCCAAAATTATATCCTCCTGAGTACTTTAGATTGATATCTGTTCGTAATACTTTTACCTTCGGGAAATTTGAATCAATGTACTCTTTTGTTCCATCTGAAGAACCGTTATCAATGACAACAACATTGAAATTCTTATAGAAATTTGCCAAATAAGAATTAATTGATTCTTTCAATAAAGATTTTCCATTATAGCTTAAAATCAGAACAATTACTTCCGGAAATTTCATTTAGAAAAATACTTGGTTTCTAATTCTTTATATTTATTAATTAATATAGAACTGGTATTTTTTATGTCAAAATATTTTTTTGCAATATCTCTGCATTCAGAGTATTTATCAAAATTAAGATTCATAAAGATTATTGCTTCTTCCAGTTTTCTCTCTGTTTGCATGTCAATACCTATTTTTCTAACTTCTTCTTCTGTTCCCGGGAAATGCATAATATTGTTTGAAATAACTGGTAAGCCGCAAGCTAAAGCTTCAATCGTTGAGAATCCAAATCCTCCAAAATTTATAAAGGCATAATCAAGATTAGGTTTTCCAAAGAAATCACCAGCTTGCAGATATTTAATAAAAATTCCTTTTGAACATCTTTCAATCATTATCGCACCTGCTTCAGAGGCTTCCTGAAATAAATCCTCCGTTTTGTACCCTCCGATCATAATCATTTGTAAATTATTTGCTTTACTGGATTTTTTAACTCGCTTATAACATTGAATTAATGGACCATAATTATAATCTGTACTTCGCCAATTACCATGCACAATGAATAAATTTTTATTAACCGGCAATCCAAGTTCTTTGCGCAAATCCTTTTTTTTTGTCTTTGGAAGCTTAATATAATTTGAAAAATCAATGCCTTCCATTAAGTATCTTGCAGGTAACGCTGGATGTTTCTTTTCCAGATATTTAGCTTCAACCAATGAACCGGAATAATAAATGTCAGAAACATAAAGAGATTTAACATCAATCCAATGTTCAACTAAATAATACCACTTAAAGAGCTTTTTTATTGGAGAAAGCTTAAGATATGCAAACTTCTTAAATCCGGAAGAAAGATGTAAAGCAACAAGGCCAAATTGATTTTTGTATTTCTTTAATTTTATCATCAGAATGATATGGAACCATGCATGCCCAACAGAAATTTTAAGGATAACATTATTATTCTTAATCTCATAGATTAGTTCTTTATATAAACTCTTAGACCAAACATACTTGCCAAACTGAGGAATTATCATTTGAGTTGCAGGAAAAACCCTATGCAGGATTCCTTCAACTTTTTTTTGATATGGTACTTTTAATCCATACCCATAAGGTCTCCAACATTCTATTTCATACTCATCTGTTTGTTTTTTTAACTCTTGTGCAGCAACAACATGGTGGTCATTGAAAAATCCCACCCAGAAAGGAGGTTCTGATAATCTAATAAAATCACAAAATCCTATTGACCTTGTGTATTCTTCAGGTTCTCTGATATTTTTAATTATTGGATTAGGCAGATGACAAAGTAAATAAATTATTTTTACCTTTTCCCCCATGTGTATTAAACTGAATTATTTATTATAAATGAATTCGATTTTTTCTTTATCAAATATAACCTTACCCTTAATTTTAGCAGGTTGACCAAAAACAATAGAATTATCCGGAATATCTGTATTTACAAATGCATTAGCTCCAAGTATACAGTGATCCCCAATTTTGACACCCTTGGTAATAATTACATTTGGTCCTATATATACATTATCTCCTATACATACACTTTCCCTTTCAATTGGCAGCTTTCCTGAACTCAAAGTTTGTTTAACATTGTCATGAGTATAAATATGAACCCCAACTGAAATTGTACAAAAATCACCTATTTCCAGCCCTCCGCTACCATCAATTATGGTAAAAGGACCTATCCAGCAGTTGGTACCTACCTTTATATTACCAATTACCAGAGAGGAATCATAAATAGAGGTATTCTCTCCGAAGCCTAATTTTTTTGCCCTTTCCCATCTGTCAAGCAGTGTTTCATTCAGTGGCAACGATCGGCTAAATTGATCAATAAAAGCATTGTCAAGCTCCTCGTGAAGCAGTTTAATCTGACAAAATAAACTATGCAATTTCTTATTCTTCTGTAGAACATCTTTCCTTTTCATTTGTCAGAGAGTATTACATTATTGAAGCCAACCATTTCGATGTCTTAATAATTCCCTCCTCTAAATCAACTTTCGCTCTAAATCCTAACAGATCATATACTTTATCGACGCTGGGAATTCTTATTGCAATATCAGCTGATAGTGGAGGGCCATGAATTATTTTTGATTCAGATCGCAGTGCTCTGCATACTGTTTGAGCAAGACCCAGGATTGTTATAACAGCTCTTGCATTACCTATGTTAAAGCTTTGGCCTATAGCTTTAGGATCCTCGACACAACGAACAAGACAATCAATAAAATCATCAATATAGCACCAGGCTCTTATCTGGCTGCCATCACCATCAATTTTAATTGTTTTATTCTTCAATGCTTTTTTGATAAATATTTGTAACGCGCCCTCGCCTGTCTGTCCAGGACCATATACATTAAAAGGTCTTACTGTAACACAAGGGAGACTATACTGACGATAATAAGCATGAGCAAGATGTTCCCCTGCAAGTTTCGAAACAGCATATGTCCAGCGAGCCTCACCTGCCGAACCAGAAACGGTTACATCATTTTCAGATGACCGAAAAGCCATTGAGCCAAACACTTCAGAAGTGGAGAAATCAATAAAACGATCTTTTATGCCATTAGCCAGAGCTGCAGACAGTACATTGGCTGTGCCGATCATATTTACCTGCATTGTATGAACAGGATTTATAATTACAGTATCAATTCCTGCTATTCCAGCAGCATGTATTACTATATCAGCACCGGCCATTGATTTAGTAAGCAATTCAGCATCCAGTACATCTCCTTTAATAATTTTTAAATTCGGATGGTGCGCATATACGCTTCCGGTAAGTGTATCACGATGAAAATTGTCATATACAACAATGTTATTGTTTCCAATATAATGGCGGATTAGTGCATTGGCAATAAATCCAGCTCCACCCGTGATAAAAATATTTTTCTTGTAGAGCATATTAAACGAATTTATTTATTGTTTCTGAAATGAATTTTATCTGCAATTCTGTAAGACGGCTATATAATGGTATAGCTAATCCGCATGTATATGCTTCAAATGCGTTCGGAAATTCAATTTCAGATTGATGATTATATTTGTTTAAGTAATATGTCATGGCTGGAATACACTGTGCGCCATAATTTGTCAAAATACCTTTGGCTTTGAGGTACACCATGAGTTCGTTTCTCTTATTCTCATTCTCAAGTAAAATATGAAATGTCTGCCAGGTATGTCTTTCTCCATCAGGTATTTCGGGTAATTTTATGGCCGGATTGTGAATCTTCTCAAAATATATTGAAGCCAATTTAGATTTATACTTTATAATACTTTCAAGCCTTAAAAACTGACTATAAACTAATGCTGCTTGAAAATCAGTCATCCGGTAATTAAATCCTGCTGCTATAAAATTCATTGGCGCAGAACCTGGTTCAATACCATGATTACGCAATATTTTTATCTTCAGGTTTAAATTGGCATCTGAAGTTGCAACAATACCTCCTTCTCCCGAGGTAATAGCCTTTCGTGGGTGAAAAGAAAATACTCCCAAATGCCCAAAGCTACCTGCATATTTTGAAGATAAATTAGCACCAATTGCACAGGCGGCATCCTCAATCACTTTAATGTTATGTTTTTCTGCTATGGCCATTATTTCCGGCATGTTGGCACAAAGTCCGAATTCGTGGACAGGAATTATGGCTTTTGTTCTCTGACTTATAACTTCTTCTATTTTTGACTCATCGATGTTAAAAAATCTGGGATGAATATCAACAAAACTACATTTTGCCCCGACTAATTCGACAACATTAGCCGTTGCGATATAGGAGAATGCAGGTACGATAACTTCATCTCCCGGACCAATCCCAAGTGCAAGCAGTGACAAATGAAGACCGGCAGTCCCATTTGAAACACAACTGCAATATTTAATATGCAGTAATGCAGAAATTGCAGATTCAAGTTTCTGTACTTCAACTCCCTGCACAAGCATTCCTGTTTTCAAAACCCTTACAACCTGAGATATATCTTCTTCATTTATGTCTGGTTGGCTCAAGGGAATTATTTCTTTCATCTTTATTAGTATATTCTTGGGGATCTAAATTTAGAATAAAATTTAGATTAACAATTTATTTGCATATTTTTGTTTTGCTTTAAGACCTGAGTATATATCAGTTCCCGATTGAATTGTAAATTTTAATAAGTTTTTGCATTATTCGAATCCAGTTGCATAATTGCAACCTCACGGCATCTGGTAAACTTCCTATGATTTTTTATCATATATTCTGCCTTTTCTAAAGCTTCCTCCTGATTATCAACTGCAACACCCAGTTTCGAATGATCAAAATCAAGATATTTTAATTGAGGACTTAATACCGGAATATTGCAGGCAAGAGCTTCGATCCAGGTTGCATCAATCCCTCCAAACCGACACTAAAAAGCGAGCATTTCAGTCCATTTTTGTAACCCGAAAAACGATCTGGCTGGACATTTTAATTATTTAATTGAATGTTCAAATCTGGCAGTTTCTATCATATACTTATGTTTATTTAAATAAACACTGACAATGCTGATATAAAACCCTAAAAACATAACTCTGGATATATCACTTACATTATAACCCCAGAATTGTGTCCCGCTATTGATGATTAACACTGCAGGTAAAACAAGCGGAAGGTTCCTTAAAATATATTTTAGATCCGGGATACTCGTCTTTAAAGATAATCTGTAAGGTTTTGAATATAGTCTAAATGCAAACAGAAATAATAACAGAAATCCAATTATTCCTGAATGAAGCAGAATATTTTGGTAACCAACATGACCGTCACCATATTCATAATATAAATTTGAAAAACCGGCTCCAAACAGAATTGAACTTTTCCTAAATCCTTCCATAACTCTGGGACCCCTTACAGTTAATCTGCTTAATGTCCCGCCAGCTGTAATATCTCCCTTTGCCAGTTCTTCGATGGTCTCAAGCCTGCTCCATGCCTGTTTTACCTGTGTTTCTATTGAAGGTAATAATAGTAAGATAGTAATAGCAAATACTATCCCCAGTGATGCATAAAAAACATTGCGTTTTATGAATTTTTTATTCAAAATAAAATAAAACAAATACATAGCTGCAAATCCCATGAACCATGATCGTGTAGCAGTCATTAAAATGCTCAGGATAGCAGTAACATTAATTAATATGAGATAATTCCTTGAAAAATATTTTGACCCGGTACCCAGGAACAGAAAACTCCCTGCCAAAGTAATCATTAAGGCTACTGACATTTCGATTGGCCTCATTAACTCACCCGAAAGCACTCCTTGTGTTGTGGTTATTCCTGGCTTTAGTAATGCCACTACCTGCTGATGTTGTGTGATATCATATACCTGAAGAAAAAGCGCAAAAAACACAAATGGGAACAAAGCTTTGAAAAAAGAGATGATGTCTTCTTCTTTTCGAAATATAAAAATGGCAGAAAAATACAAACTCAAGTTGATCAGCGTTTTATAAGCATTCCTCAGACTTACCGCAGACATCCCCAGCAACAGAGATACAATTAACAGAATGATAAGCAAAACTCCCAAAACCTGAAATTGTCTCTTGAATGCGAATGTTTTTAAAACATTGAGTTTATTGCTAAGTAAAAATTTTAGCAGAATGAGGAGAACATAAAGTTCTTCGAAACCAAAAGATACTCTGGGGTAAAGAGTATAAAGCGGCAGCCTGAATGGATCGGCAAGAGTTCCTCCGGAAAATAGTCCTCCAGGATGTTCGAGAATCAACAGGATAAAAGCATACCAGAAGTAATCCTTTTTTGAAAACCATACAGGAATGAGAAATAATACAAATACTAACCTGTTTAATGAAACCGGAATAAAATAAACCAAAATTACTGCAAATATAAGCAGTAACAATAGCATGAAAAACTCATCAAACTGCCTGAAGAGTTTTATCATTCTACAGTTTTAGATTTTATAAGCTCCGGAATCATACGAAAAACTGATCTGATATTCTTGGGATATAAAACCACCATCAGAAATGCATATTTAAAGAAGTAATAATACTTAAACAAAATTCCTTTTGTGAATACTTCAGGATGTTTTATTGCATAGTAAGTATGAACTTTAGAGGACAAAAAATGGTATCCCCAGAAAAAATCCCGGCCCATAACCCGTTTCAGATTGCTAATCCATTCCATTTGCCCGGGATAAGCTATTTGAGGCGTGGATGTTCCACTTGCCCCTTTGTCGTGTATCCTGTACACCGACATAACATCAGGCAATACTTTAAATTTACCATATTGTGAGAGTAAAATATACATAGAGTGTTCTCCCATTATTCCGGATAAATCAATTTTTTTCAGTACATCATGTCTGAACATTACTGATGCTACCTGCAAGAGATAAGAGGGGAATATATCCTTCTTCCTGAGTACACCTCTTTTTATCTTATGATATACCTCAGGAGGCTTCGCCTGGTTTTCATAATTTGCCTGTGAAAGATGCCCAACCAGGACAAAATCATCATTCGCCTCCAAAAAATCCACCTGCTTCTGCAGTTTATATGGGTCGGTCCAGTAGTCATCGCCTTCGCAGAGGGCGATGTATTTGCCACGGGCACGGGGCCAAACATAAGTAGGAGAAGGGCGAATATCTTTTGACCATTGATTTTCCTTCTGCAAAATTGTTATAAATAAATCGGGGTATTTATTTGCATATTCTTGAATTATACCAGATGTTCCATCCGTTGAAGCATCATCGTGAATTATGATTTCAATGAAAAAATTGGTTTTTTGCATTAAAAAACCTTCAATGGCTTCTCGAATGTAATTTTCGTGGTTGTAGGTGATGCAGCATATGCTTACTAATGGCACATCCATTATTCTATGTTTTTCTTAATTATATTAAATGCGCCTAATGTTGCTTTCGTAAATTTCATATTCAATTCTTTATAATATCTAATTAATATATCCTTATTTATTTCTACTAAATTGATTTTCGCTCTAAGTTCTCTTATAAAATCAATATTATTAATTTTAACATTATAGTCAAGTAGACCTAACTTCTCCATTAACCCTCTGTGCTTAGGATGATTTTCGAGTGAAATAACAGGAGTATTAAAACAAATAGGCAAAATTTGACCATGTCCTCGCATTGCAATAGCGAATTGCGCATATTTATAAACCCCCACTGCTTCATCAGAATGATCAAAAGCAAAACGACCAAAATTCCATACAACGGCTCTTTCAATGCCTTTTGTTATTTCTTCACTAATTGAAATATCATCAAAAACATGCGGGGCAAAAATTACTTTATACTTTTTTGATAATTCTTTCGTAATCTCTCTCATCTGTGAAATAAATTTTTGTTTTTTTGCTAAACTTCCAAATCTATATTTGGGTTTATCATTAGCAATTTGAATAATCACATATGCCTCTTTTTCTAAATTATTATAATTTGTGTTGAGATTAACATGAAACCCTGGATCAGGGATTACAGGCGCCTTTATTCCTGTTTGTTCAAATAATCTTTTAGCACTGCCATCATTTCTTACTGAAAAATATTTGGCATATTTAATAGTTTCTTTGAGATGTTCAACTCCAACTGCTGAGATTCCTCCCTCAGCTAGCCAATAATTATATCCTACGCCATATATAATAAATGGGATTTTAATTTCTCGGATTAAATCCTTTTCGATTAACCAAAACCATCCATTTGGCCAATGGGCTCCATGTATAATTCCTCCTCCCCCAATAACAAGCATATCATAGCTTTTATTAACCACTTCATTAATATAATACCTGTTAAATTCTCTTCCTTGTATATTAGTAACTCCTATTAGGTCAACATTTAAGTAACGCCTTAAAAGATTTCTCAAGCCAATGCCCAAGGCATAATCACCTATATTGTAATTTTGACAGTATGAATGCAGGATTTTCATAAATTATACTTTTAAAGTGCTTCAACCATATCTGGACTAAAAACAGGGATATTTAGTATTTTCTTCACATTCAATCTTTCTTGAAAAGAATCATCGATAAATATTGAATCTATATTTGAAATAAAATCTGTTTTATTCTCTGTTTTAGAAAGGTATATTATTTCATCGAACAAGTCATTCAATCTGTATGTTTTTAAACTTTCTTTCAAATCACATTCGTGTTTTGTAATTAGAATTATCCGTTTCCCTTCGTTTAAACAAGAATACAAAAAACCGACAAGTTGAAGATTAACTTTATTGTTGATAATCAAACAATCGTCAAAATCGACATAAACAGTAGAATAGTTAATCTTTAATTTGTATTTATTATCTAAAGCTCTATCCATTTCTATTACCTGATCGTTGGGTAAAATTTCTACATCGTATCCAAAAGCATCAAAAATAGATAATAATGCAAAGTTCACCCCTAACCCTCTAAATAGCCCAGAAGATCCACCAAGCCTTGAAGCAACTTCAAGTAAAACTAAAGATCCATCTTTTGATCCTTTAACCTGAAAGAACCAGGCACCATTGAGTTTTAAGGTCTTATTAATTTTAATGGCGAAAGTTTCAAATTCAGCCAAATCATCATTGACTGGTTTTGTGTAAACACTAATTCCATTGCTTATTCTACCTCTGATTCTTGGTCCCGCAAATCTTAAATTCCCAAATCTGTCAGTAAAGCAATCTACCGTATATTCAGCTCCGGGAAGGAATTCTGTAATCACATAATCTTTAATAGACCTTGAATGGAAAAAATAGTTTAATTCACTCTGATTGTTGGTCTTAGTAACACCTCTTGAACCATACCCAACATCTGGTTTGATGAAAACAGGATATGTATTGACCTCTTGTATTGAATTGTATGTTTTTGGAACCTTTATTACATCGTTCAATTTTTGATATGTCTTTCTCTTTGATACGCATATTTCATTTGTTGCAGCCTCTGAAGCAATAACCTTACAACCTAAAGCATTTTCATTCAATTTAAGATTACAAATAACCTTGTCCATTGCTGGATAAATAGCATCAATTTTATGCTCTACAACTAACCTGGCTAAGAAAGGGATTACTTCCTCATCATCAATAAAAGGTACTCCTTCAATATAATTATCAAATACAAATCTACCATGATCGTCTACGCTGTTAGCACCAAACAACTCTATATGAGTAGAATATTTTAAGGAACGATTAATTTCAAGTCCAATTTCACTACCACAAGGAAACACAAGTATTTTTAGTTTTTTCATGATTTTAATAATCTCATAATCCTATTAATTTCATTAATTTTTAACTCAGGGTATATCGGCAAACAAATCACTCTTTTTGATATCTCTTTTGCTATTGACAGATTTTCTTCTTTTGCAGAATGTAATCCTCTGTATGTGGGAAAATCACTTATTAACGGGTAAAAATACCTTCTGCCGTATATATTATTCCTTTTCATGTGATTATATAGTTTATCCCTGCTTTTGCCGTATTGTTTTTCATCTACGAAAATTGGGAAATAGATATAGTTATAATTACCCAGCTCTGGATAATCAGGCAGGGCTGAAATACCTTTTATTTTTTTTAGCTCTGACTTATATATTTCAGCTACCTTTCTTCTTTTCTCAATGTTTTCATTATAATGTTTTAGTTGAATTAACCCCAGTGCTGCCTGCATTTCGTTCATTTTAGAGTTGATCCCCGGGGCTATAACCTTGGTTTCTCCGGCAAAACCAAAGTTTTTCAGGTAATCGATCCGCTGTTTGGTTTTTTCATCATGACTTACAATTGCCCCTCCCTCCATTGTTGTAAAGGGTTTTGTTGCATGAAAACTTAAAGTAGATAGATCGCCATAATTCAATATTGAAGTCCCGTTAAGATTAACCCCAAACGCATGTGCAGCATCATAAATTACTTTTAATCCATAGGTATCTGCAATTTCCTGTATACGTTCTACATAGCAGGGATTACCATATACATGCACAGGTAATATGGCTGTTGTCTGCGGAGTGATGGCAGCTTCAATTTTTTCGGGATCCATATTGCAATATTTTGGCTCAATATCCACAAAAACCGGTTTAATTTGATTCCACCATAAGGCATGGGTAGTGGCTACAAAGCTATATGGTGTGGTAATGACCTCGCCGGTAATTCTTAGTACCTGCAAAGCCGTTAGTAAAGCCAGGGTTCCATTCGCAAATAAAGAAATATATTTTACTCCAAGGAATTCAGCCATTTCTTTTTCCAGTTGCTGATGGAATGGGCCGTTATTGGTGAGAATCTTACTGTCCCATATTTGCCTGAGATATTTCAAATATTCTTCCAATGGAGGTAGCGAGGGTTGAGTCACATAAATATTCGTTTTTTTCATCACTTTAGACCCATTTACTTTGTGAGTATATACAAATCCTCATTATAGTTAATCCCATAATAAACTGAGATAGTTTTATCGAATAAAGAATTATTCATTATTTGTTTCAACACAAAACCGGCAGAAATAAATTCTCTGATAAGTTGCTTTTCGCTAAAAATTCTACGATGATCGGCCTCACCATAAAAGAAAAGTCTAAGCTCACTTGTATTAATACCCTCATCCTCAAAATTATTTTCCAATACTTTTGAAAAAGGTGTTTGCAGTATTGCTATTCCCCCAATGTTTAATACCCTATAAATTTCATAAATGGCTTTTTTGTAATTGGGTATATGTTCGAGAACATGATTGCACAAAATAAAATCAAAGGATTTATCGGGATATGGAATGTTCGTGGCATCAATGCACAATATACTATTTTCAGATGGATGAAGATCAGCCATTATATATGAAATAGGTCTAATGCTTATTATTTTTTTGCTTAAATATTTCTCTGGTGCGAAATGTAGAACGTTTCCAGATGCGATTTTATCCCAAAGCTGTAAACTATCAAAATACATAAAAAGATGTCTTTCTCTATCATGGCACCCGCAAAAGATACAAGAATAATTATCTACATCACTTCCAACTGTCTTTAATGCTTTAATAAAGTCTGGTCTGCTTTTGCTTCCTTTTCTATATGCTCCAAAAGAATTGAATTCCCGTTTACAGATATAGCATTTCTTTTTATGCCCATGTTTGTTTATAAAAGCCAATATTTTTCTTATTGGTCTCGAACAAAAAATTGTAAAACATTTTCTAATCAAAGAATAAATTTTCATCTCGTTTGTTTATTGATTATTTTATCAAGTTAACAAAACTCTTTCCTTATACCTATCTCTTTAGTTTTCTTGAAACTATATTAAAAACAATTAGCCTTTTTTCATCGAAAAATAAATCATATATTGTCCAATTATAAGATTTATGAACTTGTCATAAAACTAATATGGTGTGTTTATTACCTCAATGATAATCCTTAATGTTTGCAAGGCACCAGCTAATAGAAGTGCGAGGTTGGCAAAAAGAGATAGCTGTTTTACGTCCAATCAATATGCAACCTCCTTTTCAAACTTAGAGTGAAAAGTACCATAGCTCGTAAAAATTTAACTGCCCCATTTTTGCCCGAGATATTCCACATATTCTTCCACGGGAAATAATTTCGGTTGCGTTACATATATTTTTATCATTATTTTTGGCCCTTTCTTAAAAACCTAGTAATAACAATATTTTTAAATTCCAGATATTCACTCATTTTAAATCCAGCCGCAATACCAATGGTAACGACTATCCCTGTTAAAACCTGGAAAGTTAAAAGCAAGATTTTCGATTCGATGGTGCTGAATAAAAATCCAATAATGAATACAATTATACTCATAATGATTCCGGCAAGCAATGAGCCTGATATATCGGAAAATTGTTCTTTTATACCATAATCTATTAGTTTCTTTGTATAATAACTATTTATAAAAATTGCAGCTATTGAAGTAACTATCATACCAATAATCATAATTTTTACACTGGTCAATATTCCGATCAAAATAACAGGAACTGCTAAAAGCTTTTTAATGATCTCCAGTCTTAGAAAAAGATCTGATCTGCCCAGAGCAGTGATTATATTTAAATTGATGGGATGTAAAGGATAGAACAAACCCACTATACAAAGCAATTGTAAATAAACAGTAGCATCAATCCATTTCATACCTACCAATGCCACAATTAAATACTTTGAAATAGCAGCCATACCAAGCATGGCTGTTATATTTACAAACATCGTTGCTTTTATTATTTTTTTTGCTATGTGTTTCAATCTCACAGGATCATTTTGTACCTGGGCAAACACCGGGAATGAAACACTCATAATGGCCCCTGACAGGCTTTGAGAAGGTAGATTTTTAAATTGGTTTGCTCTAGTATATAATCCCAGTTCTCTTGCAGAAAAGAATTTACCTATAATTAAATTATATAACTGCTCATATATTTTATTGATGATTCCTGTTGCAAGAAGTTTCGAGCTGAACGAAAACATCTGTCTGAGGGAACGTAAACTAAACTCAAATGTAGGATACCATTTATTAAAAATCCAGAACTGCAGGTTTACAAATAACTGGTTTAATAATGTTTTCCAGACAAGACTCCAGACTCCATAGCCTTTATACGCCAGAATTATTCCGATAATACCTGAAGCTATCTGAGATGTAATCTGTATAAGATTTAACAATTTAAAATTGATCTTCCTCGTGATAATCGATCTGTGTACAATCGAAAGCGCATATAGAATGATCAAAAACGCTAATGCTCTGATTATGGAAACAAGTTCGGGTTCAGAATAGAAATCTGCAATAAGACCAGCTGTGAAATACAATAAAATAAAAAAGAACAAGCTGATAACCAGGTTAATATAAAAAACTGTTGAATAATCAGCATTCGTGCAAACAGGTCTCTGTATAAGTGCGGTCGAAAATCCTGAATCAACAAAAACATACGTTACGAAAATAAACACACCAGCCATTCCAACCAGACCATATTCTGCCGGTGTAAGCAATCGGGCAAGTATTATTCCTATTATAAAAGAACTTATACTCTGAATAATATGTCCGGCAAGACTCCAGGAAGCTCCTTTTATTGCTTTATCTTTTAGAGTCAATCTTTTAAGCTTATGGATTTAA
>Ga0114918_10000412_pt1 | contig 36770 bp, 36 predicted proteins | sample LantaG_FD_87015 | JGI IMG/M metagenome (GOLD analysis project Ga0114918, IMG submission 87015) | Deep subsurface microbial communities from Baltic Sea to uncover new lineages of life (NeLLi) - Landsort_02402 metaG | ecosystem: Environmental > Aquatic > Marine > Oceanic > Sediment | place...
GATTCTGCAATTTCCTGTCCAATCTTCTCGCTCCATTCCTCGATACGCTTCTGAATCTCGGGATCCTTGAGAAGGTGTTTACGGTTGGAGCCATAGATCTGAACGAGTTCATAGTCGTCGTCCTTGTCGAATTCGCAGAAGCCCTCGGGAACAAACACATTGTTCTCGTAGAGTTCTTCGAGATCGGGGTCGTTCGCCGCCAGAAATTTGATCCTGGCGGCGAACTCGACGGCGGACTCGAGATCTTCGAAGCGTCTTTTTTCGTGTGTAGCGTCGCGGCAGCAGGAACACCAGTGCCCGTTGCCCTGGATGTAGGAAACGGTATACATCACACCGCCTCCTTACCGTACCGGAGGAAGAGGTCGTCTGTGATGTACCGGAAGACTTCCGGGGCATGGTGAACTTCAGAGTTCCTTCCCTTGAGATAGAAGTCGTCGTTACTCCTCGTCCCGAGATGCGGAGGACGCCGACGGAGACGGTTGTAGACGATATGGAGAACGGTAAGTTCCTGCTCCCAGTATTCCTTGTGGAAGCAGATGGTCGGGTTTCCGTCGCGGTCGAGATAATGCTTCTCGCCGTAAAGGGTAAACAAAATGGAGTTGGTTGTACTGGCACGCTGGAGCCGTTTGAGCGTCTCCTTGTTGTGCTTCTGCCTGGTACCGAGGTCGGTGATGAGTTTCTTGATTTCTGCGACAGCCGCCTTGTGTGCGAATTTTTCTTCGGTCGTGAAAGTGGCAACTGAGTTCATTTTGAATCTCCTGTTGATTTGATTTTGTGTTGCCGTTTTGATCTGAACGATGCGAACCAACTTCAACAGGAGGGTCTCGTCCCCGGATCTAGACGAATCCGGACACGAAAGAACCCCGCACCATGATTTCTACAGTGTAGAACATGGTACTGCGGGGTTTCAGCACAATGAAGTTTTCTTCTTTAACCTAGCGCATCTTCTTTTTCCCGATTTGGGGTTTTTGTTCAGTCCCGACTTGGGATTCTTTGTTCAACACTGGCACTCTACACCACGATTTCACTGTTGTCAAGTCTTTTTGGATATTTTTCCAAAATTTTTAGCGGTGTCTGGCTGTAACTGCCAGAACTCCAACATATACGAACAGTCCTGTTATAGTCAGAAGTCCCGCTCCAAGAATGAGTAGAAGCATGATTTCACTATTTTACGGCAAGGAAGCCCCGTCCTCTACAGGGTGCAGACCCGAAGGGTCTGTGCCCGATAGGGCGGGGAGGAATTGCCGCCTCCTTTGTTGTAGAACGGGTTATGCGGTTGAGTTACAAAATCAAACTTCTTCCGACTCCGGAACAGGCTGTGGCACTGATGCGCATCCTCGAAGCGGCAAATGCCGCTTCGAACGAAGTCAGTTCCATGGCTTTCGAAGCCTTGGAGTTTGGAAAATACAATATCCAGAAGCTCTGTTACAACCATATCCGGGATATGTACGGACTGCCGTCGCAGACCGCAGTCCGCTGCATCGCCAGGGTTGCCGATGCCTACAAGACACAGAAGTCCTTGAACCGTGTCATGGGAAGGGAGGAGCTGACGCCGTGCAGGTTCGGTCGTCGTTCGGCTCTTGCCTTCGACGACCGGAATCTGCGGTGGCGCCACGACGACGCTGTCGTCGTGATCACCACCATGGATGGACGTCTTCGAATCCCGTATAGATGCAGTGCCAACCAGGCTGCGGCGCTGCAGCGCCGCGCCGGCGAATCCGACCTGTCGACTTTCAACGGAAAATGGTATCTTGCCGCGACCTGCGAGGTCGAGGAACCCGCCGTCGCACGTCCTGTGGACGTTCTCGGCGTCGACCTCGGTGTCGTCAACATTGCCGCCGATTCCGACGGCAACGTCTGGAGCGGCGGGGCGGTGAACACCGCCCGCAGCCGCTACCGCAAGATGCGGAAGAAACTGGAAGAAAAAGGAACCCGTTCCGCAAAAAGACTTCTCGTCAAGCGGTCGAGGCGCGAATCGCGCTTCGCCCGCGATGTCAACCACTGTATTTCGAAACAGATTGTTTCGTCTGCCGAAGGCACTCGAAGGGCGATAGCCCTCGAGGAGCTCGGCGGCATTCGCCGCCGAACGACGGTTAGCAGGCAGCAGAGGGCGAAGCATTCGAGCTGGGCATTCGCCCAGCTCCGATCCTTTATCGAATACAAGGCGAAGCTGCGTGGAGTTGCGGTGGTCGCAGTCGACCCCCGCAACTCGAGCCGTACCTGTCCTTGTTGTGGTCATGTTTCGAAATCCAATCGTCCTTCTCGGGACTTGTTTTCCTGCCGTTCCTGCGGATTCTCTGGTTCTGCGGATTCGGTTGCTGCCGCGATCATTGCTGATCGCGGCAGGGCTGCAGTCAATCAGCCGAACGTGACGTCGGGCGGCAAAGCCGCCCCGCAGTCACAAGCCCCGCCCTCTATCTAGGGCGGGGTAGTTGACCTCTATCATGTCTTCTTCCCGAAATTCAGAAAAGAACCCTTCTATCCGCGGATAGAGGTGTCGTGGAGCCCGGTTACGATATCGGCAAGCTCGATCTCGGAATACGTCTCGAGTTTGCCGAGGGACTCGTCGATTACCTCGACGTCGTTGAACGGCTGTATCGTCCAGTTCACAATCCCAAGATCGTCGAGTTCGTTGCGCATGGCGATGAGATCTGACGGAGAATGGATTGCCTTGTGAACGGTGGTTCTGACGTCATAGGGAATCGACAAATGGGGCAGGCAGGAAAAGGTGTATTTCACTCCCTCGATGATTTCTTCGGATTTGATACCGGTAGCCAACGGGTATTTCGAGAACAGATGTTTGTAGTCGATCCCGAGGGCGTCTACGAGATGAGCGTACACGAGCCGGAGAACCATTTCTGAGTTGGAACCGTTGGTGTCGAGTTTGACGCTGAATCCGGCTTCCACCACTCTTTTGACAAATTCGGGTAGATCCTTGTGGACGGTGGGTTCCCCGCCAGATATCACAACACCCTCCAGTCTTCCCCGCCGCCGGCGAAGAAAGTCGAGGATTTCGTCTTCGGAGATCTCCGGTTGGCTTCCGGGGTCGAACACCAGATGCGGATTATGGCAGAACCTGCACCGCATATTGCATCTACCGCAGAAGAAGACACACGCCAAGCGTCCCGGGAAGTCGATTGTAGTAAATGGTAGTCTGCCTCTGAAAATCATTAGAAAAACGGGGGACACTTGGCAGTGTCCCCCTCCCCTGAATTCTGTGTATCGATGATTATTTGACTCGGAATTCGCGCCGATCCTTGAATTCCTCTTTCTTTCCTCTGTTCCAGTTCTTGACCGGGCGGTGGTAGCCGACGACGCGGCTGTATACCTCGCATTTTGCTTCGCACCGTTTCATGTTGTGTTGTTGCTCCTCTTTGTTTTACCCGACGCACACCGGGCAGGTTTAATGTTTTCCGGAAATATATCCGTGTTCTGGACAAATCGAAAAAGTCGGCGTAATGGTGAAATACGGCATCTTGTAGTTCGTTGCCAGCGATCTCACCAGTTTCATCGTCTGATATGGATCTTCGATCCGCTCACCGATGAACCCGTGCAGGACGGTACCACCGGTATACTTGCACTGCAGATCGTCCTGCATCTCGAACGCCTCGAAGATGTCTTCTGTAAATCCCACCGGCAGCTGGGTCGAATTGGTGTAGTACGGGGATGCCGTCGAACCGCCGGTGATGATCCTCGGATACCTTTCGACATCGATTTTTGCGAGTCGGTAACTGGTTCCTTCCGCAGGGGTTGCCTCGAGATTGTACATATGACCGGTTTCCTTCTGGAATTCGGTCATCTTGTCGCGCATATGGTCGAGCACCTGGAGGGCAAACTGGTGTCCTTCGTCTGCATGAATGCCGCATCCCATACGGTTCAGGCAGCATTCGTGCATTCCAACCAGTCCGATCGTATTGAAATGATGATCAAGTGTTCCGAGATACAGACTCGAATACGGCATCAGTCCCCGATCCATGTTTTCCTGGACGACGTTGCGCTTGATTTCCAACGAATCCTTGGCAAGAATCATCAGTTCATCGAGACGATCAAAGAATTCCGTCCCCTGGTAGTTGTATCCGAGGCGGGGCATGTTGATGGTGATGACACCCAGCGATCCGGTCTGTTCCCCGGCGCCGAACAGCCCGCCCGTCTTGTGTTCAAGACGGGTGAGGTCCAGGGATAACCGGCAGCACATACTCCTGACATCACGCGGGTTAAGCTCGGAATTGACAAAATTCTGGAAGTACGGCATTCCGTACTTTCCCGTTACTTCGAAGAGCAACTGGGCGTTTTCGCCCTCCCAGTCGAAGTCACGGGTGATGTTGTAGGTCGGGATCGGGAATGTGAAGATCCTGCCGTCGCGGTCGCCGGCTGCCATACACTCGAGGAAGGCGCGGTTGATCATCGCCATTTCCTTCTCGAAGTCTCCGTAGCACCACTGCGACAGCGTTTCTCCGCCGACGACGACTCCCATATCGGCGAGGTCTTCGGGAACCGTCCAGTCCAGCGTCAGATTGGTAAACGGGGTTTGTCCCCAGCGGCTGGCGATGTTCAGCCCGAAAATGAGCTGCTGAACCTTCTGCTTCACTTCCCTGTACTCGAGCTTGTCGAATTTTACGAACGGTGCCAACAGCGTGTCGAAACTGCTGAATGCCTGTGCACCAGCCCATTCGGTCTGCAGCGTACACATGAAGTTGACCATCTGTCCGGTGGCGGTGTCGAAATGCTTTGCCGGGGCGGCACTCGCCCTGCCAGCGCTTCCGACAAACCCCATTTTCAACAGCTGTCCGAGACTCCATCCGGCGCAGTAGTCGATGATTCCGCTGGCGAGATCGTGGATGTGGAAGTCGCCCGAAGTATGGGCACGGGAAATCTCTTCCGGGTATATGTTGTCTAGTACGTATCCGGCTACGACCGTGGAACTGACGTGGCTCAGCAGGCTTGCATATGAGTATCCCTCGTTGGAATTCTCGTTGACTCTCCAGTCGGATTTTTCAATGTATCCCCCGATCACCTTTTTTGGGGAAACCAATACTTCGTCGCGGGTGGCCATACGGTTACTATCTCCTCGCAGTCCTTCGATTTTTCTGAACTTTTCCCGACGATGTGGACGGTACTTGATATTGCCGTCCGGTAGCTTTCGCTTGTACCTATTTCATGCCCGGCTGCCTTCTTTCCTTCCTCAAAAACAACTAAAAAAAATGTATTTCGAGCAGGATTTTAGAGGTGTCTTCCACTAGGTACCCACCTCTTTTTGTGGTGCCTGCCTCAATCAAGTCGAAATATCATTTTTTTGGAAAAATTTTGGCATGACGAGAATGAGGTGTAGTGTCTTCTTCAATCTACGGCACGCCTTCACGAAGTCAAGAACACGACAGAAATAAAAGGCTATTTTCCAATGTTTCCGGTATTCATCGGCATGAACTGGTACAAGAAATCTAGTGACCGCGGCATGAAGTACCGCAACATGCCCTTTGCTCCGTTGAATGTCGACGACGCCTTCATGAACACGGGGGAGTTCTCCGAAATCATGAGAAAGCTGGAGGGGATGGGACGTGCGGCAGAAGATCGCGAAGGATTCATGGAGGCACTGGCTAAGATTCAGCTGGCTTTTCTCGGGAACATGTACCATCCCGGCGGAAATTCCAACATGCGCGCCCTGATGCCCAACGAGAATACCGACGTCATGCGCTGATTCCGAGTTTCTCCAGTACCAGCTTCAAACATTCTTCCCTGTCTACGGTGTCGATCGTGTACAACTGCCTATTTCCGAGATTCCCGCAGACGAATTCTTCCACTACCCGGTCGTTTGCTGCAGCGTCGGCATGGACACCTTCGCTGGAAACAAATCTGCCTGCGGGATCAATTTCCCATTTTCCACGCCTCAACATGATGTGGATTGCAGGAAACTGTTCTTCGAAGAGACGGGCGATGTTTACCATTTCTTCCCATCCGGGCGTCAAAAACATCTTTCCGTAGCAGCAGGACAACAGAAGCGGAGAATCGCAGACCACGACATCGGCGCCGTTTGAAAGAAGAGTGTCCTCCCGATGGAGTTGCGAAGCGAACAGAAACACCTGGTCGAAGGATTTCGGTAGTTTCCCCTCCCACGCCCATTCCTCGACCAGTTCCTTGACCTGCGCACACCGTATCCCGCGGGACTTCAGTTGCGAAAATAGCCATGCCGCGGTTCCGCTCTTGCCGGCGGCGGCACCGGCATAAAAGTTGATACGTCTGTATTTCAAGGATTCCAACCTGTTTTCCAAGTAATCTACCCCGCAGATCAACAGTGGACAAGAGGAAGGAAGAAAAATGGCTACTGACTGGTACAGCAGAAGTAAACAGGATATCCGAGACGGGATGGTATATCTCGTCAAATTCCCGGATGGGAGGAAGAAGTACGTCGAGGAGGACGAATATGCCGAGATAAAGGACCAGGTGGAACTGCTCGACCAGCTTCCGAAGCGCTATGCTCCGCAGATGAGCGACGCCCTCGACCGGTTCGACCGGTATATGCATTGACACAAATTGATTTTATTTCGGGCACAAAATGCAGGGATTCCCGGTTTTTGCCGTGAAATCAGGCAATGACAATGGATGGATCGACAATAGGAGCTCTTGAACATGCTTGAATACCTTCTGGCGACAACGGCGGATGTAACGAACACAGCCTCGATTTCCCTCACGCCGGCAACGGGAATGTTGTTTGGTGGAATCGTAATGGCAGCCTTTCTCGTTTTGAAGGCGCTGGACTTCTTCATCGACAAGGCGAGGGATAAAAAGAAGGACGATGACGCCAAGGAAATCATCATTGAAATCTGCAAGGCACTGACCACTACGCTGGCACCCGTTACCCGTTCTCTGGAAAATCTCGAAAAACTGGCTTCAAACACCAATGACATCTCCATCAAGAGCTGGGCTCTCCACAACAAATTTGATGAAGACGGACGTCCGCGGTGGTACATCCCTCATACCCTTCCGGACGTACTTCAGCAGGTTAGCCACACCTGCGAGCGGATCGTTGCCTCCCAGTCTGAAACCCTCAAGGCCCTGCGCGACACCGCAATCCTCCAGCAGGAGATCCTACAGAACCAGAAACAGTTCCTCGGGGCGCTTCAAAACTTTCAAAACCAGCAGGCATCAACCCAGCAGGGGTTAAATCTGCTCATTCAACAGGTAATGACAGGAAGATCCGGTGTAAGTACCGAAATACTACCCCCTCGATTTGTTCCAGAAAGCGAAAAGAGATGAGAAAATGAATATTATCCAACAGTTAGAAGCTCGTATTTCAAAGAAACTGGACGAAAAACGCGCTCAGGAGGTTTCCCAGGCAGTGATGGAAACCGGTACGCCGAAAGGTGTCCAGACTCCGGAGTCGGAAAAACAGAAGGTTTCCACCTCCGAAACCGTTCCACTGTCTGCCCGCTCCGACAAACTTTCAGAATCCATCGATCGCCTGCGGGTTATCGCGGAAAGATATAACTTCCGTCCATTTGTCGAAGCGGCAAAATCAGTTGAGGACGACTTCAGGAATCTGAAGTCGGGGGTCGACCTCATTTCTTGAGCTGCCGGAGAATCTCCCAGGCATTCACGACGAGCTGACTGTCATCCTTACAAAACTCTTTGAACGCCCTTTCCAGAATCTTCTGGAACGCGATACAATCCATGATCCGGGCATCGAAGCGTTCACCGGCACTTGCACCCTTGTCGGTACCCGAAGGCCCGGCAAAACCCTTGAAATGGAACTTCTCATCGATTACGGCACGATAGACAAGATCTCCATCGGCAATCGAAAACTCAGCCTTGCTTACCTTCTTTCCTTGTGCGAGAACTGCATTCACTTCGGCACCGATGGCAGGCGCACCATCCTTGAGGATCACCGTTACCGGACCCGTACCGTCGTCTTCTCCGTCGAGCTGGATCATTCCGGTAAGGGCAACGGTAAGACCATTGATGGCACCGTCAGTTTCGCTGGCTGCCCATAGCCACGTCAAAAAGTCCCTTCCGATACCCTCCGAAGAATGCCTGCCGGCAATTGTCAGAGGTTGATACCCTGCAGGATTCTTCTGGGTAGCCAGTTCGTACAGAAACTCGGGTGAGTAGGCAGTGAGATCCTTGACGACGTTCATCGGTACCGCCGCCGTGATGGCGATAAGAACCTCATCGAGTTTGGAATCGCTCGTAGCCTCGACAATGATACGCTTCCTGTCGGGACAGAGTGCGAAGCGGGAACCACCAAGCTCGAGTTGAGCCTGACTCTGCATCGCAGTCTTCACGTTTTCAACCAGTTCCTTCTTCCTCTTTGAAGAAACCCGTTCTCCACCATTTCGTACAACTTCTTCGTGGAGAACCATCTCGATTTCTTCTTTGAGTCTGCTTTTCGGAAGCTTGTACTCCTTTTTCCGGGTCGAGGCATAGAACTGGGATCCGACGAAGAACCTGTCTTTCGATGCCGCTGCGGCATCGGCGAGTGAGATACCAGCAGAGAAGTCTTCCACCGGAGTGTCGAGAGTAGGTTTGGCGTCCTTGTATGCTTCAGCGACGACGGAGTCTTCGAACTCGTCACCCACACCTTCGACCGATACGAGAACCGAGAAATTCATCTTGCCTTTTTCAAAAGCCATTTTGTCCTCCGCATTTGTTTTGAAGTTCGAAATGACGTACAATACCCCAACCAGAAGGAAAGGCAAACGGATTTTGTTGAAATTTCGAAAAAACCTGAATAGAAACGAGTGGGTAAATTTTACCCGTTCGTTTTACATCCCACGAAACGAGTGGGTAAATTTTACCCGTTCGTTTGCATCTGATTTTCTATACAAACATTTGTGATTACAACACTTTGCATCGCAAAATGCGATTTCTTTACCCGTTCGTTCCTAAAACAGTATCTTATATTAAGGAGAGAAGAGACTAAGAGATACTAAAACGCGCGCGCGAGAGAGCAGAGACCCTGAAGGGCTGGAGACGAATCCGACACTTGAAGGAGAAAACAATGCAAGACATGGTCGAGGCGAACCCGGTGTATAATTGGGTTCAACAACAGAGCTGGAGCATGACCGTGGAGACAGCGGAAAGAAAACCGGGAATCGGAGAAAAGGTACTTGCTCGTCTGAGTTCCAAGACTTCAAGCGAGGTTCCAATTGAAATCAAGAAGATGGATTCGTCCGGGAACATATCGTTCAATGTCGCGATGAAGGATCTTCTAACCACAGATGAACGGAAGGAACTCAGGGGAACCATACCGATGAGTCGGCGCTTTGGAACCTTCTTCGTCGATTCGATTGGTGAACTCCTGGTTAGACGCAACCTCGACGATTTTTTGACCTTTCTGGTCAAGATCAAGATGTCGGACATCGAACGTCTTGCCCGGATGCAGCATGCAACCTTCGGACTGATGGAAAAGGGAAACCGGGGACTTCACTTCATCTTTCACGTCAGCCTCCTGCACCGCATCTTTGTCGACATGGTCGGGGTTTTGACGGAACACGCCGAAGACGAATTTGAAGAGGGGGTCGACGAATGATCGAAAAACTCAAGCCGATTGAGCGTAGAATCCACCTGAAGTCACTCACCCTGAAGGACTTCATGTCGTATTCAAACTTCCACATTGAATTTGGGGATGTGCCGATCCACGGTCTCTACGGGCCGAACGGATGTGGAAAGTCGACGCTTCTGCACGCTATCCGACTTCTGTTTTCGAAGTTTGGGGGATTTGATCGGCTGCGTCTCCGGCAGAGTCTGGCAAGATACAAGCGGAACAACAGCAGTTCGGAGTTCGAAATCATGGGGTGTTTTACTTCGGCAGGGGAGGAATATACCGTCAAAATCGGGTCATCCGAAGACTGTTGGAACTGGAACAGGATTGAGGGAATGGAGGGCGAGGTGGTAACCGGGGTGAAGGAGGGACATCCGCTCGAGGTCAGAAAAACCCTGACCGAGCAGATCTGGATGGCGACATACGATCAGCAGTTGCACCAGTTTCAAATCGAGAAGTCCCGCTGGAATCGGTTCAAACCGTTGTTTGAGGCAGTTACCGGCTACGAAGTCAAGCCGGTCGAGGTTCCTGTCGACTTCAGTAATCCGATGCTGTCCCGAGGGGAAAGAAACTCGATGGCAGAGATCGACAGGTATATCCTCGGAATCCAGATCATGAAGCCTGGTGGTGCCATTCGGGAAAACCAGTGCTCGGACGGAGAAAAGAAGGTAATCAAGCATTTCACCACGATGTTCAACAAGCCGGATGACGAAATTCCCTCGATAATTTTGATAGACAACATTGAAATGCACATCGCCCGGGATCGTCAGCTGCCGCTTATTGTCGTTCTTGAGGGGTGTTTTCCGGATTCCCAGATCATTTTCACCACCCACGGCGATTCGATCATCTGCCACTATGATTCGTCCAGATTGACCAATTTGTACTACAAGGATCTGGATCAAAACGTGGAGTTGTGGCGGAAAGAGGCGATGCGGCTTGCAGCCGTAGCCGAGATGCTTATTCCCGGAGACGAATCCACGACCAGAATGATGCAGCATTTCAGGGTCTGCAGCAGGGAATCTGCGGCATCGGAGATAAAAAGCTTCTTCGAAAGATGCGGGGAACAATTTGCCGGCAGGATCTAGAAATGATTTCGGCTCACATTTTCTGTCCCTCGACGACCAGCAGTCATGCTCCGGTATGGGAGTGCCTCAACTCGTTGTCGGCGTTTTGCGACCACATCACCGTCTATGATCTGGGAATGTCGAAAGCAACAGGCGGGGTGGTCGAGGTGTTTTCAGACACCAAACGAAAGATAACGATGAAATCGTCGGTTCCGAAGATGAAGGAAATCGACGACGACGACTGGATCTATTTTTCTATGATCGACGAAGTAGTCCACGAAGACAGCTACCACTACCTGTGGGATTTTGCCTACCTGCATCATGGTGATTTTCTGGCGGTTGATATTCCCATTCATGAAGCATTTGTAGAGGTAGCCGAAAACGACAAGACAAGGACGAGACTGGCAAAAAAGACGATTCTCGGACAGTTCTGGTTCAACGGGATCGAGGTGATGACAGCGCTTCCAAAACGCCTCTGTTCACCCTCGACCAACATGCCGGCTCCGGTATGGAAGTTTTCCGACAGATCCCCCATGAACGAAAGTATGCCGTATGGGAAAACCAAGGGATTCTTTGATTCTCGTTGTGGACCACCAAAATCCATTGCACGCCTAATCGGCAGATCCGGATACAGTCTGCCGTTTGTAAAATGAAGGAAATACAACATGCTTGAAAAGGGAATATCGGTCAACTTCGTCATCAAAAATGGGATTCGGCAGGGATACCCGTTTTGGGAATCCCTGAAGTCCTGTGTGGGTTTTGCCGATGAAGTAGTCATCAGCGAGGGGTGCAGCGACGACGAGACCAGAAAATGCATCGACCGGTTCATAGAAAAACACATCGACGAATGCGAATTCAGGGTGTATGAAGACGACTGGACAAAGTTTTCCTCCGGTCACGGCGAGACGATAGCCAAGGTTTCCGATTTGAACATGCGGAGATGCGCCTACGAATGGGTATACTATCTTCAGGCGGACGAGGTACTGCATCCTGCCAACAACTTGTTTGTCCAAGACATTGCCATGAATCATTCGGAATTCAACGCAGTGTTGTTTCCGTTTGTCCACTTCATCGGATCATGGGAACCCCATCCGAAGAGCGGTGGTGCCTACAACGAGGCGATCCGCATGACCAGAAATCTTCCGAAGATCAAGTTTCTCGGGGATGCCTGGAATTTTACCGGAGGGATCGCACCCGTTTGTCCCGCCGGGCTCGTCCCGAAGCCCGTTTATCATCTCGGCTGGGTTTTCCCAAAAAACATCGACCACAAGAAGATCGGACATGCCGAGTTGTACAAGGGGATGAAGGCATATCAGAAGGGAATCGACGAGTGCCACAGGCGTATAAAAGAAGGACATGACTACCAGGCGCTTGAAAAGAAGGGGGAGTTTGACGACTATCCACCAGGTGTACGACGTTTGTTTGGAATGGTTGAATACACCCTTCCAGAGGAAGCACTTGAATGAACTACAGTGTTATCGTCTGCAGTTTCAACAAGTTGGAATATTTGAAACGTGTGGTAGCCGGACTGCAGAAGATCGGCGGAGACCACGAATATATTCTGAGTGACGACCTTTCAACCGACGGGACTCTCGAATGGGCGGAAGAATCAAAGTTCTTCGGTAAGATTCTGGTTATGAAAGAGCCGGGAAACTACCGGCTGAATTCGATCCGCAACCGCGGCATCCAGGAAGCTTCGAACAAATATGCAGTCTTTCTCGATGCCGACTGCGTACCGGAGGATAACTATTTCGAGGGGCACGATTCCGTGTTTGAATGCGATCCTCGTCGTCTTTCGGTCGGATTCACCCACTTTTTCGACAGTGAAGGAAAAAGACTGTTGGCGCCGGATCACCGGTTTGCCTGGTTGAAACCGGATTCGAACGAGTGCAACATAGGGTGGATGGCGGCATATGGAGGGAACATTGCCATTCCGAAGAATATCTGGGCGGAAGCCGGATAATTTGATGAATCCTTCAACGGGGCGTGGGGACTCGAAGATGCAGAATTTGCATATCGTACCCATCTCATCGGTGCTCGTATTGTGGCACATCGGAAGTCTGTAGTCAGACACCTGAACCACCCGCATACTGGAACCAAGGAGATGAGGCAGGGAAGAGGACCAAACACAAGAAAATTCAAGGATAAGCACGGGTTCTTCCCGTGCTGAGAAAATATGCCTTCAGCCAGTGTATGTATCAATGCGTGTGACCGCCCGGGGCCGCTCTGGAAACTTTTGAACTCGCTCGCCAACCAGTCGACCTTTGATTTTGAGGTTGTGGTCGTTGACGACGGTAATGCCGATTCCCGTAGCGATGAACGTGTAGGTCGTGCAATAAACATTTTGAATGCCGTAGGGGTTCCCGTCAACTATGCCAGAAACAGTACACAGTTCGGACTTGCAAAATCAAGAAACATAGCCAGAGATCTTGCAAGAAGCGAGATCATCATCAAGATCGACGACGACCACTACTGTGATTCCGATTTTGTCAGACAGTTGATCGGCTCGTTTGTTGGTCGTCCGAAGGCAGGGTGTATAGGCTCGTTGTTTCCCCTGGTAAACGACGGAATCGGAGTAGCGGAACACTGCCCTCAGAGGTTCGGGGTATTGAAGGAAAAGTGGGAAAACCAGCAGTTGAACCTCTATGCCGCGGATTCCCCCACCATAGTTCCAGCTCAGGCCGTCCGGGGGATCATGGCATACCGGAAGGTTCCGGATATCCGGCACAATGAACAGCTTTCCAAAATTTCCCATAGGGAGGATACCATCTTCTCGATCGAGTATCTATTGAAAGGCTACTCGAATTTTGTCAATACCCGCGCCATCGCCTACCACCTTTATGCGAAGCAGGGAGGGTGCAGGTCTTTCGGAGCCGAGGAAGCCGCAAAACAACGGGCTGCCGACGAAAAGATTTTCCGTACGTTTCTCGAATTGAATCCGATGTTCCAGTAGTTCTATTTCGGAGAGAAAGATGCTGAACACTTCCATAGGAGGTTTGATATCCAGTGTCATCGGGAAGTCGATGACACCCCGGGTGGTGCAATTCGGGTGGGATGGAGGTGTGTTGTACGAATCCCTTACTCGTGCCTTTTCGTCGTTCAAACTCGATGTTGTACCCGATTTTGGACATTCGTCCGAGGACGAGGAGGGGGCTCCTGCCGACGTGAACTTTTGCAGTCCGGATTTGATCCAAAACAGCCCGGAAAAGGGACACGATTTTTCCGTAGTCGATCCCGAGTTCAAACAGTTGAGTCTGGCACTCTACATGTCTCTCGAGGGAATCGTCGCAGAAAACGGGTTGATTGTGGTACCCGGTGGAGAGGATACCCCCCGATGCCGCCAGCTGTTGTATGAAATGGTTCAGGAAGGAACGATAAAGTGTAATTCCGGGACTTACAGCAGTGTGCTCATCTACGAAATCCACAATGGGAAAATGGTTGAAATGCTATGAGCGGGCTTTTCGCCATATGCGGTAGATTCGGGGATGTTATGATGTCTGTACCATCCATTCAGAGGCTGTCCATCGACCATCCCGGAGAGCTTGATATTCTCGTTGCTTCCAGATACAGTTCCTGCATCGAACTTCTTCGTGCTGTGGATGCCCCGGTAAGAAGGGTTGTTTCAGAACAAACGATGTGTCCGATGCGTGATGGGATTGTTACCGGCATGTTCATGTCTTCGTGGTCTGAAAAACTGCTCCGGAACAGGTATCCGGGATATGACAGATACTACAACGCCGCCCCGAATATGGCACCGAGAGGGGCACACATGATGTCGTTGATTGCCTACCGCTGCGGGGTTGTTTCTTCTCTTGCCGAACTTCCTGTGGTGGAGGTTCCCAAAAAGTCAGTTTCCAATGGGAAAATGGTGGTACATCTCGGCTCTTCCGATCCCAATCGTCTGGTATGTCTTCCCCACAACCCGTTTCCCGAGGTCGAAAGTGTCTGTATCGGACTTCCGGTCGATCCGTGTCCGGTGTGGGTTGATTCGGATAAACGTTCCGAGGGGTTTGAAATCGCGGTTGAAGAGCTTAGAGGGGCATCCTTGATGGTTGGTTCCGACAGCCTTTTCTCTCACGTTTCATGTCTGATGGGTATACCCACACTGTGCATCCATACGTCGTCTCGAGGGTGTATTTCATATTCCCGGGAGGCTTACCCCACCGGTCGGAGTATGGTGGCCGACAGAGGTTTGTCAGACCCGATTGCAGTAAGAAAAACATTACTGCAGCCAAGTCGACAGGAGATTTCAGATGCACGCAGTGATAGACAGGAACAAGAAAGGATGGATGTTCACCCTAAAACAGGGTGAAACGACCATATTTTCATCATCTTCTCCCCACCCCATGTTCTACGGGGAATACGGGGATGAATATTCTTCTCCCGAGGCTGCCTACGGAGCCTGCCGCATGTTTATGTTTCGAAATGCGGCGATCATGGACATGGTCGGGAACAAGGAAACAATGACCGAAGTCCAGCAGGGTGTCGTCGACGGTATGATGGCTAGATATCGTGCTTTCAGAGCACGAATGAAGGAAATTCGGCACGACCACAACGACGAACAGGGAAACAGCCTTCAAAAGACCGTACCCAGCCTCGACAAGTTGTTGTTCGACAGTGTCAAGGTGATCGATTCGATCATCCCGGAGATAGAAAGCGACACGTCGGAGGTTGCCGCACTCGGCGGTGAAAAGGAATACACCGAGAAAAACGTCGACAACGAGGCGTCGGTCTATCTTCTCAGAATATGTGAAAAGATGAAGAAGATGCGGAAAGCCCTGAAAACAGAATTCGGGGATTTTCTGGAAGCCGGTGCCCTACCCGAAGGTCCGCTGCCTCCGCCGGTAAAAGAAACGGCATCAAACACAAAAATGTGTCGTTACGCTTCGCTCCTTGACGATGATCCGGATCTTCTTGCCGACATAATTGCCGACCACATCGAATCGATCTGTAGCGCCGAAGGCGGTGGACATGTCCGCAACATAGAGAAAACGTGTGACAGCGGATGGTTGTTTCTCGTGAAGACGGCGCGCGGTGAATTTGCCGTAAGTATAGGGGACGACGCCCTCTTCAGGGGGTTGTTTCCATCCGGAGACACCTGTAGAAAATATCCGTTCATGTCACTCGGGTTTTGGAACGACATAATGAAACCGGCGGTTGCCGCGGTTGGGCACTGGCTGGATTCACAGAGTGGATTTTTGATACTTCCCGAAACTGCAAAGATTTCGGTACCGGCTTCCAACGACGGTTCAAAGTCTGTAGATGTGTTGAAGGCGTTCAACACCGGAACCGGATCGGATTCTGCCTGTGAGATATCCTTGAAACGCGGGAAGCGTACGCGCGGAGATCTGTGCTGTATACGTTCGGTTCTGTTGATATCCACTGCCTCTGCTCCAAACATGGAATCCCGGCTGCAGAAGTTCAAAAATGCCACGATGGTGACAGTGGTAAAGCCCGGTTCCAAGTACAACGGGATTGCCGGGTCGATAGATCCGGAAAGAATGAAGGTCAGAAACAACTACATTGAGATTCCCGTCAGAATAAAGTTTGATACCGGTTTGGAAACAGAGGTATGGATGGCTGACGACGAGGTCGAGGTATTTATGGAGGGCGGAAATGGCATTCCCGAGAAAATCCAAAAAGCCTGACGACCATGTTACCCTCAGCGACCTCATCAACAAGGTGAGGCGGCAGGTCGGCTATGACGACAACATGGGGGTGCAGGAGGAAGAGGAACATTTCGGCATCGTAGACATCATGACGTTCTGCGATCACCCACGTTATCTCAATCTCCCCGGGAACAACTTCAAACTCTGGCTCGGTCAACGTGTCATTCTAAAGGTTTTCTACATGGGAACCCGGGGAAATGAAAGCGTAAGACTGACCGATGAGGAATGGGGATGGTTGTACGATCGGCAGCTGTACAACGTGATTGAAAAAGTGAAACGGAAGATCGACGGTGTCGATATTGGAAAGCCGCACAATTTCAATTTTAGGGAGCTCAATCTCGCCCTTGGACGCCGGTCTTCAAAAACCATCATGGCATCGGTTATCGTTGCCTACGAGGCGTACAAGCTGATCATGATCGGAGATCCCTACGAATACTTCAATATTCCCCACGACGAAGAAATCGGGATCATCAACGTTTCCAACTCCCAAAAACAGTCAAATCGTCTGTTTTCCCAGATCAAGGCGAGAATCAGAAACTCCCCGTTCTTTGCCGGCAGGATAGACGGGGATCCGAGTGCCGACACGATCAGAATCTTCACCAACCAGGATCTGCTGAAAAAGGATTCCGGGAAGGTGAACATCAAGGTCGAGGGTTCCATTGTTCTGGTTTGCGGACACTCGAATCCCGACACTCTTCGTGGATATTCCGCCGCCGCCATCATCTTTGACGAGCTTGCGTTCTATGATGAAAATCCGAAGATTTCCGGAAAGGAGTTTTATGGAGCCCTGACTCCTTCAATCGCCAAGTTTGCCAAGAAGGGCGAGGGGCGCCTTATTGAAATTTCGTCATGCGGGCCGCAGCACGGGATATTCTATGAACTCTTCAACCAGGGCAATGATCCCGACTCAAAGTACGATCGTATTGTTTCCTACCGTCTGGCAACCTGGGATATCAATGAAGAGCTGCCGTACAACTGCGAGTTTATGACCGACGAGCGCAACAAGAATCCCGAGAAGTTTTCGATTGAATATGGTTCCATGTGGGCGGTTCGCGGATTCATGGGAAATTTCTTTTCGCCGGCTCAGGTGGAGAAGGCGGTGAAACCGTTTGTCCAGATGCAGGACAAGGGAGATCCCCGGAGCGAATACTTCATGCATATCGACCCCGCCGCGAAGCGGGACAACTATGCTGTTGTCATCGTCGAAAGACAGCGGTATGTACTGCCGGGCGGACAAAAGCGGCACCGGTGCGTTCTGGCATATCACAACGTATGGAAACCATCATCGTCAAACACCATGAGTTTCAAGAAGATAGATGATGAAGTCGTTGCTCTGTACCGCAGGTTCAAACCGCTTACGGTCACCTACGACATGTGGAACAGTATTCAGAGCGTCGAATATTTGAAGTCGCTTCGAATAAACGCGATGCAGCTTCCGTTTAATCGTTCGAACAAGGCTACGTTTTTCCAGCATCTCATCGACTTGATGGACAGGGACGAGTTGTGGCTGTACTACGATGAAGACGTAGTCGGAGAACTGATGAATTTGAAGTTCAAACCGACCCAGCGTGGAGTAAGTATTATGGCGGATCGTGGAGCCGATGTAAGTACCGACGATATCGTCGACTGTCTGGGTGGCGCCTGTTGGATGGCGACGGGGCGTGAAATCCGCGCCTCCCTTCCCCAAAGTGTACTGGTCAATATGGGGCGCGCCTAACAGGTGGAGAGCCCCACAAAAGTGTAAAATAGAGGTTGCAGAACCCATGGAGGTCAAAATGCCCTATAATCTGAAGAGAAAAAGAGCGGAGGCTGCGGTCGCCGAGAAGCAGAAGCACTACGAACGGATGCTTCGCGACATGGCGGGCGAGAGCGAAAACGAAGAGAAGTCCGAAGAAGCACTTCTCGAAAAACAGCGGACTGGAAAGAGTCCGGAAGGAACCACCGAGAATCTTCTCGACAGTGTCCGAAAGGAAGCCAAGGACATCATTACCGAAAAGCGGTTGAATGAAGAAGATCCGTCCTTCGGCGGCGTCAATCGGAGCGATCCGCTTGAAGGTAGCCAGGTTCCCCCATTGGAGAAGAAGCGTCTGGCGTCCAAGGATGCCATGGAGAAGGAAAAGTACGAAAAGGCGAACACCAAGAGCAAGTAGTCCGCCAAGGAACAGAAAATGGGAATCGTGAGACTGATAAACACTCTGAAAACGAATCTTTTCATTGATTCAATCGCCAAAAACGTCGTTCCCGGAGGTCAAATCTCCCTCCCCGATTCGGTCGTTGATTCAAATTCCGAAATCGCCCAGTGTCTCGCCTCGGGGATTCTCAAGAAACCAGACGAGGAAATCCCCGGATTTGTTCCTCTGTCGGTGGAACCTCCTCCCCGGAAGAAGGCTGATCCGGAGTTGGATCAGTCGAAGATCGAGACAAAGCCGAAAATCAAGGCTGTTTCCCCTCCGGTACCGGAGGAAGTCGACGATACTGCTGTTGTCGCAACCGGGAAGAATGGGGAAACCGCAAAGGTAAAGACGCTGAAATCAGCCGACATGCCGTTACCGGAATGGTTGAACAAGGATCAGCTTAGACGGAGCGAGGCGGCTGCAGAAGCGTACGATGCCCGTGAAGGGGTTGTCGAAGAATGGCGCATCACCGACGAGGGAATAGAAAAGACCAAGAGCGGGAAGATCGACATGATTACCGAAGACGGAGTAACGACCCGAGAGGCGTCGAATTCGAATGCGGACATGCCGGAGCCGATCAAGGTTGGAAGGGTGAAGCATACCGACGACGGAGAAAACGAGCCGATGATAGATGAAGATGCCGCCGACGACTATTCGGGAGCCTTTGTCGATCAGGCAGGCGACAAACCGGATCCGGGCTACGGGTCTGCCTTTGTAGACTGAGAAAAGAATGAAGATCAGATCCTACAGGACGACGATGCCGATGGACGGCGGACTTTCTCCACTCACGGACAAGTCCAGGGTTACCCCGTGGTTCGGCGGCGGGCCGCAGGACAAGCCGCGTACCGATTTCGACAAGAATATGGGCGGAGACCACAAGTTCATCAACACCGACGACACCGACGGAAAAAGCCATGCCATCATGAACGGTCTATTCGAGGGGGAGGGAAAGGCAAAGTTTCTTGTCGATGCCGACGTGTACTTCCTCGTCGAAAAGCCCAATGGAGAGACCATGGTCATCGAAGATCTGAGTTTCGAACAGATCATTGAAAAATACCCCGGAAGCAAGATTGTACTCAAACACCGGAAACTGGCGTCTGCCGCTACCGGTGCCAGTAAGCCGAATTTTATGTCGCTGGTCAGCAATCTGTTGGCATCCACATTCAAGGTGGAATCCGATTCGGAAAAATATGGGAAACGTGAGATAGGATCGTGTTTCTGCGTGGCCCCCGGAGGTTTTTTGACCTGCGCCCATGTTGTCAGCCGCAGACGGGAGGATACGTCGTTGGTGATCGTCGAAATCATCAGCGGAGAAGAAAGACATCGCGCGGTTGTCGAAGACATCGACTATGATCTGGATCTGGCATTTCTCTCCTGTGATACGATCAGAACCCACCCCATGCCGACCAAATCAGCCTCGAAGGTGCCGATCGGAAAGGAAATCGTGTGTATCGGGTCACCGTACGGATACGACAACGATATTTCAACCGGTATCCTGTCTTCGAAGGACAGGGTCGTCGATCAGGATTCCAACGTATCCTTCGTTTTTATGGATTTGGCTCTCTATCCCGGATCTTCTGGTGGTCCGGTGGTGGATGTCGACGATGGTCATGCGATTGCCATCGCAGCCGTCATTGTGCAGAGTGTCGGAAACTATGGTCTGAATGCGGCGATTCCGATTGAATACGCCGCTGAAAGATTTGGTAATCTATTTTAGGAGACGAAAAATGAGAATGTACAAGGTAAAAAACGACGGCAATCTTGAAATCGTCGTAGCGAATATCAACAAGGTGGCTGGAAGAATCGAAACGAGATACCAGGTTTCTACGGCGATTACCCGTGATGAAAATGGGAATCCCGTTGATATCGCCGTTTCGGTAACCTGCCCGACCGGACAGCACGCCGACATCACGGATGAGGAAAAGGCGAAGTATGGACAGGTTGATGCCTGGGAGGCAGCCGCCAAAATCGCCACCGAGCATGTCAAGAGGATGTTCCCCGGCGCCAATGTCCATATGACTGAATCCCGCCCGTTCGGCGGGCCGTCCAACCGCGAGGAGTACCGCACATCTCCCGAAACCGTTACCGTACCGAGTGCCGGCGGAATCGAAAGACTTCGTCAGATCAAAAAGGAACGCGAGGAAAAGAGGGCTCCTGCCGGCGAAACCGGACTCGATACCAAAAAGGAAGACACCGGAGACATTGGTGTAACCATCTGATATGGACGGACAGGATAAATCAAACGAAATAATCCCGATGGTCGAACAGCATCTCGCGCCGGGATCGGTGGCTGTCGACGAAATCGCCGGGGTTCTTTCACAGACCGGTTTGGCGATGTCGCTCATCGAACAGTCGAGTTATGCCAAACTCCTGTCCACAATCGCCTATATCTACAACTCCAGCGCCAGCGGTTCCTTCGGGATGTTCGACCCCTCCCTCGACAAGACGGTGAAGTGGAAGATTGTCGAAAAGGAGCTCAAACAAAAGGGTTATCAGACCGAGATAAGAAACGGCAGGCTCTATGCATGGTCGGAGGACAAGTCTCCTGAAGAGATTTCCTCTGAAATGGAACAGATGTTTTCCGACATCGACCGTGTCGGAGGTCTGGTCATCGGCATCAATGCGGCGGCGATCCGGGACGTGGCGCAGCGAGACTACGATCTTTCGAATACCGATGGAACCATGGATCAGGAGGACAAGGATACGTTGATCGCCCTGCACCTTGCCTCTACGATCGTACACGAAGCCGTTCACGCCAAGGGAGCCAAGGACGAAGCATCCCCGATTTCCCACCAGCAGGCGTTTACCGAGGAGGCGCTTCAAAAAATCAATTCATCCAGGGTTTCCAAGGGTAAGCCGCCGTTGAACATGACTGGAGAGATGCACAGGGCAAAAGCCAGGAACTGGTATCGAAAAGCCCAGGTGACGATGCTCGACAGCGTTCTTCCAGAGGCTCTTTTGAGAAGAAACTACGATCAAATCGAACCGCTCTATCGTGTCGACAAGGAGCGTAACGACAGCATCGAGACGATTTTCAACAAGAACATCCATACCGATGTTGTTACTCCGCTTACCGAAGAGGCGCTCGAAAAGGATCGAGACCACGACGAGATGGCAAGGAGCAATACTCTTGAAGATCTTCTGGAGGAAAAGCGTCCGCACCCCATCATCGTTCCACTCAAAAAGTCCGCAGCGATGAACAGTAATCTGGGCGGGCCTTTTATCTCAAGCCCGTTTTCAATCGATCAGAATCTGGTCAGGGTATGGGATGGACGTGGAATCCAGGATCGTATCGACTACAAGGAAGGCGAAGACCCGTACTGGCACATCCGCTACCTTCCTGAAAATTTCGAGTGGACAAAGGATCGTTTCGGGCGCCCCACCTACCAGTATACCGAACGGTACAAGTGGGTTGACTACGACACCAACAATCCTCAGACATGGGATCAGTTGTTTCGAGAAGACATCGTAACCGGTCCGTGGCGAAAAGCTGCAGGTACCGAAATCGATCTGGACGGGCAGAAGAATACCGCCGTTTCCGTACTCAGGGCCTTGGGCTACTACAAGAATCTTGTCAAGACCGGACGCAAGAGGGCGGTAAGAATTGTTTTTGACCAGCCGATGCTCGAAAACGCCGCTATGGCTCTCGACGATGTAAACTTCAAGGTTTTCCACAACGAGAACGAAAATGCCTTGTGGATCTATGGTGCTACGGTCGATCCTGCCGAAATCATCGAAGCTGAAGACTCCATCGGAAGCGGAGAACATTCTGATCTTGTCGACGACCTGACCGGCTGCCGTGAAGATCTCGAAGATCTTTTCAACTTCATCCTGTCGAGGGCAAAAGCCGTTTCTACCGAATATGGAATTTCCGGAGTCTATGTCGTAGGTGGATTTCCCCGTACCCTCGTTGATACCGGTGATCTCGCCGAGGTGAACGACCTCGACTTCACGGGGTCGCGACCCGACGAATGTCTGAAACTCGGGGGTATTCTGGCGTCTGAACTCAATTCCAAGGATCAGACGATATTCCACCGGACGATGACACTCAGTTTTTCGTATCGTGGCATGAAGATGGACTTCAGAGGGTATTTTTCACCCTTCGACGTGCGTCCTCTACTCCGAAAATACAATATCCCGGCAACTCCGATCAATTTCGACGTCTATGTCCGCGATTTTACGGTCAACAGTCTTCTTTATTCGTTTGACGACAACAAGATATACGATGTTACCGGTCAGGGTGTGAAGGATATCAGGCGAAAACTCGTCAGAACATTTTTTCCGCCGGAAGAGGTGATCCCGTACAATCCGCTTACTATCACCCGGGCGATCATCATGGGACTCAGGGGATGGACGATTGATTCGGGTCTTTCACACACCATGAAACACTATGCCGACGTCGTGTTTTCCGGACAGGTGTCCGACGAGAGGTTGGCATACGAGTACGAAAAGATTTCCGGGTATGAAAAGGGCGACGAGGCCCTGAAGGAATACGGACTGGAAAAACTGAAGGAAATCCGTGACAGGGTAAAAGCGGAGAATCCGGAACTTTTTGAGGAGGACAAGTAGATGCCGATACCAATCATGCCGAACCATATGCCTGTGAACACCGATCGCAGTCCATCGGGAATTTCTCCTGCACAGTACCAGCAGATCGATGTCGGTACATTGAGTGGATTCATGCCGGTTCCGGCGCAGGACAACAAGAAGGTAAGCAGTAATGATGCCGGTCTTCTCTTCCGATTCTGGAAAAACGCAGACGAGAAGGAAAATGAAAGCTTCATGGTTCCCAAGTGCTTTTCCAACAGCGATGTTCTGCGTCTCAAAACGCTTGGATTTCTTTCCGGTGATCTCGAGGTCGTAAAGTTGACTGCACGCGGGAAGGAAGTCATCAAAAACATCGTTTTGAATGAGGAAAATGCTTTTGAATCGGTGCGCGTCCACAAACCGTACACTGAAATTCTCGCCGAAATGGACAGAGCCAGAAAGTCCGGAATCAGAACCGCACTGGGGAAGTAGAAGATGCCGGGTTTGTATGTCGAAATAGCGGATACTCCGGAATCCAGGGAGATGGGATTCATGCACCGTCGCGCCCTTGGGCGCAACGAAGGAATGCTTTTCGTGTTTCCCACGGAGCGACCGCTTTCGTTCTGGATGAAGGATACCTATGTTCCCCTCGACATCGCCTTTGCCGGGTCTGATATGATAATTCGGGAAATCCGGGATATGGCGCCGCTTTCTACCAAGTCCACCAGGTCGATTCGTTCTGCAATGTATGCGTTGGAGGCACCCGCAGGGTGGTTCGAGCAAAACGGGGTAAGAGTCGGTGGAAGACTGCTGACCGCCCAGGACTTTGATGCCGTTCCCCAGACGCCCCCGCCACAGGTACCGCCTCCCCAGCAGCCCCCTGCGGAGCAGAACGCCGGTCAACTGGCTGCCGGGGCGTACGACGCCATTCTCAACAGGGGATTCCGAAGTATGATCCGGGAAGCAAACAGGCTGAAACTCGCCGTTGTCTTCCAGTACGAATTTCCGGAGGGAAAAATAGCCACCTTCCAACTCGTGCCGCTCGAAGACTACAAGCTGCTTCCCGGAGCCAAGGGGCGAACCCTCGTGCTCGGAAGGTGTGCCAATCGGGACGGCGACTACAGGAATTTCGATATCGACAAGATCCTCAATTACGAGGTTTATTTTACCGAGGGTGCCGATGCCGGGAAACGGGTCGTCATGCCCATGCCTCAGATCAATCCCCAGACTCCGGCTGCCGAGCCTATCGTGGCATCCCGCGAGGCGGAAATCAAAACCAGCATCGACCAGATAATCGGGATGGTGAAGGAAGCTGCAGGCTGTGGTGGATATTCCGGCGGACAGCTCATGATGACCGAATATTGGGATTCCTTGAAGAAGTCCCGCGAAGAGGGACTGACAGAGGGGCAGGCGGTATTGAAGTACCTCGAGGACAACAGTCGCAGAAACAAGGGAAAGAAGCCTCAAAAAGGCAAAAAGAAGAAGTCCAAGAAGTAGAGCCTTTCCCTTCCTTGTTCAGAGACCGGAGACCGTGATGCCCACGTCATTTTTCATCATGTCGTCGTTGGACGTATATCCCCACGGGGGATCGACCTCGTATTCGTCCGGCAGCTCCGGGACATCGGGATCATATAGTTCATCGAATAGTTCGTCCCAGTCGGCAATTTCATTTGGTGCCGCGGCATGGAATGCCGGAATGCATCTACCTGGTGCCGATGCCGTGTCGGCTTTGACTGTGGTACCGCCATCCTATGCCATCGACTGGGGAGATCCGTTCGACGGCATTGAAAACTTTACCAAGGTTGACGGCAAGGATTCGTTTTTGAACCCCGTTGTCAACAATGCAGTGGTCGGTTTCGGCGGTGACCGGCAGGTTTCGTTCGAAGATACGGGAATAGAGTCTCAGGCACCCGGAGGTGTCGAGCGGCTGGACACCGTCTTGGCTTTGAATTTTGGAATGAGGAAGAATGCATCGAGTTCCAGCTCGAGTTCCTCCAGTTCCTCGAGTTCCAGCTCGAGTTCAAGCTCGAGTTCAAGCTCGAGTTCCAGTTCGTCCAGTTCGTCCAGTGCGCTGACGACGGCGGTCTATATACTGTGTGCGCCGATTTCTTCGTCGTCCGGATCGTCGTCGAGGAATCCGCTGAACTACATGTACTACGAATGCGGCTCGACGTCTTCGTCGAGTTCGTCAGGATAGAAAAATGACTCAAATAATACTTCCATCAAAACCCGGTCAAGTGGTGAAAGTCGGTGGTCAGTGCTACCAGTTCCTGCAGTACAGCAAGATCGATACTCCGACGAATACCCTAAGCGACGTACAGGGGACGTACCCTTCATGCATATGGTGTCAGACCGGGACTTCCAATTCATCGAGTTCGATGTCCGGCGGCGGCGGCGATTTTCCCAGCAGCGCAGGGGTGAATATGGGCGACCCCCACTTCGTCTTCGGCAAAGGCGTGTCTTTCGAGAACGCCGCAGCCATGGATGCCTCCTTCAACTGGGATGACAACTCCGGCACCGGGGAGATCATATTCTTTACCGGGAAGATTGCGGGTACAGGAGAAGAAATCGTAATCACCTATGCAAATAGAGAATTTCCTGCGGTGGACGGTGGCTATTCCATGTATCGGGTTACTATCGACAGTCCAACCGTTTCTACAACATTTCAGGTAAGTGGAGTCGGGGTGGCTCGTGATGGTCACTGGGCAGACAGAAGTATTGTTACCATTCCCTATGCCGGGACTGTAACGGTTGTTCCAATGAGTTATCCTCCTGGAAGCCCATGTGTCGCCGGACAGGAGAGGTTCACTCAAATCCATTTCAATTTTCGTCCGTCGAACTGGAACGGGTTGAGCGAGATCGGAGGTGTTTTCTATGAAATGTTCAAGAAAGCTGCCGATGTAGGATCGGTTCCATTCAACCAGCCGAGCGGATCTAATTTTGACGGTATCGGATACCTGCTCGGTGCCGGATACAGCCGTGCCAGTTTCGAAACTTCACAGGTTACTCCCGCAGAGATCCGCGAGCCGAAGAACGCGGCTACTCTCGCTAAAATTATCGACATCTATACTCAGTTTTCAGATACAAACGGTATGTTCTCGTCAGAATGGGATCCGACGATGGGAAACGAATGCAGCCAGTGGGAGGCTCTATGGCCATGCTACATCATAGTGAGTTACGGTGCCTCCTATTTCGACTTCTGTCTCGGGTGTACGGCGAGCGGAGCGGTTGAATGGGACGGCATATTCTCCATGGAGGACGAGAGCACTTCGGATTGGGGATTCAGGTCTTGGGATCCGGGATACGACTGGAGAATCAACGGCAGAGCCTTTCAAACCACAGGATCGTCGTTCGGGAATGCCGGAGCAACCATTACGGGGACGCCGAACAACTGGACAATGGTTGTAAAGTGTTCGACCGGCGATTCCTCGACGACTATCTGGAGAGGACTCTGTATCGAGGGAGAACCTGAAGGAGAATTTGTAAGGATAGACGGCTGCAGCTCCCGTGCAACGGTACTGGTTAGGAGATGTCAGTGTCCCGGAGGGGTTTGGAAGAGGTGTCGCGACGATTCCATAGTCGGTGCGCTCCATCCGTCTGTCGTCCCGGCATCGGATTTTGTAACCCTGTGCTGGAGCGGAGGAGCGTACAGCGGCGCCTTTGTAAATTCGTACTTTGACGAAAACGATACCGGAGCGGGAGTTGGAATTGCCGCAAATACCTGCCTGTTCGAATACAGTACCTGCACCGGGTACGAGGATTTCAGCGATCCGTTCAATTCCGCGACGGTTCCGTGTCAGTCCAATTATGGGGTCGGCTATAACGGGGTTCTGACTCCGACTGCAAACGGAACATACGGATCTGCAAGCGGTATCGGAAGTTACGGAAGCAATGCAATCATCAATTGGCCGAAGGGCGGAAGATTTGACGATCTCGGCGACTTCGAAGCCTACATCACCTATCATGATTTTTATGGGTCGTGGAATGGTAGTCAGCGGTTTCCACGAGAACGCGGTCAGACGCAATTCGGTGCCGGATATTCCGGCGGAAGCCTTGTCAATATGATTCTTGGGCCAAAGGATGGATCTGGACAATACTGGCTCGATGTCTTCGTACTCGGAGAGGGGAATATTCCACAGGTTGTGAAAGTTTTTACCAGCGGTGTTTTGGGGCTTGTGCGATCCGGATCGACATTTGATGTGAAATATAACGGAAGTACGGTGCTTTCCCGTACTATTTCAAATCCAGTACGCACTTTTGGATTGAGTATCGATGCCGGATTCAACTTCGCCCAGTGCCATATATGGTGGGACGACTTTTCGTTGACGGCGGACTACTGAGGTAGATAAATGGCACAAGTGATTTTTGACGAGTTTGTAGGGCAGGTGATAGAGGTAGACGGCGTCTGCTACTACTTCGACCATCTCACCCCCGACACACCCACCAAAGTTCCGGGAGACGTTTCCGGAGTATATGCCGACTGCAATACGTGCGGATCTAGTTCGAGTTCCGCCGGTTCGACCAGCAACAGCAGTACAAGCCAGTCGTTCAGTGCGTCGTCGTGTTCGAGTTCGAGCTCTCCGAATGCCTGTGCACCCGAACCGTCGATGAGATTGACCGTGGTTTCGGAATACGGTGTCGGTACGGTAAACTGGTGCGGGCAGAGCTGGACTCTCCCCGGGGACAGTGGCATAACAAAAACGGCGTGTGCCACAAACTATGTGAAATCGAAGTCCACCACTTCTGGCGGTACCCCTGGTTTTTCGTGGGTTGCCGTCGATGCACACGAATTGTGGCAGAACAACAGCAACCTTCTGTTGGAGCGGCGCTACCAGGCGAGAAAGAACTACATTTACTTCTACCCTCCTGGATTTACCTTTACTACCGCCACCTATTGGGTGAATCGTGCAAGACTGTCCAACAACGTCCTGGCTGCGAAGCGGGATTCGGTGCGTTTTCAAAATCCTCCTCCTCCTCCCGGAGGAACATACACCGTCTACAGCGATTTGGGACTCGGACTTGAGGCGGTACCGGCGACGCCGTCCGACTACGACTTGGCGCAGGAATTTTTCGGTACATTTGTACAGAGCGGCGTGACCTATATCTGGAGTATGGGCGGCGGCTGGTAGCCGGAGCGAGGATTTTGGTGGTAAAATATTGAAGAAACCTTGCGGAGAAACACTGCGGAGAACACAATGGCAACAGCAACAACCAGGGAATACAACCCTTCGACCGGAAATCTGATTGGGAATGTCAACAGTCTGCAGTTCGGAAATGTAGTAATCGGAAAGGCAAGCGGGATCAAGGTAATCGATCTTGTCGTCCCGGATGTCACGTACATATCGAACGTGACATTGGAGATAGTCTCGTCGGATACCGTCACCGTAAACGCCTCTCCAACCGATATCGGCGCCGACGGATCCGCCGGCAACGGAAATTTCGGGATTGAATACAGTTCCGATTTTCTGCCGCGGCGAACCCTGACCAGGTTCTTCGCCGGAATAGAAGATCCGGTCACGGTCGGAACCCGTTCCGGAAACATCTCTAACTTTGTCTATCTGAACATCAAGATGAACGCGGATTCCACCGGAAAGGGGACTGTAACCTACCGCTGGCAGTTCGACTTCTCCTAAAGAAATGACCGCCTGTTCGAACTCCGATCTTGAACTGACTGCAGTTGGCACCAACATCGTACGGATGGGTGCCGAAATGCAGTCGCGTTTCCATATTCTCATGGTCGGGGCGGATGGCAGATGGTACTACACCACGAAGGGGAGGGTTACCTCGGACGAAATAACCGCATCGGTCAGTGCCTCCAGACCACTTACCGATTTTGCCGGCAGACTGCCGACGATCGACGAGGGGTGGAAGGGGCGTCCCACAATCGGTGTCGACGGAAACGATCCGCGACGGATGAAGTACGGGACGAACTACATCGCGTCTCCCTATGTCATGGTATTGGAGAGTGGGGTGTGGAATCCGTGGCCCGGGGACGATACTTCGATCAGAGGGGCGGAAGCCTATACGGTGATTCCTCTGACCGACCCCAATACGGGGGTAAAACGTTTTGCCGCCCAGTCCGGGGACGATGTCTATGTGTACCGTGTCGAAGAAGACGTACCCGTTCCTATAAAGCTTGCCGTTTTGGAAGACTTTACCCTTGTCGATGCGCTTCACGACGGCTCCGATATCGTTCTGCTGGCATCTCCTAAATCCGTCGACTATCCTTTTCAGATCGTGGAAAACAGTAGTTTCGAAAGCGCATACAGGCTTTGGCAGTACGGTGCCTTCGCGTTCTTGCTTGATTCTACCGAAGACTTTTCCGTCTTCAACTCGTTTTCTTCGTCGAATGCATCCGCCGTTCCGGCTGTCGGAATGTCGGGAAAGGAAAAATATACACTGGGGATGGAACTCAACGGATCTACCCTCGCTGTAACCGGGATAGTGTTTGATGGAGAGACGTCGACATGGCGCCAGGCGGTTGCAGTCGGCTGTCGTGGCGGGGAGTGGAATTATCTGGGAAACAATCCATTTCCGTTTTCCATTGAAATGTCGGAGGCATCACGATGCGGGGTTTCGTGGCATGTATCGAACCGATTGTTTGCCTATGCTGAAATATCAGGAAGAATCTATGTCTCCTATTTTGATTTCAGCGATTCCCAATGGAAAGCCTGGAGGGAGAATCCGGTATGTATCGATGGTGCCCCGGTAACTTCATCGCTGTCGAGTTCGAGCTCCAGTTCAAGTTCGAGTTCCTGCAGTTCGAGTTCCAGTAGTTCGAGTTCCAGCAGTTCGAGTTCCAGTAGTTCGAGTTCCAGTAGTTCTTCGAGTCTGAGCCTAAGCAGCAGTTTAAGCAGTTCCCAGTCCGGAAGTTACAGTCCAAGTTCAAGCAGTTCCCAGTCCGGAAGTTACAGTCCAAGTTCAAGCAGTTCCGGTTCTGCCGGCGGTTTCATGGATGCTACGGGTGGTACCATAACCTATGAGGGTGGCGATCGTATCCACACCTTTACGACATCTGGAACACTGAATGTTGTAACGGGTGGCACGGCAAAAGTGTTGGTTGTTGCCGGCGGTGGGGGAGGTGGGGGAATAAACGCTGGCGGCGGCGGCGGCGCAGGAGGACTTCTCTATGACGCGGTGCACGACTTCTCAGTCCAATCCTATGAAATAACGGTGGGAGATGGTGGCAATGGTGGAGCAGGAGAAAGTCCTGGATCTTCAGGAGACAATTCAGCGATAGATGATATGACTGCCGTTGGTGGTGGTGGTGGCTCCGGACAGGCTGGAGCAGGTGCCGTCGGGGGCTCGGGAGGCGGTGGCTGTGCCAGATTCCACATCACTGGTACGTCTGGAACCGTGGGGCAGGGAAATGCCGGCGGTAGTGGTGATGATTCTCCCGTACTTGGCGGCGGTGGTGGTGGCGCCGGACATGCCGGATATAACAACAATGATGGCGGTATGGGTGGTGCCGGCTTGCAGTATAATATTTCTGGAACTTCGACCTACTATGCCGGTGGTGGCGGAGGAGGAGCCGACGGCACCGGAGCAAATGGTGGTGCTGGCGGTGGCGGAAAGGGGGGCAATGGTGGACAAAGTGGAACTGCTGGGACTGCAAATACGGGTGGCGGTGGTGGTGGCGCGGGCGGTTATAATCCGCCGGGAGGCGGCAACGGCGGCTCCGGCATCGTGATCGTCAGATACCAGTATATTGAAAGCTCGAGCTCGAGCAACTCCAGTTCCAGTTTCAGCCTCAGCTCAAGCAGTTCTTCGAGCCTCTAAGTAGCAGTTTTCCAGTTCTTTGAGTAGTTTAAATAGCAGTTCTTAGCAGTTCATCAAATTCCAGCGATTCTTTTAGTCAACTACCCACGGCTAAAGCCGTGGGACTCCTTGCCGACAGGATCGTGAATCGGTTTTTTAGCCTGAAATAGGGACTCTATATGATGTTGTATAATTCGGGAACAACGTTGTAATTGCATTTTTCAGGAGAGTATCATCATGGCAAAAACCATCCGCACTATGATTGCCTACCGCGACCAGGGAGCCATTCTCGGTGCCGTCCAGATCTACAACAATCTGTGGAACAAGATCAGTAATGATCCTGTTCTCGGAAAGGAGTTTACCGAAACCAATTCAGTCTGTTCTGCGATGCAGCAGCGTATAAAAACGAAGAGTTGTAAGGGGTGTCAGCTCGGGAAGGATGGTCCAGCGTTGATCGAGGCGTTCGTAAGAGACCTGAAGTCCCTGCCGAAAGACAAACAGCAGGCAGTTCTTTCGATAATGGGGAAGAGATCCGTCGTCGCCCTCGGAAAATACTGGGTAAATCTGGCGACAAACGAGGTCGATCCGGTAGAATATCAGACTTCGGAAGTCCCAGATCCCAAGGATGTTGCAAAAAATCCGACTCCGGTTTCTGTCACCCCCGCACCCCCTTGGACGCCTCCGGTTCCGGATGTGCAAAAACCAATTGTTGCTGATGACACAATTCCTCCCGGTGCCAAGGAAACCGCTCCGGCGTGGACGCCCCCCACTTCAATTCCGCAGGCAGCCCCTGTAGAATCTCCGAAGGATGACGGTAAGCGTCGGGTGATTCTTCAAAACTTCCAGGCTCCAGGCGATGTCGTCATGATCACCGCTGCGGTTCGCGATCTTCATATAAACCATCCCGGGAAGTTTTTGATCGATGTCAGAACTTCATCGATGTCGATATGGGAAAGCAATCCATATCTCACCCCGTTGGAGGAATCCGATCCCAGGGTGGAGATCTACAAACTGGAATATCCGCTCATCCATAGTTCAAATCAGGGGCCGTGGCACTTTTCCGAGGCGTTTACCGAGGAAATCGAGGACAAACTCGGTGTCAGGATCAAACAACGGATTGGAAAGGGCGACATCCACATCGGACCGAACGAGGAGGTGTGGGGAAAGACGGAGCGTCAGAGCTGGTTTTCCGAGTATGGATACGATCCTGAAATCAACTACTGGATTCTCAACGCCGGTTGGAAAAACGATTTTACCTGCAAGATGTGGCCGACCGAACGCTATCAGCAGCTCGTCGACGCCTTCAGAGATAAAATTGTGTTTGTCCAGGTCGGGCACAGCGCGCACAATCACCCCACCCTGGACGGCGTCATCAATCTCGTCGGAAAAACCGATGACCGCCAGCTGATTCGGCTGGTCTGGAGTTCGGGCGGCGTCGTAACACCGGTAAGCTATCCGATGACTCTCGCCGCCGCGGTGCCGGTACGTGCCGGTAAATGTATGGGACAGCCGAATCGTCCCTGTGTTGTCATTGCCGGCGGCAGAGAGCCGAATCAGTGGCAGGCTCATGGAAACCATCAGTTCATTCACTGTTGTGGTGCACTGCCGTGCTGTCCGACCGGCGGCTGTTGGGCGAGTCGGGTAAAACCGGTCGGAGACAACGACGAAAAGGATCGCCGTAACATGTGTAAATACGTGGTAAAGTCGGAGGAGGGACACGAGCTCGCCTACTGTATGGACATGATCACCGCCGACGAAGTAATCAGACGTATGAACATCTATTTCAATTTCAACACGCCTGGGCGCCGCAGAACCTATACCTACAATCAGTAAACTATCCCATGAAGGACTATGCCTTCTTTCTCAGCCTGACGGACAACTACACGTATCTGTTCAACGCCCAGTTGAACAGCATCGAGTTGTTCGGAATCGGGAAGTATGCCGACGTCGTGGTCATCCATGACGACAGCATAACCCCCGAAATAATCGCCTTCTATATGCAGAAGACGGCGGATATGGATGTCGACATCACCTTTCTTCCTGTTTCCAGACTCCCAGAGGACAAGGATCTCGGGAAGGTGATGACCATCAAGTTCTATCGCTACAAGATGATGGCTGAGTTCGGGCAGCAGTACCAGTCCATCTGCTTCATCGATTCCGACATCTATCTGTGTTCCGACGTCAGGGAGTATTTCGACATCGCAGCGAAGACGGATCTCATCGTCGCCACCAACGATCGTGTGGTACGTCAATACAGCCCGGGTGGAAATTCATGTCCGATGTGGAACGATGGAAGAAAACCGTTTTTCTCCGGCGCGTTCTGGGACGGCAAATTCTGTTGCAACGTCCCGATGTTTGTCGACATGCGTAAGTACGGAGACGTATTTCTCGACATCTTTGCCCATCGGAACAAGCTGGGAATGGACAATACGTGGCCGTTCAACGGCGATCTCGAAACGATGAACGTCGTCCTCAACAAGCACAGAGTCAAGAATCGGATGATGATTCTTGCCGATCATCTGTGGACGGGAGTCCACTACAGTATCTACCGGATCAGTACGATGGTGAAACTGAACCAGGTTCCCAAGGGCTGCATTATTTCAGATCCCACCTACAAGCATGAAATCATGTTCATGTCTGAAACCTGTGAGCATGTCAGGTCGTTCCACGGCAGAGACTGGACTTCGGAACACAATGAAAGTCGACTCAAGGGACACAACATCCCCAAGCTTCTCGATCAGATGGAGGGCGATTTCAGCGGTAAGGCGAAGGAGGCGGCAGTGAACAAGAGGAAGGATGTCTATGATACGATCCAGGCATACTGCCTGTTTCTCGAGTTCGATTGTTTTGTATCGATCGAAGATCTCAAGGGGGTCGTAAACATCTCACAATACGATTATCTGAAGCAGAGACATGAAAAGCTACAGGGAAAAATCAAACAATTCGTTCCTGCATTGGGGTAGGTGTAGAATGGAACTTCCAAGCAACTACGCCTACGATCGCGGATTTGTCAGACAGATCGGTCACCACGATTTTGTCTATGACGAGAACTACAAGGCGAGACAAAGCACCAACGAGGCGATGAGTTATCTTCGTATGGGGTGGCTGTCGTCCCATATTCCGCCGGAACGGTGGGGGAATATGAAGATCGTGGATATCGGATGTGGGAGCGGTGAATTCATCAGACATGCTCTGGGAAAATTCGGGGAGGTGATGGGATACGACCTTTGTGGCGACAGTATTACAAAGGAACAGCTTGAAACCGAGGCATGGGATCTCGTCGTCCTCAGCGATGTTCTCGAACATTTCGAGGATATCGATGATCTGTTCGGCATCCACTGGACGTATGCACTGATATCGTACCCGGAGACACCGGATTTCGAAACCTTCGAGGAGATGCAGAAATGGCGTCATTTCAAACCCAACGAACACTTATGGTATCTTCACAGCGAGGGACTTCGACACTGGTTGGAGAAAGAACATTCGGACACCGAGGTGGTTTCCACCGGGAATTTCGAGGATCTACTCAGAAAGAGATGGAATCCCGAAAAGCCGAACATCTCCACCATACTCCTCAAAAGGAAATAGCCGGATGCCAGAGCCCATTCCAACCGACGCCGTGGTCGAACTTCAGGCGGATGCCGTCCATGGAGCTGTCGAACCCGTTCCTCCGCCCGTTGCCTGTGGTATCACCATGGGCACACTGGCTGGCACCGTAAACGTACAGGTTCCGGAATCACCGGAAAACCTGACTACGGTCTTCGAGCCTGTGGTTGCCGCAGCTGCCGATATCGGATGGTATGTCGGGGCGGAACCCGATCTCGCCGGTGTAGCCTACTCCGATTCAAACATCTACCGCCTCGTTGTAACCGTGTCGGATGCCGTATCGACATCGGTATACCGGGTTTCCGTGAGCGGCGCCGGGAGTGCCACCCATCGTCTGACATATGTCTCCGGGGCGCATTCGAGCGATGTCGTCACGGTCAACCAGAAGGAGTCGTCGGCACGAACCACCGCCGTGGTCGTCGAACGAAGAACCGGGGGTGTATGGGTGGAGTTCTTTTCGGGAGATATCCTGATTTCTGCGCTGGTCGAGGATGTCGACGGGGTGCGGGAGCTTCTGATTCCCGGTCCATAGAGGATGCGAGCCCATCCATCCGGTAAGAATAGGCTACGAGTTTCCGACCATCTTCTGAGGACATTGTACCCGTGTTTCAGACCATTGATAGTATAGGCATCCTGGACAAAAACGAGGATATCTCCTCGTTGAAGCTTGTTCTTGATCCGTCCGAAGTGCCCGTAATAGCCTGGTCGGAGTATATTGCCGGTGGTTTTACCCTCAAAGCCGCAGTAAAATCCGGGTCGGAATGGGTTTTTACCCCCGGCGGCAACGAAATCTCGAAATTCGAGGGCGAATACCACCTTTTGGCGGATGCCGACGAGATCCATTTCGCCTATGTGGTAAAAACCGGGTCTCCATCCGACGACTGGGCTGTCGAATATGTAGTCTACGACAGGTCGACCGCGGTATTGTCTGACCCCGTGCAGGTGGTAACCGGCGACATCGGTTCATGCTTCCTGTTCGAACACTCTTCGACGCTCTACATCGCCTATCAGGATGGAACAACCGCCAAGGTTGTAGATGTTTCGGGAACTCCGGCATTCACAACTGGACTTTCCACCGTTTCCTTTGCTTCTGATGCCTCGGTGAGATTTGCCGCCAGCAGTATGTATCTCCTCGTCGGAGCGGCGTCGGAGTCGCTGGGCACCACGGCACCGGCATTCTGGATGGTCGACATGTCCGGGGACTCGCTGGTCGGGAGCCAGTCGATGGGGGCGGTCTACGAAGTCGACGACTTCAGTTTTTCGCTTGCCTACAACGCCTTTGGGGACGTCGCCGTTCCGGCGGCGGAGTATCGCCCGTTTCATGTATTGTTTGCCTATCGAAACGGCTCGGCCTTTTCGGTTCTCATCGGTTCCTTTGAACAGGATTCGTCTCTCAGTGTGCTTCAATACTATGAAAAGACAGTCGCCGGGTTCGACGAAGTCCATGATGAATTTTTGACCACCGACTTCTCCGTTGACGATTTGAGTGGATTCGCCGTGGTTAAACTGGGTAACCTCCACTTCTTCAATTCCACCAATATTCTCGGCGGGGAGTCGATTCACGGGTTTGATTCGAATTCCAATGTCGGCAGGAACGGTGCTACGGCGTTCGGCTCGGTGTTGTCGTCCGGAGATCTCCACTTCGCCTATGCATGGGACGGGAATCTGTCGTACGGGTACGACCCGTTCGGATCTTCCGGGCCGTCGATCAGTCGGGATTTCATTATCGCGTCCAACACGGTGTATGTAGACGGGATCAGACAGACCCTGTTGAATCGGCGCCTGTTTCATATTCCGATCTATGATGAAAACCAAAAGGTGTCCGCCCTCTGCTTCGCCTCTCAGGATCTGTCGTGTCGCCTGAAGCTGTACGATGTCGACAAAAAACAGTTCATCTATGACTTTTCAGGGGGAAAACTAGGCTTTCCGGTTCACGGCGTCTATGATCGTCGAAACGCCAGAATTCTGGTATGCGACGTTTTCAGGATACATGGCGACGTTCTTCACCGTGGAGGAAGCCTGGTCGAGTTCGATCTGACATCCGGAGATGTAACTCGACACGATTATTTCGGTGAACACATTTTGTTCGAGCCCCGGGCGGTATCCCTGACATCGAGTCTGGTGGTTGTTGCCGATACCGGAAACCACCGGATCGTATTTCTCAACAGAGACGATCTTACCCTTAACCGGGTCTCCGACATCGACGGGATGCGCTTCCCACATGGACTGGCTTCGGGATTGTCGGGAGAACTGCTGGTAAAATGTTTCGATGGAGAGTTGATGACGCCGCAGAACCTGCATATCGATGCCGACGACGATGTTGTGCAGAAACTCCCGTCGGCACACAGGATGGGTTGGAACGATGTATGCGGAAGCCTCCTCCCCGGAGCCGTGTTTGTTCTCGAATCCGGCAGGGAGTCCGAAGCCGGCATCCACA
>Ga0114918_10000413_pt1 | contig 36750 bp, 38 predicted proteins | sample LantaG_FD_87015 | JGI IMG/M metagenome (GOLD analysis project Ga0114918, IMG submission 87015) | Deep subsurface microbial communities from Baltic Sea to uncover new lineages of life (NeLLi) - Landsort_02402 metaG | ecosystem: Environmental > Aquatic > Marine > Oceanic > Sediment | place...
CCAAGTCGCAGTGGCACATAACGGCAATCTCATAAATGCATCACTGCTACGGGATGAATACGAGGCGTACGGCAGTCTTTTCAAATCCACAAGCGACACCGAAATAATAACTCATCTGCTTGCCAAGCCGACTCACGTCAGCAAACCGGACCCGCTGGCCCATGTGCTAAACCACCTGCAGGGAGCGTATTCTCTGCTTTTTTTGTTCGACAACCGCATCGAAGCCGCTCGCGGCCCTTACGGCATTCGGCCTTTGTGCATTGGCCAAACCGAAGAAGGCGCTTACGTGGTCGCCAGTGAAACTTGCGCTCTTGACGCAATTGGGGCAAAATTCATTCGTGAAGTCGAGCCGGGCGAAATCGTCCGCCTCGATGAAAACGGATTAAGCAGCAGATTCTTTGTCAAAGCAGGCACGGTAACACCGGCGCACTGCATCTTCGAGCACATTTACTTCGCCAAACAAAATAGCACGATTTTCGGTGAGAACGTGCACGAGTTCAGAAAAAAACTCGGAAGACAACTGGCAAAAGAGCACCCAGCCGACGCTGATGTGGTTATACCCGTGCCGGACTCAGGGACATCGGCAGCTATAGGATACGCAGAACAAAGCAAAACACCTTTCGATATGGGGTTTGTCAGGAGCCACTACGTGGGCAGGACATTCATAACACCCGACCAGAAATTGAGAGAACTGGAGGTTAAACTCAAACTGGCAATAGTCAATGAAATCGTGCGGGATAGACGCATCGTGGTGGTGGATGATTCAATCGTTCGTGGCACAACCACAAGAGGCAAGATGAGAACACTGCGGCAGGCCGGCGCAAAAGAAATTCATATACGAGTAAGTTGCCCACCGCTAAGATTCCCCTGTTTTTACGGTGTGGACTTTCCAACCAAAGAAGAGCTTCTGGCAAATAATCGTAATTTAGATGAAATCAAAGAATTTCTCGAAGTTGACAGCATCGGCTATCAGTCACTGGAGGGGCTGCTGTCTTGGGCGGCGCAGCCGCCAGACCATTACTGCACCGCCTGCTGGAATGGCAAATACAGAATACCGGTCGATATTGCACTGAACAAGTTCTCTATGGAGCATTACCAACTGCGTATGTTTGATGATTTCTCACAGGCAGATGGATAAGTATTTAACATACGAGCAATCCGGAGTAAGTATCGATGCCGGCGATGAAATGGTTCGGCAGATTTACTCGTACGTCGCCAGTACGTTCGGCCCACGAGTCATTGAGCTAAAAGGCGGCTTTGCAGGCCTGTTTCGCCTCGACTACGATGAACGCCTCTTCAAGAAAAACTACAAAAACCCCGTCTTGGTCGCCTGCACCGACAGTGTCGGTACCAAAGTCAAACTCGCCACTACCATCGAGCGGTTTGACACCGTTGGGATTGATGTAGTAGCTATGTGCGTGAACGATATGCTCGTTCTTGGAGCCGAGCCTCTTTTCTTTCTCGACTACTTGGGCGTCAATAAGCTCAATCCCAGCACAGCAGCCGAGATGGTTAAGGGCGTTGCCACAGGCTGTCGACTCGCTGACTGCGCGCTTATCGGCGGCGAAACTGCTGAAATGCCAGATCTCTACGGCACCGGCGACTTCGACATGGTCGGATTCGCCGTCGGTGTGCTAGAAAGAAAAAAAACCATCACTGGAAAAAACATCAGAAAGGGCGATGTAATTCTCGGCCTGGCCTCAAGTGGACTGCACAGTAATGGCTACACACTTGTTCGTAATATATGCTTCAAAAAAGCTAGGCTGAAAATAACTGACACTCTGGACGAACTCGACGGCGCTGTGCTGGGCGATGTGCTACTGGAGCCGACTCGAATTTACGTTAGGCCAATAATCAAACTGCTATCGCAATACAAGGTCAAACGCATCGTCCACGGAATGGCACACATAACCGGCGGAGGATTGGCAGGAAATATCCCGCGGGTGCTGCCGAAAGACTGTAACGCGGTTATAAAAAAATCGAGCTGGCCCGAACATAAGATATTCGCATTCCTGCAGAAGAAAGGCCCTGTTGAAGAGAGCGAAATGTACAGGGTCTTTAATATGGGAATAGGGTTCGTGCTGATAGTAGCTGAAGACTTTGCCAATTCGATAGCGAAAAAGCTGGCAAAACTCGGCGAACAGGTATATAGGATAGGAAGGGTCACAACTGGCACCGGCAAAGTAATCCTTAAATAGGTAAGCGTTTGATACGGAAACCTCAGACATATTGCAAAGGAGGCAGAAGATGAGCGGTATTTTTGGAGTGGTCTCGAAAGACAATTGTGCCCAAACCCTTTTCTATGGTACAGACTATCATTCACATCTGGGAACCGAATACGGCGGCATCGCGGTGCTCGGAGAAGACTTCACCCGCCAAATACACAATCTCAGCCAGAGCCAGTTCAAGTCGAAATTCTATGACGATTACAAACACATGAACGGCAACAAAGGCATCGGTGTTATCAGCGACTTTGACGAGCAGCCTATCTATCTTAATTCAAGATTCGGGCCATTCTGCATTGTAATCAGCGGATTTGTAGAAAACGCTGAGGAGCTGGCAGCAAAACTGCTAAAGAAGGGAATCTCATTCAGCGAGGTGAGCAAAAGAGCAGTTAATACCCCGGAGCTGATAGCAAAGTTAATCAACCAGGGAGATACTCTGGTGGACGGCATAGAGAAGATGTTTGATGTTATTGAGGGCTCGTGCTCACTGCTATTGCTGCATAAGGACGGAATTTACACAGCAAGAGACAGATTTGGATACACGCCGCTGATTGTTGGCAAAAGCTCAGACGCTTGGGCGGTGACTGCTGAGACCAGTGCCTTTCCAAATACGGAATTTGAGATTGTAAAACACGTCGAGCCCGGAGAGATAATTCTCATGAGTGAAGATGGCATTGCACCAAGAAGCCCCGGCAATGGAAACGTAAACCAAATCTGCGCATTTCTCTGGATATATACCGGTTTCCCGGCCTCAAGCTATGAAGGAATAAATGTGGAAATCGTCAGAGAGAGATGTGGCCGCTCTCTCGCCAAACGCGACAAGGATATTGAGGTTGACCTGGTCTCAGGTATCCCGGACTCCGGATGTGCCCACGGATTGGGATATGCGATGGAATCAGGCAAACCATTCAGACGCCCGCTGGTTAAATATACACCGGGATACGGCAGAAGTTATACGCCACCTTCACAGCAGAGACGCGACCTGATAGCAAAGATGAAACTCATTCCCATCAAAGAGGTAATTGAAGGTAACAGCATTGTTGTCTGCGAGGATTCTATCGTCAGGGGAACCCAGCTTAAGAACTTCACCATAAAAAAGCTATGGGATTGCGGTGCCAAACAGATACACGTGCGACCGGCCTGTCCGCCTCTAATGTTCCCGTGCAGGTTCAATCTCTCCACACGCTCCATCAATGAGCTTGCCGCCCGAAAGGCCATTCGCGGCTTGGAAGGTCATGACCGGGAAGATGTGTCGGAATATATCGACGCAACCGGCGAAAAATACGAGAAAATGGTGGAATGGATAGCCAAGGATTTGGGCGTTTCAACACTTCGGTATCAAACTGTCGATGATATGGTAAAGGCTATCGGCCGGCCTAAAGAGGAACTCTGTCTCTATTGCTGGACCGGCGAATGTCCAAAAGCAAAACGTGCAAGACCAGCAATAGATATAGTGGAGGTTGAGAAACCATCTGCCAAGAAAGCAGAGGCAAAGGTCGCACTCTAAAGTGGATGTTGCAAAATGATTTGCGATTGCCGATTGCTAATCGAAAAGCGAAGAAGGAAAATCGTAAATCGAAAATCTTAAATCAAAGATGAGCTTGGTCAGGTTCGCTGCAGCGGCGCTTCTTTATACCGGGTTCGCCGCATATCTATATCAGCCGTATTTTAAAGGCTTCAATGCGCTGCGATTACAAGACCTTTTCGTCATAAATGTTTGTTTGGCCTCGCTGGGATGTTTTGTGCTAAGTCGCCGATGGGTGGCTTCGTTATGCGGCTCGCTATTTGCAGGAGCAGTCTATGGTTTTGGGCTTTATACGCTTGGCTTGGCTAAGTTCCACGCGACGGCCGGTCTTTTAGCTGCGAGCGTGCCTTGGTTATTTTGTCCGGCCGCCTTCGGGCCGAGAGGCAGATGGCGAGCCCTGAACTGGCTGCTGGCTGCGCTGCCGTTTCTGGCAATACCGCTGTTCTTTGAATTATCCAGTCACTACGGCTTCTTCCCAGTTCCAATAAATGCCAAGCTGCGTTTAGCCGATTTGGCCGGTTTCCTAGCGCCGCTTGTTATCGCAAAGCGAAACATAAACACAACTTTAGTCGGGTTTTATCATGTCCCGATAGCATCGCTTGTTATGGGTTTTTCAATGCTGCTGACGGCTCGGCGGTTTGGCATCGTAATAATTTTCGCCGCCGGTATGATATTGGCCTTTTGCGGTCCGTTCCTTGAGTTAAGTCCGATTATCTGGCTTGCAGTCCCTGTTCTGTGCTGCTCAGTAATTATTGGTGCAGGCATGCAGGGACTTGCCTGGGCAGGCTTTGCCGACCGCAGGTGGATACTGTTATCAGCCGCGGTTTCGGCAGCGCTGGCAATAGTGACACTGCTACTGGCGGCAAAGTACTTTCAGGTATTCTTAGGCCTTGGCGACAAATACGCAAGGCTGCTGGTCGATGCCACCAAGATGTACATACTCGGTGCGGTTGCAGTAGCCATCATATTCTTTATCGCACGTGCAAAACTGCGTCTGCACTGGCTGCGGTGGATTATCCTGTGCTCAGCGGCAGCAATAGATTTGTTCTGGGGTGCAAGATTTATCGTCGATAAGATTTTCTGAATTGAGCACCGGGCATATTTTCCTTTCTGTCATTGCCACGGCGCTGCGCTTCTCGCAATGACATATCGAGCATCTGGTATCGAGCTATGAGCCAAAGGTCTCACGCTGAACTTGGCCGAGGTAGAATCGCCCGTCCTTTTGCATAAAACTTATGACCGCATCAAACTGCTGGTCTATCAGGCCGGTCTCGTTCGAGACAATCGTCATCGCAATAACCGCAGAGCTTTTGTTGTCCTGATGGTCAACCTCGGCGATTGAAGCATTGAACCTGCTTTTTAATCGCCCGATTACGCTTTTGACAATACTTCGCTTTTCCTTTAGCGAGTGAATCCCCTGCAGATGCAGTACAGTTTTCATCACGCCAACAATCATTTCTGTTCTCGATAATCGATACTCAAGCAGGTATCGAGTATAGTTCTTGCTGCCCTGATGTCAAGCCTTCCAATCGCGATTCGATTAGTCGTCTGCACCTGCGAGAACACAGAAAAAAACGCAAGCTCAAGCACCTTCAGCAAGCCTGACACGCCCTTTTGTTCAAGTCAGAGCGTCTCTCACCGCCGTTCTTAGTGCTTTGAAATCTCGTCTCCCAACCACTGGGCGGCGTTGGTGATGATTTTCAACGGCTCCGGTTGATGGAAGACGCTAAAGTTCTCGTGGCCGGGTCGAAAGTAAAACACCTTGCCCTTGCCAAGACTCCAGACCGCACCGCTGCGAAATCGCTGTCCTGCCTCCCACCTCTCTTCGAAGATCACGGCATCGGGAGCCGGCACATGGAACGGCTCACCGTACATCTCCGTTTGGGCAAGCGTAAACTCTTTAGGGATGCCGCTGGCGATGGGGTGGCTGGGAAGGAGCGTCTTTATTCTACTAGGCTTGCCGTGGGCCTTGTACTCCGGAAAGCAGCAGTTCGGCTGAACGATGCGTACCAGCGTTGTGCCGTCTTTTATTTTTTCGTATGATACCGAGGGCGTAAGCTCGGCGTCCGACTTGGGTGCCTTTCGCTGGAATTCTCCGACCCATTCGACCTTTGCTTTGGCACGCTCGACCGCGGAGAGCTTGGCCAGGGCATCCTGCTTGGCACGCTCTTGCATAGCCACCACAAAGGGCGTTGACCAATGCGCCGAATGCAGCACGATGAGGCTGAGCTTGCCGGCTTGTATCCGGTCGACTATCCGCCGAGCAGTCTCGACCGAGATTTCACCCTGCCGGCGATGTCCCCACCAGATAAGAACATCACGATTATCGAGCAGCTCATCCGGCAGACCCTGCTGCGGGTCATCCATACCGACCGAACGGACGGAAAACTTCTTCTGCTGGCGGAGGTGGTCGGCTATATGATTTCCAAGAAAGTTCGCGTACGTGGGCTGCTGTTTGGGCTGTTGTTCATCCCAGACGACAACTCGTACGGACTTTTGCTGTGAGCACCCGACCGTCCCCACGGCAACCACTGCTAAAGCCACTGCAAGTCTCGCAATCATGCTCATCATTCTGCTCCTTCTGCAATATACCGGGCACAAGGGCTCTCCGGAATATCTATGTTTAACATTAGTCTGGTTCAGCCACGCCGCTGAACTTTGCTGCAACAATTATAAGCCAACCCGCCGCTTTGATGCAACCCATTACCGGCAAATTTCTGACTCTTGCACGACTTCAAAGGCAAATCCGGCTGCAGCTCTGTTTTCAGTTGTCTTTCTTCTCGAAGGCTGGCCGTTTTCCCGCATTCGCTTTTGGATATTGGCTAAAACCTGCGGTAAAATCTCGCCCAAACGAACCGTCTCAGACATATTCCGAACCTTCCTCTGGCATTTCGTAGCTCATCACCCGCAACCCAGACTGCGAACCGCAGGTTATGTCTTCATTTGTGTCACGATTTGGCGGGTTGTAGGCGATTGGTCTTTGTGGGCTTCTTTGAACGCAGATGCATATTCCTTGTTCTGTCCTTTGAAAAGTTCATTGCCAACAATAACTTCCTGCAGGGCTTTCGACTTTGCCCGCGCTTCTTTTAGGAATCTGACCGCTCGTGTACCGTACACGCCGCCCAGTAAAGCCGATATACCGATAGCCAGCTCGAACACCGAATCCGCTAATTGCCACGCATCGGGACGCTGGGCCGATTCGACCATAGCCGTCTGTGCAAGCTCGAAATTCGATTGAGCGAGTATATCTTCGGCAGTCTCAGCCCGCGGAAATTCCTTCGGCAGGCCGCAATAAGACACAAAGGCTCTGCTCTGCAACTCTGATAGCCCACTCAACGCCTGCAATTTTTCTGAGGCATCTTCTGACCTGGCGGCTTCCGCAGCTACCGTCGCTGTGCGATTGTGTAGCCAGGCGTTTTGCTTTTGCGCTTCGGTCGGCGCAAAACGCATGCTATCACAGCCACCCAATAAAAAGCAAAAACCCAATATCGCTAATAACATCTTTTTCATCGCTTCTCTCCTTCAATACATTACTCAAAAAGTCTCAGCAGCTATATCAGCTTCAGGAATGCGCTTCTCAAGTGCACGCAGGCGGTATTCGTAGGAAGTGCTCTTGGCTGAAAGCGATTCGAGTTTCTGTTCAACGTTCTTCTGGCATTGCAGCAGCATAGTTACGTCTCGCTGCAACAAGTCAAGCTGCCGCTGCAAATTGACCCAACTGCCGACAATCAAAGACGCCAGCAGTAATAACTGAACCAGCACAGAAAGATTCACCTGTCGATTAAACCGCCAGCTTCGCGAATTTGTTTCAGCCATCTTTACACCGGCACATAGAAAACATTCTTTTCGCCCACTCTGGACATTACCGCATAGGTCCCGGCTGACACCTGGCCTTGCTGCATAAACGATTCAGCTAAGTTAACTGCCTGCATCTGTGCACCTATTTCAACCGGCAGCGACCCGGCATCACCTATCACTACCGCACGAACGTTATAGACATTGTACGATGACAGACTCTTGATCTTAACAGCCCAGGCAGCCGTTCTGGCACCGGGTGAAGTAACAACTGCTGTCTCCCCAGTCCCAACAGAGCCCTGACGACAAAGACGCTCCAATATCTCTTGGCTATTTGCAATATTCGCCCCGTTGCTCATAAGCTTCACTTTCTTTTTCGAACGACCTTCAAATTTGTACACTGATTTCTAAAATCCATCTGCACCAGCTCTATCCAACTGACACTTCGGTTATCGCTTCGGCAGCCGAGCAGGTCTCTGCTCTCAGGACCTGTGCTCACTCTGTCGCCCACCATGTAATTAAGGGCCAGGTAAGGCGTCTGCACATCGACAGTCTCGATAGTCTCAGACGTTGCCCCGGCCCTTTTGCGCACAAATTCGTACAATACGGTACTGTCGTCAGTCTCGTCCGGCGTCCCGAGTGCCTCATCTGAGGCGCCAGCAAAGATGCTCTGGCTGGAAACCTTGCGGTACTTGAATTGGCGGGGTTGTGTAATAATATGCTCAACCACAGGGGCGGTAGAATTTATCGGCCCATCCGCTACTTCACAACTTAACCTCTCATCGCTCACTACCGATGCGGTTATTCTAAACTTCAATACGCCTTTCAGAGATGCCACCCATGTATCAACATCAAGCTGGTCACTACTAAGCCACACTCCGCACTCCTCAAGCAGGTTATTAAAGGCATAAAGGTACTGCCACCAATGCAGGCCGTTATCGAACGATACCTGCAAAAAATAACCCAGCGATTTTCCCTGTTTGTCGGTGGTTAAAGCCGGCCAAAAACGCCTGCGACGGTGGACAAAATTACTGCTCTGGAAAACTTTTGAAAAATCAAAAGCATCCCCCTGATTGTATGGAGCGTCACTGTAGTCACCTGCCTCATTAAGACACCACTTGCGATATACATCTTTTACCTGATAAAAATTCGGGTTGGTTGAGGGGGAAAATTTGTCATAATCAGTATCTTCGCCAGCGAAGTCCCATGCCTTCACCAATTCGAAGGTCGCTTCATAAACTTTGAAATCACCCTGACCAATATATTTGTGCGTTACCGGCCAGAAATTTTTCCTGCTATGCAAACGTACGATATTTGTCTTTGAAATGCTCAGTTGCTCCCCAGCACGCTGGCAATTTAGCTCAACCGACCTGCCCCCGCTGGGCTTATAGAACACAATCGCCTGGATAGGGCCGGTCAACACAGGCCGGGGGACAAACTCGAACTTCAGACCAACCCGCTCGCAGCAGCGGTGTAATGCATCTATCAGATCCAAACCTGTTACATCAAGGTCACGAACCACTTGGTTATCCGTCAGTGTCTGCAATCGCTCGATGGTCGGCGTCTGCAATTGACCGCTCGGTAGATATTCACAAAGCAGATAATCAATTACCTCCGCATAGCTCCAGGACCTGCCCGCTGAAGACTCGGCTGCAAAAACCCTATAACTCTTGCCGTTGTTGTCTATCGGCTCAATCGCAGCGTTGGCCTCTCCGTCTGGATTGAAAACAGTATCAGCACCGGATAACTGCAATGTTGAACCGTCAGAGTCATCCACCCGCTGACCATAGACCGTGACGCGCCTCAGATTTGCGCTAAAATCTTTAGCTACGACTTCCACTCTTGCGCCGTCCGGACCAAGCCTCGTCTCGATACCCTCTATGTGACCATAGAAAACAGGAAAACTAAAAGCCCCTGCACCCGGTGCACTGCTGTTAAAATATCGCCGGATGCTAATGAGCCTTCCAACCGCAAGTTCGGTCTCAATTTCTTCGGCTGCGGTTAAGCTGGCACCGGGATACGCTGCCCGATTTACAGCTAATCTGACCCAGCTAAATTCCGGCCAGCCGCACCGCACGACCTCCACCACTTCAACAAAGGGGCACAATGACCCATCGACCAAAACTGAAGTTACGGAGCCAGGAAGTGCAAGTCGTGTTTGAGCTGATTGGAAAAAGTCGACTCTGTTAGACATAAGAACCTCTATGACCTCAGACAGCTTCGGCATTGAGAATATCAATTGCAGCAGGACTACTGGTATCAAGCTCAATTCTTATCTGTGATAACGAACCGCTCTGAGTACCCCCAGCCCCTTCTGCTCTTATACAAAATAGATACATGCCCGCATCGAGTGAGTTACTTTGGTAACTGTAAAACCTTCGCCCTGCGTAGGGTATCGTGACAATTGGGTATCCATAGTCAATTTGGCCTGTCCCACTATCATAATAAATATTGAAACAGACCGCTTCTTGTTCCTGGTCGAGTGGGCAATAATACCAAACAAGCTCTACCTTGTTGCCGCCCACCTGTTCAGCCCTCACAGAAAAAATATTATTAGGACTCGGCTCAGCCAAATTGCCATCGGCGTCTATTGAAACTTCGATCGAGCCAGACAAAGTATATTCCTGATCACCACAACTGTTGGCTCGACGGATAACATAGAAATATATCGAGTTGCTATTATGCTGAACGTAACTCGGCGGCGAGATTTCCGAGGCATCTACCTCGGCCACCGCCAATATATTTGAAAAATCAATCGTGCCCATACTGTTGCCGCGATACAGCACAGAGCAGCCACCAACTCGAAGCCAGAACCAACCGCAGGTTAACACTGTGCCAAGCTTAAATGCATTGCTGGTCATACCAATAAACAGTGCCTCTTTTAACCACCCTCTGTCCATTAGCTCGGCGTCCTTGTAATGGTCGATTCCTCATCGTCCGGGGTATGAGTTAGGATAACAGTTTGACAATCATCATCGTAATACTCGATTGCACCAGTGCTCTTGGTCTGAACGGCTTTGTTGGCAAGCATCTTATCAGCGGTCAATTCGCCTGTACCAGTCCAGATAATCTCGCCGCTGCCTATGACGTCGTCGCCATCAGCAGGATTTGCTCCAGCTTGCAAAAATACTACAACACAATACCGACCTGCCGAGATATTACTACTTGCATCGAAGTCGCCGACATAATGAGAACCACCTGAACCTATTTCGGAAAGATTAACATTATAGTCATCTGCGTCATGACTGTTAGTGCCCCAATCTTCAAAAGCCGAACCATCGGACAAGGCAACCTGGCCAGCCGAATTAAAACGAACAGCATATAAACTCTTGCCGGATTCATAATCTATGTGTATCTCATTTGCCATCGGATTTGTCCTTGTTTGAATCAAGTATAAGTAGTTGTAACTTTAGCTGATTAGCTCTTTGATCGAGAACCTGAAGTTGTCTAATCAATTCCTCCCTGTCAAGCATAAGTTGCCCTAACTGTGTAAGAATATTTTCCCTATTTTTGGCCATTTAAGCTCGCTCCTAATGCGTCTATTTCCTGTCTTAATTTCTGGATTTCTTTGAGCATAGGCACTATCAATTTATAATACTGCACTCCCTCCGGAACGTTCATTTCTGTAACTTCGACCAATTCGTCTTCGGTCTCATCTTCTCCATCAGGTCCAACCTTCTTGTGAGATTCATACCGATACTCCGGTGCGTGGCTTATGAGTTTTGGATTGACCAATTCAACTTCTTCGGCAATCAAAACCGGGTCTGCTTTGACATTACTATTCTTCCAGTCGGCTTCTCTGGGAGTCAGGTCATAAATCCAACTCGTATCCGATAAATCTTTAATGTTCTCCTTGAATCTTCTGGCTGAAGTATCGCAAGTTAATTGCCCATTGGATTGAATATACATAGCCCTGCCTGTGCCGCCATGACTGTCGCCATAAACAGCGGGCATGTAAATTTCTCCACCAGGAGCCAGAAACAATTTGTCCACAAAACTACCGCTTGTTTTGTTCTGTATTTGTAAATAATTAGTGCCCGCAGCAGAACCCATTCGCCATTTATCCGCATTATCGTTTCCTTCATTAGCATACAAAAAGAACTGTGCACTTTGGCTTTCTCCCGCTATAAAGTATGCAGATGCTCCATACGCAGAACCTACAGCACCAAAAAGAGCGTTCCCAAGGAAAGTGCACTGATAACCACCCACGCCCGTTCTCCCCGCCTGAAAATCTCCTGTCGTTATTATATTTTCATCGTCAAAATTTATTGTGCCACCTGAGGCTGTTATTTTTAGATTACAGCCACCCGAAGTAGTTATCTCAGGTAAGCTATCAACTGTCTTAACCAAGATAAAATTAATAGCATCACTACCCGCATAAAAGCGTATCGAGTTGTTAGCAAACAGCATCAAATTTTGACTGCTGTCACCGGCTTTGATATAGCTCTTTCTATTACCTCCTGCCCACCAGCCAAGAAGGTTGTTATCAGCAAGTTGAATCTCTTTGTTGTTTACATCCAAATTACCACCGAGTTGCGGCGATGTATCCTCAACGATATTATGAATCGCAAACGGGTCTATTAGTGGTGATATCAACATTAAACACTACCTCCGCCTTTGCCGACAATTGAAGAAATAACAATAAAAGTTGCAAAGCCACGAGTTTCGTGGATTCCAACGCCCATAGTAAACATCGTTTATCCCCCGCCTAACAATCATCTTGTCTTCAACCCTTACTTAACTTGCGGTTTCATTTATGCTTCCTCGGTCCATGTACCATTCTTGGCTATCGTTACCCAGTCACCATTTGAATCGGCCACCAAACTCAGGCATTCACCGATGGCATCAGCCGATTTGTATTTGTCCGCCGTCTGGCCACTGTCATCTCTGATTGTCGCCGTACCGGGGTCAATCCGCAGCTCCTGTGCCGCCTGGACTGCAAAGGTAAACACTGTGCCCGCAGGAGCGGATGCAGGTAGCACAAGCGTGACCGCCCCAGTGGCACCAAAATTGCTGTGAACACTACCGGACTCAGCCACAGCAAGTGTGTTGTCACTGGTATGCGCCTCAATCGCTCTTTTGACCCCACCAGCCTCATATGGCATCACAAAATTATGGCCTGAACGGGAATCAGTTATCGATTCAATGTCTCCTCCTGAGGTGGTTACCACCGCTAAGCGAATGTGTGGCGTCGTCGCCATATCAGGGAAACTGTTGTATTCGTTGGTGACAAGATTGCCCGCCAAATCCAGATAAACGTAAATATTCTGCTTATCGTCTGCCAAAGTATTACCCGAGGAGCCGGCATAGCTAATCAGTTCCGTACCAAGCCAGAACTTGCCGCTTTTGACACCAATATCCAAGCCACCCTCGTCATAAACCCTCAAATCATTGGCCCGCTTCGCAGCAAGAAGCAGCCGATACAGCAACTTCCTGAACTGCACATAATAAGGCGCTGTACCGGTGGATATGTACTCAACACCAGTCTCACCGTCCGACTGTATGTTCAACAACGCATTGTCAGATGGATACACTTCGGCCATAATTCTCTCCTTGTTATTCTTTGCTACGACACACTCAGTACTAATTGATTTGTCTGTTTGTCAAACGAAGAAATGCTCACTTCTTCAGCAGGTCGCACAGATGGTGTCACCGTAACTTGGCTGGTCTCGCTGCTCTCTTCGTTGCCCGCTTTGTCCGCAATCTTGATGGCGAATTCGTAGACACCTGCTTGCAAAGGTTGACTCACCCACTCGAAGGTATCAGCATCAAGGCCGAACTGCCCTCTTCCGAAACTGCCCTTTCCAAAGCCAACCGCCGCCGCCGAGTCATAACCGAAGTCACTTGCACCAAACCTGCTCATCCCAAATCCTGTTTTGTCCTGCCAGGCTGGCCAGATTTGTATCGGCGAATTAGTGAGTGGGTTGTCATAGTCAATTTCGCCGGTGCCGTTGTCAAAGTAGATTTGAGCAGTTGAGCCAATTGGCAAATTCTGCCCTCGCAACAAAGTTACTTTCACCCTACCACTCTGAGCCGGTGACAAATCAATCTCATTACTAAAATCAGTATCAGCTTGGTCAGCTTCAACAGCGAAAACTTCAATCCTAACAGGGATCTCCAAAGAGGTAGGCACTTGAACAATCATTTGCCGTTGTTGACTGTCAATCGTCACTCCTGCGTATTGGCCTTTGACATAAACCTGGTAGAACTTATCACTCCAGCAGGAATTCCATCTCACCAAAGCTGTCCTCGGTGCGCTCACACTCCTACCGTTCGCCCAAATACCACTCGGCAATTCAAACACCCTTACTTTATCTATCCCATTGCTGATAAGTGCCATACCGCTAAACCACCAATTGCGTATAAACGATTTCATAATCGATAACTACGCCACTACCGCTTGTCCTCTCCTTCGTCACCTTAAAAACATCCATCCGAAGATTATCAAACTCTTCACCGCCGTTGGTTACCAACGTATGCGTATCACCATCCATATAGGCCGATATTGCATTGATTCTCTCATTCATTTGCGACCGGCTCATTGTCCGCAGGATGCCCTTCTGTTTTATCTTTCTGCCCCGTTCGCCCAGATCAATACTAAGCACACCGTCTAGTCCGGGCACTGTTCGCTCTATTGAATCCCGGCTGACACTACTCGGCTCAATTTCTAACTCTTGCTCGTCAAACAAAATCTGGCCATCTAAAGTGATGCTCATTTATCTCCCTTTCGCAAACTAATCCCGCACCAACCTCACAGACGCCCCCACCTTAGTGACATCAGCCAACCCATCGCTGCCAACGTCGATGCTGAGCCGACACCGCTCTCTTGCCTTTTCAAAAAGCCTTTGATAATGCAAACTCTTCTTCCAGAAATTCTCATCTTCAGCTTTGCTGGCTAACATCGCGTACACACTGGCAATCACCGCAAAGACCGAGGCTCTCTTTAAAACACTCGCATCCAAAACATCATCCGCGTCGTAATCACTCGCAGGATTACCCGGCCCAATGCCGAAATATTCGGTTAACTGAAAACCAACTTCGCTGGCCTGTGGTCCAAATGTGCTGATGCGGTAGGATATATCATTGGCTGCTGGCGGCGCTATCGGCGCATCATTTGAATCTGCCCTGACCACTGAGATGGTAAGCTGCGTTGCAGAATCCACCGAGACTATCTCATACGCACCCTCCAGCACACCCTCAGCAGATTGCAGGTATACGACTCCGCCACATAGTACTGAGGCACTTACAAAATCCCCGCCGCTCGCGGTAAAAGTTGTCCCACTAAGTGTTCCGCCTGTCCCCGCTGCTAATACCTGGCCCGGCAGGTGCAATTCCCCGAACAATATCGGCTCGTACTTCAAAATATCTGCATCGTTTGAAAACTTGGCCATTTTCTTTAGCCCCCTTCAAGTATGACCGGAGGGATCAGGTGTCCAAAGACTCTATGTGGCCTTTGGACACCCCCGCTAAGACGCAGTATTCTGCGCCCAGACACCCTCATACTATTAGCTGGTGCTTAAATCGCGGATAAGCCCGTGTGCCGTCTCATTCTTCAGTTCCACCGTATACTCGCCAATCAGCTCGCCGCACTCATAGTCACCACTGCTTGCCAACGGCTTGAAATGGAAGCTCCGTCCCGTCAAAGGAAGCACGTTAATACGAGATGAATCCAAAAACAGAGCTGCATCCTGCGGCATCCAACGCGTGGTAACAATCCTACAAATACCGAAATCACTTTCGTAAATATTAATCATATCGGTAAAAGTGGTATCGCCGGCCGCATAGCTCCGGCTGTCCGCGGTAAAAGCATTTATCTTTCGCTTCTGGAATCCGCCGACAACAATCAAATCCACGTTGCCGTTACTGTTCTCCCAAATCTGCCTCAGCACATAATTGATTTTGGCCTCATCAAGGTCATTACCCGTCGGAAATCCGCTGTCGCCGGTATGAAAAACGCTCGTCGACAAATGCTGGACAACGCCCTTCATAGACCTTCTCACTGAACCGCTGCCTTCTGGACTGCTCGCTGGCTGCCCGCCATTGATCACGGTATTTTCCAGATCGCGAAGTAGCTCTCGCAGCCGCTCTTGTTTTTGATAGTCCATCTCATCAGACAGACCCAATTGGCTCGCAGCCATATCCGTCCCGCTTACTTCCACCGCTGCGGTAAATATCTGCGTATAGTTGCCGCACCTGCTGCGATTTGTGAATCTCGCGCCGGGCTTGTCTGCTCCTTCAAGAGCTGCATTTCCAAGAATGTTGATTACTTGATTATCAGCCAGATCTTCTGCTGTAGTGCCCGCATAGCCTCGAACCACTGTCAGCGTATTGCTATCGATAGCGGTCACAAGCATCAATTCTTCTGTTCCTTCCACCTGAATCTGGTCACCAACACGGAATCTGCTGCCATGGTCAACCACAAAGTCAGTGTCAACATCCGGGTCAGTAAAAGTATCGTCATTGATAGCATCCTTATTGGGCAAAAGTTCATCTTCAAGCCATTCGTGATGCGTACTGGTCGCCTCTCTCATCGGATCACCCAAAGCATCCAGCAAAGGTGTCTCGTAAGGCGAAATTATTCCGATTAAATCTGATACATCCTCAGCCAGTTCCGGCAAAGTCGTACCCGCTGAATATGTCGCTTTTCCTGTAAAAGCCATTTGTCAATTCTCCTTTTTTGTTTCTTTTTATGTCATCCCCACTTCCCCCTGTCATTCTGAGCGAAGCGAAGAATCTACTTTCTTTTTCTGTCTGCTAAACGCTATATAAAATTTCTTCGCAGTTTCAAATACTCCTGCAAATCTGTCCGACTACCTGTCATTGAGGCCTTCTTAGCTGCTCTTTCCAGTATTGTTTGACCGTTTTGTATCCTATCCTTCGCTCCCGCGGTCTTCTTTGTCACCGCAGGTGCACCAGCCTCGGCGAACAGATATTGCTTTTCTCTCCTCAACTGCTCAATCACGCCGTCCAAATCCGCTTCCGTCTCCTCTTTAATCCTGGCCTTCGCAATTAGAATAGCTGTCTCCAAGTCGATAGCTCCCGCAGCAGCCAATTTACGCGTCAGCCTTTGTTCAACCTGGATATCGTTCAATTGCTCAGACATTTCGCAAGCACGCGCCTTTGCCTGGGCTAACTGCTCAGCCAAAGTTTCAACTTTCTTCTCCGCACTCTGTGCCCTCTTTCGATAGCGGATTGATTCAGCTACCGGAACAAGTTTAAGGTTATCACCGTCACCCTGTCCCGCTTCTGTCTCTGACAGAATATTTTCTTGTGTCTCAATCGGACTCATACAACCTCCTTCTTTGTTCATAGTTATGAGTAAACAACTCATAAACTACGAACTATGAACTACGAACCCTCATATCCTAATTCTCTAAGCACCTGCTCAGTTGGTACGCCCAATTCCTTCTTAATCTGGGCTTCTTTCAGTTTTTCCATCATATTTTCAGGCAGTGGGCTGGGGAAAATAATATCGACCTCTCTATCAGGCCCACTGGTTCTGTAGATGTTGCCCTTATCGAGCATATCCAGAACCATCCTGCAGATTTTCCTCAGCCCTTCGCCGTATGTAAACTTCTTTCGTTCGGTCTTCGAAAGCATCCCCATAAGCGTCAGTCTAAGAGCCACCGCACTTGTAAGGTTGCCGAGTTTGTTCTTCAAAACCCCAGCCACAAGAGGTGTAACGCCGCTTGTCTTGTCCATCGCTTCTCTAATCTCAGCAATATGCATATCTTCGCTCGGCATCGCGGCATCCCCACCAAACTCCTCGATAGTCGCCTCCGGATTATCAGTATGCCACATTCTGCCCGGCGATACGGGCTTGTCCTCGAAGCCCTCTATTCCCTTACCCAGATACATCTTAAACGACTGGAACGTAATCCTGCTCGCCCTGTCACTCAATCGGGTATTAAGCTCATCCTGCAAAGGTATCAACGGCTCAACATCGCTTAGCCCCTCGTAGTAGTAGGGTTGAGCGATATTCTGTATATGCACCACCGGCAGAAAGCCCCACGGCAATTCGCCCTCCGCCACAAGTTCTTTGTCTTCATACCTCTGCCAGCCCGTCGCCGAAATAATCTCTGTCACCGCAACCGATTCTCGTGAATCGCGGACCGTATTTCGTGAACCGTGACCGAAGATACGAGACACTAACCACGAACCACGGGACATCTTCTTCACAGCGTTTCTCTTCTGGTAGAAGTGCTGGACGTAATATCTGATTCTCTTGTAGTCGTTCTCGTCCAGGACAGGCAGTGCTCTTGGTGCTTCAATCAGTTCCAGGCCGATTGTTTGTGCTAATTGCAGCACATCGTGGAAATTGTGAAGTGATAATTGACCCGCCACGGGCGAACCCGCTGACGAATCAGAAATCTCTTCGCCAGGCCTGACGAGACAATCGACAAAACCGTAAACACCTCCAAGCACCGCCATATCCTGGAAAAATCCGATAGCGCCGTTAGCCGCAAACACTGCCTTCAATATGGATTCGATTTCTGCACGTCTTTGGCTATCCGGTGATTTGGAAACAAAACTTATTGGCTTTCCGAACAAAAAATCGACTGTTGCATTTATCCGCCACGCAATATCGTTCTCGATTACCACTTCTTTTCGCTGCACATCACGAACGCACTGCCCACCAAAAACCCCCGCATTCCCCGAGTGCACAAGACCTGTTATTCTCGCAGGCAGCCCATATTCCTGTGCCTGCACATAACACCTGCCTAACTCACGCCCCGCTTCACGCACGGGTTCCGGCAATATTCGGTTCGTGTAATATTCCCACAGCTTCGTGAAGTGCCTCTGAACGTCTATCGACTTTTCATCGACGAGCCACTCGATGTAATCCGCCGCAAGCTCTGCGTCTTCAAAAATATCAAGGTTGAATCCCATACTTTTCCCTTAATTTTTAGCCTCACTATTCACTTCTCGCCCCCTCCACTATTAGACCAACTTGCGCATTTGTGCCGAAAAAAAGATTGGTATCACTGATACTTGTTGAGCTAACTTGTTACGTTAAAAGCAGTAAAAAAAAATTTGGAAATTCCGATTTTCCTCTCTAACTACCTGCACTTTTGATTGAAACCCTGCCATCCAGAAAACAGTACAAGAGCGGATTTCTGCCCCCTGCCTCCACGAGAATGACAAAAAGAGCAGGTGAGGTAGTGCTACGTCAAAACTCGATTGAGGGACCGCTATTCTATGGAAAATTGTCACCCCAAGCAAAGCCGAGGAGGCTGCTAAAACGCATTTCCCAACCCCGCTTCACTCCGCTCGGAGACAATCCCTCAAATCACGACTAACAGAACAGTAGCTCCACAGAACAGCACTGTCCCCCGAGACACCAAATAAACACCTATTCCTCTGCAGCAATGATCTTAGTTCTGCACCTGGGTATCGCCGTCAGGAATCTTTGCCCATAAGATTTGTTGACTACCCGAGAGTCCAGAATGACCACAATGCCCCTATCGCTCTTGCTGCGAATCAATCGGCCGAAACCCTGCTTGAACTTGATAATCGCAGAAGGCAACTGATAATCATAAAAAGGATTGCCCCCCTGTGCTCTTATTTGCTCAAGTCTGCCAGCAAGCAATGGCTGGTCAGGAACCGCAAATGGCAATCGAACAATAATCACATTCGAAAGTCTCTCACCTGGAATATCAACCCCTTGCCAAAAACTGTCCGTTCCGAACAAAACACAGTTAGCCGCATTCTTAAACCGGGTCAAAAGCGAAGTCCTGTCAAACCCTCCTCCCTGCTGAAGCAGTTCAATATCATTCTCACCAAGCCAGTCGGAAAGCTCTTCCGCAACCTTTTCAAGCATAGCATAGCTGGTAAAAAGCACAAATGCCCTGCCCGCCGTCTGCCGTATGTACTTTTTCACCGCTTTGGCAGCAGCTTCAATAAATGCCGATTCGTTTGGGTCCGGCAGGTCCTTTTCGATGTAAATTGTAACCTGCTTTTCGTAATCAAATGGTGAGCCGAGTTTAATCGCATCAAAATCACCCAGACCGATTCGGCCGGCAAAGAAATCAAAACCGCTTTTATTGTCAGCCGCCCCATTACTCAAAGTCGCACTCGTCAGTATCACCGATTCATATTTATCGAACAAACACCTCTTCACATCCAGCCCGACATTTACCGGTGCGCTTCTCAAACGGACAGATGCCCTTCCGTCACCAGCCACTTCAACCCAATAAACATAGTCTGCCTGTTTCTGTATCGAGAAGTGCTCCAAATCCTGTGCCAGCACGCCGCAACGGTCGAGGAACCGCATAATCTCAAATTTTTCATCAATATCCCCAGTATCTTTCGCCAGCTTGCCCAACTCCGACCGCAAATCTTTCAAATGACCGCTGATTCTATCGTCGACAAAGTTTTTATAACATCTACCGTTAGTTTCGTCCTTCGTCCTTTCGTACCAGTCCCGAATCTGCTTAAAGAAAACTTTTGCTTCTGCACCAACTCGTCCGACAATATCAATCGCCTTCTTCGCATTCACATAAGCCAAAAGCCCTTTATGCGTCCGCGGATTGTAAAGACCGTCAAGCAGGAATCTGACTTTACCATCGCTGATATTTATTCCGAAATGGTTTTCAGCCACATGTTCGATATTCTGGGCCTCATCAACAATGATGTATCGATAATTCGGCAGAACCGATGCACCCTGTTCTTTCAGCACAAGGTCGCTGAACATAAGCGCATGGTTAGCCACTATAATATCGGCGCTCTCTAAACGTCGTCTCGCCAGCTGGTAAAAGCAGTCGCGAAAATACGGACACTTTCTGCCCCGGCAATTGCCGTGTTCGCTCTTGACCGCATCCCAGATATGATTCTTCGGCAGAAATGGAATGTCACTCAGCGAGCCGTCATCGGTATGTCTGGCCCAATCAGCTATCACAGCAAGCTCAGAGCCTAACTCATCGAACAACCCCTTTTGTCCACGCAGCACAAATTCAAGTCTGCGCTTACAAAGGTAATTACCTCTGCCCTTTGCCAGGACCGCTGTGAATTCACAGGGCATACAATCGCTTAAAAATGGAATGTCCTTGCCCGTTAGCTGCTCCTGCAGCGTGATGGTAAAAGTGCTGATTAACGCCTTCCCTCTCCCCTCGCAAACCAACTCTATCACCGGGATAAGATAGGCAAAGCTTTTACCAACACCCGTGCCGGCTTCGATAGCCAAATGCCTCCCGCTCACAAGTGCCTGCTGAACCGCACAGGCCATCTCTACCTGTTGAGGCCGCCCCTCAAAGCCGGAAAAAGATTGCCCAATAAGCCCACCCGGAGCAAGTATCTGTCGGACATCCATTTCTATTCCGCCTCTGGCGGATTAATCCTGACGAAGTCGTTTTTCGCTGTCAATAATTTTCTTAAGTGCGACTACTGCCGGCGCCTCCGACATCTTTTCGTAAGCCCCGTCAATAGCTTTCCGAGCTGCGTCGACCCTGCCCATTTGATAATAAATATAGCCGAGCAAAAACTGCAACTCTGCCGAATTGCTTCTTTGCTGCCACTGCTCAACATCGACCACTCTATTCTCAAGCTTGTCCCTGTCAATATAAGCTAAGAACTTAGAGCCTAAAGCTAAAAGCTCTTGAACTTCATAATAGTCCTTCGTCTCACGTCCTTCGCTTACCGCTATTATCGCTCTGGAAAGGAACAGGGCACTGCTCATATATTCACCAGCGGCAAATAATGCGTGGCTCTTACCCAAGTACGCAAGCGGCTCCTCAGGTTTATAAACCAACGCCAAAGTGTAAGCATCTGCCGACCGATAGAACTTGCCCTCCTTAAGATACTTCTCGCCGGCTGCAACATGCTGATTGAACTTGCCATCCCAAAAAGATGCAAAACTCTTATATGGTCCTAAGATGGCTTTAGCTCTCGCAGACAACTCAACCCCGCTGGAACTGCGCATCACATCAGAAGTTCGCACCTCACTGCTAATGCCACGCCCCGAACCAGGCCAGCCCAGCTTCCCTAAACCGCTTATGAGAGCATCAACATCAGAGCTATCAAGTTCCACTTGGCCACTTTTTGCAGAAACCGAATCTGAAAAACCAGAACCTTCCTCACTTGACACCTTTTCGCCGTCGCCGGCCACCTTAAGTTCAGCCGCCGTTTTGCCATAAGTAGCGAAACGCGAACCATCCCAAATGCTTTTCATTGCACCCGGGGCTCTTTCAGCCGCCTCCGCAGCCATCAACTGCTCATAACTTCTCTGAAGCTCATCAATCTGCTGCTCCATCTGCTCATAAACATCAAGTTCGGTTCGCTGCTCCTCATAGCGCTCTGGGTCCCGCTGCTTATCTTCAGCGGGCTGCCCCCTCAGCCTTTCTAATTCAAACGGTTGCAGTATATTTCTTTCCCTATCCGCACTGCTCCGGAGCCGCAAAGCTTCATCCTGGCCAGTCAAGCCTTTCCCAAGCGCAGTGTCCCTTTTTCCTACCTGCTCCAGTTCCCGACGAAATTGTTCCATCCAAGTTTCTTGCCGTGCAGTTGTTTCCTTGTGCGCCGGCATTCTGTCTTTGTCCTGATATATTGGGGCGCTTACTCCGGCTAAAATCGCTCTCTCCATCTCCCCTAATGTCATTGACATCGGCCTGCGGGTTCTCATTTCGCTACCGACGGCAGGAGCCCATAGCAAATGCTCTTGCATCTGGAAACGCGCGGAATCAACGCTTCTGTATCTGCCCTCCAACATCCCGGTGTCGTGGTAAGATAAAGTCTGTTTCTTTGACGGCGACAGCAAAGCCGCGATGGCACCGGAACCCGCAGCACGACCCCCAATCTTCGCAGTAGGCGGTCTAATGACACCAGCCCAGCCAGGCCTTGTAGTAGTAACTGTCCTCGAAGGTGAATAAAATGGTTTATGTGTCCCGCTATAACGACCAAAATCTTCTGAACCCGCCGAACGCCTCAAAAAAGAATCAAGCGACGATGAACCGGTCTCCGCTCCAAAATATGAACTCGCCCGATATGGCACTATGCCGCGAAAGTGCCTGCCGCCGCTGATATTGCCCGTAATCAGCAGGTTGCCGCTTGTATCAATTGGGTTAGGACTGCGAACCAAACCGCTGCGGATGCTGCTCGGTGGAAGAGCCCTAAAGCCCACTGGATTCCTAATCGCCGGATTTGCAATCGCCCAACCAGGGCCCGAAACAGCGGCAAAAAATACCATCACAATGAAAATAAAAAGTTTGTTCTTCATATTATTATCTACACGTCGTTCGCAAGCATGTTCGCAAATAAACAGCCAACCATTCAGGTAACATTGTATTTCGGCTTTCCTGCCCAGCTAAGCTTAGTTGCCAGCGTCTGCCACTGCGTCCTGGCTGGATTATTCACGATAAGAAAATCGCTCTTTTCCCTTTCGACTTTTACCACATCATCAATTGACAGCTTACACGAAATCTGCCCATCAATCGAAACCGTCGTGCCCTCATTAACTCGTACACCGAAGATTTCCACTTTACTATCAGCGTTAATAACTATCGGCCTGAAACTCAGCGAATGAGGGCAGACTGGTGTGATGACCATCGCTTCCATCTTGCCGGATAAGATCGGCCCGCCCGCAGACAAATTATAAGCCGTCGAACCAGTCGGAGTTGATATTATCACCCCGTCACTTACACAACCGGCAACCGCCTGCTCGTCCACTGATATTCGCAACTCAATCATTCTAAAGGGAGGCCCTGCTGTGATAAAAACGTCATTGACCGCCGCAGAGCGAAATTTTTCCTTACCGTCACTGAACACCCTGCAGCCCAACATTATCCGTTTTTCCACTTGCACCTTGCCCGATATGATGTCATCAAAATAGTCCTTAAGTTCATCAACACTGAATTCCGCCAGGAAGCCAAGCTTGCCAACATTGACGCCTACAATCGGCGCATTACATTGCCTCAAATGCCTCGCCGCCGACAGAATTGTCCCATCACCACCGAATACAACTGCAAAGTCAACCTCTTTCAACATATCAGCCGTGCGCTTGCCTGTAGTGCATCTGGCTACCACCTCCGACTTACCCTTTGCAAAGTCGGCAAATTCCTCGATTGCCTCACAGACATGTTCTTTTCGCGGGTCCCCGAAAATTACCAATCTGGGCAATTTACTCCTGGCCATCCTAAAATCTTCCGTCTTCCTAAATCTATGTCCTATCGTCTGGATTCGTTCACCAATCATTTAGCCGAGCTTAGCATCTCTCTCGCCGCCTCCATTATTTTATCGGCGTTTACTCCCGTCTGCATAAGCTGCATCGCCCGGGAATCGTGTTTTATAAACCTCCGCGGTACACCAAGCAAGCGTAAGGCACCCAGTTTTTTACTATCCGCCATTTTAGCCGCAGCCATCTCAGCAACAGCCGACCCAAACCCGCACGCAAGGTGGTGGTCCTCTACGGTAATTATACCTTTGCCCTCAGCCAACAGAGAAATGATCTTTTCATCGATAGGGGCAGCGAACCTCGCATTTATCACATCAACTGCAATTCCGTCTTTAGCCAGCCGCTTAGCGGCTTCCAGCGCCTCTATCAAAACACTGCCGTAACTAACAATCGCAGCACGTGAACCCTTTCGCCTTTTAACAACCACGCTTTTGCCTAACTTAAAAGGCTTAGCACAGGCGGCTCTGTCAAACTCCGGCTCAGGCACAACGTCCTTCGGATACCTTATGACAATCGGCCTGTTTTGGCCAAGGGCAAATTCCAAAGCCAGTTTCAACTCAACCTCATTCGCCGGTGCCGTCAGCACCATATTTGGTATCATTCGCAAGAAGCCGATATCCATCAGCCCGTGATGCGTCGGCCCGTCCGCTCCGACAACACCCGCCCTGTCGACACAAAAAACAACGCCCAGATTCTGCAGCGCCACATCTTGGAATATCTGGTCAAAGCCCCGCTGCAAAAAAGTTGAATAGATGCAAACCACCGGCTTCAAGCCGCCCCTGGCAAGCCCCGCCGCAATATCCACCGCAGCACCTTCGGCAATACCGACATCGTAAAACCTGTCACTGAATCTCTTGCGAAATTCCATCAACCCGGTGCCATCCGACATCGCCGAGGTTATCGCAACAATTGACGTATCCTTTTCAGCCAATTCCACCAGATGTTCGCCGAGCGCGTTGGTAAAGCTCTTCCTTCCCGAATTCGCACTCACAGCATCGCCGTTCAATTTGAACGGGCCGGTCGAATGAAACCTCGACAGGTCTCGTTCAGCGGGGGCAAAGCCCTTACCTTTCTTAGTGTAAACGTGCAGAATTGCCGGATGACTTAACTGAGCCAGCGCACCGAACAACTGTATAAGCGAGCCAATGTCGTGGCCATCAACAGGGCCAAAGTAAGGAATATTCAAACTCTCAAACATCTGACTGGCTGGCAGGACCATACGAATACTCTTCTTAATCCTCTCAATCGCTTCTTCAACACTCTTACCAATAACCGGCATATGTTCGAGGATATTGCTGGTTGTCTTTCGCAAATCGTCATAGGTCTGGCTCAGCCGTACTTTAGCGAAGTATTTCGCCACCGCCCCTTCAGTAGCGTCTATTGCCATCGAGTTGTCATTGAGTACGATGAGTAATTGTCTCTTGACCAATCCGAGGTTATTGAGCGCCTCAAAAGAGACACCGTTAACGATACTGGCATCTCCGACCAGTGCCACGATTTTATCGTTTTTTCCTTTTTTTCTCTGTGCTATTGCCATCCCGATAGCCGTTGCTACAGCGGTCCCTGCGTGCCCGACGGCAAACTGGTCATATGCGCTCTCATCTGGGTCGGGAAATCCGCTTATCCCCCCCGCCAGCCTCAGTCTCTTGAACTCATCTTTCCTTCCTGTGACGATTTTGTGTGTATAGCACTGATGTCCGACATCCCAGAGGAGCTTGTCATCTTTGAAATCGAAGACATAGTGCATCGCCAGCGTCACTTCGACAACTCCGAGATTGCTGGCCAGATGCCCGCCTGTCTTGCTGACGGTATCGAGTATAAACTGCCGTATTTGGCCCGCCAAATCCTTAAGCTTCGGCACCGTCAGCTTCTTTAAATCACCCGGACTGTCTATTTGCTCTAATAAACTACTCATTAACGATTCTTTCAATCGCCGTCAGTCAATAATTTCAACCAAAATCCAGATTTTTTAAAAAATCTTTAGCCCTTTTATCATAATAACTTATCTGGAAAAGTGCCACCGTTAATTGCCTTTTTTTCGACACAACCGCGCAAGTTCGTCCAATAGTAGAAAGACGGCATAGGATTTGCGACTACGTATTCGTAAGTAATACGTAATACGAGAAGGATTATTCGTACACGTATACGAGGAGTTCTCAGTTATGAATTCGATTACGTTACGAAAAGAGATGGAAAAAAGAGGGATAAATCTGGTAGATGCCGGTTGTTTAGAGGAAAAACAGCTCGCTTTCGAGAGAGCGTTAGCGTTAAAGATAGTGATTCCACCCAAAGACCAATCGGACAGGACCAGCTTTCGAAACATTAGCAACTGGCTGGCCGAAGGGTGCCGAAATAACAAGTTCAACGAGCACGTTATATTTCGCCGGGTTCTGGATTTTGGCCTCGAAGCTTCTGCCCCATCAAGCCGCAACCCCGCAGCAGTATTCACCTCAATTTTGAAAAGGAGCTTGGTTACAAAAAAAGGTGAATAAGCACCACTCACAAGAGCCGAACACAAGACTGATAGCTTTTTGGCCGAACGGCTTCAAAGCTGCTATAGCTTCATCAGCCAGCTCTTTTACCAATTGCTTTGACTTTTCCATTCCCAAAACCTTCGGGCAAGTTTTCCTGGTCTAACCCTATATTACGCCCCCAAAGATTACCGGAAAAAAGCTTAACAAGGCCAAGGGAATATATAAAATCGCAAGGGAAAATGTCAATTGGACCTGTGCAAGCCAAATTTTCAGTCCTGGCTCGTGTCAGGGCCTTTTTTTCTTGCGCTAAGCCCTGAGAAGTGGTAAATCACTAACAGCTATGCACTTGCCGATTATTTGCCCCTGCATGGGGGTTTTATCGCCGAATTCGCCCTGAGAAACGGGTCCAAGCCCATTTTTTCAAAAATAGCTTAGAAAAATTTTGTTATCGGAGCTTATTTTTGTTGACCTCACTAACAGAATGGGTACAATAAACTATAGCGGGGAGATTCTCCAAATCTCCCTCCTGCCAAATAGTGGCCCCCGCGCTATTCGCTCTCCGCGAACGCGGGGGTATTTTTTTAACTAAACCACCTCAGGAAAAGCGCTATTTGGCCACGCTTCACCGGCTACAAATACCGATACATGCATCGATGTTAGCTTTGAAGATATATGCAGGACGAAGTCGCGCAGTTGTACGATGACCAACACACGAGCAATTTCGGGGACGGCTTTTGAAAGCAAACTAAAGACAGCCGAGCAATTTGTTTATGGTCTTTCGCCTACCTTGTTCTTTCCACCAGTGCCATTGCTAATTGCCGCAGGAGGTCGGCTTTGGCGCCGAACGGCTCCAATACCTCTACAGCTTCATCAGCTAACTCTTTTGCTAACTGCTTTGACTTTTCCATCCCCAAAACCGCAGGATATGTACACTTGGCCGCCTTCGCATCTTTACCCGCTGTCTTACCCAACTGCTCACTCGAACCACACACATCAAGAATGTCGTCGGCTATCTGGAAAGCCAGCCCAATTTTCAAGCCGTAGTCGCACAGCCTCTTCAACTGGTTATCATCTGCCCCGCCCGCGATAGCTCCCATCGCAGCGGCACAGCGAAACATCTTGGCCGTCTTGTTGGTGTGAATAATTCGCAGGTGTTGTTCAGTACCTTCTGTATTTTCCGCTTTCAAATCAGCCATTTGTCCTGCAATCATACCAGCCGGCCCAGCAGCTTGCGCCAATTCGCCAATCAGCCCGACCGCAATGGCCGATTCATCTATCTCTTTTGCTAAAATCTCAAACGCAAGCGTCAAGAGAGCATCGCCGGTCAGGATAGCGGTCGCCTCACCGAAGGCCTTATGGCACGTAGGCTGCCCACGCCGAAGGTCGTCATCATCCATTGCCGGCAAATCATCGTGCACAAGCGAATACGTATGCACCATCTCAATCGCCGCCGCTGCAATCTCAGCATTGTGATTTACTTCGCCGCTGACAAGTTCGCAGCACCACAGCGCCAGCACTGAACGCACCCGCTTGCCCGGCGAAATAAGCGTATACCTAAGTGCCTCTTTCAACTCACTGTCTATCTGCTGGGAAGCCAGAAGCCGCTGCAGAGTACGAGTAACGAACTGTGCCCTCCGGCGTAATTGAGTGTTGAAGTCTTGATTTTCGATTTTCAATTTCCAATTTTTGATTTTAAATTTTCCAAGCTTTACATTATATCTATTCCTACGGGCCTTCATAGTAATTATTGACAATCGACAATGGAAAAACGCGAATCCAAAATGATTTTAATTCTTGGCGTTACCGCATCAGGCAAAGGCCGATTGGCCTTCCACCTGGCTAAACAAATCGGTGCTGAAATAATCAGCATCGACTCGATGAAGGTCTATCGGCGAATGGATGTGGGCACTGCCAAGCCGCCAAAGGAGGCCCGCGCCACGCTAAAATATCATTTAATTGACATCGTTGAGCCCAGCGACTCCTTCAGCGTCGGCTCGTTTTTAGACCGCTCATTGTCCGCTATGGAGCAGATAAGACACCGTAATTCGCCTATAGTTGCAGTTGGTGGAACGGCCCTGTATATGAAGGCCCTGCTCTATGGCCTCTTCGAAGGTCCCGGAACCGATGAGAAAATACGCAACCGATTGCGGCAACGAGCAAAAGCCGAAGGATTGAAACAGCTCTATCGCCAATTAGAAAATGCCGACCCCGTAACAGCTCAGCGAATACATCCCAACGATGCCAAGCGCATAATCAGGGCTTTGGAAGTCTATGAACTCACCGGAAAACCCATCTCAAACCTCCAGCAGCAATGGAAACGCAATGTGACACACAACTGGACTATAATCGGCCTGCGAAGTGATAAAACCGACGCTAACCGCCGAATAAACAGCCGGGTAAAAAAGATGATTGCAGCCGGTCTTGTCGATGAGGTCAAATCCCTGTTGGCCGAATACAAACCTTTAAGCAAACAGGCCCGATGTGCAATCGGCTATGCCGAGATAATCGACTATTTAAACGGAAAAATAAGTTTGGAAGATGCGACCGAACTAATAAAAAAGAACACACGCCGTTTGGCAAAAAGCCAGCGGACCTGGTTCAAAACCTTTAAAAATGTCAACTGGCTCGATATCGAGCCTGAAGAACCACTCGAAAAAACCCTCACCCGGACAATGGCATTGTTGAACAATATCGAATAAGTGTTCAAACAGTTTGCAACTGCCGCTCAGCCTGCAGCACCGCAGCAGCATCGCGCAAAACAAGTTGTTTTACTAAGCTGGCTGGAACCAGCGTAACCCCCAGATTGAATATCTTCTCCTCAACCAATGAGGCGATTGTCCTTGCCGTTTGCCGGCAAACATCATGCTTCGTTACGAGGTCCCTGACTATTCTGGACTTGTCCCACCGACACCTGCTCTCCGATTTCTCCACTCTGCAGAGCACCTCAGCGTCCGCCAGTCCGCAAATATCAACCAAAACAACCTCAATCCGCGAACGCTTCAGCTTACGCTCGAAATGATATTCGCTCAGCACAACGGCGGCCTCTTCATACCCCGTGCCAGCCAGAACTACCTCAATCATCGAAAATATCTCATTGCTGGTTACAATAAAAGGTTTTTGTTTGTGATAAAGAAAATATGTCACCACCTCCGCCAGTTGTTCCGCAATACATATATCCGCCTGACCAATCCTGCCAAGAGCGTTACTGATAGTACCTACAACTTTCGTATGCAGGTATTCTTCGACAGTTCCGTCTGCCTTTACTACTTTAAGCTGCATTTTGCCTTCTCCCTTTCTCCTGCGGCAAAATATGACAACCGCTTCGATCCTTCAATTCCACGGCAAGCAAACGCTTTTTTACTCATCGAAAAGCGTCGGTTGCCCCGTATCCTCGACCTCCCGAATAACCTCGCTGACTTCCTCTATCAATTCGCCGGCGTCCTTAAAATCGCGATAGACACTTGCGAAACGAATATACGCAACCTTGTCAGCCCCGCGAAGGTGTTTCATTACACTTTCGCCGATAAAAGCTGATGAAACCTCCTTATCGAAATTCCTGAATATATCCTCTTCCACCGTCTCAGCTATTTGCTGAATTCGTTCAACCGAGACAGGTCTTTTATGGCAGGCTTTCTGCAGCCCTCCAATGACTTTGTCCCTGTCATAAGGAACCCGGGAATCATCTTTTTTCACCACGTAAAGCTTGAAGCTTTCACCTATCTTTTCATAGGTGGTAAAGCGTTTTTTGCACGCCAGGCACTGACGCCGACGCCTGATTACTCTGCCCGCATCGCTCGAACGTGAATCAATAACTTTATCCCGATTTTCCCTGCAAAAAGGACACCTCACAAGCCGGGTACACCTCAAAAAATTTGCCAATAACCATACGCAGTCAGATAATACGCCACTACACCTCGCCAGCGAGCATATCCTAAACCCAATATATAGTATGTCAAAAAAAATCTTGCAAAATCTTACAGCGGAGCCAAACCAGAAGCTGTTAAATTTTATCTTGGCCGCTTTTAATCTATGGTGGGATAAGCACTAACACGAATAGTTTAGAGAAACTAACAGCTATTCCCGGTAGGTGATTTTTTTGAAAAAAAAAGGTCTCTGCGCAGCATGCGCAGAGACCCACTCAGAAAGAAACTTATATGGCCCCCCCATATTCAAGCGTTCGCACAATGCAAAGGTACTATCTCTGTTCCTGCCTGGTTGCCGCCACCAAGTCGCCCCGCACACGGCAGGACTGTGAAGTCGGGCTTAACCTCTCTAATCCACCGGCAGCCACACTAAAACAAACAAAGCAAACCGGATTTTGTCCTCCCTACTTGCCCTGTCGCAATTAAAGTATAATACAAAAACCATAAAGAGGCAAATCGAGATCCTTCTTTTTTTGCTTTTATAACAGACCGATAAACTCTTGCGGGACATTAGATATGAGCAATGCGCGACTGCACTATGGCTCAGCGCTTTATGGCAGAATTGCGAGTTCGCGATTTCGCAATATATCGGCATAAAAAATTATCTTTCATATACCCTTCTATACCTCTTCGATTTTGGCCTTGCCTTTTAATCGGTCTATAAATTCCTCGACGGCTTTTGCTCGCATCTTATCTTTAAGTTCATTGGTTATCTGGTCTTTGACTTCTTTAAGAGCGGGTACAACCGCCGGCTTTCTGTCGTACAACTTTGCTATATGAAATCCAAAGCGAGTGCGAAAAACTTCACTCATCTCTCCAACTCCTAAGTTAAAAACAACATCCTCGAACTCTTCTACCATCTTCCCTCTTGTGATATACCCCAGGTCACCATCATTTTCAAGACAGTCAGAATACTTTGCGACAACCATTTCAAAGACCGCACCATTCCTCAGTTCGTCCTGCGCTTTTCTCGCCACATTCTCGGCAGCCGTCTCGTCGGTCTGCCAGTTTATATATTTTACTATATGGCTTACCCTGACTTGTTCCGCCGATTTGAACTGCTCTTTATTTTCCTCATAATATTGCCGAACTGCATCTTTTGCCGGCTCAGGCAGCCCCTTGTAGATATCCTCAAACAGCCTATCAAGTTTCAGTACCGACCGAGCGACTTCCTTCGCCTTCTCGTTATCGTCTGCGTTGAATTCCTTGTAGAACTCCACTTCACTGTCATACTGTTTATTCAGCCGCTCCATTAAAGCTGCAACTTCATTTTCCGGTATATGGCTGACGCATCTTTCTGCCTCCTGCTTCAGCAGAACTCGTTCAATCACATTCTCTCTGGACCAATCAAGCAACTGGGCTTCTTTGGCTTTGGCATCCTGGTCTCTGAACACCTTTTCATAATCCGGCCTTAATTGTTCAACTTCCTGCCGTATTTTCGAATCTTCAATTTTTTCGCCATTAACAACTAAAGCCATTGTTTATCCCTCGTTCTTTGCCGCACAATCATCAGTTCTCAGCCTTTCGCCTTTGCGTACCAGTCTGGGTCCTGTGCCAGCTTTTCTCTGGCCTCCTGCGTCATCGTTTCAAAAGCCGGATGAGTGCTCTCCCAGGCCCGCTTACTAAATGGACTTTGCTGCATCTTTTCCACCTCGCCAGCCACCTCGTCAGAATACCTGCCGTAGATATGCAGCGAATCGCTTATATCAACATATCTGCCCACCGTCACCAGCCGGTTTATCCTCGCCGATATTCCCTCAGCAATTATCCTTTGAAGCTCTGTGAAAGCATAGACATTCATAAACCACGCCTTGTACAGGTCTCTGCTGCGCCAGTGCGTATTCATATTAAGTGACATTTCACCTTCCGAGCTGCCAGGATTAGCCACTAACCGACACCATATCCGCTGAAGACACGGCGGGTCGTTTGTCCCCGGGTCAGCGCTGGGCATCCAGGTTGTCGCCTGTGCTCTTCGGCTGTGACTTACCTGCGACAGGCAGTCAATAATATATTGAATCTGGTCAACCTTCCTGAACGGCTTGACAGCGCCTGCATCCCGTATGTTTTCCACCGGACAATATGCAAACAGTCGCTCGTGATAAGTATACGTCCACTTACCCGCAGCAGGGTCAATCCAATGGTCGTGAATACCGCTGACTACCTCCTGTCGATACGCTTCAAGTTCCGCGGGACCACCAGGGAAATTCTTGTGTATTCTCGGCTCACCAAATGGATAGGTAATAGTTACTATAACCGTCGCATCTTTGCTGGGCGGGTCTTCGGGCTTATCGTACTCAGTTCTAACCTCAAGGCCACTGTCCCAAACCGCCAAAACCGCCTTCTCCCACGCCTCCGGCAGACAATCAGCCGTAATCGAAATTACAGGTATGTCAGTCCCCATACGGCCGCGGTCAGTTATCTCCTGCTCCATGAATGCTTCTTTGTCTTCTATTTCCAGTCCCCAATATCAATTTCTTCTTCGGTAATACCGTACTGCCGCCGATATCGCGCCGGAATGTCAGCTAACATTCTCTTCGCCTTAAAAGCATACTCGCTGTTCGGCCACCTTTCAATTATTTCACGACAGGCATCAACCATCTTCTTGTAGCCCAGAACTGGAAGCCTCCCCATCTTGCGCTGCGACAAAGCCCACTCATACAACTTTTGCGCCTGCAGTTCATCTTCCAGCGAAAGCTTCTCAAACTGCGGCTTGACCGGCTTATCCGCCTCCGAGCCCTGCTTTCTTACAAGTGGCCGTTTCAACTCCGGATCAGCCCGCAACTTCTCATCGTCTTTTTCTATTTGCTCATAAAAAGTCTTTGGCTTATGCTCACGCTCCGGCTCAGGCTCAGAAGACGAAAAAACACTTACCAGAACAATCACGCCCAGAATCACGACTACAATCCCTGCCATTTTCAGCCAGAATGTGCTCATAATTAGCTCCGGCCTTTCCGGTTCGAAAATTGACTATTGATAAAAGAGAACCAAACGCTAAAATCTATTATAAATAATTCATAAGCAATTGTCAATTTTAGCAGGCTTTTTATGTTCACAGGACTTGTAGAAACTGTTTGCACGGTAAAATCGGTTCGCCAAATCGCATCTGCGATGCAGATAACCATAGACTTGGGGCATTTGGCCGATGATGCGAAAATCGGCGATAGTATAGCCGTAAACGGCGTTTGTCTGACCATTGCCGGACTCGAAAACGCTCTTGCGGCCTTTGACGTCAGCTCCGAGACGCTCGAAAAATCAGCTCTCGGCAAGCTGAAATCCTCTTCGCCGGTTAATATCGAACGTGCCCTGAAGTCCTCTGACCGCCTCGGCGGGCATTTTGTGCTGGGCCATATTGATGGCACGGCAACGATAAAAAGGATTGATAGGCACGGCCAATTCGCCGATATAGAATTCGCCGCTAAGCCGGAACTGCTCGACCAGATGGTAGTCAAAGGCTCAGTCGCAGTTGATGGAATTTCTCTGACGATAGCCGATATGAACCAAAACTGCTTCAGCGCCGCCATAATACCGCAGACGCTGAAAAATACCACACTCGGCAAAGCAAAAATCGCAGATGTAGTAAATATCGAAACGGACATAATCGCCAAAATAATAAAAAAGCAGCTTCAATCCGCCCTCGGCGGACTCCCGAAGGAACAGAAGATGACTGTGGAAAAGCTAAAAGAATTGGGCTTTTAAGCTAAACGCTGTTATGAAAAACAACGGCAACAACTCGATAAACAATCAGCTGGTTATAGGCGTAACGATGGGTGACCCCGCTGGTATCGGCCCGGAGGTCGTTGTAAAGGCACTGGCCGACCCGGACGTGCGACGCGCTGCAAAATTCATTATCTTCGGTATGCACGAGCAACTCGCCTACGCCGCTGATAAAGCTGAAATTGAACCTTTCTGGGGACGTTACCAACACGAAAAAATCACTACCAATTTTCCCTGCAAAGTCGTTGTAGCCGATTACGACGAGTATTCCGTTCCTTCCTGGATCAAAGGCCCCAGCAGACCAGCTGGCGAGGCATCCATGAAATTTTGTCTCGATGCCATTGATGCCGCGCGAGCCGAGATAATCGATGCAATAACAACCGCACCCATCAGTAAAACCAGTTGGAATTTAGCCGGTGCCAAATGGCCTGGTCATACCGAAATGCTCGCCGACCGCTGTAAATCACAACGCTACGCGATGATGTTCATTGCCGGCCCTATAAAGCTGGCGCTGGCAACAATCCACCACGCACTATTTGAGGTTCGCCACAAGTTCACAATCGGCTGTGTCTTCGAACCAATAGATTTACTAAATATCGCCTTGAAGGAATATTTTGGCCTAACAAACCCAAGAATAGGCGTTGCGGCGCTTAACCCACACGCCGGCGAAGAAGGCCAGTTTGGTGACGAAGAGCAGCGGATAATATCACCTGCCATCCTTTTGGCACAGGAACAGGGGATAAATTGTCTCGGCCCATTCCCAGCCGATACGCTCTTTTTGCGAGCTGCACACGGCGAGTTTGACGCCGTCGTCGCAATGTACCACGACCAGGGTATGATACCCGTGAAACTGCTCGCATTCGAAAAGGCCGTCAATATCACCATCGGCATTCCTATAATTAGAACATCGCCTGCCCACGGCACAGCTTTCGACATTGCAGGCCAGGACCTTGCCAACCCTGCCGGTATGAAATCTGCCATAATCACTGCAATACAAATGGCCAAAATGAAAAAGAATGTAGAATTGAGAATTTAGAATTGAAACTTGTCTGACGACAGTCAAGATTTTGGAGTTGCAGGAAAATTAAAAATTAACCCCTTAGGGGTTAAAATGCAAAAATCAAAATTGTGGAGTCAGCCTTCGGCTGACGACTTCCTTAATTTTGCACTTTACATTTTGAATTTTGAATTTTGAATTAACCAACCAATGCAGACTAAGCAGCAAATCCGGCAGTTGCTTGCATCAGCAGGCGCCTCTCCCAACAAACGGCTCGGCCAACATTTCCTCATCGACTTGAATCTGATGCGGCTACTTGTTGATTCTGCGCGCATCAAAAACGACGACATTGTGCTCGAGGTCGGCTGCGGCACAGGCTCTTTAACCGAAGCCTTAGCCGACAATGCCGGCATGGTCATCGCCGTCGAACGCGACAAAGCCCTCGCTGATATCGCAAAAACACAACTCGCCCCTAAGGGGCGAGCCAAAGCCAAAAATGTCCGAATTATCAACACTGATATTCTCAAAACCAAAAGCACTATTAGCCCAACCATCACAAATGCAATTCAGCTTTGCCAAGAAAAACACCCCGGCAGGGTCCTGTTAGTTGCAAATCTGCCTTACAACGTAGCTTCGCCGGTAATGCTGAACTTGCTTGCTGGCCCAATCATTGCAGACCGAATGTATGTCACAGTCCAGAAAGAAGTAGCTCAGCGAATCACAGCCACACCCGGCCAAAAGCACTACGGCACCTTGAGCATCTTCTTAGCCGCCACTGGCGACGTAAAAACAATAAGGTTCTTGAAGCCGACAGTTTTTTGGCCCCAGCCGCAGGTCAATTCCGCAATGCTCAGTTTCGTTCGCAAAAAAACCAAAGCAAGTCGGATTGAAAATATGGAACTCTTCAACAACACGGTACGCCTTTTCATGCAACACCGCCGAAAAATGCTAAAAACCAGCACAAAATTCATCACGGGCAAGCTAACACAAATCAAGGATTGGCCCGAAATCTTTGAGAAATGTTCCATCGACCCAACGCAACGTCCTGACCAGCTATCACCTGAAAACTACATCGCCATAGCAAATTTATGCCACAGGTACTTGTGTGGCAAGCAACTAAATCGAAAGTGAGAATTATAAATGAAGCCAAAACACAAAGAATTACCTCCCCTAACAATGGTGGCAGTCCTGACCATTCTCGGACTCGCATCCTGCACTAACCTAAACCAGCACCGTGCGGTAAGCGCAGAAGCCTGGCCACAGCAGATAAGAGAAATCAGGTACATAAGCTCTGCAGATTCTACATTCCAGCCCGCTCTCTTCTACGCTCCTAAGACAAAAAAGCCTGCCCCCTTGCTGGTGGCCTTGCACACCTGGTCGGGAAATTACCTCCAGAAAATGTCTGTCCCATACGCTCAGTGGTGCATCGACAAGGGCTGGGTCTTTATACACCCGAATTTTCGAGGGCCCAATAGAACCCCGCAAGCTACCGGCTCTGAATTGGTCGTCGCCGATATTATCAGTGCGGTGGATTATGCCAGAACTCACGCCAATGTGGATTCCAATCGCATATATCTGGTAGGTGTTTCCGGCGGCGGCTATACGGCCCTATTGATGGCTGGAAGAACTCCGAATATATGGGCAGGCGTATCAGCCTGGGTACCCATAACAAATCTCACGGATTGGTATTTTGAATGCAGCAAAACAGGAAGACGTTATGCTGACGATATCATCAAATCCTGCGGCGGTACTCCCGGAACCAGTCTTGAAATTGACCTTGAGTATAAAAAAAGATCCCCCGCCACTTATCTCGAACGAGCAACGAATTTGCCGCTGGACATAAACGCAGGGATAACGGACGGCCATACCAGCAGTGTCCCCATCGGTCATTCCTTAAGAGCCTTCAATCTCCTCGCTTTGGAAAAAGACCGA
>Ga0114918_10000414_pt1 | contig 36629 bp, 40 predicted proteins | sample LantaG_FD_87015 | JGI IMG/M metagenome (GOLD analysis project Ga0114918, IMG submission 87015) | Deep subsurface microbial communities from Baltic Sea to uncover new lineages of life (NeLLi) - Landsort_02402 metaG | ecosystem: Environmental > Aquatic > Marine > Oceanic > Sediment | place...
GGGCATTCCGATTTGGATGAATCCTGGTGACATCGTTGTAGGTGAAGGCTTTAGAGCCTTCACTCGTATGGGGCTAGAAGAGGTGGGCCTAGACGCCCTCCCTAAGCCCACAGCAGCCCCACTAGTGGTCGCACCTGTAATGAATGACCCAGAGCCTGCAAAGTCTCCTGTGACGGTCAGGAAGCTCCAAGTTGTCGATACAGTAATACCTACTGATGTCGTAAAACTAGCTCCCGCTCCCAAGCCAGAACCTGAGTTAGCTATTGAGTTAGTTACTGAGCCTGAGCTAGTTGAAGAAGAGGAACCTGAGGTTGAAGAAGAGCCAGTGCTAACCAGCATGGGTGACGCCCTTAAAGCTGACATCATGGCAGACATCTTATCCGATATGGAAGAAGACGATATCATCGTTATAGATGACAGTGACGAAGAAGAGGAAGACGTTGAGCTAGAGGAGCCTGACGACTACCCTTATAAGTGTGAGGAAGATGACTGCGATAAAGTATTCGCGTCTGCTAGAGGTCTGAAGTCACACTCACGTATACACAGAGGCTAAGTTGACCTATGGGACTATCTGTAGAAGATGTTCGTGACTATGTAAAAATGAGACTCGGTGCAGGAGTAATCCGCGTCGAGCTTAAGGATAACCACATAGACGCGGCAGGTCAGGAAGCCCTTAGAGTTTATTCACGATATAGACCATTAAGAAGGTTTATCCAACTTCAACTCATTGAAAACATCCACGAGTATCCTATAGATAAGGATGTGATTGGTGTTTACAAAATGGATTGGGTGCATAGACAGGTATCCTTAGCAGCCGTTGAGGATATTTTCCATCGTCGTTACTACGAACCCATTCACGACATGGACAAGTATGTAAACTACCTACAGTACATTGATACTCTGAAACGCGTGCTAAGTATTGAGCCAGAGTGGCACTTTGCGAGAGCCTTAAAGGATGGGGCTAACCCTATCCTCCACGTGCACGCTCCTAGCCAAGCTAATACGATACTGGCTATGATTGTTGCTGTTGTTAAACGACCGTTACACCAGATACCTTACACACACGAGGACTGGATCCAACGATACGCCTTAGCCTTCTGTAAGGAGATCCTTGGACGTGTTAGAGGTAAGTGGCAGAACTTACCGTCACCTGGTGGTGGACAAGGTCTCGATTCACAGGCACTACTTTCAGAAGCACAACAGGAGTTCCAAACACTAGATCAAGAGATTAGAGGATGGCAAACGGATCAGCCGCCCATCTGGGGCTAAGTTATTTAGTATCAATTACTTATGACAACTAATTACAACGAAAACGAACCACTATGGGAACCAGATCTTTGGACTGGTGAGGGTTTAGATGACCTTGACCTAGAGCAACAAAAGCTCTGGCAAAGGGAAATGTTCGATCAAATGTTCCCGTTAGTTGAACTTAAACAACTAGATAGGTCGAAGACACAGTTAGACACTCTTAGAGGTGAGCCAGAGGTTACTTGGGGTAGAGGTGGTGTAAAACGCCCTGCTGATAAGGCTAGACGATTTATGGCTCCTGTAAAAGTTAGGGCTTATGTAGACCACAACCCAAGAACAACACTCCTACTTAGGTACGGTTTTGACAGACCACGTGATGTAGTATTTACGTTCCTAGACTTCGTCCTAGAGGAAGAAGGTATAGTTCTCACAACAGGAGACGTTGTATCGTTTGAAGGAGAAGACTTTGAGCTTACGTCTACTAGGCGTGCTACAGAGGCTTACTGGGTAAACACCACATTTAAATTCTACGTTGTATCTGCTGCTCAAAGGTACCGCACAGAAGGAAACAGAAGAGTCGATTACGGTGGCAAGTAGTTTCAAAAGCTGGAAGTCTATTAGCTCGTCCATTAAAGCGTGGGCAGAGTCTAGAATTGAAGAGGCTAATAAGCAAGTAAAAGAGGATGCTGAAAAGTTACAGCAGCGTATTAAAGCAGAGATACGTGGTGCTGCAAACGCAGAAACGTCACGTAGCTCTGCTATAGACGCAAGAACAAATGTAAGTTCTGAAGCTAAACAACAGCAGTTAAGTCCAAGTTCCAACAAAAATCAAACAAACCCCTCCGCAGGTCTGGACACATACGTTGACGCCATCATAATAGAGTCTGAAGGTAGTGGTTCTGATGTGGTACAAGTCGTAAAAATCGACTCACCGCAAAAAAAGGATGAGACAACTGGTATGTCTCTAGTTAACATAGCAAAGGCTATCGAGTTCGGAACTACGAAGTCTGCCCCACGTCCTGCTTGGCGACGGTCGCTAAAAGGAATTACGACAACGGGAGTTTACAAGAAGTCTTTAAAGACTGACAGTTAGGAAAAATTATGAGCACACTACGCGCAAACCCGGCTGCAACGCCACAAGACTATGTTCGTCAACTACGAGTCGGTAACCACGATGTTATCGAGGATCAGTGGCGTGGTGAGTCCGATGCGGTCAACCAGGTCCTACTTAACAACACGGGTGCACTAACAGCCCTTAACCCAGGTTTGGTAGTGATGGAAGCTGTAGCTGTTACAGGCGATCCTGCAACCATTACAGTTAGTAAGGCTATTGGCACACTACACGGTGTCGTAGCATTCAGAGCTTCTGCAGTAGTTGATCCTGCTGTAGGAACTACTGCTGCTGCTGCTGATGGTGACCAGGTTGCTAACCCAGGCGTTATTGACCTAACAGGCACTACAGTAGACGGCACAATTGTAGTTTACTACACCGCTGCTTAATCACTAAGCAACAGAAACAACCAAAGGACTCTCCCGTAGGGTGCAGAGGTTCATATCTCTGCACCCTTACGCTATAAGCATGTCCGTTCAAACAAATAGAACATCTCCAAGCTACAACAACCAACGCAATTATTTGCCAGGTCTACCTGACCAACTCAGGGCCTACGACTTAGCACTGAGAGCTTGGCTTTGTCAGATGGAGTTCGACTATGGTGAGCGGGAGGATGCACCAGACATTCAGCCCCTACGTGTTGTTAAAGCATCACCGGAAAGGGCTTTTGCTGATTTAAGGAGAGACAAAGGCTTTAGTGATAACATTACAGAGTATGAAAGGACACAGGAACAGGTACCTCTTCCTATAGCATCTTTTACTAGGACTGACCTTACCGTTGATATGACTAGGTATAAGTCAGTGACAAATAAGAAGGTAGCCTACCTTCGAAAAGAAAAAGATGAGGTATACCAGTGGAGGTTTCCACTACCATATAATTTCACGTATCAAGTAGACTTCTGGACTCGTTATGAGTCAACACTGGATTCGATGCGTGTGTGGACTGCCCTTAAATTCACTGGTGGGAACTACATGTACCTTCCAGTGGACTTCAGTGGCATATCAAGACACTACGGGCTACAAAATGTCTTTGTACAGTTTGGCGGGCTAAACGATACTTCTGATCTTGAACCTGGGTCAGAACAACGTGTAGAACGAGCTACAATGACATTAGATATCCAGGGTTGGATATTTTCACCTGTTGAGATCGCTAAGACAGTTCTTTGTGGGCAACTTGACGTTCTTGTTGTTCCTGATGATGTACCATTACAAGACCCGACTGACCCTGATAAGATAAACCCAGATGCTTGTGCCGATGAGTATAAGGTTCAAGAAATACAGTTCGACTTCACAGACGACACAACAACTTAGGTAGGAAACAGCTATGGCCGGAACATTTGTCAGCCCTGGCGTATACGTTCTAGAAAGGGATTTCAGCGATTACGCACCCGCTCTATCAACAGCCATTTTTGGAGTTGTTGGAGGTGCAAGCTGGGGACCTGTAAACGAACTAACGTTTATCACGAACGAAAACGCCCTTATTAACACATTCGGAGCACCAAAGGTAACAACTGGGTTACCTGTGATGTCCTCGACACCGATGATTACTGCAGGTATTCACTACCTACGTCAGGGTAGCATCCTACAGGTGGTGCGAGTTGTAGACGGCTCTGAAGATACCGCTACAGTCAATGCCGTAGACCCAGGAACACCTGCTACGTTTACATCAACACCAGACATTGTTGCTGGCGTTAACATGAGCACCAACAAGTTTGTCACTATTGACGTGAACAACGCTGGTCCAATCACAGTTGACTTGTCTACAGGGGCTTCGCTAGTATCCGCTGTTACCCGCGCAGAAATCATTACAAACCTACAGGCAGCGCTACCTGCTGCTAGTGTTACTGTCGCACCTGTCGATGGTGGCTCTGGTGAAGAGTGGATCAGCCTTACAACAGTAGCCGGTGGTGTTACTACGGAGATCGAGTTCCAACAGCCAGCCGGAAACGCAGCGTCCGCAGCTACAACTGACTCCTCCGCAGAGACCTTCAACCTACAGTTCCTAGTAGCTCCTCAGGTGCAAATTGACATTGACAACGGTGGCACGCAGAACTTCAGTTTCGCTTTCACCCCAGACGATGTAACTGGAATAACCTCTGAGCCTTACAACTTCTCTGCTGGTGGTGAGACACTGACGGTTGACGTTGTTCTACCAGGACAGACAACTCCAACTGCTACACAGACAGTAACTTTCCAAGTTGGTGACTTTGCTGCGCCTGCTCTAGCTACGGCTGCAGAAGTTGCACTAGCAATCAGTAATCGTGCGATTGGTGTGTCTGCTACGGACTCTGGTGGTGTAGTTGTTATCACCTCTGACCTAGCTGGAACTAACGCATCAATCACAGGTGTCTCTGGCTCAGCAGCCACACTCCTAGGTCTACCCGCAGCCAGTGCTGGTGGTGCAGGAGACGCTGCAGACGCTACAGCAGTTACCGCTGTTGAAGTTGCAGCAAAGCTAACAGCTACTATCACAGGAGCTACAGCAGTCGCCGCTACAGGCGTCGTAACAGTAACGTCCTCTACAACAGGATCAACTTCAGAAGTTGATGTTCAAACTGGTGGTGGTATCTTTGCAACGGGTGTAGTCAACGGACTCGACATAGCACCAGCACTAGACATTACACTTCCAGTATTCGGTCTCAACGTAACGTTCCCGAACCCTGCTGTAGCGTTCAACGGAACAGGCCCGTTCGCTACAGTCCAGGTTGACGCACTTTACCCAGGAACCCTTGGTAACCGTATCTCAGTTCTAGTTGAGAACGGCTTCACTTCAGGGACTAAGAACTACTTTGTAGCCATTGATGGCTTTGAGGTAGAGCGATTCAACAATACCACACTAGCAGACCTAGCAGGTATTTCGTCTGAGTATGTCACCTTCGCGGACCTTGGAACCTCAACAGAGAACCCAGCAAACGGAACATACATACTAGTAGGTGGTCTAGACGGAACCTCTGGCCTAGTGGCAGGAGATTACATTGGAGCACAGCTTCCAGGTAACACGACAACTGGACTTCAGTTACTAGCTAATGCAGAGGTAACAGACGTAAACATTATTGCTATCCCTGGTGTGTCTGATGGTGCTGTAATCGCGTCCATGGATACGCTCTGCCAGGCGCGTGGAGACTGCATGTTCATTGCAGACCCTCCTGCTGGCCTAGACGTGTCTGGGGTTATTGATTGGCACAACGGAGTGGGTTACCCGCACGCTGCCTTCAACACGTCCTACGGAGCCACCTACTGGTCTTGGGTCTCCTGGTATGACAACTACAACCAGGTAAGCATCCTTGAGCCACCTAGTGGCTTCATGGCAGCTATCATGGCATTCACAGACTCTTCTTCTGAGCCTTGGTTCGCCCCTGCTGGTCTAACCCGTGGTCGTATCGTTGAGGCTCTTGATGTTGAGTGGTCTCCTGACCAGGGTCAGCGTGACCTCCTTTACGGAAACGGTAACGCAGTCAACCCAATCGTCAACAGCATTAGCTTCGGTGTCTTTGTCAGAGGACAGAGAACGCTTCAGAGGAGTCCAACGGCTCTTGACCGTGTAAACGTTAGACGACTCCTACTTGTCCTCCGTAAGGTAGTGGCAACAGCAATCGCCCGTCTAGAGTTTGAGCCTAACGACACAACTACTAGAACTAGATTCGTAAATCTTGTTACACCGTTCCTTGAGAATGTTGTAGCTCGTAGGGGTATAGAAGACTTTAGTGTTATTGTAGACGAGTCAACAAATCCACCAATCGTTGTTAACAGAAATGAGCTTAGAGGAAAGATCCTACTTAAGCCAGTTAAGGTTGCTGAAATTATTGCGGTCGAGTTCACACTTCTCCCATCCGGTGCTACTTTCGCAGAAGCACTCCAGTAAGCAAATAGGATAAACAAATGGCATTAATAGGTAACACAAGCTTAAGTGCAGACGCCCTAGATAGTCTAGAGCCGCAGCGGACTAACAACTGGTCTCTAGATATCACAGGGCTAGATAGCGCTGATAACAATTCCATTACATTAGGTCTCCAAGCGTTTCAGCTTCCTACAGAGACATCTGATTTAATCGAAGTCTACTACATGAACGAGCGTAGGCAGTACGCTGGGCGCACCATGTACGACGGTGGCACCCTGTCACTAACAGATTGGATTGACCAAGGAACAGCAGAGGCTATTCGAAAATGGAGACTTAGTGTTTACGACCCGCGCACAGGTAAGATAGGCATTAAGTCCCAGTATGCTAAACGAGGTACTATAAATTTGTATGCACCCGGTGGGGAGTCTGCAAGTGATCCAACACTAACTAAGGCGTGGTCATTGAGAAATTTGTGGCCAGTTTCTGTAACTTGGGGTAACCTAGATATGCAGTCATCTGATAAAATTCAGATCGAAGTTCAAATGGTGTATGATAAAGCTGTGCCAACCGGTGGGGTACCTTGGGGATCGACAGCACTACCTAATTAGTACCTAATTTTTCTGTTTTGATTTGAGAGATATAATGACTGAACAAACTGTAGTTAGCACGGCTGACATTCTATTCCCGTCCAAAGGAATGTTTTACGAAGGCAAGATGCCTGAAGGTAAAGCAGAAATCCGAGCTTGGACCACTGCTGAAATCAAGCTGCTAGTTAGCGCTAAGAACAGAGGCAACCAGTTAGAGAAAGCTCTAGATAGAGTAATTGATAACTGCCTTCGTCTACCTGCTGGATTAAAGCACGAGGATCTCTTGTATACTGATGGGTTTTACGCATTGATAGCCCAACGTATCTTCACATACGATCCTAAGTTCAAATCAGAGTTCAAATGTGGTGACTGCGATACTAAGAATGAGGTGTGGATAGACCTCCTTCAGGACCTAAGCCCAATCACACCAGACGAAGGAACTGTAGAGCCTATTGAGGTAATGCTGCCTGTGTCCGCTGTCCCGGTAACGCTTAGATTACTTCGTCGTAAAGACACAACCATTATAAACAAGTACTCTAAGCAGAAGCTAGACAAGTCTCCTATGGCGGCTGAGTTTGGCGATCCTGGCTTCTCTTACCGACTAGCTCTTCAAACCGTCACTGTTGATGGGGAGAAAGTAGGAATGGGGGAGAAAGTAGTCTGGGTAGACCAACTACATGCTAGAGACTTGATGGCTCTTGAAGGTGCGTTGGAAGACGTAACTTCAGGTGTTGACCCCGTAATCACGAAGCAGTGCTGTCGCTGCGGGGAAGAGAGTAAGTTCGTCCTCCCGATGAACATCGAATTTTTTCGTCCAAGGTCTCCCTGGCCTGGAGACGATACTGAAGATGCAAGCTGAGCTTGCGTACTACGGTAAAATAGGGGACTTCTCCTACTTGGATAGGATTCCCTGGAGTCACTTTGTTTATCTTTATCGTTGGCTGTGTGATGTTAAGAAGGCAGAAAAAGAAGCACAAGAGCGTGCGAATAAAGCACAAGAAGCCGCGATGGCCTCCTCTAAATCTAGAGGTGGTAGGAGACGATAAATGGCCAACAAAACAGGAGAGATGTTTCAGGCCACTCTTGGTATAGAGGACAAAGCCTCAAAGCCTATCGGAAACATCAACGACAACATTGAGAAAGCCGTTGGTGGCTCTGGTAAGCTAGTCAAAGGCTTTAAGAGTCTAGAGACTCGTCTTGACCGAATGTCTAAGCAGGCCAAGAAGATAGACAAGCAGACCAACAAGATTGGTGTAGTCGGCGCAGCCCTGTTTGGAACATCAGGTAAGGGTGGCCTAGTCGATCAATTCAAATCAACAACAGGTATGTTAAGTAAGCTAACAGGGTTTATGAAGAACACTGTTGTGTCAACTATGTTCAGCATAGGAGACGCTGCCCTGTGGGCTGCTGAGAAGGCGGCTCTGCTTGCGTCCGTAATGAGTGGCTACTACTTCTTAAGCTACTTCCCCAAGGCTGCAGCAGGGGCCACTGTAGAAGTCATAAAGCTAGTTGGTGTCATAGAGGAGCTACAGGTAGTCCAAGAGATGACGACCAAACAAGCTATCTCAATGGGCTCAAAAATATCTAGTACAATGCTCGACACAGCAGCCAACATTGAAAAGGTTGAGTCGGCCTACATAGCACTAGCAAAGCAAGGGCAGTTGAACGTAGAAGGCGCTCAAGACATTGCTACCGCAGCAGTTTACATGAGTGACGCTTGGCACATGGGTGTTGACGGTCTTGTGGAGTTCAACTACCAGCTTAACCAGCTATTCCAGATTGGAAGCAAGAGCTTAGTAGGCGTAGCTTCAGCGATGGATAAGGTAGCGCGTAACACTAGTATTACTAGAGAGGAGTTGATGGGGCTCATAAGTAGCCTAGAGAACGATCTACTCTATAGGATTCCTAGAGACCTTAGGTCTAAGGTGATGCCAAAGCTCATTGCTGACATCAGCGCTATAGCAGGCGCTTGGAAGGACATGTTTGGTGACCCAGCCTCTTTGTTCAGAGGTGTTAAACAGATCCTAGACCCATTCAACGAAGAGGGCATGAAGCTACAGGCCACAATCATTGGGTTTGGGGGTGCGACAGCAGCATCTATGCAAAAGATGCGCAAAGAGGGCGACATCTCAGGAATGGTAATAGCCCAAACCAAAGCTGTTCAAAACCTTAAAGCAGAGATGGGAGACCAAGCATTCATAGACACAGCTAGTATCTATGCTGGTCTATTAGGTATGGAGACTGACGCGTATCTAAAGATGTCAGAGGCTAGCATAGATAAAATGGAAGCTAGTAAAAAGGCGGCACAAGAGGAGCTTAAGAATACCAAGTCCATCCGAGCCGCTTGGGAGAAAGCACAAGGTGTCTTCAACAACGTATGGACAAGTCTGGAGAACATTGGCAAAGCTATCCTAATAGCCATAGGTGAGCCTCTACTTGAAATCTTGATCCCAGCGTTCAACTGGTTGGGCAAGGTCCTTCAGAAGATCGTTGGGTTCTTTAAAGGAATCAGCGAGGGCACTAAGAGGGTGATGGGCATCATTACCGCTGTCGGCACACTCGCGGCTATCCTGATGGTAATAGTTCCAATAGTCACTACCTTTGGCACAATTATGTTAGCTGCGGCTGGCGCTATAGGAGGGGCACTTGTGTGGGCACTTGGTGCTCTGGTTAGTGCGCTTACTCCAGTCATTGGTCCCATTATAGGTATAGGCGCGGCACTGGTTCTTGGTGCTATGGCTCTGTATGACTTTGGAACAGCCTTCTATGAAGGTGTAGCGCCTGCGTTGAGCGCAATGTGGAGTATGTTTAAAGTCATCAGCATTGTAATAGCAGCAATTTTCCTCCCTGCTTTTGTAGCAATTGTAGCAGTTATCGCTGCCGTCATTCTATACTGGGATGAATTCATAGAAGCACTGAAGCCAGGAATAGACGCTATTAAGTTTGTATGGAACGAATTTAGAGAATCTTTTAAAGATATAGGCACCGCTATCTCAGAGGCTTTTGGTGGGGCTGGAGAGGCTTCTGAGGGTTTCTTGGGTGTTATAAGTAGTGTGTTGAAGTACGTAGCTATAGCATTTGGTAAAGTGGTAAAATACCTTGCTTATGCTCTAGCTGGAATAATGGCAATAGGTCTTCCTGTAGTTAAACTGTTTCTAATGATTTGGAAGATAATCGCTTTTGGCGCAAAAATGATGCGAACTGTATTCTCTCTTGTAGCAGATGCTATTAGTGCAGTAATAGATAGTGTAAAATTCTTGTGGGAAATGTTTAAAGTAGACGCCACAAGTGGTTTGCTGGACAAATTTAAATCACTCGGAACCGCTATATTGAACTTCCTAAGTTTGCCTATGGATTACATATACGACGCTATAAGTAAGTTAATTGTTAAACTTAGCTCTATACCTGGTTTAGGATGGTTAGCTGCAAGCGCTGCTCCGTTTGCAGTACAAGAAGGTGTAGTTCCTGCGCAGTTAGCGTCCGGTGGTATCACAACAGAAGATAACATTCCTGCAAATCTACACGCCAACGAAGCCATCATCCCACTTGACCAGTTACCAGAAGTTATAGGCTCTGTTGTAAATATAGATATGGGCTCCGTAATAACAGAACTGAAAACTCACCGCAGGCTACTTGAGCGTATCGCGAGGCATGACGGAATGCTTGGAGGAGGTGGATAACAATGACTGTTGAACAAGAGTACATAGAGAACTGTTTTTTAATGGTTGGTGTTGGTGGCCAGAGTTTAGGTGATGGTGCAGCAAGATCAAGTACATTAAGATTTCAGAATACACCATCTGAACTGGGCACCTCAAAGTTAGCTAATTACCAGCCAGTTACTATACTAGGTAGAGCAAACCCTTTGTGGATTTACAGTAGTTCTGGTCCAAGATCTTGGAACCTGGAACTTAAGTTTGTCGCTACAGGCCCCGCAGTCTTTGAAGATGACTACGTCCTTGGAGACAAGATAGTCGAAGGGGCCACTGTAAAAGCCATAAATAAAAGCATAAAGAATCAAGTTGCTGACAAGGTAAATTGGTGTGAAGCATTAGTTTATCCAATTTACAGAAATAACATATCTCAAGGTACAGCTAAAATTAACTTCGTTTTTGGGGACATGATTAATACTACGTGTATCTGCACAGACGTTCAAAGTAGCTATCCAGGTCCGTGGTATGTAACTAGCGGAAGTAATCTAGGGTGGCCTATTCAAGCTGTAGTTAATCTAACACTAACACAAATAGGTGGAGCTAGTTTGTCTTACGACGATGTTGTAAATAACCGGCACAACAATCCGAAAGCTATCTAATGCGTAGCGTAGACCTGCAACTCACATCCAGGCTTAGAGCAACACCACTGTTGCAACTTCCATTTAACAATATCTATTTCTACGGAGTGTGGGGACGCATCACCTTTCCGTCCAGAAATGACGACCGTATTAGAACTATTACACTAAGAGACATTATTAACTGGCCTGCTCTATCTAAAGATTACTTCAACAACCCTACGCAAGCATGGGTAATCTGGGTAGCTAACAATATACTAGATCCGTGGGCTGTTACTGTTGGAACTCGTGTTAGGATACCATCAAGAAGCCACGTTGACGAAGTTATGGCTGCCATTGTTAAGGATGCTGAGTAAATGCTATTTGGAACCTGTCCACCCGCATACGGATTTGAGATAGGTGTAGTCTACAAGAGCAAACAGAACAGGTTGTTCCTAGCTGTGGACAAAACACTTCTTGTCACGTTTGTTAATGACGTAATAGTTGAGTGCACTCCTAGTGTAAAGCCATCCGTAGCTAGGAGCATTAACGTAGAGGAACTGTGTGACGTATGGCGTATAAGCATGGACCAACTTGACGAGATCTCTGAAGATTACTTCTCACCTATCAAGAGCAACAAAGTTAAAAGACGCCTTCCAGACAAGTTCAAGGACTCTGAACCCATTAGTCAAGATTCTCTAAATAAGATCTGGGCAATGCACAGAACGCACAAGGTTGGGAACTAGTGCCTGAAAACTTCTTCGTAGACGGAACGCAAGCATTCGTAAAGATGTTCATTAAACCAAAGGGCAAGAACGCCCTTATTGATACTAATGTAATGCCGCACCATATTGTAAGCCTAAACCTAACTCAATTTAGTGGTAGTGCTGTAACTGCTACCATTAACCTATTTGACGAAACTTACGACGCCTTAGAGCGCGTGATACTAAGTAGTGGCCTACTTGATTTTGACCCTAAAAATGTAGGTAGTGAAGGTGGGCCAGCCGTTCACATACAATTCGGGTGGACGGGTGAGAAAACAGTAAATAGTCGAATGTTCAGACTGGCTGTAACAAACTACACAACCAAATTTGACCACAGTTCTGGCACCGCACTAGAACTTCAATGTGTTGGATCCGGTTCTAGTATTGGACTTACTAGAGGTAACTTCTCTTTTAAAGAAGGAAGTACTGTAAAGTCTGTTGTATCTAAATTAGCAGCAGCGGATAATCTTAATGTTAGTGTAGCTGAAGGCACCTTAAATACAGACGCAAGACAAAATGGTCAAACTTCCTTTAAATTCTTACAAAAACTTATAAGTAACGGGTCTTTTGTTGCTAAGGATAAAACTAAAAAATGGACTGTTCGTATAAACCCAACAGAGCCTCGTAACACACTAGTCGTAAGACCAGACGCAACAGGTACTCTTGATTCTGTTGAATGGTCGTATATTTACGGTAGAGACAGAGACGGACAAGTTAAAAGCTGGGAGGTAGAGTTAAAAGCAGCAGCACTTATGAGTCTAGGGTCAGGTGGTATGAAAGCCGCAATCGTCAATAAAGGAGATAAGAAAGCAAGTTATGTAACTACAAATGAGCGCACCGTTTCAGGGGCTGCTGTAGCCGGAAATATAGTTCCAGACATATCAAATACACCTATGCCGTTAAGATTGGTATTTGAAAATGCAAAAGACGCTGAGTCTTATGCAGCAAATAAATGGCTGCGACTAAATATGACAAATGTTATTGGTCGTTTAGCTGTAATTGGAAATCCAACCATAAGTGTTGACGATTTTATAAATGTCATAGTTGTTAAAGGTAAGGCTGGAATAGCAAGTTTCGATGACTTGCATGAGACAAGTGGAAGATATGGAATTAAAAGCATAGAGCACTCCATTACAGATGGGGATTTTACTACAAGTATAGAGTGTATACGTAGAGGCAGCCTGAAAGCTGGTGCTGGGGGTACTGTAAAAACAGAAGGAAGTTCAGCAGCGAAAAATGTAGTTAAACAAGCAGGCGCCCTAATCAATAAACCTAGCCCTAGAAATCTAGATGCCTTGATTAGAAAAGTGGTTGGGGAAGAAAAAATATCCTACGGAGCCGCTACAGGTAAAGTCTTGAGTAAAATGTCTGCAGCGGTACAGAAAAAGTACTTAGGTAACTAATGGGAACAGGGCTACCTAACATATTTGAGTTAATATCACACCCAGAGCTATACATAGGTGACTACCCGCTACACACGTACTACCGGGGACGTGTGTGTGACGTAAAAGACCCTGATTACCGTGGAAGGGTAAAAGTTCGTGTAGAGGAGATTTGGACATCTGAAGGTAAGAGTGAATTTGACCAGACTGTGAAGGTCCACGTTAAAGACATTCCATGGGCAGACGTGATGATACAAGGACAGGGCGACAAGTCTGGGTTCTTCTTCGTTCCTCAGGTTGGAACATATGTCATCGTAGCCTTTGAAAAGGGGCACGAGAACTACCCTATCGTAATAGGAGGTTGGTTCGGCAACGGAGAGATCCCTCTAGCGGCTAAGGGAGGCTCTGAGGGCCTCACGGACACAGGAGGTGCTCTGAAGGGCAAAGATCTAAACGTCGCCACAGCGGGCGGCGGAACGATCAGTGAGCCTGCTAACCCTTATGCAGCAACCTACCCAAACAACAGCGTATTTAGAACTACATCAGGTCACCTAATAGAGGTAGATGAGACTCCCTCAGGTGAGCGAATCAATATCACCCATAAAAGTGGTACTTGGATGGAATTCCACCCAGATGGTAAACTAGTATTCGGTGTACAAGATGATAGGTATACTGTAGTAAGTGGGGACGACGGGGAGCACATTAAAGGCTCCCAAGACGTTGTGGTAGACGGAAATGGAACGCACTCAGTAGCTGGAGATATGAAGCAAGAAGTTCAGGGAAGGCGAGTAGTAGAGGTTTTAAACAGGTCTACTCATACGGCTGCTGCGATTACTGTGGAATCAAACTCAACCCTAGACCTCATTGCTCCTGGTGTGACAAGCATTGGCCCAGGAGTAGCCGCAGGGGATGTTGTAACTACGCTCACACACCCTATAGACTACATTACAGGAATACCTATCTTAGGTAATCCTCTGATTAAGATTGGTTAACTATGCCCGTTGACTTTATACCAGACGCATGCGCTGGAGCTAGTATTTTTGACTGTTTCGCTCTAAAAGAATGTAACCTCTCAGAAATAATAAATGATTTAGAGAATCCTCTTAGTGACTTAGCTGCTGGGTTTGACGCGTCTTTTGGGGTAGTTGTTGAGATACAAGCTACCTTGGACTTGTTGGACGCCTGCATCGTAGCTGCTGTTACAGAAGCATTCATAATAGCAGGAGAGCCGTTTCCAACGCTTCCACCACCTGATATACCTGCAGATTTTTCTAGTGTTAGTGACGAACTAACAGACATGGCTGACGAGATAACTACACCATTAGGCTACTTGGACTCAATTTTCACACTAGAGGATGACGGTACAAAGATTACAAGGATTCAATCAGCCTAATGTCTGCGTTCAATGATTTCCCAGTTGACCCGTGTGTGGCCCTTCAAATTAAGGTTTGTATTCTGTTGAAAGAGTGCAAGCTAAAAGTACTAAGAGCAAAGTCTCTACAAACAGCAAAACAGTTTGGGCCTGGCTCGTCTACAGGGCTAAACGCGGAGCTTAGACTGTCCCTCAACAACAGCTACTTGTGCTTGATAGAGGGCCTTCAAAAAGCTTATGAGATTGCTGGTGAGACCTTCCCATTCATAGCACCACCTCCAACTGCTATAGACTTCAGTGTGGCTGAGACTTTAGCCACACCAACACAAACTAGAGTAGCTGCTGACGCTTTAGACTTCTTAAACTCTGTTATGACGATTGAATTTGATGAAAATGGTACCCCTACCTTCATCAGGTGTCCGTGATGTATCATGGCTATAGATCCTGTTACTATGACTGCGTCGATGCTAGCCCGAGCCCTAGGACAAGGGATGTTCGACAAACCTCCGAATTTTGCGCTGTCTCGTGTTTATTTAGTTATAGCTAAAGGAGTAGTTACAACATTACTAGATCCAGCATCGACCATCATAACAGTAAGCTATACTGGTCAACCTTGTGTGGTTCCACCTTGTGTAGCGGGACCAGTAATAGGGTTGGGGAACTTGGACCCAGAGAGATATTGGCCTCTAGTCCAAGCGACTGCCCTTCACTTTGGGCCATTCTCGACGGGGTTCTTTTTCGGCCTGGGAGGGATCATCGAATATCTTGCCCCCACTGTGGGGCTGACGGACCAATTTGCTCCCACTGGAACGGGAGGAATTGGGGTGATGGGCGGGGGCATAGCATTAAACCCAGTGGACCTATTCGACAACATAAAGAGCGAAGCGGCAAGCGAAGACATAATGGTAGTAAATCTAGCACACTTAAACGGAGACCCATTCGGAACAATAAACGATCCAACAACGGGCGCTCCTCTTAATCTGGGTGACCTATTCGTACAAGCTGGTATACTACTTAATGCAATATCAGCAAATCTTGCTATCGAACTAGTGTTCGGTAACAAAGCAGGAATCCCAACAACGGGTATTGTTAATCCAACAGATCCTATTATAGGCCCCGTGCCTACAATAACATCATTTCTCTTTTAGGAACACTATGGGCGAAAACTGGCACGGTTTACGGTTTCCCTTCAAAACCACTACTCAGAATTTATTTGATGAGCCTAGTGATATAGACCTCATCAACTCGTCTATTAAGTTCATTCTGAATACACAGATAGGAGAATACATAACGCTACCTGACTTTGGGAGTGAACTTCCTGGCGACCTATTTGAGCCTAACGACTTCATTCTAGAGTCTTTAATAGCGCGACACGCTTCAGACGCCTTAACTAGATGGGAACCTAGACTTAATCTAGTTGGCATTCGTTCAACTTCAACAGACAATGAGGTAAGGATATTCATAGAGTATAGGCTGACCTCACAGCCTGGTGAAATACGTTTCTTCGAAGATACCTTCCAGAGGTCTGGAACCTAATGGCAACAACACTACCTAGAATTGACTACGCCTCTGGTGATTTTCAATCCTTCCTAGATAACCTTCTAAACTTTCTACAGTCAGACTTACCACCTGATATATTCAACGATTACGTAGCCTCTCAGCTAATGATGTTTATGCTACGTATGAACGCATACGTATCTGAGATACAGTCGTTCAAGTTGGACATGGTAGCCAACGAGAACTTCCTACCAACTGCGTTCCAGCAGCGATCAATCATTAGGTTCTCAAAGGCAGTTGGCTACCAGATTCCAGCGGCTACAGCAGCTAGTATAACTGTCATAGCAACGTTAACAGCACCACTTACTAGCCCAATAACGTTTAGAGAGGGTAGTGCTTTTGAGGCTGGAGAGGTAGCCTTTGAGTTAGACCAGGACTACGTTCTACCCGCAAACTCCATCACTATATCTATGGGAGCCTTACAGGGAGAAACCTATACACAGGACTTTGTTAGTAGTGGTGACTCAAACCAAGTCAAAGAGCTAAACCAGGCTCCTGTTATCCAGAACTCGGTTCAGGTGTTCGTTGACGACATTCTGTGGGAAGAAATTGACTTCTTCGCCTTTGCTGCCTCCTCTGACCAAATCTACGTCCTCGTATTTGATGAGAACAACAAGGGGATAGTGGAGTTTGGTGACAACACATTCGGATTCGTTCCGCCCGTTGGGTCCACCATTCGAGTCATTTACAGAGTTGGTGGAGGAACAGACGGTAACGTATCAGCAGGGACTGTTAACTCATCCCTTACGGGCTACATTGATAACATCAATCCAATAGACGTTCCTGTAACTAACGCTGCTGCCGCCAGCGGTGGTTCGGATACACAGTCAGTTGAGCTATCTAAGCTATTCATTCCACAGCACTTAAAGACAATTGACCACGCTGTAACTGACGACGACTATGACACACTATCGTCAGGCTTCTCAGATCCGTCTGCTGGAACTGTGGCTAAAGCAAACGCAACACTACGTGGTGGTGAGCTTAACAAAATAGACATTTTCGTTTGGACCCGCCTACCTGACAACACGCTAACAGGTGCGTCACTGGCTCTTAGGAATGCTTTGAAGGCATTCATTGTAGCTAGGAACGTTATCAGTCACGATGTTGCAGTGTTCTCTGGTGTCACAGAGCCAGTCAACATAACAGCTAACATCATCTATCCAGCTAGTAGGACGGAGCCTGAAGTGATAGCGGCTGTGACCACAGCTTTGCAAGACTTCTTTAATTCTGATACGTTAAATCCTGGCAACTCTATATTCTTGTCAGAGCTTTACACACTTCTGTTCAGTCTTACAGAAGTTCAATCTTTGATCTTCACAGCCCCAGTAGCAGACGTTGCCATACAAGCGTCCCGCATAGCCGTTCTTGGCAATGTAACTCTGAGTCTAACTGCAGCCGAACTTGGTTCCTAATGGCTTCAAACCTATCCATTAACTTTAGAGATTTCCTACCGGAAGCGGCAATCGTTAACCGGGACAGGAAAGAGATCATCCGTAAGGTGATGGATGCCTACCAAGAGAACTACTGCGGCATTGACGAACAAATTGACGGGCTCCTTCAGATCACAGATGTTGATGTAGCTGACGAAAAATATCTAGACTACATTGCTGCACTACTTGGACTTGAGCTATTAGGACTCGACACCGCAGCCCAAAAACGGTCATTGATAAAGAACGCTGTAGCCATTTACAAGATCAAAGGAACTAATAAGTCCTGGGAGATCATATTCAAGACGCTTGGTTTCGAAACTGACATCATTGAACTGTGGTATGACCAAGCAGGTGCCTTAACACCCATTGACCCAATGTTGGGGCACCTATCACCTAGCACAGGTCCAATCATTGGGTCCATTACTGTAGCGAATATCAACGTCCTACCAACCCCTACTGTTGGTGACTCCTACATTATGCTTGACGCAGGCACGTTGCTCTTAGGAGCCGTCGCTGTGACTGCTGGTGACTCTGTTGAGTTCATTGGTGGTGTCTGGGTAAACCAAGGTGTCCCCCTAGACCCTATTAACCCAGATGTAACTCTATTGGGGCGCTATACCGTAGTTGAGATAAACAACCCTGCCTTGAACCCTTTAGGAAGGCTTACACCAGCACAGATAGCGGCACTCCTAAGTCCTACGGTTGGTGACACCTATCAATTGGAAAACGGAGGAACCATAACACTAGGTTCGGTTCTTGTATTTGTAGACGATCTCATTAAGTGGGACGGGGCTCAATGGACAGCCTTGAAGCACTACAAGACCCTTGACGAGCTAACTGCGGATGTTAGTAGACCTCAGCCATCTGATGGTGTATTTGCGTTTACTACGATCAACGATATTACAAGCCCAGGCACCTTGCCCACACTAACGGTAAAAGCTGGGTCTACTGGTCTCTGGGGTAATGACATAACTGTGGAGATTGAGGACGGCACAGCCCCGTTAACTCAATTTAATTTAGTTGTCTTCTATCAGGCACTAGAGGTAGCTAGATTTGATGACCTGTCTAAAGACCTAAACGTAAATCTAGACAACATAGAGATTAACATAAATACGGAGACGTTCTATATTGATGTAATTTCCATTAACACATTCGGAGTAGAGCTAAGGCCACTTAATGGAACTTATCCGTTGTCCCTTGGCGCAAACCCAAGAAACACTAAAAGCGCCTATATTGACATCATACTAAGTATCGAATTCCTTGACTGCCTTGTAGACGCTGCGTTCCTAAACAAGGTGGGGTTCTTCGACGGCAGGGTCAGGGAAGTAAAGCCAGCACACATACGAATTCGCTTTAAACGAGTAGACGTATACATTGAGGAACCTGCGGATCTTTTACTAGATGATGATGATCTAACTGCTTTAATAGACGCAGAGCTTGTAGACGTTCTACAACCTACGTGTGACCCTCCCCTAGGGGCTGTGGTTGTCTACTTCGAAAACGGCTTCATTAGGAGCCGCTCAGGGGACTTTAATAGATTTTACTCAGTGGAGTTCCCTGCTGGCCTTCCAAACGAACCAGGGGCTATATCTGGCGTTGGTGGATATGTGTATGACTACAGTGGTGCCAGCACATTGACCTATGGGGATACACTGGATTCTTTAGGTAACCCGTTTATTTACGGATTTACATTTGACCCTGAAGTGTGTGCGACAGACGAATTAATCCTAGATAGCGTTACTACAACTCCTTTTGTAGATGACGATTTTTATGGCGTTACATTACCGCAACAGATAACTTACAATGGAACGTTCAGTTTCAATGGGTACATGCCTTTCAACTCTTCACCTATTGATCCTGTAACTGTAGATGGTGATCTAGCTGATAATCCCGACCCACAGGGTGGAGTTACTGTAGTAAGATGTGACCCAGTGACTGAGAAGTGTATACTAGTCCTAGACTGGAAATACAGCGACACTTAATTGTAGGTAGAGGGACAAATGGCTGACACAAAAGACTTCCTGAAAGACTTTCCTAAAGAATGGGAAAGCTGCCTATTGGAGAAAGGACCGGAGCCAAAGGGCTTTGTGCGGTGCCGTGCCTACAATCCAAAGTTAAAGGCTTGGAAGACAGTCCTACCTTGGGACAGGAACTTAGTTGTAAACTCTGGAAGAGACGTGCTGTCCGACCAGCTTTCCGGTGCTATCAACACAATTCCTTGGACTACGCTAGCCGAAGCACAAACGTATACTGTAACCAGAGCCCTAGTTGGTGACGGTGGGCACGGTAATCCAGGTCCAGCAGACCCATTCCCCCCTGGCCTTACAGACCAGGATCTTGGTAACTTCTTGTATGAGCGGGCTTTCGATGCCATCATAAGACCAACACCAGTCTCCGTTGGGTTCCAGTTCACAATCCCAGCCGCTGGACCAAACAACCCATTCTCAGAGTTTGGCCTAGGAACGCTCGGGGACGGCACTAACCCAACGTGGACCCCAGCGCCCACAGATGCCACACATAAACTAGTGGCTAGAAAAACCTTTGGGTTCATCACTAAGATCGCAGGATGGGAATATCAAATCTCGTGGATTGTTGTCTTTTAGCTAAGTCCTTTGTTTTCAATGGGTTACGAAGCAAAAATCTCCCACCCCGCTATTGCTATCTAGGGACATCTCGTGTATAGTGTTTAGTAGCACTAAGGAGTGTCTGTAATGAAAACCGATGACCGTATTACCTGCCGTATCTGTAACAAACTCTACAAGTCCCTTTCAAGGCACGTAGGGACACACAAGCTAAAACTAGATGAATACAAAGAGAAATTCCCTGGTGCTCCTGTGATGTCAAAATCTCTTAGTGAGTCCGTATCCAAACAGGTCTCTAAAAGGAACAAAGAGGCTTGGAAGGGTGCTGCCTACAAAGAGAAGATGCGGAAAATGCGCTCTGAGGCAAACAAGAAGAACTGGAAGGATAAGGGCTACAGGGAAGCTAGGACAGCAGAAGCTACTAAAAGGTTCACTTCAGACGAATTCATTGACTCTGTCCGGGAGGTAAGGAGAGAGACAGGAAGGAAAACCCTAATTGAAGCGTGGGCTAAAGATGATGGGACTATGAAAGAACGTTCCTCTAAGGCTCTGAAGAACTGGTGGGAGGAACACAGAGAAGATGCTATAGCTACCGTTAAGAAGACTTGGGAGTCCTCTGAGTTTAGAGAGAAGATTAACAAGGCTGTCTCTCTTCAGAACAAAGAACGCTGGAAGGATCCTGAGTTTAGGAAGAAGTTAGTTACATCAGTTAAGAAGTTGTGGGAAGACGTTCAGTTTAAGAGTAAAGTCTCAGAAGCTATGAAAGCTAAATGGCAGAATGAAGACTACAGAAAAAAGATGGTGGATAATATCCGTAAGCGGTCTCTAAACTTGTGGGCTAATGAGACAGAAAAGATGTTAAAGGCTACTAAACACAACCACTACGGAACTAACGTAAACCACACCTCGCCAAAAGCAGGCACATTCACAACCCGTTCCAAATTAGAAGCCGCTTTTGCTCAACAACTAGACGAAGATGACAACGTCGTCTACTATGAATACGAGACACACAAGGTTCCTTACACATACAAAGGTAAGGAGCACACATACATACTCGACTTCTACGTTGTCACCATTGATGGTAATGAGAGAAACGTCGAGCTAAAGCCAAACAAATACGCCCCTTGTCAACAAACGTTAACCAAGTGGGCAACTGCAGAAGAAACACTTCCTAACTTCGAAGTGCTGGAATTCAAAAGAGACGAATAAATGCCTCAAGGTATTAACAACGACCTAGCAGACATCACGGTGTACACAACGACCACACCTGTGCACTACACGTCATCTAACATCCCACTAGCGGAATTGGATGCTAACGTAGTCCTTCTAGATCAGAAGCTGGAGGGGTGGATCCAATCTGGCCTTGAGGCTTACTCAGAGGCTGGTGACGGCGCGTTCTCACAGGCAGTGGTGTTCAGCCCTGCATTGAATAGCGTTCCTCAGATTAGCCTTACGTTGGACACACCAGCAGGCACAGGATCTGAAACGCTGTTCCTCTCGACAGCTAACAGAACAGTTAACGGATTCGACGTTGTAGTTGAAGGCGTGGCTACAGCAGGAGCTTGGACAGCTAACGTGATGTGGATGGCAGACGGTAGGTAATGAAGCACACCATCGTAGAATGCAGAATACTTCTTGAGGCTGAAAGGGTCCGAGACTTAGAGCGTAAAGCTAAGAGTAGCTTAGCGGAACCTCTAGATTTCGCACGTTATGTAGCAGCTTTAGAAAGAGCTAGCGGGTCTTTTGACAGGCACACAGAGATGCTCTGGAGAGATGATTACGCTGCGATCAAACGAGCATTCAATGACCTTGAAATAGAAAGGTTACGTAGAAAGCCAATTGTAACCGACAGCTACCATACGATGCACTTCTCTGTTAACCCTCCATCAGAGTTAGGAGGCCCTTATTCGTACCTCAAGGATGTTGCTTTTAGTCTCTACTACCCGACTAAAGCTTCAATGTTACGAGGAGAATTTTCTATAAAATTTAGCGTATCGGACAACTCGTATTTTAGAACACGTTATAGACCAAACAACAGCCCAGATGAAGCTGCACTAATTCAACTATCCGTAGAAACTGGCGAGAGGATAAGAAACTTTTTACTAAACACAGGTAAGGTAGCGAAAAGATAATGGCACAAGGAGCAGAGAACGATCTAAAGAACATCACGTTCTTCACGAATACCTCAACAGTTGATTTTGTTGAGGACAACGCACCTATTGACGACCTAAACTTCAACATACTCGCAGTAGACAACAAAGCTATAGCAGGTAGTGTTAACGCCAACACCTCACAAGCATCCCTAGCCACACACATTGGCGGTAGTGGACTTTCAGCCCACCCAGCCGTTACAGACACTGTTGCTAGCTTTATGAGTGCAGCAGACAAGGTAAAGCTGGACGGTATCCAATACGAAGCGCAGATCAACATACTGTCTGCCACTGATGCTCTTGAACTTGTCGGAGGGGGCCTAACAAGACTCCACGAGCACATTACAGCAACAACCACTAATGACGGTATGATAGCTTCCGCTGACAAAACCAAACTCGACGGTATCCAAGCAGGCGCACAGGTAAACAACCTAACTTTGACACAGGCCGCTGCACTTACAAATGGTAATCCAGACGCCAACGCTTACCACACACATGTCACAGTGCCATTTACAGAAGTATTCACAGCAGGACTTCACTCTAACACTGACCACTTTGGGTTGGAAGGTGTTGTAAGTGTGTTTCCTGGGTTTGCAAAACAGTCATTTAGAAATGGTCCTGAGCAGATTGGTCCAGGCGCTACTCATTTTTCCTTTCCATACACACCTTTTATGACTACATTAGAATGTGTTATGGGGGGTCTTTCATACATTTCAGATCAAGGCGGGGGTGCTTCTTGGGGAAACCAAGAAGCTTTTGTAGTCACGGGTGTAGAAAGACTAAATACACCAGGTAACTTATGGGGTACTATACACTACGAAGTTAAACCAGGTTACGGTGCAGGAGATATGAAAATGCGGTGTTGGCAAGGAGGTTATGGAATAGCATGACACAAGGTGCAGAGAACGATCTCATTGATATTCGGGTGTACCAGGAATCTACACCAGTCCTATTCTCTAGGAGTAACGAACCATTTGAAGATCTAAATACAAACATCCTAATTGTGGACAACAAGGCCATATTGGCTAGGGATACTGCACTGACTGTCCAGACAGACCTTGGAAACCACATTGGTCAAGCAGGTATTGTTGAGCATGCGTTAGCAACAACCGCTGTAGCTGGATTCATGTCGGCTCTGGATAAGGCTAAACTAGACCTGATACAAGAGCAAGCACAGTTAAACATCCTCTCACCTACAGACGCTATTGAGTTAATTTCTAGAAAAGCTACAACACTCCACTCACACAATCTAGCTACGACTACATTAAATGGATTTTTCGCAGCAACAGATAAAGTAAAACTGGATGGTATACAAGCAGGCGCGCAGGTAAACAACATTACCAATGGAAATGCTGTTACGCTAACATCTGGTGGTAACGCAGACACACTACACAACCACTTCTTCTCAGCAGGCTCTGAAAACTTTACTGAACTAGTGCACTTTAATACAAACCACACCGGCATTCAGGGCGTTGCTGCATTTCCTGGTTTTGTTGATAGCGCGTTCGATGTAGGACCTCCACTAGGTCCTGGTGTTGGGGTGCTATTACATACTGCTAATTTCACTTCTTTTTCATCCTTGGAGGTTGTTGCAGCAGGTTTTCAAGATATACGTGATTTTGGTTACTGGGGAGGTAGTGAATTTTTTGCAATTACGAATATTGTAATAACTGGGACAACCTCCGTACTTACTTTTGAAATTGGAGGCTACGGAGATATGCAGATGAGAACATGGCAGAAAGGGTATGGTGTTCTATGAAGCACTATTACGGAGCTACTCCAGACGGGCGTTTGTATTGGACATTTACTACCACAGGTGGTTATGAAGGAACTTCATGTGATCTTGAATCTGACAATCCTCAGTGCCCACATGCACAATTTTTATTAAACAACCACAATAAAAATATGCATGCTAATGAGACACTTGACTGTATAGTTGTTTATGAGTGTCCCTGCCCGCCTGAAACCGGTGTTTGTGACTGTCCGTCAACTAAGAGACTATCATCTTACTGCAAGGACGGTATACTCACAGACAAACCGACAGTTAATATTCTACTTGATGGTGTTCCAACAACATTTGGTGACACGTTATCAAGAGAACCTAATTCTCTATTCACAATTAAATTAGCTGCGCAGGACCCATTAGCAATTGACGATGGTGAAACTGCAGAGCTAGCAAGCCAAATACTCCTAGAAGCTGGTAGCGCAACCTTCACATTTACTAATGGAGTGTCTAACGAAATTACACTAAGAGCACCTGCGCAAGGACTAACAGGACACCTTTCAGTTACGGGCAAAATGGTCTGTCACTACCGCTTATTCGTTAAGGGCTTTTCAGCCACACCAGCATAGTCTTAGGATGATAACGCATGGGTAATGGAGCACACGGAGATTTATTTCCAGTTCGCTACTTAAAAGTAGATACGCCAGTCAACTGGATTGAGTCTAACGAACCTCTACAGGATCTAGAGGCTAACGTACTTGTACTAGACGGTAAGCTAGCTACTACTATGTCTGATGTATCTGACTTAGGAGACATTGTTGGTGTAAATGCTGCCTACCTGTCGCATTACACATTTGGAAATGATTCTCCTGTTGGGGCTATTACAGCCGACGTAGATTACCCAGCCTTTGGTGGGGATTTTGAGATCCTTTACAGTATGGCCTCTACCGCAGCGTCTGGTAGGGTTGATCTTGCGTTTCAGGGAAAGATACCTGCAGGGTTCACAACAATATCAAATGTTTCCTTTGGTATCAAAGGAACTGGTGCGTCCCCAGAGTACCTAGCACTTGTTTATGTTGAAGGTTCTGGTGCTTCGCCAGTTTATGATCCTACTTCTGGTACTCCTATTGCTGCACCAGGACCACTTGGTACAGTATCTATTGGAAGTGGTTCTCTTTCGGCCCAACCAAACGGGGATCTAAGATTCTTTGTTGTAGTTGAGGCTTATGTAGATGCCAGTGAAGCTGTATTAATCAGCAACCCTTACGTCACGTTTGTTTAGGAGTTATTATGAAAGTTATGAAACAACACGCAGTTTTTGGAATTATACTTACCGTATCCATGATGGTCACAGGGTGCTGTAGTAACTACAAAACTTATGCCAACTCAATGGCACTGGACCTAGAAGCACTCGACTCAACGTACCGTGGTTATGTAGAGCGTGACACCCGACTTAGTGCAGCAGACCGTATGGCGAGACTATCCGTCATTGCAGAAATGCAGTCCAAGACGAGGGTCGCTATCTCAGATACAGAGTAGGAACTCTTATGCCTATATTCATATCCCCAGCGGCTGGTGCCGCACAGTACGAAGAATTTGGAGTCAGTGGTCCTTTCACTCGGCCTAAGCTTAACTTTGTACAGGGTGGCGCTACAGCTATCACTGTTGCTGACGATGTTGGTAATGATAAGGTAACTGTAACTATCACGTCTACAGACACTAACACAGGTGCTGGTCTATTCGGTGGTGTGGCTAATACCGTTCAAACAGCTCACGGGTTAATGACAGCAGGAAGTGGAACTTATGTTGTCGCCAACCAAGGAAACGTTAGATGGGGTATCGCATTCGCAGTGCAAAGTAATGGAGCAGGCGCTTGGAACGCTTGGAGTGCTGGATTCACTAAAGGTACTGGCTCTAATCAAACATCAATAGGTATAACAGCCGCAGGCGCCTTTCAGGGAGGAAATGGCGGTATCTGGTCGTGCGGCACTAATAGTGGGGGTACTAGTTCGTTTGGTGGAAACACATTTAATATTAGTTGGAATCAGGGCGCGGGTGCTGAGGTAACTAACGCCCTAGCTAGCGCTGTGGGCTGGTAGTAAAATACTACAATAGTAAAACAGGATAATAATATGCCGACACATAATTGCACAACTACAGATTTAGCCGCTTTTGGATTCATTCCTTTTGCAGAAGACCTTCAACGCCTTTGTGAACTACACGGTTACACAAACGTGACAGTAGCTTGGGTAGCACCATTTGACGAGAATCCTCATACGTACGACATTACGTTAGACGAAGCTGACTCTAAAGCAACTATCATTACTAATATGGAAGCAGCTACTGTTCCTACACTGTCTGTGAACACAGCAGCCCTTCAGGTTGCTGGAGATAACGTTGCTACTGGATCTATCACTGTGTCTGACTCTCGTGGTGCTAGCGCCTCTGGGAAGACTGTAGTCCTTACTGTAGTGACACACGGTGGTATGGTTCTTGGATCAGGCACGTCTCAAGTTCTTGATGGTAGTGGTGACGCTTCATTCTCCTTTGGACCAAGCCCAAGCACAAACTGGCACTGCTGCCCAATGATAGTACAGTTTAGCTATGCAAACAATGAAGCACCAGCCGTAACAGCTACTGTAGAGTTCACAGGGTAATGCACGACAGACGTATCAAAATTGGAAAGGATCCTAAAGGTAGATTCTCTGTGCAGCTATCTATCGCTAAGGACGACCCACTTAAGCCTTACATACTTGCGTTAGCAAAAAAGGCAGCGCATACGGTACAAGATCCTACTACTGGATTTAGCTATGAGCAGGAACCTAAAGATGGTAGTCAAGTAGAGCTTGAAGAAATCTTAATGAAGCTTTTACCAGATGAGTTAAGCCACAAGTTTGCTACAGAGAGCGCAGAACTTAAAGATGAAGCCATGCAGTCTATGATGGGTGGTGACCTTGGCGGCCTATTAGGGCTAATGACGGGTGGCTTCTTTCAGCAGCAAGCGGCGCTTAAGAGTAACCCAAACCTTACAGGACTCCAAAAGCTCGCTGGAAACATGACGGACCCATTCAACAAGCTACTTGGGGGAAGTGTGTTTGCCAATCACGCTAGAGACCAAATACACGCGGGAGCCTTCGACAGCATTTTGAAGCCGTCTGCTGCCACACCAGAACCTACTGAGGCTCCGTTTAAGGACCGTGAAGAGGACTAACTAATGGCACTGAACATTGACCTAGATGTACTGAAAGACGGGCTCTACGCAGCCTCTGAGGAGGCGTCACGTAACTACTTCGATACCGGAGCAGAACAGTACAAGAACTACAAGAATGAGCTAAGGGCTTACACCGATAACCTAGCTGTCCTTAAGAAGGAAATAGCTGAGGCTCCTCAAGATCTGAAAGAGGTAAAGCTTGAAAGCATGGTGCTCCAACAACGCTCCATTAACTCTCTGGTAGACAAGTACCAGATGATTATGGTCCATGAGGCTGCTGAGCAGCTAAAGGAGGTGCTTAAGCTGGTGGCTACGACTGCGGGAAAGATTGCTCTTTCCCTCGTTATAGCTGCCGTTTGAGTAGAGCTAGTAACCCCAATAGATGTCCCTGACGGTTTCGTGGACACAGTAATTGATAAAGCTTCGGAAGATGATGGGCCAGTTCGTGTGGCCGAGATAGGTGCAGCAATGGTTGATACACAGATGATTGAAGATGCAGCAGACAAGACCATGGAGCTATTCAAGGATGGCTTTCAGGTAGCTGACATATTTCCCGCCCTTACTAATCTCCTGCAGATGGCAGAGGTTGCACAAGGTGCCACAGGGGAAGAGAAGAAAGAGCTAGTCGTTAAAGGTGCTAAGCGCATTTACGAAAAGCTAGACCCAGATATCTCAAAATGGATCCCGCAGTGGGTTGAGAAGAAAGCTGTAAACTGGGCTCTTGAGGCATTGCTCCCCCACGCAGTAGATTGGGCTGTAGGGCTCGCTAAAGGTAAGCTGTCTATCTCTAAGGAAGCTTAATGATTCCTGCGAGTGAGAAGCCTGTAGCCGGAACCATAATACGCCCAACGCTTATTGAGTCGTTTGACCCCGAAACTAAGACCATGAAGCCTTCATATGAAGACTTGGCCGTTACGGTACATGGTAAGAGCCCAAAAGGTGATTGGGTTTTCCGCGTCCGTAAGTCCGAAGGTGTGTGGCGCAGCATTAGACCATCCGATAGGGAAGGTGGCTTGATTGTATTTGTTAACGAAGATCCTCCTCCTGTGTACGAGTACGTATCACAGCAGAAGAAATTGTTAATTAGGATCGTTAAGGTAATACAGAATGCAGCAGTTGGTGTATTCTTCTTGAGCAGTTAGCCAAGTACCTAGTACTACTTATTTCTGAAGAAGAGTAGGTATGTGTGGTACACTGATGCACTAGTATGCATATAGGTGCACCTTGCTCTACATCCGTGAAATTTCAAATCATTGTGAGATAGAAGGAGATCCTCAAGAACTTGAGGATGTTCTTGCTCAAGTACTTGTACAACAGAGAGATAAAGAAAAGAAAGTACTAGTACTCTATAAAGAAGATGTACAGTACAATAGTACAAGTACATCAAGTACTCATAGATGTAATTCTGAGTGTACCCTTAAATGTACTAGAAGAATCATCACGTTCCCCTCTGGTCTCCTCAATTTTCTTATAAGAGAGATTGAGTTAAGAGACATTGATGTTGAAGTCACTAGGTTACCTAGGCTTGTTATTTTACCTATACCCATAAACCTGTTATCCACAGACGAGTTCCCCATCGAACTACGTGACTATCAAGTTACATCTATTAGAAAGGGAGTTACCCACCGAAGGGGTATCTTTAACATCGCGACAGGAGGTGGAAAAACGGAGGTGATTATAGGGATGGCCAAGATCATTGGTAACAGCCTTACTATCGTACCTTCTAAGAGTTCCTTGAAGCAGACATACGCGCGTTTCAAGAAGCGTGGTATTACAGATGTAGGGAGACTTGGTGGTGGCTTTGGAGTAACAACAGCCAAGCACACAGTAGCAACAGCATCTGTAATCAGTTCTCGTCTGAAGTCAGGCAATAAAGCCGTAAAGAGTTTGTTGAACCGTGTGGAATTGTTGATGTTTGACGAGGTACACCACTTAGGAACTGCAGCCTCATGGCAGCGTGTAGCATCTGCGTGCCCTGCTCCGCGTAGGTTCGGGTTCTCAGGATCCCCTTGGGCTACAGGGATGCCTTGTATTGATTTAGGAAACGAATCAGAGTCGAGTTACGCGGACTTTAAAGTAGTCAGGGAGGTTGGGGAGTCGTTGGTTTACATCCCATCAAAGATGCTTCGCGAAATGGGCGTAATCGTTGATCCAAGCATTTATGTCGTGCCGGTCAACGAGCCCAAAGGACTAATGAGAAACCCATTCCCTCAGTGGCGAAGCATTTACAAGAGTGGTATAATCGAGAATGAACACCGGAACAACCTAGTCATCGAAGCGGCAGCTAGACTCACTGAGAGGAAGCACAGGACAGCCATCCTTGTTGTCTCTATTCCGCACGGGACTGAGTTACTAAAACGGCTCTACGCCAAAAACCTCACAGCGGCTTTTACAAAAGGCGATGATGAGGTCTTGGTTTATACGGGTAAGAAGATAAAGAAGATTAGTGAAGCTGGTGAGAAGTATAGAGACGCTTTCCTTGATGGTGAGATAGACGTGTTGATAGGATCTGTTGTTATCGACGAGGCAGTTGACCTACCTGGGATGTCTGCGCTAATACTCGCGGGTGGTGGTAAGTCCCCTATACGCGCGGTGCAGAGGATAGGTAGAGCCATCAGAACATCTGAAGGTAAGAACGAAGCAATCGTAATTGACTTTAGAGACCGTCAACATTTCTTCTTAAACAATCATACAAATAAACGACTAGGCATTTATACGGCCCACGCGTATGACTATGAGGAGACCGAGTGGGACGAGCTTTGGAAGCGCATATGAGCTACAGATGACAATAACTGTCGAAAAAGAGTCACTAGATCTGTCTACACTACTCGGTTGGACCACTCTGGTTTATTTTAGTTACAACGATGACAAATTACCTCGTGAGCACGGCAACTGCTGTGGTGTGGCGAACATATATGCAGAGAACTTAAAGGACCTAATCAAAAGGTGGCCTGAAGTAGCAGCTACTTGTGAAGTAGCTGTAGTAACTGCACCGGATGCTCGCCTAAGTGGGCCTTACTACATCATTACAGACAGCCGAGTCCCTAAGTCTTGGCTGAACAATAAATGCGATTGCAGCCCTGTGTGGGGACTACTGCAACAACTAGGAGCGAAGAGTTGAATTCAAGCGTATATCCATATGGAACAGAGTTCCAATTAGGGGTCGTAGCCCTTTACTGTCAAGATCCTGGGTTCCGTCGTCAGTATAACGATGTGGTGTCCCCAGACTACTTCGATGATGATGCCCTTATCCATATCATTAGGACAGCTAAGAAGATCAATGGTAAGGGTCGCTTGGTAACCAAGCCTGCTATTGAGGCAGACTTTGTAGACGCTAAGAACGCTGGTGACTTTCAAGCACCTAGGAACAAGCGATTTGAAAAACAATTCAAGGAGACCCTAAACGAGGCATTCGCGGAAGACCTTGAGGCGCTGGAACACATTCCAGACCTCGTAGTCAGCTTTGCTAGGTCACAGTCTGTAGCTGACGCCCGCCACAAGATTGTTGGTCTCCTAGACAAAGGAGGGAACATCGACAGTGTTAAGTCCATTATGGACAAGGCGCTACAGGTCGGGGCGTCTCGGGACTTGGGTCACAGCTTTCTAGAGTCTGCCTGTGATGTCGGTATGCTAAAGAAGGGGCTAATGCATGAGCAGACGAACAAGATACCTACTGGTATTAAGACACTAGATGATAACATGCGTGGAGGGTTTAGCGTCGGTGAGCTAGGAATGATTATCGGGCCTACAGGGCGTGGTAAGTCCATTGTGTTGGTAAACCTAGCTGCCGAGGCACTGAAGCACGGTAAGAATGTTGTCTACGTATCATTCGAATTATTCGAACATGAGGTGCTTCTCAGGTTCTTCCAAAACCTAACGGGGTGTACAGACGACGAAGTTATAGAAGAAGAGGACGATTTCAGAGTTGGTATTAACACAATGCTTAAGCAGATGAAGAACCATCTTCAGATTAAGTATTTCCCTCCTGGTACTCTGTCCTCTGTTCAGCTTCGTGCTTACCTGTCCCGCCTCCAGTCCACTGAGGGATGGAGTCCTGACCTACTCATTCTGGACGACGCGGACTCCATGAGAGTTCCAAGACCGGGGCAGGGCGACAGTGCCTCCGCAGCGACTTACCAGGCTTTGGGAGTTCTGTACTCTGAGATCATTGCGCTGCTGGTAGACTTCAGTTGCGCTGCATGGGTGGCGTGCCAAGCAACGAGGAGTGCGTTTGATGCTGAAGTAGTTGACTTGAGTCACACAGCAGACTCCTTTAAGAAGGCTCACAAAGCCAATATGGCTATAGCCGTGTGCCAGACTAACGAGGAGTCTGAACGTGACGAGGCTAGGTTGTTTGTTGCTAAGGCGCGAGCCTACAAGAGTGGCTACTTCGTTCCTATCAAGTTCACTAAGGCTATCATGCGCATTGAAGAGCGTATCAGTAAGGTTAAGGCAAGGATACTTGGAGTTGGTTCGACTCCAGACGGTCCACTGAAGAAGAAGAAGAGGCCCGATGTTAGAAAGCCTCAAGCATCATCTAGGTAGAGAGTACCCTTACGCCTCTGGTAAGGAACTAAGGTTTTGCTGCCCTTACTGCTACAAGAAAGGTAGGGGGGAAGATACCAAGTTCCACCTATACGTGAACAGGAATAGTGGCCTTTACTTCTGCCAACGGTGTGAAGCTAAAGGCCACGTCTCTTTCTTTGATAAAGGTCTAAAAGACTCTGCGTATGGAACTGAGGATAACGGAACTCGCATATCTAGGATTGACGCTCTCAAGAATTACTTCAGTCCGAGTGCGCCAGAACCAATTAACCACACAGCCCAGCGAGCCGGATTACCAGAAGACTACATCAGTGTAATGGACTACCCTCTTTCAGAAGCAGTTCAATACCTAGAAGGTAGAGGGATATCTCACGAATTAGCAATGCAAAGAGGGATAGGCTTCGGTGCCACAAAGAATAGGGGTCGTGTCATATTCCCTGTGTTCGATCCTGAGGATAGAAGTAAGTGTGTGTTCTGGGTAGCTAGGAGCTACACGAATGTGGATCACCCAAAGACTTGCGACTGTTACTTGTGTAAATACAAGTACACAAACGCTCCTGATGTGCAGAGGCGCTACTTTATCTACGGGTTGGAGTTCTGTAGCGACAGAACTGTATGTTTAGCAGAGGGAGCTATCTCAGCACTATGCAGTGGCCCTAATGCTGTTGCTGCGTTTGGAAAATATGTAACAGACGAACAGCTAGATATGTTGTCAGACCGCTTTGATACCATACAGTTAGCGTTAGACCCTGACGCGTATAAAAGGTCATTCAAATTGATGAAACAACTGCTAGGTAGGGGCCTTAAGGTTCAATGGGTTCCTCTACCATCTGGCATGGACCCGGCTGACATAGGTGTTGACTATATGATTGAGCTTAGGGAGATGGCTGTTGACATCACAAGAGTCACCATGACCGCAGTCTTGCTTCAAGGCTTGTCTGAGGTAGACTGACCGGACCAAATGAAACAACTCCCAATATGCACGAAGTGCTCCCTCCACAAAGGGGCACAAACTATCATGGTCCCTGGAAAGGGATCCGACGAACCTACCATCATGTTTGTTGGGTTAGCTCCAAGTTGGGCTGATGATAAAGATGGTGAGTGTTTTGTCGGCAAACCTGGCAAAAAACTCATGGAGTTGCTTACAGAAGCGGAGATTGACCTAGATACTTGCCGCTTCACGAACATGGTAAGATGTATACCGTGGAAAGTTAAGGACAAGAAGACCCGAGATCCTACTGCGGAGGAGGTCATTACATGCGGTGACTATCTAATGAAGGAGATAGCACTTTACGATCCTGACATCATTGTCCCTCTAGGTAAGCTACCAACAGTCTATTTCCTCCCTCACCTTACCGATAAAGTGAAGATAACTAAGATTAGTGGGATTAGGTATAACTGGGTAAGGTGAGGGAGGAAATAGACTACATGGTTATCCCAACGCTAAGCCCTGCAGCGTTGGTGAACAGCGACCACTGGCTCGGAAAAGTAAACGAGTGCTTCAGACTAATTAAGAGTATCTCATCTGGGAAGTCGCTTGACGATATCTTCGATGCGTGCAGCTATGTAAACCTGGATACCTTGGATAAGGTTAAAGAATACGTAGACAATGCTATAGCTAATTACGACCCAACGGATTGGAAGCAGTGCGTTTCGTTGGACGTAGAAACTGGATTCAAAGATCCACTTCCAGAAGACTACCACATCGGTATAAAGGAAATCTGTCTTAGTCCCTACAACCCTTACCACACTATAGTGTCCGTTCAGATTAGCTGCGGTCCTGAAGAGGGTGCCATAATTCTGTTCTGGCATAAGGACTCTAATTTCACAGACTACGCCAGTATAGCTGCTATATCCGGTCACCTACAACGCCTTGTTGATGTCATGCCAGTCATTGGCCAGAACTTTAAGTTTGACTGGCAGGAGTTCTATGTCTGTTTAGGTGTAGAGATTAAGAACTTCCTCTACGACTCAATGCTCGCACACTATCTGCTCTACCAAAAGAGTAGACCTATGGGCCTTGAGAACATGGCGGGCACCTACGTTGAAATGCCTTTCTTCAAGCAGGAGATGCATAAAGCCCTAGAGATGCTCCCTCCTGAAATAGCCCATATGGGTAATGTCGATTTAGACAAATTAGTCCGGTATGGTTGTGGAGACTCCGACGCAGTTTACAGGCTCTACTTATACTGGAGGCCAATCTTAGAGGAGAACGGTTTGTGGGAAGTCTACGTAGACATACTACAAGACGCAACAATATCTTACGCGCGTATTGAGTCCAACGGGATGATGATTGACCACGAGCGTCTGGCTAAGCTCGCAGTCGATTACGTAAAAGAGCTAAACGTGCTACTTAAAAACATACGTAAGAGTTCTTACGTTAAGGCTCTAGAGGAGATTACCTTAGACAACCATTACGATAAGGTTGAGAACGAATACGCTAAGGAGAACCTGAAACGGGACCTGGCTGGGCGTCCGCACGTTAAGCGTAAGAAGTTCAGTCCAGAAGAAGAGCTTGTAAGGGAGAACAAAACTAGAGCTAAACTTCGGTTCAAGCCTAGCTCCTCAGACCAACTAAGACTTCTCTTCTACGATGACAGACTTATGGAGTTTGACTCAGCAGGAAAAGGACAGACTAAGGCTGGGAGAGTATCTGCAGATAAGAACGCAAGAGAGCTAATCCTACAAGATGCTGCTGCAGAGCTAGCTACGCTTAAAGCTACTGGGCATGACGATATAGACGAAGCTGTAGGGGCTTTGGAGGAATGTGTACAACTAGTTGAGGAAATAAATGAGTGGGTTGGAAAGAACAAGCTCCATTCTGCATACATTAAGAGTGCTCCAGAGTTAATACACGACAAAGGTGAGGGGGGTAGAGCCTGGCCTATACCGTTTCCTGCTGAGGTTTGTCCTTGGTGCTTCCACGCTAACTTTAAGATCAACGGAACTGAAACAGGAAGACTTTCTTGTGAGCACCCTAACCTACAGCAGATGCCCTTCAAGTCCCTCATTAAGTGGATGTTTATATCTAGGTGGAAGGCACGTGGTGGGGTGCTCCTACAAGGTGACTATTCTCAAGCTGAACTTCGTGTTCTAGCCAGGCTCTGTAACGAGCAGGCTATGCTTGACGCCTTCAACCGTGGGGAGGACATTCACATGTTCGTAGCCACACTTGTCTTCGGAGCTTTAGGAGTTCCTGCTGACAAGATTGATAAGAAGATGCGGCGTATCGCCAAGAGGGCTTCTTTCGGTATCGTCTATGGTCAGGGAGCTAAAGCGCTGGCCAAGGGATTCGGAACAACTGTAGACGAGGCTAAAGAAATCATCAAAACTCTGTTTAGGGTGTTCCCTAATCTTAGAGGTTGGATGGACGAGAAGATCCAGCAGTGTAAGGACGAGGGACTCGTCACGTCGCCTATGGGGCGTATCCGGTGGATTAAGGACGCAACTAGCCGTGACGAGTTTAAAGCTGCTGAGGCGTCCCGCAGGGCTGTTAACACACCTATACAATGCTTACTTGCGGGGACTCTCGTGACAACAAGCAATGGAATGGTCCCTATAGAGGAGCTTGTCGGTAAAAAGTTTGATGTGGTGCTGCACGGCGAAACTTACAAGTGTGGAGGTGTTGTAAAGACGGGCCGTAAGAAAATCTCTAGGATTCACTTAGCAGATGGGCGTATTGTATCGTGTAGCCCTAACCACAAATGGGGTATCTTCTCGTATCCTGATTACGTGTGGAAAGACACTGTCGATATAGTGCCAGGGGATTGTATGATGACAGCCCTAGATGTTGTAGAGGGTAACAATGCTATAACTGTAGTCGTAGACAGGGGTAAAAATAGGTGGGGAGGTAAGCACACATCTGGGGCGGTTAGAAGTATTAAACTACCGGGTGATATGACTTGGAAACTAGCAGAGGTTATTGGAAAGCTTGTAGCTGATGGTAATTATTCCAGGCGAGGTAGGATAGCTTTTGTAGATGCCTGTCCATCCGCTACAGCCCACTTTAGTAAAGTGTTAGAGAAGTTGGGTTTAAATGTTCGCATAGACGATGCATCAAAGTATTCTAAAAAGGCTACTAAACCTTTATGGAGGGCATCTTTTGATTCTGTGCAGTTGTGGACTTATTTTAAAGAGTCTTGGGGCCTTGATATGATTTCAGGTGCCGCTAACAAAACTTCTCCGAGAGAGATTTTCAGAGCAACTCCTGCGGTTAGGGCAGCGTATCTTAGGGGTTTGTTCCACGGTGACGGAACAATGACTCCTGACGGGTTTCCTTTGTATGTTTCAATGTCTCTAAAACTCTGCCAGGAGATTCATACGCTTTTAAACTCTCTTGGTATTAAGGCAAGTATCTCATCTTACGAAGGAGGGGTTCAAAAGGTTACTGTGTGTAAAATACACGCTAATCGTTTCATGGAAGTTGTTGGGTTTGTTGCAGCAAAACATACTGACGCTCTTACCAGGTTAACAGAAAGTAGAAATAGAGATGGGCAATGTTTGGTATTGAACGAGGAATGCTTAGTAGCTTGGGCCACTTATTTAAAACCACATAGTCACAAAATGTCTAAAAACGCTAGGTCTCACCTACATAGAATGCTAAATGGATCTGGTAGTTGGTGGGGATTGCAGAGGTGTGCAAGAGAGGCAAGTATCTCTTTACCGAACTGGTTATGCTCCAGCGCCCCTGTTAAGGTCGTTAAAGTTGTTCACACAAATACAGAAGATGACATGTATGATGTTGTAAACAGCCACCACCCTAAAAGAGGTTTTGCAGTGCAAGGTGGTTTGGTTTGCCATAATTCGGCAGCTAGTGACTGGACACTATGTGCGCTTAACAACATACAGAAACGCTTCATAGAAGA
>Ga0114918_10000417_pt1 | contig 36522 bp, 27 predicted proteins | sample LantaG_FD_87015 | JGI IMG/M metagenome (GOLD analysis project Ga0114918, IMG submission 87015) | Deep subsurface microbial communities from Baltic Sea to uncover new lineages of life (NeLLi) - Landsort_02402 metaG | ecosystem: Environmental > Aquatic > Marine > Oceanic > Sediment | place...
CCCCCGCCCCGACCATCCAGGCGACCGCGCGCCATGGGATGCGCCGCGTGCGCACCGTTCGCGCCGCCAGCATCACCCCCAACCCCCCGAACACTGCCACCAATCCGAACGGCTGGATCACCCCCAGTGCCATCGTTGCCAGAATCATCCCCAGACCCCACAGCCACTCGCGCCGCCCGCCATTCGCCATTCGCAATTTGCAATTTGCAATTTGCAATTTGCAATTTGCAATCCACAATCCGCAATCCGCAATCCCCACCATCAGCCCCATCGCCAGCGGGAAATGCGCGTTCGCCAACAGCGCGTAGGCGGGAAATGCCTCCTGCACCCACAGGTCGGACGTCATGACGCCCAGCGTCCCCACCAGCCAACCCAGTCCCGACACCAGCGCCGCCAGCAGGAACATTGTGCGCCGCTCACCCACGTCGTCGCTGAGACGGGAGGCCAGCGCATAGAGCGCCAGCAGCATCGCCGCGCCGCCCAGCATCCGCGCTGTGTGGTAGACCACGATGAGCGGCAGCCCCATCCGGCGCGCCACGTGCCCCAGCCATAGATAAAACAGATACACTGGTGCGCCATCGTGCGGTTCAGGAGTGTAGGGGAGACGAAACGACCAGGAGCCCGCGAGCCCCTGGCGCATCTTGGCGATGTAGGAATTGCCGTCCTGGGGATTGAAGATCAGCCCGGTGAAGTGCGCACTCTCAGGCATCACCGCCCAGGCGATGAGGTAGGGCAGGCCGCTGGCGGTCACCAGCGCCAACGTCACCAGCACGACCCAGCGCCACTCTCTGCGATTCACAGCCACTCCTGAGGTCTCCCGACCGGATGGGCGAAGGTCTCCCGACCGGGCCCTTTACGCCTCGGTCAGAGACCTTCGGCGAACGATGACGAGGGGCATTCTCGGCCAACTCTCAGTTCTCCGAAGGTCTCGGCATCACTGGCATCAAAACGCTTCTGCGGCACCTTCAAATAACGCCAGGTTTGGCCGGTTTGGGCAGAGATCTTCTCGCACCAGTCGCGGATGCTGGCATCTTTGTGCGCCACCTCCTCGTACTCGCGCCCCTTGGTCTCGACGATCCAGTTGACCTCCCCCTCCGGTGTCTGCTGCACGGCGACGAAGTCGGGGTAGTAGAACTTAATGGCGCCAGTGCTGCTCAGGTAATCCACGCGGAACCGAGTGTAGGATTCCGCCAGGGCGGCAAAGCGGAGGACGTCGGATGCACCGTCCAGGAATTGGGCGAAACGGGCTTCCAGGTCGTTGAACACGGCGCACTCGTTGAAGATGGTCTTGTCACAGGCAAGGTGCAAGCGACGCCAGGTGAAAGGTTGCGTTTGCGAGAGATGGAACGCCGCGTCCTCGAACTCGATGGCCCGCTCCTGGGTAGCCAACTCGGCAATCCGATGGCTCAGGAATTCAGCGATGCCATCCTGGAGCATCGGATCCCGCAGACGGTCCCTGATGTCCCCGCTATCCAGATCAACCTCGACGCCAAAGCAGCGACGCTGCACGTAGCCCTTGACGATCCGGTACAACTCGGCGAAGTGGCCGTTGAGATTCAGCCGCCGTTCTATGGCACGGGTGATGTCGCGCAGGAAGTCCTGGCTGAGCAACGGGCGTTCGGGGATGACGACGGCCTGGTGGACCGTGGTGCCCGTGGTGGCGAAGGCGATCTCAATCTCGATGGCCAATCTTGCTTCACCACGTCCAGTGAGCGCGTTTCCCCTTTCAGGTGGTGCGCTCGAGCCTGGCGCATCCGTGCCAGAAAAGCGGCGTCCTGAGATAGTAGATAATCTTCCATTTCGTCTCCAAAGGCTTCAAAGGCCCCGGCCGCCTCTGACATCTTCTGAAGCAAGGAAATCGGAATGGATACCATCTCGGTAGCTATGTCCTCCTCAAGAGGTTGACCTGTTTTGACTGGGTTACCCATCAATCTTCACCTCCACTGTCTCTCCACCTACGACAGATCGATTGTCAGTGCCCAAGAAAGGCAACCGTAGGAAGGCTCTCCTGAACCCGATTGGATTATAGCATACCCTGGAGTATGGGCCAACTGTTACCCTCCCCCGCAATAGCCTCTCGCTCCAGCGGGAACCGGTTGCGTGTCCTACCTATCGCACCTCCACCTCAAATACCTGGGACGTGTCGTTGCCGAAGATGTCAATCACCTTGACCAGGATGCGGTGCGTTCCCGGCGTCTCGTAGACGTGCGGATCGGTCTTGAGTTGCAGCGTGCGGTCGCGCCGGGTGCGGTAGGACGTCCAGCCGTTGACGAAGGTGTCATTCTGGAAATCCCAATCCACCGCCCAGTAGTCCACGTAGTCGGACCATTTCCTGATCTTCTCGCGCACCTCGGGCGGGATGAGTTCGTCGTTGGGGATGACGAAGTCGGTCAGTGCTACCCTGAAGGAGCGCTTCTTGCGTGAGGGCTTGATCTCCACCTCCAGGTAGGCCAATTCGTAGAAGTGAATATCACCCTTCTCGACGGCCTGCTGCTCCATCACCTCGCGGGGGATAGCGAGGAGCAGTAGTTTGATCCCTTGCGCTTTGGCCTGGCCGACCATCAGGTTTGCCAGCCCCATCTCCCACTCCCAGCCCAGGACGTGGAGTTCCTTCTGCTTCATGGCCTTGCACTCGGCCAGGCACTCGTTGATTTCGTCAATGGTGACCGGGGCGTCCACCGCGCCCACGTGGACCAACGGCGCTGCCCTTCTTGCCGTGCAGGTGCTGGGTGCCGGCCAGGGGCTGCGCGCCGTAGAGTTCCAAGATGAACTTGAGGTACTCGAAGATGAGCATCTGGCGGGGGTGTTTCTCGCCGCCGAAGGTGATTCCCTGCCAGACCTGGCGCTCATACTTACCCAGGTTGAGGATTTCGAAAGGGCGGCAGCCGGGAATCTCCATCAACCGCTTGCGGGTGGTGTGAATAGCGAAGCGGCTCATATCGCAGCCAATCCAGCGGCGGCCCAACTTCTCGGCTACGGCCAGCGTGGTGCCGGAGCCGCAGAAGAAGTCGGCGGCGAGGTCACCCTTGTTGGATGAGGCCTCGACTATACGATGCAACACCGATTCGTTTTTCTGAGTGGCGTAACCTGTTTTCTCTGTGGAGAAGCTCTTGATCTGAATAGAGTCCAAACTGTCCGAGCCGGTTAATTCAAACTCGAACGGATTGGCGTTCCACACATCTTCCATGGGATACCCTTTGCCGGTAGGTTCTCTCCCACCACGTCGTTGGTAGCCTTCTGGGTAGGGAATATACTCCTTATTGAAAGTGAAGCTTCCGGGAGTCTTCACGTAGAATAGGATGGTGTCATGATTCCGAATCCAGTTCTTGGCTGCGCTCTTGTATCCGGAAATCCAGCCTATTCGCCATATGATCTCCCGCTGAAAGCATTGCGGTCCAAAAACTTCATCTAGGATTGACTTTACGTAGTGACCAACTGTGGCATCCAGATGTACATACATGCTGCCCGTATCGGAAAGCAGCTCGTACATCAGCGCAAGCCGCTGATACATCATTTGTAGATATGAATCCAGCCCACGTCCCCAGGTATCACGGTAAGCTTTTTCTTCAAGAACCGACTGTCTCTTCACAACTTCCTCATCTCCCACCTGGGCTCTGAAGGAGAAGTCCGCCCCAGTTGCAAAGGGCGGGTCAATGTAAATCAGATCTATCTCGCCCGCAAAGTGATCCAGCAGAGAACCCATCACGTACAGATTGTCGCCCCAGATGAGCTTGTTGCGCCAGCCGTCGCCGGGTGCGGCCTTTTGCTCCTCCTCGACCCGCCAGTAGTCAAAGAGCGTGGCGACGTGTCCAGCACGTTCTTCCTCACGCTGCTCGCGGGTGGCGCGGGTCTCGTTGACCCGCTCGATGACCTGGAAAGGCAGTCTCACGCGGCGGTGCGGGACCAGGTTGCCGTCTTCGTCGTATTTGCCGGGCCAGACCAGTTCGGTGCGGGTGATTTCGATTTTGGCCATCGTGGACTACTCCTTCTCTTCTACTGCACTCGGGCTCTCCTCGGATGTCGCTGGGGGGCGGCGAATGCGCGTTCTGCTCTCGTCTGCCACCGCCAGACAGCCAACCAAGGGCTCCAACCCGTGCTCTGCCAGACGCGCCGGATAACACGCGCGACTGCTTCTCGGCCTTTACTGGATCCTTAGCCCCAGACAGACCTTGCTCGGTCACCCGCTGCGCCACGTGGCCGGCATCGCGCACCAATCTGGCATGCGATTGCCCCAGGTTCTCGTCGAGTTTGACCTTCACGCTGGCACAGCTCCCAGTGGAATGAGCTCTTCCTCTCTGGCCAACACAGCAGCGTAGGCGATGGCAGACTGTACGTCCTCCATGGCAAGGGGCGGATATTCGGCCACGATCTCTTCCGGCGACAGCCCCTCGGCCAGGTTATCCAGGATTACCGTGACCATAATGCGGGTACCCCGGATACAAGGCTTGCCGTGGCAGATATCCGGGTCCACGCTGATCCTATCCAGTAGCCTGTTGTTCATGTCTCAACTCCTTGTCTAGAGCCACAGGGCGACGCGCTCATTCCTCACTCGCGCTCCTCGCGGGTGGCGCGGGTCTCGTTGACCCGCTCGATGACCTGGAAGGGCAGGCTGACGCGGCGGGGCGGGACCAGGTTGCCGTCCTCGTCGTATTTGCCTGGCCAGACCAGTTCGGTGCGGGTGATTTCGATTTTTGGCATCGTTCGCTCCTCTTTCTTTTTGCCACGAATTGCACGAATTTTCACTAATTTCGGCATCGTTTCAAACTGACCAACTAGGCTAAGAGATCGGTTTACACTTTCTAACCTATTCTAACCTGCTGGTGGTTGCGGAAAGCCTGCCCCCCCTACATCTGGGCCGTAAGATTGGGTTTACCACACATACGGCGATAGCGCTGAGCGACAGCCATGTTCAGCACGGTAAAAGTGTAAAGCTGCCATTTTACGCTTTTGAAACGATGCCCTAATTCCTTTTCCTTCGTGTCAATTCGTGAAATTCGTGGCTATCTTAATCGTCCCCTGTCCCTGACAATAGGTCCGAAAGTCACATTCGGAGCAGACCTTGCGTTCCGGCGACCGCTTCACGGCGAAGTCGCGGGCCAGAATCCGGGCCACGACGCTATCGAAGTAGGCCCCGGCCCCGGCTACTTTCTCCGCTTCGTAGGGGAAGAACATCAGCGCGTCCTCTCGTCGTGCTTCGCCGGTCCAGTACAAAGCCAGCCGCTCTGGGCGCTTGCCGTAGCGCTGCTCCAGGATGTGCGCGTAGATGAGCAACTGCTGATAGTAGTGCGACAGCCGCTGGTCGTCACCCTGGGGCCGGGGCTGGGACTTGAAGTCCAATAACTCCAATTTGTCATCCTCGCCCAGCAGCAGATCCACGCGGCCAGTTAGAATGTAGTGCTCCTTCTCCAACGAGACGTCCACCTCGGTCTCAATCACCTGCCCCATCCGGTCCTGGTTCTGCCCAAAGTAGTTCTGCACCTGCTCAAGGGCCACCTGCCGTTGGGCATCGCTGATGGGCCGGTAGCCAGCATTGACCAGGCTGCGGAAGTTGGCATCGAACATGCCTGGGATTGCCTTTTCGATCAGGCGCAGCGACTGGCCCTCCAGAACCCAGCGATGGACGTCTTCTATAGTCTGGTGGACCAGAGAGCCGAAGAATATCTCTGCCGAGCGCGAGGGGGCAAACTCGTACTCACGGAAGAACTGGTACTGGCGCGGACAGGTCTCGTAGACCTTGAGGTGGTTGGTGAAGGAGAACGTCTTTTTCAGAGGCACCTGTTCCTTGAGTTCAAAGTGCTGCGCGGCGAGCAAGTCTTGCTGGACGTAAGGCCACTGGGGCAACCCCTGCCAAATGGGGTTGAAGTGCGGTTTTGGTGTGTCGGTGGTCGTCAGCACCAGCAGTTTCTCAGCCCGGGAAAAGGCCACGTAGTGTAATCGCATGCGGTCGAACTCGGTGATGCGCTTCTCCGGCTCAAAAGGTTCGCGGTGGTAAAACGGCCCCAGCAGCCGGTCCACCTGCTTCGACGAACTTATCTTAGCCGCCAGGGAGCCCACAATCACCACCGGAAACTCCAATCCCTTGCTCTGGTGGATGGTCATCACCTGGACGTGCCCGGAGGGGAAGGGGCGGTCGGGGTCCTCGTACTCGTTGATGCCGCCCATGTACAGGAAGCGCAGGAAACTGTTGAAGAAGTGCAGGCGGATAAAGCCTCGGTTGGCGTAGGTGATCACGGTGTAGTGGTAATAGTGCTGGAAGATCGCCAGCAGTTGGCTGAAGATGGCAAGATTACGAGCACGATTCTCGTTGCCCATCATACTTGCATACGGCTCGTGGGCGATGAACTCGTAGAGGTAATCGGCCAGGTGGCGATTGAGGGTTTCGCCCTCCCGCAACCCCTCGATCTCGGCAACACGCCGCTGCAGTGTCCGGGCCAGGGGATGACCAGCCACCACGCCGGCACGGGCCAGCCCGGTCAGACAACCATCCACGTAGCCGGCCAGGTCCTGCAAGGCGTAACCGCTCAGGTTGCCCCGGTTGTTCCCATACCAACCCAGCAGCACGGCGAAGCAGCCCACCACCAGGCGTACTTCGTCATTATCGAAGTATGTCCGGGCCCGTGGTGCAAAAGCCGGGATGCCGTGATGTTCTAACGCCTGGACGAACGGAGCGGAGTGCCGGCTGCGTACACTGTGCAGCAACAGCGCCACCTGGTTGTAGTCCTCAATGACTTCGCCCTCTTTGAGGAAATCCACCAGATCTGCCATCCGATTGGCCTCATCGGTCCGATTCGCGCCCCAGATGGCAAACACGGCGGGGTAGTCGGGGTGGTCATCACCCTCGTTTGGTTTGATGGTCTTGGCGTAGCGGAAATCAAAGGGTGAATTGGGGTTCGACCAGTCGCAGCCGGCCATAAAGCGGTTGTAGCCCGCGATGATCCGCTCGTGGGAGCGGTAGTTCACAGTCAGGCGAACCTGGGGGCAGGAGTTGAAGTGCTTGCTAAACTCGAGAATGTTGCGCACCGTCGCCCCCCGGAAGCGGTACAGGCTTTGGTCGTCGTCGCCCACTACGCAGAGATTGTCCTGCGGGTGAGCCAGTCTCAGCAGTAGTTGCTCCTGGACGTAGTTCGTGTCCTGGTACTCATCCACCATCACGTAGCGGACCTCTGCCTGCACCTGTTCGCCGATGTCAGGATCGTGCAGAAGATCGTAGAATAACTTCTGTTGGTGGGCGAAGTCCATCCGGTCCCGCTCACGCAAGGCTTCTTCGTAGCGCTGATAGGCTGCGCCAAGTTGCTGTAGGAACCCGTCACCGCTGGCAATTAGAGCCTCAGGGTCCACCAACTCCTCGGTTGTCTTGTTGAAGAACTCCGTCAACCCCCTGATAGTTGTCCAGCGGGTAGACCACTTTCCCAGGTACTTGCCCTCACCACCGCCTTCGACACCCCCTCTCCCCCTTCCCCCCCAAAGTTGGGGGGGGCCAAGGGGGGGGCGGAGAGGAAGACGGGGGGTGAGGGACGATAGCATCAAAATTCTCGAACAGGAACAGGGCCTGTGTCAGTTCGTCTAACACCTCGTATCCGGCGCCCAGCCAGGTGTGGTGACGGAAGCGGGTGAGGTGATCGTTGCAGATTCCGTGAATGGTGCCGACCTGGAGCCGTGAGAGATCGCCCGTGTAGCCCAGGGTACGGGCCGCCTGGGCGACCCGGTCTCGCAGCTCGAAAGCGGCCTTCTCGGTGAACGTGCAGAGCACGATCTCCCTGGGCTCCGCTTTGTCCTGGAGCAGGATGTTCAGCGTGCGCACCACCAGCACCAGCGTCTTGCCCGACCCCGGCCCGGCGATGATCAGCAGCGGGCCAGCAGTGCGAGCCACAGCCTCCTGCTGGGCCTCGTTGAGAAAAGGATAGTGTTGCTTAATGGCAGGGTGTAGTTCCAAACTTGTAGTATCTCCAAGACCTCCGAGGTCTTTGAGGCTTCGAACTTACAGCAAACCATTCTCTCGGAAGCTAAAATAAGTGTCGCGCGACACGATGATATGATCGTAGACGGAGACATTCATAGTCTTTGCCGCCAGTACCAAACCGCGCGTGAGTGTCTTGTCGAATTCGGAGGGCGTCACGTTACCGTCGGGATGGTTGTGCACAAACACCAGCATCGCAGCATGCGCCTCCAGGGCGATCTCCATAACCTTGCGGGGGTACACGGCCGCCTGATTCACCGTGCCTTCAGCGACGTCTCTTTCATCCACGATGGCGAAGTTGCCATCCAGGCAGATCACGCGGAACTTCTCATTCGGCTCAGCGCCCATGCTGACGATGCAATACTGGATCAGGGCCTCGGGGCTATCGGGCGAGAAACGAGCCTGGCTCGTCTGCTGAAGGTAGCGCGCGGCCGCTTGCTTGACGAAGTGAATCAGCGTAACCGCTGCCAGGCCGACTCCCTCAACATCTTCCAGCTCCTCAGGGGAGGCATCAAGGACGCTTTTGAAGGAGCCGAAACGCTCGATGAGGGCTTTGGCCACCGGTTTCATATCTTTCTGACGAGCAATGAACAGTAAGAGCAATTCCAGAGCCTCGTAGTCCTGGAATCCCTCCAGTCCTTGCTGGAGAAAACGCTTGCGGACGCGCTCACGGTGGCCGTGGTAGTGCTGTTTCTGCATATCAGTTGTCCCAGACGTCTCTGCTCGCCGGTGGCAACGAAACCGGGGCAGTCTCCAATCCAGACCAACCACTAATAATACACCCGCTGACGTTTGACAGCCAGCGGGCGTCGTCATAACATTGAGGCCGCTAGGGCAACACGCCCGCCTAGCCTAGCCTCGGGCTTTGGGGAAGCTGCGAGACTTTTTGCATGGGCATTGTAGCACAATAGAGCAGGCAGGGCAAATTGACATTTGCAAGCGTATCACGCCAGGGACAGACTGGCCCCGCCGCTGCTACGCGGAGCGTTGAAACGCCCCGCTGATACTCAAAACCTGTTGGAAACAGGTTTCGCCAGTGCGTTTTGCCCCCTCTCACAATTGTAGTACAATGCTAGAAACCATTCATCACAGGAGGGATAGCCATGCGCGCAAAATCAAACGCGAGTCACACCCATGCTCAAGTCGTAAACGCCTGGTGTATGTACGACTGGGCCAACAGTGCCTACGCTACGACGGTGATGGCCGCCATGCTGCCGCCCTACTTCAGCAGCGTGGCACAGGGGGCTGGCTTCACCGGGACGCAGGCTTCCAGTATGTGGGGCTACGTGACCTCACTGACGATGCTGGTCATCGCCCTTCTAGCCCCCGTTCTGGGAGCCATCGCGGACTACACCGGCTCCAAGAAGAAGTTCATGTTCGGCTTCTTCGTCGTCGCCGTCGCCTTCACCTCGCTCCTGGTCTTCATCGGCACGGGTGACTGGCTGCTGTGCCTGATCTTTTTCGCTCTGGCCGGCATCGGCAACGCCGGAGCGAACGTCTTCTACGACTCGCTGCTCCCGCACGTCGCCCATCCCGACGAGATTGACCAGGTCTCGGCCAAGGGGTACGCGCTGGGCTACCTGGGCGGAGGGCTGCTCCTGGTCATGAACTTGCTGATGTTCACCCAGCCCGGCTGGTTTGGCATCCCCACTGAGGACTGGGGCGTGCGCCTCTCCTTCCTCAGCGTGGGCTTATGGTGGATGGTCTTCTCTATACCGATCTTCCGCCGCGTGAAGGAACCGCCTCGCGCCAGCGACTACGTCGCGACAGTCAACCCGGTGCGGGCAGGCTTCCAGCGCCTGGGCCACACCTTCCGCGACCTGCGCCGCTACAAGCAACTACTCCTGTTCCTCATTGCCTTCTGGCTCTACGCGGACGGCATCGGCACGATTATGAAGATGGCCACCATCTACGGGACGGAGATCGGCATCGGCATGACCGACCTGGTGGGAGCGCTGCTGCTGACCCAGTTCGTGGGTGTCCCGTTCACCTTCCTCTTCGGGTGGCTGGCCCGGAAACTGGGCACCAAGCGCTCCATCTTCCTGGCGTTGAGCGTCTACGTGCTGGTCTCCATCGGCGGCTACTTTATGGTGGAGGCGTGGCACTTCTGGCTGCTGGCTTTCATGGTGGGGCTGGTGCAGGGGGGCAGCCAGGCGCTCAGCCGCTCCCTCTTCGGCTCAATGACCCCCAAGGCGCGGAGCGCCGAGTTCTTCGGCTTCTTCGACATCAGTTCCAAGTTCGCCGGCATCGCCGGGCCGCTGCTCTTCGGCGTGGTCGGCCAGTTGACCGGCACCAGCCGCCTGAGTATCGTCTCGCTGGTCGTCTTCTTCGTCGTAGGGATGCTCTTGTTGCGCCTCGTGGATGAGAAGGAGGGCATCCGCGTGGCGCAGGAGGAGAACCGGGCGGCGGGGTTGGCGTAGCCTAAAGGGGTTGGACCACGAAGGACACCTGGATCACGAACCACACGAAAGACCGCGAAAAGCGCTAAAAGGGAGCTCTTTCGTGTATTTCGCGCTATTTCGCGGATTTCGTGATCCAAAGGCCCACGAAGCCACGGAGTCCAGGAATGCCACACAGAAAGGTCCCTCCAGGCCAAGCCCGGAGGGACCATTGCTTCCGCCTCCCTTCCCCCTCGCAGAGGGAAGGGCCGGGGATGGGGGTCTCGGGTTACCTCAGCACGAGCGGCAGGGACACCCGGAAGCCCGGCTCGCTGGTGAGGGCGAAGTCGGTGAAGTGGTCAATCTGCATCACCACCCGGTCCCCCTCGGTGTCCACGACGTAACTCTCCGGGAAGGTCCACTCGTTCGTCGTCGTCGAGAAGTAGGCCGGCTTCAGGAAGTGCTCGCAGATGCCCGCCGCCCACAACTCCCGCTCGTCGTAGGCGAAGCCGATGACCACCTCCTGGTTGAAGTGCTCGGTGATGGGCTGTCCCTCCTCGTCCACGGCAGTAAAAGCGTAGCCGTACCGGTAGACGTTCGCGTGCCGCTGGTGGGGCAGTGTGGCGATGGGCACGACGTGCAGCGTCACCAGCCCCTCCACAGGCATCGCGTTGGCGGGGATGTAGATGTGTGTGCCGTCGGCAAGATGGATACGCTGCGGCTGTGAGGCGTCGAAGGTGACCGCCACGGGTGCCGGCTTGGGATACGGCCCCGTCAGCACCAGGTCCTGTGTCGCGCCGCCGGCCTCCAGCACCACCTCCTCCTGCGCCAGCCAGTACTGGCTCGGCGTCTCGTAGACCGCCCCCAGGTGCCAGGTCGTGTTCGAGACCACGTCCAGGCTGTAGGAGCCCAGCGAGTCGGTCACTGGCACGCAGGTGTGGACGAAGGCATCGTCCTCAGACCAGCCCCAGATAAAGACGGTGCCGGTTATGCCCTCTGTGGGGCTTGCACTGAGCGCAGCCTGTCCTGAGCTTTGCCGAAGGGTCGAAGTGCTGATGCTGACCGTGCCGGAGATGACGGCGTCGGGCCAGCGGAACTGGAGCACGTGACCGCCGGAGGCCCCATCGGGAGGCACGTAGATGCGGCGTAGCGCCGGCTTGATGCTGTCGGTGAGACCGATTGTCGCGCCCAGGTGATAGTTGCCGTGGGGCACGCGCAGGCTGAAACCGCCGTCCTCAGCCGAGTGGGTCGAGAGCCAGAGGTTGCTCACCACCGGGCCAATGCCGTCGGCGACGACCTTGGCCCCGGCCAGCGGCGCGCCATCGGGCCCCAGCACTGTACCGGTGATGACGCCGTCCCGTTCGGCGACGGGCAGGGGCACGGACACCGTCTGGCCCGAGGCCACGGGTATGTTCTTGTGGTGCCACAGACCCACGTAGTCCGACTGCGGATCCACGCGGTAGCCCAGGTGCCACAACCCCGCCGCCACGCTCATCGTGAAGGTGCCGTTGCCAGGATCAATCGCCGTGCGCGCCCAGTTGCCCCCGCCCCAGGCCAGCACGCCGGCATTCACCCCGACGATTACGTCTTCGTTGCGCGGATCCCACAGGCCGCCGGCGATGCGGGCATCCTTCTCCTTGACCGTCAGCGTGATGCTCACCGTCTCGGCGGCTGCCACGGCGACCGCCTTTTCCCCGGCTGACATATAGGGGCTGCCCACCGGCAGGTGGGCCGCCACGTGATAGGTACCACCGGGGACGAGGATGCTGAAGGTCCCGGCCTGGATGGGCGCACCGTTGTGCAGCGTCGGCGTGACGACGTGGGTCGCGCTGGCCCAGCCCTCCGCGTCGGTCACCGGGTTGCCCTCCTCGTCCACCAGGTAACCAGCGATAGTCGCGCCGGCAGTGACGAGCGAGAAATCCACGTCGCTGACGGTCTCCATAGACGAGATGGTCACCCGAGCGCCGGGGCCGGTATAGATGTAGGGCTGGTCGGGGCCAGGCGAGGGTTGCACGTGCCATTCGCCGGCCACGACGGAGAGCACGTACTGGCCGCCAGGACCGGTAGTGGCCTCCGCCCCGCCCGGCGCGCCGGGTCGCCAGGCCGAGACCGGGACACCGGCCACGCCCGCACCACCTTCGTCAGTCACCGTGCCCGTGATGGCCGCGTCCCGCTCCAGGAGCGTGAGCGTCCCCAGGTCATAAGTACCGTCGGGCGGCACCTGGATCGGCTCGACGACCGGCCCCATGTAGCCTGCGTCGTCGGGCGTGACCCAGACCTTGTAGCCGCCGTTGGGTATGGCGATGTCGAAGGTCCCGCTTATACTTCGACGCCTCCGGCAGGTGGTTCAATGGTTGGAGCGGGTCAGGCTCCCTTCAGCACGACGGGCAGGAAGATGCGATATTGCTCGTAGGAGATGATAACCTTGTCCAGCACTGACGTGTCGTTCCCACTGGAGGTAAAGACGGCTCGGTACTGAATGAAGCGGCCGGCTGGGTGGGGAATGGCCTCGCCAGAAGCGGTGTGCGTGAACCATTCCGTCCATCCTGCACCGGCGGTGGTCATCACGCGGGTAGCGAGCACAAGGCCCGTGCCTGGCGTGATCGTTGCCGTCCAGGTGATATGGCCCCAGGCCGCCGGGCCACCGTCAAAGATGCGAGCGTATTTGCCGCTGGTGAGGTAGTGATCGGCCGGGTAGCCGGTGGCGTAGATCTGGGTGCTGGATCCTTCTCGGAAATCCTGCCAGGCGACGACAATCTGGCCCTCGAAATCGGATGCCAGGGCGGGAACGGTATCTACGTCCACCGTGCCCGCAGGCCAACTGAGGACACGGGGTTGGGTCCAGTGCATGCCTCCGTCGGGGCTCAGGGAGAAGAGGACGTTGGAGGTGCTGGCCTGTGAGTCCGGGCTGTGCAGCCAGGCCACATAGACCCGCCCCAGGGGGCTCACGCCAATGGCAGGGCTTGCGTAGAAGGCATTGGAGGCGGACGCATTATAGAGCCGGTGCTCGACCAAACGGCTCCAGGTATCTCCCCTGTTTCCGCTCCGGGCCACCACGATCTGGAAGTCGTAGGTGGCGGGGCCAGTGGGGACCCGCTCCTTCCATGCTGCGAAGAGCACACCGCCTGGCCTTGTGACGATGTCGGGGCCATTTGCCCAATCCATCGTAGGGTCGCTCAGCCGGGCGTTGGCGCTCCAGGTACCCGTACCCCAGGTGCCGCTGATCCAGCGGGAGAAGTAAATCTCTCCATTGTCATTCTCCCGCAAGTCCTCCCAGACGGCGTAGACGTTCCCGTCGGCGTCCACGGCCAGGTTGGGCTCCCGCTGCTCTGCGCCGGTGGTATCGTCGCTGACCTTCACCGGAGTGCTCCAGGCCAAGTCCACGTCCGGATTGTAGCGGCTGATGTAGATGTCGCCGTCGTCACTGCGCTCATCCTCCCAGACGGTGTAGAGGTAGCCCGAAGCACCGTGGGCGGCGATGCGGGGGAGAAGTTGCTTCCCCGTCCCGGCGTACACCGTGCCGGTATACGTTGTGATGGAAGCTAGTGGGCCCTTCCAGTTGCTACTTGTCAGGTAGTGGATGTCTCCGTCATCCCTGGTGGGTTCATAATCCTCATCCGACCAGTCCTCCCACCAGACGGCCCAAAGGCTTTCATCGGCCACGCGCATAGCGATATCTGGGTCATGCGGGCAAGGGCAACATGGTGCGGGGTAAGGCGGACCGTCAGGGTCACATTCATCGTATAGATTGACGTCGGGTGACCAGGTGCGACCATGGTTGGTGCCGCGAGCGAAGTAGATGTCACCGCAGTGGTCGCAGGCACGCTCGTCCACCCACACGGCCAAGAAGACGGTCTCCGTCGTGCCTCCAGTGCCGGTGAGGGCGAAGGTGAGGCTAGGGGCTAACTTGCTCTGACTCGAAACGTCGTTCACCCGCACGTTGGGATACCAGTTTCGATCCAGCCGCGCCGTCCCCGGATCGCTCCAGACATCCACACCGTTCATGGTGCCTTGACAGAAGTCGGGGAAAGTGTCAGTGGACCATTCCGTGTACCCTCCCCCGGCGGCGCGGGTGGTCAGCAGGGCCAGGCCCAGCATCCCCAGCGCCAGGAATATCACGCTCAGTGCTTTCCAGCATCTCTTAGACATAGTATGCCTCCTTAAAGAAAGTATTTTCCACTTATTATGGGCACTACATGGGTTCACTGCATCGCATCTCCCCTCCTTCGGTCCAAAGTTCGCAACTGTCACAGAGGTTGTGGCACCCCGCGAGGGGTCGAGGAGCCCGGTCACAGCGCGGGGACAGTAGCCGACCCAGCCGTTGTCCATATATCACGGTTGATCCCGGCGAAGTGGAAGTAGGCACAGGTGCCGCAGCCCGGCGTCCGACACCATAGTATACCAATCCTCGAAGGTTTTGTACATGGGACATTGACCCATATTCGCCTCTCCATCGTCCCATCTTGTCCTACGAGGACACGTAGTTGCTCAAAATGTCGGTAGCCTGCTTGCTTCTATCCATGCCGCGATGCTCCCGCTGGCGGAACCTGCGATCATGCCGGAGCAGGAGCAACACACAAATAAGTGACCACCTGTGAGCCTTCGAGGGGACGCCTCGTCGCGTGGAGTGCGTCAGGGCACAGTAAAGGTCCGGCGGAAATGCACCTCAGAACACCGGCAGTCAGCAGAGAGCAGCCAGCAGCAGGGTGCGGCGGTGATGCTTTCTCCCAGTTTTCACGTGTAGCAGAGATTTCCTGAGAAATCTCAGTAGTACTACGGAGGAGGTTCTGGCAAACCGGGGCTATTCTCACGCCGCCTTCCGTAGTATTGGGGATTTACACAACCGGGAGATTGCAGTATGATTATTCTGCTACGGGCGATAGTACGTCACTTCTGCCGTAGAAAATGAATGTAGATTCTGGCCCGGTTCCCGGTGCAAAACGACGTGGATCAGGCTTCCTGGCACCTCTGAGCGGCAGACTGGAAAGTCTGCCTACCTTTGCATCAAAAATAGCCTACCGAAGAGAGGGAAACAATGGAACCGATAAAGGTCCTGATTGTGGATGATAACCCCACCTTCATTGGTATCATGCGCCGCTTTCTCTCCCGTTTCGCCGATATCAAGGTGGTGGCCGAAACCACCAGTGCTAAAGACGCGCTTGACCTGGCGCGAGAGGCATCTCCTCAAGTCGCGCTGGTGGACATCGCCATGCCGGAGATCAACGGCTTAACATTGACACGCATGCTGCGGGAGGAACACCCCAACCTGGCCGTGATCCTCGTCACGCTGCTCGACACTACCCAATACCGCTCCGCCTCAGCAGAGGCAGGCGCGGCAGGCTTCGTAGCCAAACCTACCCTCAGCACCGACTTGGTGCCCCTCATCCGTCGCTACGCGCCGGAGGCGGAAAACCTTGCCTATGCTTAATCCGGTCACCCTGGCGCCAACGGTGGATACAGAGAGCGCAGCCGGGAGTGCCGCGGATCCGCAGGCAGCCGCTCCCTATTCGCACATGGCACACTCAGCGTGGGAACTGGCCGTGCTATACGACATCGCCACCACTCTGGCTTCCACATTCGACCCCGAACGCATCTTCACACTATTGGTTGGGGGATTGGATGAGATGTTCAACGTGACAACCGTGGCGCTGGCTCTTAGCGACGAAGCCAAAGGAACGCTGCGGATCGAGGTGGTTGACAAACGCAAGCGGACGCCTCCCATCATATTACCCCTCGACGAGGGCGGGCTCGTAAGCCAAATCATCCGCACCGGCGAGCCGTTGTTGATTGAAGATCTCGCCGTGGCACAGGATGCGCTGCCACGTATCCCCTACACAAGCAGCGAGGCGCCCAGCACCTGGATGGGTGTGCCACTTATCATCCGGGATCGGGCCATCGGCGCACTCTCGGTTCAGAGCAATGAGCCCCACCGCTTCGACCGCCACGACCTGCGTCTGCTCACCCAACTGGCTCAGCAGGTGGCCGTAGTGGTGGAGAATACCCGCTTGATGGAGACGCTGCGCCAGCAGGCAGAACAGATGGCCTTCGCCAACGAGACAATGCATGAAATCGCAGTACAGCACAGCGTCGCTGCTCTGACCCAGACATTGGCACAGAAAATCCAGGCTAACTTCGGATATGACCGTGTCTGTGTAGCCCTGTTGGAGGAGGCCGGGCTGAAGCCAGGCTTAAAGATCCGCGCCGCCGTACAAGCCCCAGGGGTCGACGACCGTACCCTGCCACCGTGGCAACCTGAAACCGAAAATAGCGCAGTCGCTCGCGTCATGACTAGCCACCAGACAGTGTTGGTGCCCATCAGCCTGGATAGACCGGATGACATGCCTGCTAACACCCTCGTCGGGGAGCAGCGATGCGAACTGGTGCTACCTCTGACTGCAAAAGGCCAGGTCATCGGCGTGCTGGATATCGTGGGTCTACACGACCCGCAGGATACTGGACGCCTGGAGTTAATGCAAGCACTGGCTGGCTCGCTGGCCATCGCCGTGAACCGGGCGCAACTCTTTGAAGCGGCTGAGACCGGTCAACGTGAGGCACGCACCCTATATAGTCTGAGCCGCCAGATGACCTCGCTGGACCTGGAACGCATTCCAGAGCGGCTTCTGGAACAGTTGGGTAACTTGATCCCCAACGACGTTGCCGGGCTACTGGTTGCAATAGACGGCATACTACACAGTTTCTTCCACATCTCCCAGCCGGTGGGAGGGGCAGCGCTCAAGAAATTGGAACTGAGGATGCTCGATCACTGGCCCGCCCTCACATCGCCCGCACCGACCGCCGCCCCGATCCAGCGGCACGTGCAGGACGCGGAGGACGTTCTGCCTGACGACACACCAGCGCTACATTCAGATATCTACGCCCTCCTGCTTGTAGGCGAGCGGCCACTGGGCGCGCTCACGGTTGCCCGCACAGGGCCAATGGAGTTCGAAGAGGCAGACCAGCGGCTCCTTTCCACCATCGCCAATCAGGCTGCGACGGCCATCGAGAACGCACTGTTGTACCGCAAGTTAAAGGGATACGCGGCCAGCCTCGAACAGCGGGTGGCCGAACGCACGGTTGAGATCGCCCGCCAGAAGGAACGCACCGAAGCGATCCTGCACAGTGTGGCCGATGCCGTGCTCGTCACCGACCTGCAGGGAGAGATCACGCTTGCTAACGAGCGCGCCAGACACCTCCTGGATGGGCAATTGTGTGCCGAGGAACGAGAATACCTCATCGGTCGCGTCCGCGAATGGGGCCTCCGGGCCAGCGAGGGAGTGGATGAGATTGTCGAACTGGGCGATCTGGCGCTGCAGGCCCGGGCTACGCCCATCAGTGAGGAGGACCCCTCATTGGGATCCGTCGTCCTGCTCAGCGACGTCAGCCGGCTGCGGGAACTGGATCGCATGAAAACGCGGTTCGTGTCCAACGTCTCACACGAACTGCGCACTCCCATCTCCAACGTGAAACTTTATCTTTCGCTGCTGGAGAGAGGCAAACCGGAGAAGCGGGCACGATACCTGGAGGTCTTGCAACAAGAAAGCACACGCCTGGAAACTCTAATCGAGACCCTCCTCGACCTCTCGCGGCTGGATGCAGGTCGGGCGCAGGTCATTCCTCGACCAGTCGTGCTTCAGGATCTGCTGGCGAATCTGGTGGAGATTCACCGGCAGGCGGCCGCAGCCAAAGACTCGCGCCTGGAAACCCAATTTCCACCCCAAGTCCCCCCGGCCAACGGCGACCGCAACCAGATCATCCAGGTGCTGAGCAACCTGATCACCAACGCCATAAGTTACACTCCGCCGGGGGGCGAGATCGCCATCCGGCTGGGGACAGCGGAGGCCGAAGGTTGCCTGTATGTCACCATCACCGTCGCCGATAGCGGGATTGGGATCCCGCCGGGCGAACTGCCACACGTCTTCGATCGCTTCTTCCGAGGGGAGCAAGCCCAGATATCGGCTGTGCCTGGAACGGGCCTGGGATTAGCCATCGTGAAGGAGATCGTTGACCTGCACCAGGGGCGGATCGAGGTGGAGAGCGAAGTAGACGAAGGAAGCACCTTCACGGTCTGGCTTCCCGCCGCAGCCCCGCCTCAAGATGCTGGGCAGCACTCAAACCCCGTCATCACCCAATCTGCAACCACACCACAACGGAGTGCGCAGTGAAGCCAGGCATCCTGGTCGTTGAAGATGACGCAACGATGGCCGAGGGTATCTGCGATACGCTGGAACTGGCCGGCTATGAGGTTATGCTGGCCGCCAACGGACGGGAGGCTCTCGAGCGGCTGGCACAGCGCAAGCCAGACCTGATCCTCTCGGACATCATGATGGGAGAGATGGATGGCTACGAATTCTGCCAGGCCGTGCAGTCCGAACCGGCCTGGGTGGACATTCCTTTCGTCTTCCTCACCGCCAAGCGCCGCCCGGATGACATACGACGCGGCAAACAACTCGGCGTGGACGACTATCTGACCAAGCCTTTCCTACCAGAGGATCTGTTGGTAGTCGTGCAAGCCAAGATCGAGCGCGCCCAGGTGCGACAGGCCGTGGCCCGAGCCGAGATCACGACGCTCAAGGACGAACTGGCGATGGTGATCGCCCACGAGTTACGGACACCGCTGACGTACATCCGTGGTTACCTGGAATTGATGGCCCATGATCACGACACTCTGACCGAGGAAGTACTGACAACTTACCTGCGCGGCATCAAGGTCGGGAGTGACCGGCTGGGACGGGTGGTACAAGATGTGCTCACCTGGTTAGCGATCCGCTCGGGCAAGGCGGCACATGACTACCAGTCGCTCGCCCGTGCCGATGAGCAACTGCCCGCGCTTTTGCACCTGGTAGTTGCTGGGTCTGCCGAGATAGCACAAGAACGCGGGGTAGAACTTGTCCCGGAGATAGCCCCCTCACTGCCACCTGTACGAGTGTGCCGCAAGCAGATCGAAGAGGTACTGCGGCGATTGCTGGACAACGCTATCAAGTTCTCCCCGGCAGAGAGCGGCGTGGTTAGAGTGGTGGCGCTGGAGACGCCCGAGGGGGTTCAGGTGAGCGTACAGGACCACGGGGTGGGGATTCCGGCTCACCAACTCCCTCACATCTTCGAACCGCTGTTCCAGGTCAACCGGGCGCAGTACGAGCAACAGGGCACAGGACTGGGGCTTGCCATCGCCCGCGCTTACGTGGAGTTACACGGCGGGCGCATTTGGGTCGAGAGCGAGCCTGGACAAGGCAGTACGTTCTACTTTATGCTCCCCGAGGCCACAGAAGCACCAGAGCCCGACCAGACGCCGGTCACCGCTGCCTGAATGCATTGCTCAACCGTCCCATAGCGCACCCTCAACCCTGAGTGGGAGGGCGCGTAGGTGGCTCCTTTGGCCGAGGGGGTCGCCAGGGTGCGAAGCGAGAGTTCCTGCATCGGGGCGACGACCACGCACATATCGGCCACCACCCTTCCCCCGCTGGCCTCGACTGCGTCTACCAGTCCCTCCGCTTCGGCGATCTGCCGCACCTCCCGCGCTGTCGTGATCCACAACGCCGCCTTCACCCGTCGTCCGGCCAGCAGCCGCACCACCTCTGCAATCTGCTCCAGGCTGGCGTGCGGGCAGCCAAGCCAAACCAGGTCAATCTCACGGACGTCGGAATTGAGCGCGGCGTAGGCGGGTTGCAGATCGTCCACGACGAGCGTCTCGTGGCCTGGAGCCAGCATATCTGGCCGGGCGGCCTCGGGCGTGACCCCCGCGACGTGATACAGCGCCACTGCGCCACTGGCCGCCATCGCCGCTCCCAGCGCCCTCAGGGCGGCATCGGAGGAGAGGGGTAACCCTGCCCCTACCTCCAGGCCCACGAAATACGGCACGCGGTTGCGGGCCGCCCTCCCGACCAGATACCCCAGTGCCCCAAAGTCGGAAAGTCCACGCACCGGGCAGCGCACGATCACCCGCAACGTGGCACGGCGGTTTTCGTCCAGATGCAGGCCACAGGCAGCGATGCGCCCCGTGATCCCCGCAGCCAGCGCACCCGGCCCGCCCTCCCGATTGGTGCGTGCCCCCAGTACTGAGTTGGCATAACTCACCGCCGAGGATTCCGCCCAGGCCACGTGCTCACCCTTATGGGGCACGTTGCCCACCAGGTAGGGCGCACAGGTGCAGGTCGTGCGCACACCCAGCCGCCGGTAGGCCTCAATCACTGCCAGTTGCCGGTGGGCGAACGATTCCGAAAAGCCTAGTTCCCGCCAGGCGTGCAGGTCCATCCCAGCCGGGTTCAGCGTCGCGGGCACGCGCACTCGCGCGCCCTGGTCGGCCCACTCGCGCAGGAACTCCAGCCCCGCCTCTCCCAGGTTGCGGTAACTAACCCCCGCCACCTGGACGGAACCCACTGGCACCAGCCGCCGGGCACCGTAAATCTGCCCCAGCGTGACGACGATCTCCATCGCCTTGCGCACGCCAGGGCCGAAATCACCGCTCAGCATGGATTGCTCTTCAGCCGAGAGTTTCAGCATCTGGAGAACAGCGGATTGGCAGGATTAACGGATATTATTGTGTTCTGAGGCCAAGCCGGTAGACTTCCGCACGGCTCCAACCAGAGGCAGCAGCGATGCGCCGGGCGGCGGCCGGACGGGACACACCTTGCGCCAGCAGTTCACCCAACGCGGCCTGCACCCGCCCCTCATCCCAGCGCTCGTGCTCTTTCGACGCTCCACCGATGACGAGCGTGAACTCGCCCCGTGGCTCGACCTCGTCGAAGTGAGCCCGCGCCCCGGCGACAGTCCCCCGCCACACCTCCTCGTGCAACTTGGTCAGTTCGCGACAGACAGCCAGCGCCCGGTCACCCAGCACAGCCTCGACGTCGGCCAGGCTCTCGCGCAGCCGGTGGGGGGCCTCAAAGGCGATCAACGTGCGCTGCTCTCCCGCTACCTCGGCCAGCAGCCGGCGGCGCTCGCTCCGGCGTCGGGGCAGGAAACCCAGGTAGAGGAAACTGTCGCCGGGCAGGCCAGAGACGATCAGTGCAGTCACGGGAGCCGTAGGGCCTGGGACAGGCACAACCGAATAGCCGCGCCCGATAGCAGTGCAGACGAGTTCGTAGCCGGGGTCAGAAAGCCCCGGCATCCCGGCTTCGGAGATCAGAGCCACGTCGCCTGTATCCAGCGCCCTCAGCACCGTCTCCAATTTCGTCAGTTTGTTGCCTTCGAAGTAACTGGTGATAGGAGTCTCAATCTCATAGCGCCGGGCGAGGATACGAGCCCGGCGGGTGTCTTCCGCAGCGATGAGCGTGACTTCCTTGAGGGTACGCAGAGCGCGGAGGGTGATGTCCTCCAGGTTGCCAATAGGCGTAGCGACCAGGTAGAGAGTACCCATGGGGCAATGAACAATGAGTCAATGAACCATGAACCAATGACAGTCGCTAACGGCTAACTGCTGACCGCTAACGGCTATGGAAGCGCCCGGCGTGGAATGCCGCTGAGCAATCCCTCACGACCCTCGAAGACACCCAAGACCTTCAAGCCACCCGGGCCAATCTCGTAGCGGCAAATCTCCTTGTCGTGGTTGGAGCCCCGCATCTTTAGCACCACAACGGCACGCTGCATAGCGCTCTCGATCTCCACGTAGCGCAGCATGATGATGGCGTCCACGATGAACGAGAGGCCGCCTTTGTCTGCACGCCGATACCCGACGCGGTTCTCCTCACCCAGCAGCATCGCTGTGACTCCCTCCCGTCGCAGGCCATTCGCCACGGAGGTATAGACGTGGCGCAACTCCCGCGCGTCGTTGGTGAGACGATTAAAGTGGGTGACACTGTCGAGCACCAGCTGCTGGATGTTCGCGTCGAGGATCAATTGGTTGAGGCGGCTGCCGGGGGACTCCAGGTAGGCCAGGAAGACCTCCGGCGAGGTGAACATCAGGTGCAGTTTCCCGCTTGCCTCCAGTTCCTTCAGATTCCAGCCCAGCGCCTCAGCGTCGCGGTAGAGAGAACTGGGGAATTCCTCAAAGGATATGAGCAACCCCGGCTCGTTGTGCTTCGTCGCGCCGTGGATGAGGAACTGGAGCGCCAATGAGGTCTTCCCTGTGCCCGGCGCACCGCGCACCAGCACCATTGAGCCGGGCAGGAAGCCCCCGTCCAACATCTCATCAAGACCCTTGACCCCGGTGGTCACACGTCTATCTGTCACATTCCACCTCTCGTTGTTCTCTTAATGGTTCTGGGTAAACACTACGTAGCCCAGGGCCGCACCGCAATACCCGGGCAGGTCAATCACAATCTCATCCGAAATGGGGGGGTGGTCGTCCCGGTAAGGATTGTGGAGCTGCATCCGCACCTGCATAGACTTCGGGTGGTCATCAAAAGACCGCTCCCACGCAGCCTGATGGCCGTAGACGGTGTTGAAGTACGCATCAGCGCCAGAATTGACGACCACGTCAATACCTGCCCCCCAGATATGCACCGGGTAGCCAACGAGAGGGTTGCCGTCCAGGTCCTGCACGTGGCCTGCCACCCCCGTCCAACCACAGCCGTACTGTGGCGACCCCAGGGTTAGTTCATAGGTAAAAGGCCACGGGGAGCGCGTCGCCCGGGGGGTAGGTGTGACTGTGGGCGGGAACGTGGGGGTGGGCGGAAAGGTAGGCGTGACCGACGGCGTCAGCGTAGGGCCGGGAGTGTCGGTGGGAGGCGGGATCGGCGTGATGGTCGGGGTGTTGGTAGGCGTCCAGGTAGGCACGCCCGGCGTGGGCGTCTCCGCGGTCTCAGGCAACTGGGCCAGGGGGATGAGAGTGGGCAGCGGGAGGGGATTTAAGACGTCGAAGGCGACGAGCCCGTAGAAGCCCACCAGACATACCGTGGCCACGAGCATCACAATGGTCAGGACGTTAAAAAGCGCGGTTCTCCTGTCGTTATTCATCGCTTGATCTCCTTGTGGCTTCCCCTACCCCCCCCACCCCGACCCTTCCCCACAGGGGGAGGGAGGCTTCCAGCGCCGCCTGTTCACGGCGGCGCTACACTCAGGGGCTTGTCTCGACGAAACGCTGAACCACAGCCTGGCCCCACAACCCCTCGATCCACTCCTGCACCGCCCGGTCATGCAGGAAGCGCAGGTTCTCCGGGCCGACGGGGCGGGCCGGGTCGCGCTCAATGACCTGCACGATGTGATAACCCAGCGAACTGGTCACCACACCGCTGAATTGACCGGGCTGTAAGGCAAAAGCAGCCTCGTCCACTTCAGGGGCAACCAGGATGCCCCGGGGGAAAAAGCCCAGGTCGCCCCCGCTTTCGCGGGTGCTGGTATCCTGAGAATACGTCCTGGCCAGAGCGGCGAAGTCAGCGCCGGCCTGCAGTTGGGCCAGGATGCGCTCCGCTTCCTGAGGAGTGTCCACCAGAATATGGCGGGCATGGACGTGTTCAGCGGTCGTCGGCACACTATCAACGATGCGCTGCGTCATCGCCATACCGATCAACTGCGTGCGCTCCTTCTGCCAGGCGTCCTCGTAAGTCTCACCCCACTCCGCCAGTTTGGCCAGGAACGGTTCCTCGCCTCCGCTCTCGGCGATCATCTCCTGCATATCGGCGTCCACCTCAGCATCGGAGACGACGACGCCTGCTGCGGCCGCCGCCTGCTCGGTCAATACCTGCTCGATCATCACGTTGAGGATCCAGGCGCGAGCCTGAGCCAGATTTGCCTGACCATCTGGACTGCTGGGATCAATCCCCCGAGCCAGCAACGAAGCCTCGTACTGGCCCAACTCGCGCTCGTAATCGGCCAGATAGACGGGCTGGTCATTGACCAGCGCAGCCAGGGGAGGCTCTGGGGTGGGAGAGGGAGGAATGTCGGTGGGAGCCAAATCAGCCGGGAGCGGGACCGTGGCAGTGACGAGGGGTATAGACGTGTGAGGTGCAGACGTGACCGGCATCGGGACGCACGCAGTTGAGGCGAACAACAACGTCAGCGCCACTAGTCTCCCTATCGCTTTCAAATCCATAGCAACCTCCATTTCAATGACCAATGAGCAAATGACCAATGACCAAACAAATCTCAGAAGCCGATTGCTAACTGCCAACCGCTAAAAGCCATTATACCCACAGCGAGGGTTTTACGCAACCTGAGCGGCTTGCCAAAGCACCCCCCGTCTGCTACAATTTACACCACCATAAAGGTAGATATGGCACTAATGGCGCGCTGTACCGTTTGCGGGCCTGGCAGTAGTGGATACGACCACATGGCGTCTCATCAAAGACTGATCGAGAGGCTACGAAGCCTCCTGAGTTGGACCGCCCAGCGGTGGAAACTGACGCTGGCGCTGATCGCGCTGCTACTGAGTCTTGTAGCCGAAGGCCTACCACCCGCCAGCCTCGACACCCGAGTCAATCGCATCCTCGCTGGCGAGCGCTTCGACTTCGCGGGATGGGAGGCAAAGGCACTGCTGGGCAAATTGGCCCACAGCCTGATCGCGCCACAGCGCTACATGGACGAGGCCGCCCGCCACGACTTCTTCCTCGACTACCTGGGACTGGTGGCCGGTATCCAGCGCCTGGAGTGGGTAGTCCACCGCGCTTACACTGACCCGGAAGTGGAGGGCCCTGAGGAGACGACGGTTGAGTTGCGCGCCCACGTGGCCGAACTGCGCGCGGAGGAGGAGGCCCGCCAGCCGCTCGCCGAAGCGATCCTGGAAGAGCAGACAGCCTGCATCCTGGTGGACGAGGGGTTTGGTACACTCGGCCAGGAGTTCCCGCCCGTCGGTGCGCACTTCACCCCACTACCTTTGCTGCTCGTCGTCTCCCCCCGCGACCACATCGAAAAAATCTTCAGCCTCTGCCTGCACCACGGGTTGGACGTGGCCCGGCGGGAGGCCATCGAGGGGCAGGTGGACACCATTTTCGACGTCTCGTCTCTGGTAACCGGCATCGGAGGGATGGCGGCCTATCCTGCCATGCTGCTGGAGAGCAGTTCGCTCAACTGGGTGGCCGAAGTGACCGCGCACGAGTGGACGCATCATTATCTTGCGCCGCGACCGCTGGGCTGGAACTACGACGCCATCCCCGAAGCGCGCATCATCAACGAGACCGTGGCTTCCACCGTGGGGAAGGAAGCCGGGCGACGAATGGTGGCCCGCTATTACCCCGAACTTCTGCCGCTAGAGCCTGAGCCCGAGCCGGAGAAGCCGGAAGAGGAAACGCCGCCGCCTGAACCACCAGAGTTCGACTTCCGCGCGGAGATGCGGGAGACCCGCATCCGGGTGGACAAACTACTGGCACAGGGGAGGATTGAGGAGGCGGAGGCCTACATGGAGGAGCGGCGGCAGGAATTCGTCGCCCACGGCTACTACATCCGCAAACTAAACCAGGCTTACTTCGCCTTCCACGGAGCCTACGCCGACGAGCCTGGTGCGGCGGGGGCGGATCCCACCGGACCGGCGGTACGGGAGTTGCGCGCCCGCAGCCCCGATCTGCACACATTCGTGGCCCGGGTAGCCCGCGTCACGACGCTGGCCGAACTGCAGGCGCTGCTGGAGGAAACGGGGAACGGATGAACACAGAAGAATCAGTGAAAATCCGCCTGATCCGTGACTATCCGCGTCCCATTTTGAGTTCTTGAATCACCCCTCTATTCGATGAACGGACACAGGTCTACCGGTTCCCACCACGGGTTGGCGTAACCGTAGTTAGAGTTGAAGAAATCCTGAACGGAGGTATCTGCCTCAGCAGCAGCAGCGACGACCTCGGCGCAGCCGGTGGCGACGCTACCGTCCGCCAGGTACGCCGCCCAGAAAGTCGCGGCCATTGCGGCGACGTCGTGGCCGGCGGCCCCGGCGGGATCATCGGCTTGCAGACGGTTGTATTCCAACTGCGCGCCGTCCAGTTCACCCACCAGTAGGTAGGTCAGCACCAGCCGCCAGCGGGCAAAGGCGGCCAAACGCGCCCGCTCTTCAGCAGGGGTGATCATCTGCGACACTCTCCCCCATTCCTCCAGCGTGTCGTCACCGATCACCCGTTCGTAAGCAGCGTGGGCGGCTCCGTAGTCCCCGGACAGCAGGGCACGGTCACCGTCGAGTAACGCGTGGTAGCGGTAGACGGGCGGCCCCCAGATCTGCTCGGTGCGGGTGAACACGCTGCCGTCCCACTCCCATACCTCGGAGTAGCCGCGCTGAGGCTCCGCCCCCACCGATCCGATGCCGCCGCTCTGAGCCTCGATGCGGCAATGGGTGACAACGTAGGTGGGGTAGGGCATTTCCAGCACACCCCCCATCAGGCTGACGAAGGCCGTCCCGTCCCAACCCCGGATTTCGAGCCTCTCGTAGCAGGTATGCGCACCACACGAGCCCAGCGTATAGATGACGTCCGGTTGCCTGTCCAGGTTCGCGTCGCCGACCTGAAGCAGACGTACAGCCGGCCCGTAAGCATCATAGCCCTCCTGGTACAAGAGCACGTATGCTCTGGCCCGGCAGCCGAAGATGAGCAAGTCGCCGGGGTGGGCGAATACCTCAGCATTGGGGTCGGCCAGAGCGACAACGATCTCCATGTCGTCGTCGCCTGTCAGGTCAATCGCGATCACCTGGTCGGTGGAATCGGGCAGCGCGTCCCAGCCTGTTAGCGTGCTCTCCAACGTCGCCCTATCGCCCCCAGCGCTCAAGAATTGCTGGATGGCAGCCGGATAGTCAGCAAAGTTGGCCGGCTGGATGAGCGGGGGCGAACCTGGTGCCGGGCAGACAGGAAGGATGGGGCTGGCAGTAAGAGCCGGCTCAGTGGGTACAAGCGTCGGTTCCTCCGTGGAGGGTGCCTCCATCGGTACGAAGATCGTCGGCGTCGGCATCGGCTCCGGCGTGGGGGGCAGCGAGCCACAGGCAAGCAGCGCCAGGGCTAACAGGACAACAGTGACGGTAGGGATAAGAGTTCGCTTCATCTCGGTTTCAGGTTCCAGGTTTCACGCCATCCTCCACATCATCCACGCAAACTCCTAAAGACTCAGTATAGCACTGGGCAGGGGCGTGTCAAACCTTGACATCTCTCCATTCTGGGGTAGAATTAAGACAAGTTGCGGGGCTGTAGCTCAGCCGGGAGAGCGCTACAATCGCACTGTAGAGGCCAGGGGTTCGAGTCCCCTCAGCTCCACCAGTCACAGCCGTTAGCGGTCAGCCGCTAGCCGCTAGCCAATTTGGGCCCGTAGCGCAGTTGGGAGCGCACCACAATGGCATTGTGGGGGTCGAGGGTTCGAGTCCCTCCGGGTCCACCTCATTACATTGAAAGGCTGCGAACAGGAGTAGTAGGTCATCCCCGCAGCGAGCCGGGAAAGACCAGGTGGAAGCCCGGCAATTGGCGCCCAAGGGGAGCGCCCACAGGGGCAAGGTAATCCCGCCCTCCGAAAGGCCGAACTCGCCTGGGAGCCGCGCCAGCGAAAACGGGCAACCAGTTAGTAGCCGACGACGACCGGCCCTCGTTAACGGGCCAAGAGCGGGAGGCACCCTGCTGCACGTGGGTGCCCTCCAATCAGGGTGGTACCGCGGAGTGCCCCTTCGCCCCTGAGGCGAAGGGGGTTTTTTATACTTGAGAAGGGGGGAAAAAAGCAAAATGAGCATCGAACCCACACCCTGGATCTGGTTCAACGGCCAGTTGGTGCCCTGGAACGAGGCGCGTGTGCACGTCTTCACCCATGCGCTGCACTACGGCTCCAGCGTCTTCGAGGGAATCCGCGCCTACGCCACACCCCGTGGCCCGGCCGTGCTCGGCCTGGAGCCCCACGTACGCCGGCTTTTTGATTCATGCAAGATCTACCGCATGCCGATCCCATACCAACCGGAAGCGATTTCCCAGGCCATCCTGGAGACGATTCGGGCCAATGAACTCCAATCCTGCTACATCCGACCGCTGGTCTTTCGCGGTGTGGGCGTGATCTCCCTCGACCCACGTGATTGCCCCGTCGAAGTCATCATTGGCATAATAGCGCTGGGACAGTTCCTGGGCGACGAAGCACTGAAGGAAGGAATTGACGTCGGGGTGAGCACCTGGCAGCGCATGGCCCCGAATACCTTCCCGGCGCTGGCCAAGATAGGCGGGCAGTACATCAACTCACACCTGATCGTGATGGAGGCCCACGACCGGGGTTTTGCAGAAGGCATCGCGCTGAACGTGGCCGGTTACGTCAGCGAAGGCAGCGGGGAGAATATATTCATCGTGAAAGACGGAGTGCTCTACACGCCACCGCTGGCGGCCTCGCTCCTGGCGGGTATCACCAGGGCATTCGTCATCGAGTTGGCGTGCGACCTGGGATACGAGGTGCGGGAGCAGATGATCGCCCGCGAGATGCTCTACCTGGCCGATGAAGCCTTCTTCACCGGCACAGCGGCGGAAATCACCCCCATCCGTTCGATAGACAGTATCCCGGTAGACGAGGGGCGGCGCGGGCCGGTGACGGCCCACCTGCAGGAGCAGTTCTTCGGCATCGTCGGGGGGGAACTGGGAGATCGGTTCGGGTGGATGACGCCGGTAGTGGAGGAGTGAAATTGGTTTTCACGTTATCATAGATGACAAAGATAGGCAAGGAGAAGAAGATGGCAGACAAATACGTACCCCAGGAGATCGAACCCAAATGGCAGAAACGATGGGAGGATGATGGGCTGTACGCCACCCGCGAAGACCCGGCCCGGCCCAAGTACTACTTCTTGACCATGCTGGCCTACCCATCGGCCGACTATCTGCACGTCGGCCACTGGTACGTGATGGCCCCCTCAGATGCCCATGCGCGCTACATGCGAATGAAGGGCTACAACGTCTTCTACCCCGTCGGCTTTGATGCTTTCGGGCTGCCGGCCGAGAATGCAGCCATCCAGCGGGGCATCCACCCGTTCAAATGGGCCTGGGATAGCATCAAGGTCATGCGCAGACAACTGCGTTCCATGGGGGCAATGTGGGCCTGGGACCGGGAGGCGGTCACCTGCCTGCCCGGCTACTATAAATGGACGCAGTGGTTCTTCCTCAGATTCTACGAAGCCGGCCTGGCCTACAAAAAGATGGCCCCGGTGGACTTTTGCCCCAGGTGCAACACCACGCTGGCCCGCGAGCAGGTCTGGGGGGAGGACCGCCACTGCGAGCGCTGCGGCACGCCGGTCATCAAGAAGGAACTGGAGCAGTGGTTCTTCCGCATCACGAACTATGCCGATGAACTGCTGGATCACTCCAGGATGGACTGGCCGGAGCGCATCTGCGCCATGCAGAAAAACTGGATCGGGCGCAGCGAAGGGGCCAACGTGACATTCCTGTCCGAGCAGGAGGATCCCATCATCGTCTTCACCACCCGGCCCGACACGCTCTGGGGCGCGACCTTTATGGTGCTGGCCCCGGAACACCCGTTGGTGGACAAACTGACCATGCCAGAGCGCCGGGAGAAAGTTGAAGCCTACAAGTACCAGGCCGCCCGCCAGAGCGAGATCGAGCGCATCTCCACCGAAAAGGAAAAGACCGGCATCTTTACCGGCGCTTACGCCGTCAACCCAGTCAACAACGAACGCATTCCTATCTGGATCGCCGACTACGTGATGATGACCTACGGGACGGGGGCGATCATGGCCGTCCCGGCCCACGACGAGCGGGACTTCGAGTTCGCCAGGAAATACAACCTGCCCATCCCCGTCGTCATTGAGCCGCCCGATTGGGACGGCGGGGAACTGGAGGAACCGTATACCGGCCCCGGTCCGATGGTCAACTCCGGCCCCTTCAGCGGCACGCCCGGTGCCGCGGCAGTGCAGAAAGTGACCGGATGGCTGGAGGAGCAGGGCAGCGGGGAGTTCGCCGTCAACTACCGGCTGCGCGACTGGCTGATCTCCCGCCAGCGCTACTGGGGCGCGCCCATCCCCATCATCTACTGCGACAAGTGTGGCATCGTCCCGGTGCCCTACGAGGACCTGCCGGTGCTGCTGCCCGAAGACGCCGAATTCCTGCCCACGGGCGAGTCGCCGCTCAAGTTCCACGAGGGCTTCCTGCACACCACCTGCCCGCAGTGCGGTGGCCCGGCCACCCGCGAGACCGATACTATGGACACATTTATGTGCTCCTCGTGGTATCATTATGCCTACGTGACGCCCTATCGCAAGGAGGGCCAGCCTTTGCACCGGGATGACTGCCCCTGGGACCCCGAGGCGGGCCGCTACTGGTTGCCGGTGGATATGTACACCGGCGGACCGGAGCACGCTGTGATGCACCTGCTCTACACCCGCTTCTTCACCAAGGCACTGCGCGACTTATGCGTGGTAGATTTCGACGAGCCGATGCTGGCCCTGCGCAACCAGGGCATCATCCTGGGCCCCGACGGGGCGCGTATGAGCAAATCGCGGGGCAACGTCGTTCTGCCCGATGACCTGGTGCAACAATACGGAGCCGACACGGTGCGCGGCTACCTGATGTTCGGCTGGCGCTGGGAACAGGGCGGGTCATGGGACCCTCACGGCATTGAGGGCGTCTACCGCTGGCTGAACCGGGTGTGGAACCTGGTGTTGGACGAATCAGCAAATCGGCGAGTCAGCGAATCAGCAAATCGGCGAGTCGGTGAGCCTGCTGCGCAAGATATCGCCGACCTGCGCCGCTGGACCCACAAGACTATCCGCCGCGCCACAGACGATATGGAGGACTTCGCCTTCAACACCATCATCGCTGGGCTGATGGAGTTCGCCAACGCGCTGCAGAAGGCCAGACAGACGCCGGTCTACGGAACGGAGGCGTGGGAGGAGGCCATTGAGACGCTGCTGTTGCTGCTGGCCCCCTGCTGCCCGCACATCGCCGAGGAGTTGTGGGCGCGGACCGGCCGGCCCTACAGCGTCCACCAACAGTCCTGGCCCCAGTTCGACCCCGACCTGGCGGCCGAGGAAGTGATCACGCTGGTGGTGCAGGTCAACGGCAAAGTGCGGGCGCGGCTGGAGGTGCCGGCTGACATCACCGAGGAAGCAGCGCGGGAGGCCGCCCTGTCCGACGCAAACATCCAGCGCCACGTCGCGGGCAAGGAGATCCGCAAGGTCATCTACGTGCCGGGGCGGCTGGTAAACGTGGTGGCAAAGTAGAATGGGCACAGGGTAGGACAGCACAATGTCCACCCCCTCCAACTACATACCGTGGCTCCGCTCCCGCGTCGGCCACCAGAAGGTCATCCTCGTCCGCGCCTGCGGCATCGTCGCCGACGAACAGGGGCGGATGCTGCTCCAGCGGTATCCCGATTTCGGCTGGTGGGGGTTGCCAGGCGGCTATCTGGAGCCGGGCGAACGGCTGAGCACGTGCCTGGTGCGCGGACTGCGCCGGGAGACCGGGCTGGTGATCGAGCCGGCGCGGCTGGTCGGGCTCTACACCTCGCCCGACTTCGACCTCACCTATCCCAACGGCGACCAGGCCCAGCAGTTTATCGCATGCTTCGCGTGCCGGGTAACCGGCGAAGGGTGGCCTCCCGATGCAACCTGCTTCTCCCCCACCGCCCTGCCCGGTGTACCAGTGTGGTGCCGCGCGATGATCGGGGACTACGCTGCGAACGTGCCGGCGGCCTCTTTCCGGCGGGGCAGCCCGGGCAGCCTGGCCTCACATGAGCACATACTCCAACTGCGGCGGCACGTGGGGCACGAACTGCTGATTATGGTGGGGGGCGCAGGGTTGGTGCACGACGAGGCGGGTCGGATGCTCCTCATACACCGCAGCAACGACGGGGAGTGGGGTCTGCCCGCTGGCGCAATGGAACTGGGCGAGCGCGTTGACCGGGCGGTGGAGCGGGAGGTGGGCGAGGAGACCGGGTTGGTGGTCAAGGCCGAGCGACTCGTGGGCCTCTACGCCGGCGGCCCCGAGTTCAGCCACACCTATCCCAACGGTGACCAAGTGGAAATAGTCACCGCCCTATTCGACTGCCAGGTGGTAAGCGGTGCGCTACGTACCGACGACAATGAGGTATCAGAGGTGCGCTTCTTTCCACCCGACCGGTTGCCTCCGCTCCCCAAACGCCATCACATCTTCGCGCGCGACGGTCTGGCAGGACAAGAGGCCGCCTTTTTCCGGTAGGACGGCTTTCCATAGCCGCCGCACCGAGCACGTGGCAAGGCGGCAGGTATGGAAACCCGCCCTACAGGATAAGCACTACCTGCGCACGTTGGGTTTCCAGTAGGCACGCTGCACCGTGCGGGCCTCCGTCACCGTCACGATGGCGTTTTCATCCACAGACAGAGTGATCCCCAGCACGGCATCCACGCTCTTACGAGGTATGATGACCTCGACGACACCCACGGCGTTTTCGCGCCCATATCCGTAGTACTCTGTCACGCCAAACCCCGCCTGCCGCAGAGCCTCCGCCAGGGCTGCGCTTTTCTCGGGGGAAATGGCCCGCACCTCGGCGAAACCCAGCGCCAGCCGCTGCTCCCAGGCCATCCCGACCAGCGTGCCGACGGCGAAACCGCCACAATAGGCGAGGATGTTCCAGACGTTGCCCAGATTCGCCACCACCTTGCCAATGGCGACGACGTAGACCAGCGCACTGAAGAAACCCGCTGCCACGGCGTAGAGCTTCCGCCCCTGGACGGTCATCAACGTCGAAAGCGTGCCAATAGCGATGCCCAGCACCCGCAGCGCGAAAATTAACAAGGCTTCCAGAAATATGCTCACAGTTCACTCCTATCTGGTTTCAGCTACCACATGCTGCGCCGATTATACCGGCTCACGGCAAGTTGTCAATAGTCAACTACTCCAACCCCCACGCTAGCAGTTACTGTCAATGAAAGATTGTCGCCTCACCCGGCCTGTGTTATAATATCACCGTGGACGACGCAGCCTGGATGCGCGAGGCTCTGGCCGAGGCGGAGCAGGCCCTGGCCCATGGAGATGTGCCCGTCGGCGCAGTGGTTATGCATGGCAGGACCATCGTCGGGCGAGGGCACAACCGCAGGGAAGCCGACGCCGACCCGACCGCCCACGCGGAGATGATCGCGCTCCGGGAGGCGGCCCGCATGCTGGGTGGCTGGCGACTGGCAGGCGTGACGCTCTACTGCACGCTGGAGCCTTGCCCAATGTGCGCCGGCGCGATGGTGTTGGCCCGGCTGCCCCGTCTGGTGTACGGAGCCGATGACCCTAAGATGGGTGCAGCGGGGTCAGTGGTCGAACTGCTGCGCGACCCGCGCCTCAATCACCAGGTGGCCGTCACCCGGGGCGTGCTGGCCGAGGAATCTCAGGCCCTGCTGGAGCGGTTCTTCGCCGGGCTGCGGGGTGGTCAGTCAATCGAATAATGGGAAGGGTGCCGGAGTGGACGAACGGGACGGTCTCGAAAACCGTTGTGGTCCTTGTGGCCACCGTGGGTTCGAATCCCACCCCTTCCGCCTGAAGAGGCCCTTGCAGAGTGCAAGGGCCTCTAATTGTGATAAGCGTTTAGCCATCCTTGCGAAGGTTGTGAATAGATCTGATAGTGGGACGATTCTCGGCTAACGAAGACACTCTCGGCACAAAGGCTGCTGCCCAACCTTCGCAAGGGTTTCCCCAGGATCAGTCTTGGAAATTAGCCTGCGCTTCCGCCAGCGTTTCCCCGTCTCGCCACTCCCCCCGCAGCACCACACGTGGCACTTGGCGCGCCACGCCGTGGACGGCGATGTAGCGGAACACGCGCCGGGCGGAGATGCCGTACTCCCGCCGCAGGCCCTCAATCTGCGCCTCGATCTGCGCCTCGATGCCGGAGGCGTCGGCCGGTTCCAGCACCGTCCCGTCCGCCGGGCAGTACCACCCCTTCTCGCACCGGCACGTGACTGCGATGCCCTCGTCGGTCAGTTCCCAGGAGCGCACGGCTATCTGCTTGTTTCCCTTCGTCAGCACGAAACCGTTCACCATGGGTGCACGAGGCTCAGCGTACACTTCGATCTTATAGGGGGTGGGAGCACGCGGCTTCTTCTTGACAGGGTGGCGGGCTCTGCGAGTAGCACGCGCAGCCGCTTTGCGCCCCCTCTCCTCGCTTCGGGGAGGGGGCGAAGGAGGGATGGGCTTTTCCTCCACCTCCTCAATGGGAGACGGGGGCGGGGCGGGTTTGGGGGGCTCAGGCGGTGACAGTTGGGCTGGCTGACCATCGGCGGCGTGACACAGCCCTACGTGCTCGCGGCAGGTGGCCCGCCCACAGGTGCTACAGCGGTTCAGGCTGTGCACACACACCGGGCGGTCGCACACCACGCAACGGCTCATCTGATCGGCGCACAGGCGGCAGTAGACGCGCTTGCAGTCCACGCACTGCTCCGGCAGCAGGCAATCCTCGTGCACCAGGTGGCCGCCGCTGCACAGCATCAGCCGCGTCGCAGGCCGGCCGCACACGTCGCAGGCCATCGGCTCAATGCGATGCAACAGCGGGTCCCAGACGGCAACGCGCTCTACCTTCGCCGTGCGGTTCCCAATGCGCACGGGGAGGAGAATCTTGGGCTGGGCGATGACCTGAAGGTTGATCAGTTCCAGTTCCACGCGCAGGCGATACTTGGCCTCCACGTCAGCCAGTTTGGCCTCCCGCTCGGCCTGCGCGGCGGCCAGTTTGTCCTCCAGCGAAGTCCGGCGGGCATCGTCGCTGGCACGCTCGATGCGGCGCTGCAGGTCGCGGGCGATGTCATCGTAATACCCGGTGAGACGGGCGCGGTCGAGTTCCAGATAGCGGGCGGCACGACGGTGCAGCGTCTCCAGCGGCGCGGCCAGTTCGTCCCGCGCGGCGCGAGTAGCCCGCTCCAGCAGCCCCTCCAGTACCGGCCTGCTTAGCGGCTGATTTCCCGGCAGCCAGCGCACCGGCGCGGCGAGGAGATGCCCAAAAGCCGATTCCTCCTCCAGTCGCGCCAGTTGCTCAATGCGCGCCAGTTCAGGGACGGCAAAGCCAGTCTGCGCGTCCATCACGACCGAGACCAGCCGCTCGCGCTTCTCGTCGGTGATCAGCGCGGCCTTGAAGTTGAAGCGCACGTAGTGACAAAGTGCCGCCGTCTCACCCTTGCGCGGCGCTTCGGACAGGCGAGCGTTGGGAAAAGCCAGCGACTGGCGGGCCAACGTGAGTAGCCCGCGTTTATTGAGCCGCACGTCATTGACGTGGACCAGCACACAGGCAGGCTCGGCGCGGGCCTCCTCCATCAGCGTCTCCACCAGAGGATGGCCATAACCCACGACAGTGACATCCCCCACGCTGACCACATCCGCCGGAGCCTCGTCGGCGAAGGCCAGACGCTGATAGGCAGGTTCATTCCAGCGGCTGGCCACCTTCTCGGGCAGGAGTGCCTCGTAGATACCGTAGGCTGGCGGCTCGACGATGCCGCCGGCCTGGCGGAAAACGTTCAACACGAAATCGGCCAGTTCGCTCATTCGGCCGCGAAATCCTCCCCAAACAGTGCCTCGTCGTACTCGCGCGTGCGCTGGTAGGTTTCCCGGGCCTGGGCCAGCGCGTCGCCAAGTTGCTCGAAGCCAGCCGCCGCTTCATCCGGCGTGCGAGCCTGCGTCCAGATGTCCATCACGATCTCCTCGAAGTCGCGCTCTTCTTCCAGATGGCCCAGGATCATGTCCATCTCACCGATGACCAATTCAAACATATTCAACTTGCGGTCGAGGACCTCCAGAATATAGTCCTCCACCGTCCCCTCAGCTGAGAGGTTGAAGATCTCCACCGGGCGGGTCTGGCCGACGCGGTGGATGCGCCCGACGCGCTGCTCGATGCGCTGCGGGTTCCAGGGCAGGTCGAAGTTGAGCATAAGGCGGCAGAACTGGAGGTTGCGCCCCTCGCCAGCGGCCTCGGTCGAAAGCAGCACCTGGGCACTTTGCTCGAAGCGACGGATGGCCTCGTCCTTCCCCGCCCGCGAGAGTTGGCCGTGGTAGACCACGAAGTCCACCCCCATCCCGCGCAAGAGGTCCGCCAGCAACTCCAGCGTGGCGCGAAAGTGGGTGAAGATAATCAGTTTCTCCCGCCCGTCGGAAGCGAGTTGCGAGAGCAGGAGCCGCTCCAGCGCCTTTCCCTTGGCCCAGGATTGGACGCCGCTAGCGCGGTCGGCCAGGCTCAGCAGCATCTCGCGATGAGGAGCCATGCCCGGGCGCTCGGCCAGTTTCATCAGTGTGGGGCGGACGGCGGCCGGGGAACTGCCAATCTCGCGCTGGAGCGTGCGCAGGGTGAAGCGGTGGACGGCCGGGAGCACTGGTTCTACCTGACCTAACCCCCCGGCCCCCTTCCCTGCGAGGGAAGGGGGAGTCTCGGCTCGACCTA
>Ga0114918_10000418_pt1 | contig 36518 bp, 26 predicted proteins | sample LantaG_FD_87015 | JGI IMG/M metagenome (GOLD analysis project Ga0114918, IMG submission 87015) | Deep subsurface microbial communities from Baltic Sea to uncover new lineages of life (NeLLi) - Landsort_02402 metaG | ecosystem: Environmental > Aquatic > Marine > Oceanic > Sediment | place...
GAGCAGGAACTGGTAGGGCTTGGCGCCTGGAGGGGCCAGGCCGGCGTTGCTGTCCTTTTTCTTGTCGCCGCTCTCGTCGTTGCCGCTCGCTTGCGCGACGAGCTCGGCGAGAGTCGGTTTCTTGTCCCCGCCTTTCGCCGGCGGCGTCACCACCTCACGCAGGATCACGAAGCGCGGCTCATGCGTCGCCAGCGCCAGCATGATAAGGTCCGCGTCGAGCCCGTACAGGCAGTGCCGCGTCGCCGGGTTCCAGTTCGGGCGACCACGCTGCGCGCGGATGTAGGCCATGATCTTGTGTTCGCCTTCACCGGGCACGTTGGCGTCAGACAACAAGACCTGGACTCCCCTCCAACCCGGGTCCGAGTTCAGACGGACGTGGGCGTAGTACTGTAAGGCCACCGAGACTCGGTGCATGAAGGGCGTGCCCGGAGTAATGGTGTTGGAGTCAAAGGTCTCGGACTTGTTGTGCGCGCCTTTGGGCTTCGGCAGCACAATCCCTTGCCTCTCAAACTCGGCGCGCAGGCGTGCCTCCTCGGCTTCCTTCTCCTCGGCGTCCTGCGCCGCCCGGAAGCGGCGCGAGCGCTGCTGGTTCATCTTGGCGCGAGGGGCCACGCCGTCGATGGCCATGTAGAGGAGCTTGCGCGGGCGGACGATCGCGAAGAGGCGGTCGATGTAGTCGAACATGGTGGTGAAGACCTGAGAAGAAGAGAAAGTTTTTTTTTGTTTTTTGTTGAGGTCGAGGAATGAGAACGAAAGTCTGTTTTTTCCATCTCTTTCTTTTCTTTTCCATCTCCAAATAGCCCCCAACAAAAACCAACTTACCTCGGCCTCCGTCGTCGGCGCGGGCCTGTCTTCGGGGTGGAAGCACGGGTGAATGATCCCGTTCATGTCGAGGTAGAGGTTGTCGAACTCGAGGCCGTTAGGGTTGGCGCGTGAGGTGTCGGCGGGCACGAAGACGCCGTCGACGACCTCCTGGTGCTCCTCGACGCAGTCCTGGATGATGAGAGGGTAGCTGTTGTTGAGGTGACGATGCCGGCGGATAGGAAAGAGTATTTGTGTGAGACAAGGGCGGGAGGCGCGAGGAGGAAGGAGAAGAGGGACAGAGGAGGTCGAGGCGGCAGCAGCGGCGGCAACGAGCGAATGGCAAAAAAAATTCTTTCTCCCTTTCCACTCCACTCTATCTCTCCTGTGCTTTCTCTCACCGTTGGCTCAGCCAGCGGTAGAACGCCGGGACTCCCATGGCAGCGGTTGGTCTCGGCGAAGGGTGCGGGGTGCGCTAGCGAAAGGAGATTGGGGATGACACAAGTCCGACGCGGCGGCTTGCAATGAATGTCCGATCGGACGAATGCTCCTTTGGCAGCTCCTCGGCGCTTCGCGTGCTTCTCAGCTGTCTCTTTCGCCGTGCGCTCGCTGGAAGCGAGGACGAGCACGGATGAGAGCTCGATGCCGTCGCGAACGATCGAGCGATTCGCAGGGAGAGAGACGAGAGAAGGAAACGATGCTCTCGATTGAAGCGAGAGAGAGAAGAACTGAGAGAGACCTCGACCTCCTCTTCGTCAAAAAAACTCTTGTCATCATCACTGCCTCTCTTTCCGTCATCTCGACGGATCTCTCTCTCTCTCTCTCTCTCGCCCTCTACAAATAAAAACTAAAACTCTCATAAACGCCGCGTTGTTGTGTGGTTGTTGTTGTCATCGAAAGAAAGAAAAAAAAACGATTCGGAAAAGAAGGTGCACTCGAACGAAAAAAAAAAAACGAAAACGCAAAACCCGAAATCCGAAGAAAAAAACTCCTCCTCCTCCTCTTTCCCTCACTTTCCCTCTCTCCTACTCCGCGTCATCCGCCAGGTCGCCCCACCTCATCCCGTACTTGGCCGCCAAGTAGTGCGCCCCGACGGGTCCCCTGGACCCATAGGGGTAAAGCTCCGGCTGCACCTTCCTTGAGTCCAATTCATTCAACAGCGGGGTGAACAGTCCCCAGGCCGCCTCGAGCTCGTCGGACCTGATGAAGAGCCGCTTGTCGCCGTTGACGACGTCGAGGATCAGCCTCTCGTAGGCGTCGGGCAGGGCCGCGTCCCCGAACCGGGACTTGTACGACAGGTCGAGCCTGGAGACGTCGAGCCTCAGTCCCAGGCCCGGAACCTTGTTGTTAACTTTCAGGTAAATCGCCTCGTCGGGCTGGATCCTGATGACCAGCTCGTTGGTCGTTCGGTCCAAGTCCAAGCCCAGTTTAGACCTGTACAGGTTGCCCGGGACGTGCCTGAACTGCACCCGGATCTCCGCAGAGCGCGAAGCCAAGGCCTTGCCGGCTTTCAGCAGGAACGGAACGCCGTCCCACCGGGCGTTGTTGATGAACATCGCCGCGGCGGCGAAGGTCGGGCACAGCGACCCCTTCGGCACTGTGTCGTCGTCCAGGTACCCGGGGAGCGCGGGCCTCCCCGGGGCGGCGGCGCGGCCCCTGTACTGCCCGACGACCACGTCGTCGATCGAGACCGGTCTCATGCTCCGGAGCACCTTCACCTTCTCGTCCCGGATGTCCTCGGCGTCGAGCGAGGCCGGGGGCTCCATCGCGAAGAGCGCGAGGATCTGGAGCAGGTGGTTCTGGATCACGTCGCGGATGATGCCGTAGGAATCGAAGTAGCCGCTGTGGTTGAGGTGTGGAGGGGGAGAGGAGAAAAAGAGAGGAGGGAAGAGAGGATAAAAGGGTGAGTTTCGAGCACTCGAAAGAAAGAAAGAAAAAAAACCAAAACCTCAACCAAACCACCACCTCTTTTACCCTCGCCCCTCGGTCCCAAAGTCCTCACTGAAGATGACCTGCACCGCCCTGATGTAGTTTCTCGACCACAAGGGTTCAAAAACCAAGTTGGCAAACCGCAGCACCGTCAAGTTTTCAATTAATTCTTTGCCGAGATAGTGGTCGATCCGGTACGTCGCGTCCTCGGACACGTGCTGCCCGAGTTCGCTCGCCAAGGCACGATAGGAGTCCGAGTCGCGGCCGAAGGGCTTCTCGACGATGACGCGGGTCCAGCCGGTCACGCTGGAGGCGGCCCTCGTGGCGGCGCGGGCGGCATCCACAAAGACCGAGGGGGGGATCGAAAGATAAAAAATGCGGTCTGCCTTCTTGGAAGGCGCCTCCGCGGCCGACGCCCTCTCTGCCAGTCGGGCAAAGGCCTCGTCGGAGCTGTATTGACCCGGTTGGTAGAAGCACCTGTCCAAAAACTCGGTCATGGCGTCGCCGCACTTGGCCCCGGCGGCCACGCGGCAGGTGAGCGACGCGCTGATGTAGTCGCGGAAGGCCGCGTCGGTCATCTCGGAGCGGGCGAACCCGAAGATGGAGAAATGCGGCGGCAGGTGTCCGTCGTAGAAGAGGGCGAAGAGAGCAGGGTAGATCTTCTTGCGGGCGAGGTCGCCCGAGGCGCCGACGACGACGATGGTGAGGGCGGACTTGGACCAGTCCTCGGGGTCCGGGGCGTAGATCGAAGGGAGGGGTTCTGAGATTGAGGAGGAAGACGACGGCGACGGAGGAGAGAGCGGGGCGGCGGCGGCGGAAGCGGCGGCGGAGGCGGAAGAGGCTGCTGCTGCTGCTGTTGAGGAGCTCGAGGGGGCTCCGTTTCCTGGGGACGATGATGACGATGCCGGCGACGACGCTCTGGCAGCGACGGCGCGCATGCTCTTCCGGGAGCGAGCGGGCGAGAGAGGGAGGAGACGGGGTCGAAAGGGGGTCGAGGTCGACGTCAAGCCGGCGAACAAGCTGTCGTCAAAGCCGCAAGCCGCCGAAGAGGACATTGGCATGGTCGCCGCCGCGGGTCCTCGCAGCGCCGCCGTGGCCCTTATGTGCGTCGCTCCAATCGCAGCACGGGCAGTAACGACCGTGCTCTTTCCCTCGTGACGAGCGACGCTCGTCCGCGAGGTGGCCGAGGCCGCCGTGGAGGCGTTAGTTTTCATCATCATCGACGACGACGAGAGAGGCATGCCCCGGCTGCGCCCCTCGCTTCTTTTGCTTGGAAGAGACGCGTTTGCCTCCAAAGCTCGCGGACGAGGAGCTTGTCGGCTCAATTAGAGCACACGTGCGCGGAGATGCTCTTCTTCTCTTGCTCCCTTTTGGAGAGGGAAGGCGAGAGACCGAGGGAAGAGGGGGGAATGGGGCGAGTTAGGTCTAGAAGAAAAAAGAGTGGTGATGATGGGGAGAAGCGAAGAAACGGATGCTCGAGTTTTTTTTTTCTTCGTCGGAAATTCTGAATTTCAGAATCACTCCTCTCTTTTTCTCTCCTCCTCCTTCCTCTCTCGCCCCCCTCAAGAACTGCAGCAGCAGGAATCGAAAAGATGGGCGACCGCGTCCTCGCGGACTCGACCACGCTCGAGCAGTGCTCGGCGGGCAGCGTTGACGTCGCGCACTCCCCGGGCGGGACGAGGCTCGCGACGGCGTCGTCGAACTGTTCGTCGATCGATGGCAACGGTAATGGAGGCGTCGTCGCAGTCTACGAGGGAGGCTCCGGCTCGCCCCTGTGGAGCCTCTCCGGCCGCTTCTCCCTGCCGCGAGAGGCGAGGCCGACAAAGATGCGTGACGCTGGTCGTGGGCGATTGGTCATCGGATCAGCGGAAGGAGAAGGAAAAGAAGGGAAAGGAAAGCGAAAAAAAGGCAATCGCTCAAAACCTCGACCTCCTCGACGTCAAAAAAAAAACTCAAATCTCCAAAACAACAGCTCGCCTGGTCGCACCCCGAGTTCGGCCAGGCCCTCGCCGTCGCCGCCGACGACGGCACCGTGAGCGTCTGGGTCGAGGAAGGAGGGCCCAGGGTCGTCGAAACGGGAGGAGGAGAAGGAGGAGGAAACGGAAACAAAACGAAGCTCTGGCAGCGCGCCGCGACGTTCGAGTCGGGCTCGCGCGGCGCCGCCCTCGCGCTGGCGTTCGCCCCCGCCGTCCACGGCCCCAGGCTCGCCGTGGGGTGGGGGGACGGCGTCGTCAGGGTCTACTCGGCGAGGTCGCTGCTGCTCGGCTGCGCAGGAACGACGACAACAGCAACAGCAACAGCAGCTCTGCCGCTGCCCGCCGCCGCCTCGTGGGAGCTCGAGTCGCAGTTCGAGGCCTCGAGGCCGCCGGCCTCGAGCCCCGTCACCTCCCTGTGCTGGAGGCCACACTACGCCGGCGGGGCCGGGGAGAAGCTCCCTCCCTTGCTCGCCGTCGGGACTGCGGCGAGGAGGCAGCAGGAACGGCGAAGCGGCGGAGTCTTTGGAGTCGGAGGTGGAAACGAAAACAATGGCATCGAGGGCGGCGGCGGCTCCAGCGTCTGGCTCTTCCGCACCCCTCTCCTCCGCTGGACCAGGGCCTGCACCCTCGACCCCAGCGGGGACGTCTCTACCGTCGCGTGGGCGCCCGCGGGCTCCCCGGCGGCGCCGGAGCGGGTCGCGACTGCGATCAAAGACAAGGTCAGAGTCTTTGCGCTCGCCGGCGCCGCGGACGCGCTTGTCTCTTCCTCGAGTCCTTCGTCTTCCTCTTCTTCTTCCTCTGCTCCTGTCCTCCCCGAGGCCGTCCTGAAGCACTCGGCCCCCGTCTGGAGGCTCGAGTGGGCGCCGCTGGGCGGAGGGTGGCTGGCGGCCGGGACCGAGAGGGGCACGGTCGCGCTGTGGCGGCAGGACCTTCGAGGGGAGTGGGGCGCGCGGGGCGCCGTCGTCTGCGACGAGGCTGCCGCCGCCTCTTCTCCTTCGACGGCGTCGATGGCGCAGCAGCAGGACGCCGCTTCTGGCCTCTCGACGGTGGTGGTTTGAAAGCGGGGGAGAGAGAGAAAATGATTGAAAAAAAGACGAAAAAAAGTATTACTTTGGAAAAAAATCAGAACTGTAAAAAACAGAAAAGACAAAGCAAAACAGCGCTGCGCGTCTTTTTCCTCTCTGATCTCATAAGGATCGCGGGCTCCATACGGAAGACGGCACAGTAATACTGCTGCTGCTGCTGCTGGAAGGATCCAAGCGAGCAAGCCAGCGACGGGGGGCCGTCGATACTTTTGAAAATTTCGAAAATAGAAACAACAACAAACAAAGCAGAAAAAACAAAAATATCTCTTTCTCTCTTCTAGTCGAGCCCAACGTCCGACACGCCCAGCAGCACGTACCCGACCAACGTCGCCGTGAACAGCCCGGAGAAGAGGCCAAAGGGGAACCACTGGTCCAGGGTGGTCGACTTCTCGATGGCGTCCCAGGCGGCGCCTAGTTTTTTTTTGGAGGTGGAAAGTTTCGAGCGAGGTGAGATTTTTTCTTTTGCTTGACGGAGAAAGTTTTTTTCTTCTTTCTTAAAACTCAAAGACGCGCACCGACGATGTAAGGCCCGATGATCCTCGACGCGCTCATCATCAGGTTGGCAGCGCCGTTGACGGCCCCGACCTGGCCCGCGGGGGCGCAGAGGTTGACCATGATCATGCTCGCGGTCTGTCGAGAGAGAGAGAGAGTTTTTGATTTTTTGATCGAAGCGGTGGTGAGAGAAAGAGAGAGAGAAAGAGAGAGAGAAAAAAAACTTTTTTTTTGAAAAACTTTTCCATCCTCACCGAGGTCGCCGAGAAGCCGACGCCATACAGCAGCTGCGCCACAACCAGCACCGCCAGCAGCGGGCCGTCCCCGAGGAAGTAGGCGTATCTGATTGGTGATGAAAAAAGGGGGGAAGAGAAAGAAAGAGTGAGCAAACGAATGAAGCAGCAAAAGAGAAAAAGAAAAGAAAAAACCCCATCTCTCTCTCTCCTCCTCCTTCCCACTCACTTCGAAGCAGCAAACACCAGACACATCACGGCCCCGACCAGCAGCCCGAACTTGCAGCAGAACGCCACGCCGTACCGCCGCTGCATCGGCGGGTACGCCAGGATCGAGAACGCGACGACGCCGGCCCCGCCGACCGCGACCGTCAGCGACGTCTTGGTCACGTCGAGGCAGAGCCCGTCGTTGGCCAGCGGCTCCGAGAGAGCGACGGCGCCCTTGCCGCGCGACGCGCAGGGCGTCGAGGTGGCGTAGAACTGGTAGAGGTCGAGGATGCTCTCGTTCAGCATGGTGGTGGTCGCGAAGGCGAAGACGGCGACGATCGCGGCCTTGCAGCGCCACCAGGGGACGGCTTTGAGAGGAGCCGCCTTTTCGACGTCTGTCGCCGCCGCGGTGGCGCTCTTGTCTTCCTCCTCGGCGACGGTCTTCATCGAAGAGAGGGCCCTCGAGGGCTTGGCCGAAGACAGCGCCACCGAAAGAGGCCTGGAACCCTGCGTCGCCGCCGACGACGACGCGGCACTGCTGCTCACCGCCATGCTGCTGGCGCGCCGGCGCTGCCTCAGCGCGTTCTCCTGCCGCGCGACCGCCGCGGCCGTGCGCGCGGCGTCGACGTCATTGATCGTGTTGCAGTAGTCGCCCGCCGCGATCGCGAGCACGCCGAAGCTGGTGGCGGCGGCCGACATGCGCCTGCTGAAGGCGGACTCGACGGGCGCCGGGGAGGGGCTTCCGCTGGAGTTGGCGTTGGAGGCGCCCCTGGCGAAGAGCGAGGAGCGGCGGCGCTGCGTGGAGGCGGCGGCGGCGGCGGCGGTCGTCGCCGTCGCCGGGAGCGCCGGCTGCTCCTGCGTGTGAGACTGGAAGACCGAGGAGGGGATCGCCGGTAGGCGCCCGCGCGGGCGAGAAGCAGCAGCAGCAGCAGATGCGGAGCCGTTCTCGGTGTCATCAGCAGAAGCGGAAGCAGCAGAAGCAGAAGCAGAAGCAGAAGCAGAAGCAGAAGCAGAAGCAGAAGCAGAAGCAGAAGCAGGAGCGGCGTGAGAGGGGGCGGCGCGGGAGAGGTGCCGGGCGAGGTCGTGGTGGTGGTGGTGCACAGGCTGCGGCGGGAACGAGAGCACCGACAGCAGCGAGGTCAGCGCGTTCTCCTCGTTCGCGAGGCCCCCGATCCGGTCCTCGTCGTCGCTGCTGCTGCAGCTGTCGTCGTTGTCGTTGTTGGCGTTGGATGCGGGTTCGTCGTCGACCTTGGAAGCAGCAGCAGCTCCGGCAGCTCCCGCCGCCACCGCTCCCGCTCCGACTTCTTCGCCCTCGCCTTCGCCCTTGTTCTTCTTCCCTCCTCCCATCACCAGCTGCTTCACCTTCGCCTTCAGCCTCGCCGTCCACTCCTTCGGCGGGTCCCTCGGCACCAGGTACCAGTTGGTCAGCGTCGCGATCACGCCCACGAAGACCGTGAAGAAGCCGCACAGAACAAACGGGTCCGATTGGAGAAAGCCACCGGGCTGGCAGGCGGCGGACCTGCCGAGCACGCCCTTCGAGTAGAGAGTGCACGGGTCCGACAACGACGCGATAATCAAAGGTGTCGCGATCTGCCCCACGCCGGCTCCCAGAGTCCTCCACGCCATCGCGATGGCTTGCCCCTGCTTGGTGTAGTGCAGGCCGATCATGGCTTTTATCACCACGCCGCTGCACATGAAGCACCCGGAGATCGCCCTCGCGGCCAGGCCCTGGCCGAAGGTGCGCGTCGACACGAACCAGGCGCTCGCCGCCCCGGACACGACGTTGGACAAGAGTAATAAAGGTTTCCTTCCCGTGGCGTCGCTGGCCCAGCCCCAGAAGTAAGAAGCCGCGAGCTGCGCAAAGTTGTTGGCGCTCATCAGCGTGCCGTATTTGACGCCGGCCGTCAGCTGCGCCGCCGGGTCACTCTGTGGCAGAAAGCGGGTCCTGATGATGTAGATCCCGACCTGCCTCGGCACGAGCACGATCAGGTTGATGTAGAACTGGTTGAGGAAGAGCGCGAACAGGAAAGGGAGCGGCGGGCGCGAGAGCTTGACGACGTGGTGGGGGTCGTGGTGGGTCTTGGGCGTGCTGCTGTTTTCTTTGCTGCTGCTTTTCTTTGACCTAAGCGATGATGCCGACGACGACGGCTTTGCGCCGTTCCATTCCTCGCTTTTCTGCCGCTCTTTCTCGCTGTCTTTTTTCGATTCCTCCGCGACAGCATCCGTGCTATTGTTTGCATTCTTTTTTCTGAAGGGCAAAAGCGGCATCTTGGCTGCAGTGGAGACACGGGCTCGATGCTTTTTCAGAGGAGATCGAGATCGAAGTCTCTCAGAGCGCAGCTGCGAAGCAAGTTTGGCAACGTTGTCGGAGCAGGACTTAGAGCGGCGTCAATCGCGCTTGCAAGTGTCTACGGAATCAAGGCTCAGAGTCCCCTGCATGGAAAAGAGAGAATCCCGGAGCGAGTCGAGAAAAAAAGGGAAAAAAGAAGAAGAAGAAGATAGCAATTGAAGTTTTCGTCGAATGGCGATTCTGAACGAAAAAAACTCGACCTCGACCTCGACCTCGACCTCGACCTCGACCTCGACCTCGACCTCGACCTCGACCTCGACCTCGACCTCTTTCCCTTTCCCTTGCCCTTCTCTTTCCCTTCCCCTTCTCTCTCTCCCTTCTCTTCCGGCACCCCCACTTCTTGCACCGCGCCCTCACTCAACCCGATCAATGCATTGCGGTAAACAAGAATTAAAGCAAAAGCGTCTCTTAATGTTACAAACCCTTCAAAAAAGAAAAGAAAGCTGTTTCCTTTTTTTTCATCTTCAGCCCGCGACTGCCGACGCCGTCACCTCAACCTTCTCCTCCTTCTCTCCATCCCCTTCACCTTCTCCCCGAATGTGCGCCTCCAGGTAAAACTCCCCTGCCTTGTAGCTCGACCGAACCATGGGCCCCGCGGCGGCGTAGACAAAACCGATCTCCCTTGCGTAATTCGCGAAGGCGTCGAAGGCCGCCGGGGTCACGAACTCGGAGACCGCCATGTGCCTTTTTGTCGGGCGCATGTACTGCCCCAGCGTCACGACGTCGACGCCGCCCCTCGTGCGAAGCTCCAGGAGAGCGCTCCGCACCTCCTCGGCGGTCTCGCCGCACCCGAGCATGATCGAGGTCTTGGTCAGCAAAGGGCGCGCCCTTTTCCCTTGAGCGAACTCCTCGGCGCCGACGCGCTTGGCCTCGATCAAGGCCTTCAAACTCTGCTCCCAGTTCGCCCTGCGGTCTCGGACGACGCCCTGCAGGCGAGGGACCGTCTCGACGTTGTGGGCGTAGACGTCCAGGCCCGCTCGCGCGACCTGCGATACACAAGAGAGGTCCCCGGCGAAGTCCGGCACCAGGGCCTCGACCAGCAGTTTCCCCTCGGTTTTCTTTTTCAGTTCAGAGATCGTCTGAGCGATATGTGCGGCGCCTCCGTCGCTCAAATCGTCCCTGTCCACCGAGGTGAGCACCACGTACCCTATCCCCCACTCGGCCACGGCCGTGGCGACGTTTTTGGGTTCGTTGGGGTCCAGCGGTGGGGGCGCTTTGGAAGTTTTAACAGCGCAGAAGCGGCAGCCTCGGGTGCAGGTATCTCCCATCAGCATGATCGTCGCCGTCGCCGCGTGGCTCTTCCCGTCTTTCCCCTCCCCGCCGCCCCAGCACTCGCCGATGTTGGGGCACTTGGCCTCCTCGCAGACGGTCGAGAGCTTGAGGTCGCGCAGGCGCGAGCGGATCCTGGTAAAATTATCTCCTCCGGGGATCTCCCTCTTGAGCCATTCCGGTTTCCGGGCGGCGGCGCCCTTCTCCTTCCAGTTAGGGGCGCGGACGGAGTAGGAGGGGGGAGGAGAGGAGGAGGAAGAGGAGGAGGTGGATGGGCTGATGAAGTCGTCGAGGGAAGGGGCTGGTAGTGGTGGTGAGGGAAGAGGGAAGAGGGAAGAAGAGAATGAGGAGGTTGATGTTGGGAGGTTGAGAAGGAAAAAAAAAGCGTTGCCTCTTCTTCGTCGGAGGAGCTCTCTTCGAAATCTTCTCTCTCTTCGCCTCCTGATGACCGATTTACCTTCTTCAGCGGCCAGTCGCGCGCGGAGGGCCTCCCGAGCCGCTGCTGACTTGGAAAGCGCGGGAGAGGGCGCGGAAGAGGCGCTAGCTGCGGTGAAAGAGAGGCATCGTCGTCGTCGGAGGAACGGAGCGGCGTCGGCGATCGACAACGTCGTCGACGACGACGGAGCGATCGAAGAGAGCGTCGTTGAGGACGAAGATGACGACGACGAGACTTCCGCCACCGACAGGGCGCGCCTGACGAGCTCGGAGGCTGTCCTGCGCATTGGGAGAGAGAGAGGGCGGGAGAGCTTGGAGGAAGTGCGCGTTTGCCGAAAGAGAGAGAGCTCTTTGAGAGAGCAAAGTTTTTTTTTCTTCGTTTTTTTTTGTGAAGGCTTGACTGTCAAGCCAAAAAGCGAGTTTCCATTTTCTTTCTCTCAACCTCTCTTTCGCTTGTCATCGCGCCACCGCGCTTCTCTCTCCCCTTCTCTCCCTCTCGTCAAAGCAGCGATGGCAGCCAACCCCCCCTTGACGCGGATGGCCGACGGAGCGCTCGCCCCGACGCCCTACGACAACGAGCAGATCGTCCTCGGCCGCGGCGGCATCAAGCTCATTATCGATGGAATGAAGACGGCGTCGAAGAGGTGAGGAAGAAAAGAGCAGCAGCCCGATTTCGTTGCGGGATGTCTAATGCTAACGTGCCGTCGAGAGAGAGAGAGAGAGGAAGAAAGAGAGAGCGAGGGAGTAGGCTGCTTTCGGAAGAGATTGAGACAGAAGCATTCGAACCTCGCGTATTGGACAGCAAATTCTCGACCTCCACCTCTCCACCTCTCCAGCTGGAGAGGTGGCTCTCCAGCTCACCCTCTCTCTCACCTTCTTCGTCCTCCTCGCCTCCCACTCCCCGCCACCACAGCTGGACCGCCGCGGGAACCCTGTTCCTCTCCAACATGCGCCTCGTCTTTGTCGCCGCCCAACCCGACGCGGTCTCGGGTCTCGTCGCCTTCTCCCTGCCTCTGGCCCTGCTCTCGGACGACACCAGCTTCGTGCAGCCGATCTTCCGCTGCAACCACCTGGCAGGCAGCGTCAAGGCCGAAGGAGGGGACGGCAGCGGCAACGAGGCGCAGCACAAGTTCAAGCTAGAGTTCCGCGAGGGCGGCGTCGGGACCTTCTTGCCCCTCTTCCTGAGGTTTCTGGAGTACCTCCGCGCCGTCAGGCGCAAGGCGGAGACGGGCTCGGCCGCCTGGACGCCCCCGGTCGCCCCGACGCCTACGCCCGCCGCCGCCTCCACCTCGACTGCTCCCTCGCGCCCTCCAGCCCCAGTCCAGCCCATGTGGCCCGCGGCGGCGCCCCCGATCGAGCCCGGGGCCGCGTTCGTCGACCCGTCGGACCCTTCGAAGATCTACTTGACGGCCCCCATCTCCGAGAGCGCCGGCGCGGCGCCGTTTGGTGGCGCCGGGTGGGGGGGCGCGCCCGCCGCTCCGGCGAAGAAGTGAATTGGAACAAAAGAGAGAAAAGAGGGAGAGAGAGAAAAGAGAGAAAGAGAAAAGATCGATGCATCTCGTGCTTTCACGCATCTTGTTGTTTCCTTCTTCTTCTTCCTCCGTCTTCCTTCTTCTTCCTCTGTAATTTTTCAAAAAAAAGGAGTGCTGCTGTGCCGTTATCTCGGGGGGATGAATAGTAACAAACAAACGGAAGGGGGAAAAACATAGAAACAAAAGAAACACAAAACAACTCGCTTTTTCTCTTTCAAAGAACGACGCCGACGCTCGCGAGCAGCTCTCGCACCCGAGCGCCGACCTCCGCCGCCGCCGGGCCCTGCGCCGCCGCCGCGCTGCCCAGCGCCGAGGCCAGCCACCCGGCCCCGCCGCTCGCCGGAGACACGGCCCTGGCGAGCTGCTCCGCCAGGCCGGCGGCGGCCGAAGGGCACGAGGGAAGGAGGTCGTCGGGGCGAGGGGAAGCATAGATGAGCGCGGCATAGGCCGCGGAGTAGCCGCCATGACCTCCGTGGCCTCCTCCATGACCTCCGTGCCCTCCTCCCGCGAGTCCGCCCGCGGCGTCGTCCAGGGCGTCCTCGAGCAGCAGGTTGACGCTCGAGGCCGAAGGGTGAGCGGCCGCGGTCGCCGATACGTTTCCTCCGCCGCCGGCGGCGGCGACGGCCGCGGACAGCAGCGCCGCGGCGAGGTCGGGCGCCGCCCGCACGCCCTCGCACTCGGCCAGCACCATCCCGGTCGCCACGCACGCCAGCTTGCGCTCCTCCTCCGGGGCACCGGAGCTAGCCAGAGAAGCCAGGGCGGGGGTCCAGAGGTGCCTCAGGAGGCCTCCGGCGAAGAGGCCTGGCTGGACAGCGTCGACAGAGGCGGCGAGCGCCGCCGCTCCTCCGGTTCCGGTTCCGTTCGAGCTGCTCTTGACCACGGCAAAGCCCGACGCGAAGTGCAGCAGCCCGCGGACGAAGCGCGGCGTCCTCGCCGCCTGCGCCCGGGAGAACAACAGGCCCCACAGCGTCGGCAGGTAGGGCTCGAGTGCCGCGGACCCGCTGCTTCCAGAAGAAGGAGACTTCGCGGCGACGCCCCTCAGCAGAGCCAGCGCCGTCCTTCCTGACTCGGCGTCGGCCGCGCCGCGCGAGCTTATCAGCTTCTGCACGACGCCGAGCACGGGCTCGAGCTGGCTGTCGGCGACGACAGAGGCTCCCGCGCGCAGCAGCAGGGCGCGGAGGAGGCGGGCGAGGGCAGGGACGTTGGCGCCCCGTTCCCAGAAGGCCGGGGCGAGCAAGGGGCGGAGGAGCTGGAGGTAGGCCGGCGGCAGCGTCGTCGTCGGAGTTGCTGTTTTTGTCGTCGCCGTTTGACTTTCCGACTTTACTTCTCCTCCGCTTCGTCCCCCTCCGACGACGCCCGGGGCCAGCGGCCTCGCCTCGGCCAGCTGCGCCAGGACCTGGAACACGTACGGGTGGAACTCCTGCACGTCGTTCTGCAGGACCGTGGTGATCGCCGGGAACAGCGCCGCCTCGACGGCCGCGAGCGCCGGTTCCCCCGCGGCTGCGGCGGCGCGAACGAGGACGGCGACCGACTCGAACAGATAATGATTGAAGAGCGGGTGCGAAGGGTTTGCGGCGGCCTCCGTCGCCATCCGAGCCAGCTCGCTCAGGGCGTGCGGAGCGAAAGGGCCAACTTCGGGTCCCGCTGCAGCGAGCGTGCGGGCGACGCACCGCATCAGGTACTCGTTCTCGGAGGAGTCGGGCAGCTCGAACGCGGCAAAGAGCGCCGAGAGCAGCGGCTGGAGCAACGGGCTGAGCACCTCCCTCGGCACCAGCGGCGGAGAGAGGACGACAGCGGCGGTGGGGGCTCGCGTGCCCGGGGCTGCTGCTGCTGCTGCTGCTGCTGGAGGAGCCCCCGCCCTCTGGGGCGCCAGAAGCCGCTCCAGGACGATCGCGGCGTACGAGTGGACGACCGCGGCCTCGACCCTCAAAAGCGCGACGAGCGCCGGCGCGGCCGCGGCGAGGTCGGCCGCGGGGAGCAAGTGGCGGAAGCTGGAGAGGAAGCGGAGCGCGTCTGCGGCGAGGACGTCCGCGCCCGGGCCGTTGGAGGGTTGTTCCGCGGGGGACGAAGCGCGAGAGGCGAGCTCCGGGGCGACGTGCGCGGCGAAGAACGAAGGGATGTCGACGATCGGAGGAGGTGGATTTGAAGAAGCGGCGGCAGCGGCAGCGGCGGCGATAGAGACCCCGGGCGCCCTCTCTCCTCGCCTCGCCATCAGGGCCATCACCAGGTGCAGCGCCGCGTCCTTGGAGCCCCACGCCGCCGGGCCACCAGCCTGAGCCTCCGCCAGCAGCCTCTGCACCGCCCTCGAGAAAAGCGCGCCTGCCCCGCGCGGGAACCGCTCGAAGAGCGCTCGAGCCAGCTCGGCCGCGGCCCTGCGCCTCGTGTCGGCGTCGGCGCCCTCGGCGTCTCGCCGCACGTACTCGACCCAGTTCCCCTCGAACAGCTCGAGGCCGTCCTGGCGCAGGCGCAGGGCAGGGAGCACGACGGCGTCGCAGACCTGGGCGAGGGCTCCCGTGGGGGAGGGCTCGGTCGGGTCGAAGGAGGGAGGGGTCGGAGCTGCTGTCGTTGTTCCTGTTCCTGCTGCTCCGCCGCTCCCGCTGCTGCTGCTGTCGGCGACGAAGAGCCCGGCGTGGACCCCGCGCGCGACCGTGGTCAGGAAGCGCATCGCCGCGATCGCCACGGCGTCGCTCCTCGAGTCGGAAGAAGAGGAGGAGGAAGAGGAAGGGGCTGAAGAGGGGGAAGCAGCAGCACTCGAATAACTTGCCGAGACCTTCACCAGCAGCGCCCACACCGCGGCGGCGAACCGCGGCAGGTACGGCGCGAACTCCTCCTCGTTGACCTCGACGAACAGGTTGATGGCGTCGCAGACCGAGGCGCGGAGGGCGTCTGCCACCGTGGGGGCGTCGTCGTTCCCCCGCGGGGGCAAGGAGACGGCCCCGGGGCCCGAGGCGGCGGCCACCGCCGCGGCGACGGCGGCCTGGGCAGCGGCGGCGTCGGGGAACCGTTGCTGCTGCTCGCTCGGAGAACCACTAGAGCCCGTGTGTTCGTTCGGGTCCTCGACGGTGAGCGCGGCAAGCAGCGACTCCATCCACCCCGGGAGAGCCTCCTCGAAGACCTCCGTCAGCCCCGGGGAGTTGAGGGAGAAGAAGACGCGACAGGCGAGCCTCGCGGTGTCGAGGGCCCCCTCGGCGGCCCTCGCCGCCGCGGCCGCGTCGTCGGAGGAGAAGAGCCCCGTCGCGGTCCCCGCCCGAGCAGCTCGAGCGGCACTCGTGAACGCCCTCGCTCTTTCCAGCGCGCACCTCAGAGAGTCCAGCAGGGGTCCGGCAAGCTTCTGCGAGTACTCCAGCTCCGCCGACAGCGAGTCGGTCATGAAGGCCCCGCGGTACCGCTTGCAGATGGCGTTGGCGGTCGCGAGCACGCCGTGGGTGGCCGCGAGCGAAGGGGCCGAGGAGGCGGAAGCGGAAGCGGAGGCGGAGAGGGGTTGGGAAGAAGAAGCGGCGTTTGCGCTCTGCAGCCTCGAGACCAAGTCCGGGAGCAGCTCTGGCCACTTGGCGGGGTAGTCGTACCTGCCGATCACGGCCAGTGCCTCTGAGAGCTGGGCCCTGACCGCGGGAGGGGCGGATAGCATCAGCGCGACGATCGAGGCCTTGACCTGGTGTTTCACTTCCAACGGGATAGCGGCGGTTGAAGTAGTCGAAGCGTTACCGTTGCCGTTCGCCGTCGCTTCGTCGTTCTCTCCGTCGTCGGAAGCGGCTGGTTCCCACTTGAACTTGACGTGGTTCTTGAAGGCGACGGCCGCGGCCTGGCGGAGCTCGACGGGGGCGTCGGTGGAGATGAACTGAGTTGAGGAAGGTTGAGGTCGAGGTTGATGAGGAAGGTTGAGGTTGAGGTTGAGGGTGCATGTTTGGAATTGTCGATCGATTCCTTCCTTCTCTCTTCATTCTCTTTCTCTTCTCTCTCCTTACCTTGAGCAGCGCTATCGCGTAGCCAGGGTCGGCCGCGACGAGCTTGAGCGATGCCTCGGCCTGCTTGATGTTCTCCTGTACGGGTGGAAGTGGAGAAAGTAGAGGAGGAGGAGGGAGAAGAGGTGAGTTGAAAAAAAAACGAATGCTCGCCTGCAGTCGTCGTCGTCGTCGTCGTCGTCGTCGTCGACGTCGTCGTCGTCGCCTCTCAATCGATGTTTTGGCTCCCCCATTCTCCTCTTTCCTAGCCACTAGGGAGCTCAAACAAACTCACGGGGTTACTCGAAAGCGTCTGTACGAACGCCTGCCGCAGCGTCTTGACGAGCGGGTCGGCGTCCATGGTGGATTTTTTTGGCGAAGGAGAGGAAGCAGCAGCAGACAGAGAGCCGTTGATCGAAAGATGGCGGTCTCTCTCTCTCTCTTTCTTGCTTCCTCTGCTCTTCCTTCTCTGCTCGTCTAGCAGCGGCTGCTGCTGCCGCGACGTGTCAGGGAGGCTCCTCCTGGCAGGACGCGCTGGCAACCTCTCAACTCGCGAGGAGAGAGAAGAGAGAAGAGAGAAGAAGAGCAAGAGAGAGAGAGCGAGCCCGACGAATAAGAAAAAAAGAGTGAGGCTCAGCTCTGTCTCGATCACACTTCGAGAGTCTCGACGAGCGAACAAAAGCATTGAAACTCGTCGTCGTCGTCCCGCACTTTTCTCCCCCTCTTTCTCCCTTCTGTTTCACCGAGAGGCATCTCGACATCTCCCTCTCTGATCACAGCAGCACAGAGCGACGAAAGAAGGAGAGAGAAAGAAAAAAGGAGCCAAAGAAGAAGCTCTCTTTTCGAAGAAAAAAAACCGATTTCGATGGCCGACCCGACCTCAACCTCGACCCCTTCCTCGATCACCTTTGCCCTGAAGTGGCGCGCCGACGCCTTCGACGTCACCCTCCCCCTGACCTCGACCGTCCTCGACCTCAAGAATGCGGTGGAGGCCAAGACTAACGTCCCGGCGGCGTCGGTGAAAGTTCTGGGGCTGAAGCTGAGCTCGGGGCCTCGCCCCCCGGTCGACTCTGACCCGCTCTCCGCGCTCAACCCCCCGAAACCGGGCGGGCCGCGCCTGATGGTCATGGGCACGCCCGCGGCAGCGGCGGCGGCGCTCGTGGCTGCCGAGACCGAAGCGGCGGCGGTAGCAACCACGGGCGGCCTCCTCGACGAGGACGACGCCGCCGACGCCGCGGCCGCCGCGGCGGCCCAGCAGCTCTTCGACGACGAGGACGACCCTTCGGCGATCGCCTCCGACCCGGATAACCAGGCCAAACTCGCCAGGCGCATCTCTGCCTTCGAGCTGAAACTCAGGGAGCAGCCCCGCCCCGGAGCGCGTGCTCTCGTGCTCGACATCGACTACACTATTTTTGACTTGGGGTCCGCAGCGGAGAGACCGGAGCTGCTCGCGAGGCCGCATCTTCACGAGTTTATGTCGGCAGCCTACGCTGCCAACTTCGACATCTTCATCTGGTCGGCCAACTCGATGAAGTGGATCGAGGTGAAGATGAGGGAGCTGGGGTAAGAAAGAGAGAGAGAGATAGTTTTTTCTTCTTCGTTTGCTTCTTTCTTTCTTTCTTCTTTCTTCTTGCTCACCTCTTTCTCTTCTCTTCTTCTTCTTCCGTTCGTCTTCCAACAAACAACCGCCCCTTACCTTCCAGCTGCGCCACGCACGTCGACTACAAGCTCACGGCCTACCTGGACGCCAGGGCGATGGTCACCGTCCGCTCCCGCAAGCACGGCGTCTACGACTGCAAGCCTCTGCCTCTGCTCTGGTCGAAACTGGCCGAACACGGCTACGGCCCGCACAACACGCTGATGTTCGACGACCTGAGGCGCAACTACGTGTTCAACCCGAGGCAGGGCCTGGTGATCAGGCCGTTCCGTAAGTCGTTCAGGTCGAGGGCGACCGACCGGGAGCTGGTGAAGCTGAAGCATTACTTGCTCGCGATCTCGAAGTTGGAGCAAGCTGAATTCGAGAAATTGGACCACGACCGGTGGGAGAAGTGGCTGCGGAGGGAAGGGGGAGGCAGGGAGGCGCTGAGGGAGGTGGAGAGGGAGGTGGAGGGGATCAAGGCGGCGCTGGCAGGGAGAGGAGGAGGTGAAGGAGGAGGGGAAGGGGAGGCAGGAGGTGAAGGAAGTGGAGGAGGTGAAGGAGGAGGGGAAGGGGAGGCAGGAGGTGAAGGAAGTGGAGGTGGTGGAGGTGCTGGTCCTTCTGCCTGAGAGGGGCAGAGTTTCTTTGCTCTTTGTTTTTTTTCCTTCTGTGTGTTATCACTGCGTCTCAGCCCCCGTGTCCCGAAAAAGAGAGAGAAAGAGAAGAAAGAGAGACGGAAGCGGAGAGAGAGACGAGAAAGAGAGAAAGCGCAACATTTTTTTAATACAAATTTCCTTCACTTCTTGTAGGGACTCATCTGCGCGCTCATCGCCTCGAGCACGTACTCGACCTCTCTGGCCTCGGACCGCAGGAACTGCGCCACCGCGGCGTCGAGGTTGGGTTCTCTCAAACAGTGCATGCTGCGCGTGAAGGTCGGCACGTAGCCCCTCGCGATCTTGTGCTCGCCCTGAGCGCCGGCCTCGACCCGCGGCAAGCCCGCCTCGATGGCGGCCTCGATCGCCTGATAATAAGAGAGCTCAAAGTGTAAAAAAGGCACGTCCCGCACGCGGGGGTCGCAGCCCCAGTTGCGGCCGAAGAGCGCGTGCGAGCCGACGAGGTTGAGGGCGCCGGCGAGCGCCCTCCCTCGCGGGCCAAAGGGCGTGAAGGGCGGAGAGACCGGAGCAGCCGTGCTCGCCGTCTCGATCACCCTCCTCGCCCTCAGCCCGTCCTCCTCCGAGACTTTCTTCCTCCTCGCCTCGATCTCCGTGGTCGCCGGCTCCGAGGCAAGCACCATCATCACGTCCGGGTTCTCCCCGAGGTTGAGGAAAAACGATTTCGTCAAGTAATCCTCGCCCCAGCGCCGCTCGCAGGTGTCGACGTAGAAATCGTAAAACGCCGCGAGCTCGTCGCTGCGAAGGTCGGTCCCTCGCACGCGGGAGACCGTCAGGAAAGGAGCGGCGGAGGAAGGGGAGGAGAGGGCGCGCTTGCGCTCTTGACGGACGAGCTTGCGCTTCGACTGCCGCAGGGAAGACAGGAAGTCCTCGAACGACGAGTAGAGGAGAGAAGAGGACGGATCGCTCTCTCCTTCCTCGCTCGTCGAAGAAGCAGCAGAAACGTCAGAAGCAGAAAAAGATAAAGACATCGATGATGCCACCGAAGAGGAGTGCGGCCCGCCCTTCCGATTAAACCAGTGGTACTGCAGCCCGAGCCGCTGCTTGAACGAGCCCGTCGCCGCGAGCGCGGCGGCGTCGTCCTCGGAGCAGAAGAGGACGTGCGCGCCCGAGACCCTCCCCCCCGTTTCTTTGGAAGTGGAGAGCTCGACGAGGGCGTCGGCCAGGGCCAGACGGACCGAGTCGGCGCTCGCGGTGGTGGTGGTAGTGGGGCTCGCTGTGGTGTTTGCGGTCGCCGTTGCCGTCGCCTTCGCCGTCGCTGCCGTCGCTGCCGCAGTTGAGGAGATGTCGACGGCGAGCAAGCGGGGCCCCGTCACGGGCGAGAACGGCACCGCGCCGACGGCCTTCGGGTAATATCCCACGCCCATCCGGTGGCTGGCGTCGGCCCACCCCTGGTCGAAGACGTATTCCCCTCGCGAGTGGCCCTTGAGGTACAGCGGGGCGGCTCCGACCAGTTTGCCCGTCTCGACCTCTCGGGCGACTAGGTGGTGAGGAAGCCAACCGCGCGAGGGAGCCGCTGAGCCCGAGGACTCGAAGGAATCGAGCATGGCATGAGAGACGAAGGGGTTGTATTCGGTTTGGGCGCGGACGAGGGCGTCCCACTCGGCGGCGCTGACCTCGGAGATGGACTGGGCGACGGTGATCTCGACCCGTGGGGGAGGGGAAGAGGTCGAAGTCGAGGGCGACGACGACGAGATGGACGCTTGCAGATTCGAATTCGATGACGATCGCGCCGAGCTCTTCTTCCTGGAGCTTCCAGATACCAATCCCTCTTTGGTGCGAGGAGATGCGAGGTGCCCGCTTCGACCGATAGGAACACAGGGCGTCATCGCGAGTCCCAATTGAGATCAAAGGCAGCGCGATCTGTTTCGTCTTTTTTTGTTTTTTGATTTGAATGGTTGTGGTTGGACCCTCCGACGAAGTTTTTTTTTTTTTTTTGACCTCGACCTCTCTCTTCCCTCTTCTTCGCCTCCGCCCTTTCTCTCTCTCTCCTAGTTCCCAATTGCTCGCTTTTTCAGCGTCTTTGGTGTTACAAAAATCCCCTTTAATCACTTCAGGGTCACCCTCGAACCCGTCTTGCTCGCGTCTCCGGGGTCGTGAGCCCCCTTTGCCGGCTCCTTCGGTGCCCCCCTCCGCGGCGTGCCCCTGAAGGCGGCGTAGCGCTCCTCCAGCGCCGCGAGCTCCGATCGGGGCAGGGAGGGGCGTGAGGCGGCCAGGGCGGCGTGGAGATGCGCGCGGGTGATTGGTGGAGGGCCCAGAGAGGTCGAAGAAGAAAGGTCGACTTCGTCTTCTTCCTCTCCTTCTTCGTCGCTTTCGTCGTCTTCCTCTTCTTCTTCTCCCTTCGCTTCTTTCTTCTTCTCCACCACCGCTTTCGCCTTCCTCTTCTCTTCCGCTTCTTCGACGGCCTCCCTAGCAGCCAGCAGCGCAGCCTCGGACAGCAGAGCCCCCAAGTCAGCACCGGAGAAGCCCTCCGTCTTCAGCGCGAGCTCGTCGAAGAGAAGCAGAGAGGAGCTTTTGTCCTTTCCTTCTTCTTCTCCGTCTCCGTCTTCTTTCAGCACCAGCCTCCTCGCCGCGGCAGCCAGCACCGCCCTCCTCTCCTCCACTCCGGAAGGCGGGCCGCAGAAAACCATCCGGTCAAGTCGACCGGGGCGCAGCAGCGCGGCGTCGACCAAGTCGGGCCTCGAGCTGGCCGCGACGACGACGACGCCCTCGAGCCCTTCGGCGCCGTCGATCTCCGTCAGCAGCGCGTTGACGACGCGGTCCGTGACTCCGGTCGAGTCCGCCCCGCGGGAAGGGGCCAGCGAATCGAACTCGTCGAAAAAAAGAACGCAGGGGGCCGCGGCGCGCGCGCGGGCGAAGACGGCTCGCACCGCGGCCTCGGACGCGCCGATGTACTTGTTCAAGAGCTCCGGGCCCTTCACGGTGACGCAGCGCGCTCCGGCGGCGGCGACGGCGGCGCGGGCCGCGTGGGTCTTGCCGCAGCCTGGGGGGCCGAAGAGGAGGACGCCAGTGCGGAGGCGGAGGGGAGGGGCGGAGGATGCAGAGCTTGAGGTTTTCTTCTTCTTGCCGTTTTTGTTCTTCTTCCCTCCTTCTCCGCTGCTGCCGCGAACGAGTCTCGCCGCGGCCAGAGGCAGCGACAGGGCCTCGGTCAGGGCCTCCCTGGCGGCCTCCATGCCTCCGACGTCCTCCCAGCCTCGCGGGAGAGAAGAAGAAGAGAAAGAAGAGCTGTCTTTGTCTCCTCCGCCGCTGCTCCCTGCAGCCCAAGCCGCGGCTGGAGAGAACCCGCGCGCCGCCTCCTCGAAATCGCAGCGGCAAACTCGCACGGCTCCCGCGCCAGCAACAGAAGGCAGCGACGGAATGAGAGAAAGCGGAGAAGAGGGCGAAAAGGCGCCCCTTTGCTTCTTCTTCTTCTTCTTCTTGCCGCTCCCTGCTTGAGGCGAAGCGGCAGAAGCAAAAGACGACGACGACGACGACGAATTCGCGCTCCTCCTGTTGCTGCTGATGCTGCTCGAAATCTTCGGAGGCGCCCCACCGCTTCCAAAGCTCATTCCCGCAGACCCTCCTTTACCCAAGGCGGCAGAGGCCAGCCGGCGAGTCACGGCCGCGTGGATGGCGCGCTCGGCCAGGGCGGCGACGTCCGCGGCGTCGCACTCTTCCGCGGCCTCTGCCGCCACGGAGGCAACGCCCGCGGCCGAGGCTCTTACCCCCCTCGCCGCGAGCGCCCTCCGGAGCACCGCGCGGCGCTCCCTGGGTCCCAGAGGAGGCAGGACGTGGATTGTCTCGAGCAGGCCGGGCCCACGAAGGCAGCTGGGCACGGCGGAGGCGTCCGTGGCCGTCGCCAGAAGCGCGATCGGAGGAGGCGTCAAAGGGACGGCGGCCGAGGAGGGCTGCGCCGGCGGCAGCAGCAGCGAGCGCAGCGACCGCGCGAGCCAGGCGGCCAGCGCCGAGCCCAGGGAGCCCAGCTCGTTTCCGCCGTTGCTGGGGTCCTCATCTCCGCCACTGGAGGAGCCCAGGGCGTCGACGTCGTCGAGGACGAGCAGCGTCGGGGCGGAGTCGGCGGCGGCTCGGAGCGATGCGGCGAGCGAGGCGCGTGCCGAGGCCGGGCTCCCAAGGAGAAGACCTCCCTCTCCTCCTCCATTTCCTCCTCCTCCTCCTCCTCCTCCTTCCCCGGCGGCGCTCGCGACCAGGTCCCTGCACGAGACCCTCACGGTCGCGGCGCAGCAGCTCGGGTCGCGCGCGAACGCGCGGGCCGCGGCCGCGGCGAGCGCCGACTTGCCCGCGTTGCGGGCTCCGACCAGCACGACGCCGCCGGCCCTCGTCGCGGGCTGCGCGCCCGCGGCGCGGATTAGAGCCCTGGCCCTGGCGTCCAGCGGGGCGCGGAGGGGTTGCAGCAGGGAGCGAAGGTGCGTTCGGGTCCACGAGGAGCCGAAGGGAGGGAGGGGCTCTCCGTCGGGCCAGGAGAGAAGAGGAGAAGGGGAAGATTCTTCTCCTTCTAGCAGCTCCGCCGCATTGCCCAGCTCAACCCGCAGAGCGCTGCTCGGGGATAAAAGGACGGGCGTCCCTGGCCTGCGGTTTCCGGCGGGCCACCTGAGCTCGATCGCGAAGTCGAGGTAAAGAGGAGGGAAAGAAGAAGAGGAAGATGGGGTGGTTTCTTCTTCCTGGTCTTCGTCTCCTTCTTCTCCTTCTTCGTCTTCGCCGACGAGCGCCAACCGAACCAGGGCACCGTCGCAGACGACGACCGGCGCAGATCCCCCTTCTCCGCTTGCCACTACCTGTGCGGCCAGCCAGGCCGAGAACAGCGCCGCGAACTCCTGGGGGCCCGCGGCGGAGAGCGCGGAGAGAACAGGGTGAGAGGGAGGAGAGGAGGAAGGCTGCTGCTCTCGCTCTCCACCACTTCCGCCGCCTCCGGCTCCTCTTCCTCCTCCGCTCCGCCGCTCGACCGCGCCCCTGTCAGGCCTCAGGATCACAAGCGACGGCGGTTCTGCTGCTGCTGCCAGTGTTGCTGCTGCCACGGAGCGAAGCGCGGCTCGCTTCCCGGGGGAGACGCCGGCGGCGCGCGACGCGGGCGAAGGGAGCGAGAGGTGTCCCGGGGGCAGAGGGAAGGTTGTCGAGGAGGAAGAAGTCGACGCCTCTCCGTCTCCGTCTCCGTCTCCGTCTTTTTCCGCTTCTTCTCCCTCGTCCCCAACAGCCCTCAGCGCGAGGTAGAGCTTGGGAGAGCGGCTGTTGAGGTCGGGGCTTAGCGCGACAACGACGATGCCAGAAGCGGCGGGACTCGAAGAAGACGAAGAAGAACTTCTGGAAATCTTCTCGACGGCCGCGCGGGGGGCCCATGCCGTCATCGAGGCGACAGTCGCGAGCCTCTTCCCGCGCGGCATCGACTCCGTCTCGGCCAGCAGCAGAGGGAGCAAACGCCGCGAGGCGAAGCGGGCCCCGGATCGGGACGCGGCGCGGGCTGCCGCCGAAGGGAGGACGCGCAGCCACGATACAGAAGGAGAAGAGGACGAACTCTCGTTCCTGCTGCTGCTGTTCCCCTCCTCTCCTTCTCCTTCCCCTTCGTCCTTCCTCCGCGCCACGGGAGCGACGACGAACTCGCACCCGGGACCCAAAAAGGCCACGGGGAACCCCCGCGGCTCGATGGCCGTTGCCACCAGCGACACGGGAGCTCCCCCGCCACCGGCGCGAGGGATGAAAACGGGAAAAGGGTAACCCACGCTCACAACGCCGACCTGGCTCGTGATGGTCTCTTCGAGCAGCCCCGCCTGCGCCTGGACCACCTCCCAGTCGTCTGCCGACGCCGGGGTGACGGAGACCCGCGTGGCGCGCGGCGGGGGAGCAGACGAAGCTGAAGAAGAGGTCGAGGAAGAAGCAGCGTCGTTGCTGCCCGCGCTCTTCAGCAAGAGAGGCCTCACGTCCACCGTCGCCCCTTCCTCGAGCTTCAAATGGGCAGCGAGCGCCGCTGGGACGCCTAAGAAAGGTGCTGCGCCCCCGGGCGTGGCGCCCCCACCCCAGGCGACGCAGAAACGCTGTTGCCGAGGCGGGGAGGAAGAGGAGGAAGTGGGTTTTTCTCCGGCGATGACGGAAACGTCGAGCGCCAGCGGCATCGGCGCCCCTCCGTCGAGGAGCCTGCCGATCAGTTGAGGGGGCAGAGAGACCCAGCAGGCCTTGTCCGGCGTGAGGATGACGGTGAGGCGGGCGAGGCTGTTTAGTGGAGGTGTTTGGGGGTGGTGGAGGGAGGAAGAAGAGGGGGTTGAGAAAAAAAGGGCGTCGGTCGCCGACAGCAATTCGAATTGGCTAGGTCCTTTTCAGTCATTCGTGAAAAGAAGTCGCTTCGAACAGCTCTCACCGCGCCTCCGCCGAGGCAGACGCCATGCTGTCGACAAAGTCCATGTCGTGAGCGAGCTTGCCGAGCGCGAAAGCTAGGGCAGGGAGCGAACGCGGAAGCGCGCGCGACGCGCGAAGATTGATTGATGTTTTTTTTTTTTTTTTTTTTGAGAGTGAGCGAAACCGCCTTTGTCGTTTTTCCCCATTTTTTTCTCGTTTTTTCGAAGGCGAGAAACTCGATCGCCTTCTCTCTCGTTTCTTTCGCTTTGACCCGCGCGCTCATCCCAACTCCCAAACGATGGCCTTCTCCGGCGGGTTCCGCGGCGTCTCTGCGGCCCAGGACGCGCGCTTCTCGGACAAGCAGCAGAAGCTGCTCAAGACGATGAAGTTCTCGAAGGAGCTGCTCCAGTCGACGGTCGACATGAGCCGCGTCAACTGGGCCGTGATGCGCGGCTGGATCTCGCGCAGGACCGAGGAGCTGCTGGGCTTCGAGGACGAGGTGCTCAACGGCTACATTGCCGAGCAGCTGGAGGGGCAAGAGGTGAGTTGGATGGAGGAGAGAAGAGGAGAGAGAGAGGAGAGAGAAGCAGAGCATCGACGAACGGCCGGCGATTTCATTTCTTCTTCCTCTTCCCCTCAACCTCTTCTTCCCCTTTCGCGTCCCCCCCTCCCAAAAAAACAGTCCGTCGACCCGCGCGTGCTCCAGATCAACCTGACCCCTTTCCTGGAAGCCAAGACGCCCAAGTTCGTCACCGAACTGTGGAAGCTGCTGGCGTCGGCGTCGACGGTGGGCCCTTCGGGCGTCCCGCCGCAGCTCCTGGAGGCCGCGGCCAAGGACCTAGCTTCGAAGCGGAAGAGGCAGCGCAGGGAGGAAGAGGCGGCCGCTGCAGCGGCCGCTGCCGTTGCGTTGGGGCCGGAGGCGACGGCGAGGATGCTCGCTGCTGCTACGGTGGCGGCGGCCGCGGCTGCTGCTGCAGGGGCGGCCGGAGCAAGTGGCGGCGGCGGTGGCGGTGGCGGTGGAGGAGGAGGAGGAGGAGAAGGTGAAGGGGTGACGACGGTGACAGCTGCAGCAGCACCAGCGACAGCAGCAGCACCAGAGAGGCAGCAACAGCAAGCGGCGCCGCCCCCGGCCCGCGCACAAGACGCCGCCAACGACGATGATGACCGTCGCGGCCGCGGCCGCGACCCCGCCCGCCTGAGCCCCGGAGCGCTCGAGCGAGAGCGCGAGAGGAGGAGGCCCCGCTCGAGGTCGAGGGAGAGGTCGCCGAGGCGCGAGCGAGACAGTCATCATCATCGTCATCATCGCCGTCGTAGTCCTCGTCGCCGCTCTCGCTCCTGGTCACGCTCCCGCTCGCGCTCCGCTTCTCGCGACAGGTACAGGGACAGGCGAGGAGAGCGCCGGGGCAGGTCTCGCAGCCGCTCCCGCGAGAGGCACCACCACGACAGGGACCGCCGCCGCCGCTCCCCTCCGAGGCGCGAGCGCCGCTCGCCCTCTGTCGTGAGGCCCTCGGCAGAGAGGGAGGCAGCAGCAGCAGCAGCAGCACAAGCTCCTGGCCCGCCACCCCCACTGGAGCGCCACCGCAGCCTCAGTGCTTCCAGCGGCGAGAGATAGAGGGAAGAAACGGAATGAAGAAAAAACTGTAACATTGACATTACTTTTTTTTTTTGAAAACTGAAAAACGAAATATATAAATAAATCATCTCGACGAAACCGCCAAGGCAAACTCATGCGCCGCTCCTCCCCGGAGCGCCTTGCCGGCCCTCCAGTGCACCCTCCCCACCCCTTGTCCCGCGGGCTTCCTCTCCTGCTCCCATCGCAGGTAGTGGAGCCAGGGCCTGGCGTCGTCGCGGGCTGTCGGGGCTGCGAGCGCGGCTTCGACAAACCGTTCGACGACGGCGGCGGCAGAAGCAGCGGCGGAAGCTTTCCTTCTTCGGTCGTTGCTCCCTTCCTCTGCCTCGACCTCCTGCTGCTGCTGCTGCAGCGCCAGCGCCTCTTCGATCTCCATCTCGAGTAAGAGGTCGAAAAAGTCTCCACCAGGAGAGGGGCGTCCGGGGGAAAGCAAGAGGTCGGCCAGAGCGCGGCGGCGGAGAACAGCAGGAGAAGAAGGAGAAGAACTTCCTTCTCCTCCTCCCTCCGAGAGCGCCTGCGCAGCGACGAGCGCCGCGGCCGCCGCCGCCCCGAGGCCCCCTCGCGGGTCCGGCGAGCAAGGGGAGGCCAGGATCGAGGACGCGAGGCCTCGAGTGAGCTCTTCGAAGGCCTGCTCGAGAGCAGCCTTCGATGAGCTGCTCCCGCCAGAGGAGGTGGAGGCCGCCGCCGCTGCCTTGGCGACAGCGGCAAACGACTCCTTCCACAGGGGCGCGGCGGCCGCGGCGGCGCCGACAGACCCGGCCGACGACTTTTTCGCCTCGGCGGCCGCGACGGCGGAGGCTCCCTCGCGCGTCGCCCGCGCGAGCTGAGCCCAGAGTTTGTCGTTGCTTTCGCTCGAGGCTGCTGCGAGCGTGCCCATGAGGGCGAGCCTGGCGCGCCAAACCGCGGCGGAGGAGGCGGAAGCGGAAGCGGAAGAAGAGGAAGAAGCGGGGTCTGTCGCTCGCTCGGCGGCCTCGAGCGCCGCGCGGACCCGCCGCCGGCGGAGCGCCGCCTGAGGCCACTCGAGCAGCGTCGCCTCGGAGGCAACGCCCGCCGCTGCCGCGGCGGCGCAGACGCGCTCGAGCCTCTTGTTGAGGAGCTCGATCGTCGTGGTCGTCGAAGAAGCGGGAGCAGCAGGAGAAGGTTGTTGCTGCTTCTGCCCGCGCTTCTTCGGCTGAGACGGAGGAGGAGTCGCCGGCGGGGCTTCCCCTGCTTCTCTCTCTTCTTCTGCTTTCGCGAGCCTCTCCTTCAAGAACGAGACGAACTCGTCAAACATCCCCTCGACGGGCAGCTCGGCAACCGCGGCGTCGAACGCAGCGAGGGACTCGCCGAGAGCAGAAGCAGAAGCAGAAGCAGCAGCGGAAGAAGGCTTAGAGGAATGCAGCAGCTCGGCTTCGGCGACGGCCCCCCTCGCTAGCACGGCCCTCGCCCTGGGTTCGTTTGGGAAATCCTTTGCCAGCCCCTCGTAGAGCTCGGCCGCGGCCCTGCGAGCCCCCGGGAGCAGCGCCAGGACCAGCTCGGAGGAGGAAGCATCTGCAGTCTTCTTCCTCCCGGCGTCCTGCAGCGTCGACAGCAGGCGGAGGCGGCGCTCGAGGTTGCCCCGGTCGGCAACGACCGCGGAGCGAGCGACGACGGCGGCGACCTGGCCGTCGAGGACCGCCTTTGTAGCGGCGTCGGTTTCGACAACGGCAGCAGGAGGAGGCGGAGCGGCTGCTTTTGCTGCTTTTGCTGCCGTCTTCTTCTGCTTCTTCGGAGGTGGAGGAACGGATTCGTCGTCGTCGTCGCCGTCGAGGATTGCGAGCTCTTCGTCGTCAGCCTCGCTCTCGCTCTCGCTCTCGTCGTCGTCGCTCTCGTCAACGTCGCTCTCGCCGTCGTCACTCTTCTTCTTCTTCCCAGCGCCACCACCAACCCCGAGGACCTCTCTCCGCGCCCTCAGCGTCGCGGCGTACGCCAATTCTAATCGAAGGTACTCCGCCCAGAGCAGGTCGCTCGACGCGCCGCAGGCGCGGAGCCCCCGCTGCATGAGCGCGCGCGCCGCGGCCGGGTTGCTGCCGCCCTCCTTGGCCCTCGTCTTCTTCCTCCTGCTTCCCCCTTCCTCACTCCCTCCTCCGATCCCGCCGCCCCCGCTGTACTCCCACGCCGCGGCGGCAGCCCACAGCGCCGGCTCCCGCGAGTGCAGCGCCAGCGCCGACGCGGCCACCTTCCCCCCACGCCTCCTCGAGCCCGAGGCAGCGCAGAACTCGAGCCAGGCCGACCACAGCGACAGGTCCCCGCGGAACTTGCGGCAGGCCCTCGTGAAGATGAAGTGCACCCTGCGGTCCCCTGCCCTGTCTGCGATCGACTTTTTCGGGCGGTCCGCGGGGGCCATGGCCCTGCGGCGGGACCGGACCAGCTCGGCGACGGCCCGCTCGTACTCGATATATCTGAGAAAGTCGGGCAGCAGAGGCGCCTTGCGCTTCAACCGATATTCGTGGTCGCGCCTCGCGTTGGCGATCGTCCTGGTTTCTTCCTTGGAGAAGTAGCCCTGGGAGACGTAGCTCTGGAGCTCCGGGACCATGTCCTCCATGAGGTAGCTGTATGTTGAGTGAGTGAGTTTGGGTTGAGGGGAAAGGGGGGTTGAGAGAAGAGAAAGAGGTGAGAGAAGAATAGAGAGAGTTGAAGCGAGAAAAAGAGAGAGAGAGCGGCGGCTAGTAGTTTTGAGACATTCGAATCCGAATGTGGGTCGCTTCGAAGAGCGAGCAAAGCTTCGACGATCCTTCTTTTTGCATGGCGGCGTAGAGAGTGTCGAGAAGGTACCGCTGCAGGATGCATAGTGCACAGAGCCGGCGGGAAGAAGCGTGACGGGTGTCGGAATGCAGCCGTCGGCGACGTTCGACGACGTTCGACGACGTTTGACATTCAGATGCGAGCTTTGTCCGAGCGCTTCTCGCTGTGAAACTCACCGCACTGTGTCCGCCATCGTAAAGAAACAAAGGGGCTCTGGTTCTCCGGCCTGTTAAAATCTGGAGATGAGGCGGGAAGAAAGAGAAGTCGGAGGCACTCCTTCGATTGCCTCTTTTGAGTTCGAAGTTTTTTTGAAGTGGCATTCGTCCGCCCTTGCCCATTTTCTTGTTTTCGACTCGAGCTCCGTCGACGCCGCGAGAGAGAGAAAAAGCGAGAGCATCGTCGTCGTTCGAAGCCTCTACTCCGCAGCTCTTTTCTCCCCAAACCATGGCGTCCACGGCCCAGGACTCGTCCGCGCCCCTGCGCACCGAGAAGAAGGACGAGGACGTCGACGAGAGTGCGTTTTTTTTGGACAAGGAAGAGAGGGAAGAGTTTTTCTTCTCTCTCTCTTTTCAATGTCGATCGCGCAATCACGCCAAACGGTTCCGAGCGCGTTCCACCCTACTTCCGCTGCTCGTGATCCCAATCACGCACGAGGATCTCTTGCATAGTTTGAATCATCATCGCGGGGGTGGTTCTTGATTGAATCCATGCAGCGAGGCGCGAGAGGGAGGCGCAGGGGGAAAGCGTTCGCTTCAAGAAAAAAAAACGACGCGATGGTCTCGTCTTCTCTCTTTCTTCTCTCGCGCCTCTACTTCGCCTGCTTCACTCCCTCGTTCTCTCTCGATTCCGCACCAAGCGATCGCGTGACCTCGAATTGAATTCGCGACCTCGAAAGAAAAGGCGGAGAAAGCAGCGAAAAGAGAGCGAGAGCGAGAGAGAGAGAGCGAAACGACTTTTCCCCCATCGATGCCTCTCTTCGTTCGACACTCTCGTTGGACCTCTCCTCTTCCTTTCTTCTCTCTCTCTCACTCCCCTCCTCTTCTTCCCCTCCACCTACTCTCTCCCACCACCACTCCCCCCCCCTTCCCCCTCCTCCCCAGTCGAGTACTCCCCCTTCTACGGCATCGAAAAGGGCGCGGCCCTCCAGGATGCCCGCTGCTTCAACGACGCCCACGTCGACGCCCGCCGCTGCCAGCAGGTCATCACAAAGTTACTTTACTTGCTCGTGCAAGGGGAGACCTTCACCAAGAAAGAATCCTCCGAGGTCTTCTTCTCGGTGACCAAGCTCTTCCAGGCCCGAGACCCGGCCCTGAGGCGCATGGTCTATTTGGTGATCAAAGACGTCTGCCCCGGGCCGGACGAGGTCATCATCATCACCTCGAGCCTAATGAAGGACATGAACTCGCCCGTCGACCTCTACCGTGCCAACGCGATCCGAGTGCTTGCTTCCATCGCAGACGCGGGGTTACTGGCGCAGATCGAGAGGTACCTGAAGCAGGCCGTGGTCGACAAGGCGCCCGCAGTGGCCTCGGCGGTGCTGGTGTCGGCTGCTCACCTGCTGGCGCCGCCGGCAGGGAGCACCGCCGCTGCTGCTGCCGCCGCTGCCGGAGGAGGAAGCTCTTCGTCGTCGGTCGGAGGCGACGTCGTTCGCCGCTGGGCCCCGGAGATCGGCGAGGCGGCTCAGTCCCGCCACCCGATGGTGCAGTTCCACGCCCTGGCGCTCTCGCACGCGCTCAGGGCCGGCGACAGGCTGGCCGTTGCCAAGCTGGTCTCGTCGCTCATGCGCGCCGGCGGCCCGCGCTCGCCGCTCGCGCAGGTGCTGCTCGTGCGCTTCGCCGCCCAGGTCATCGCCGAGGCCGGCGCTCCTTCTTCCTCTTCGAGCAGCAACGAGCCCAGGCCTTACTTCGAGTTCCTGGAAGGGTGCATGCGCAACAGGGCGGAGATGGTCGTGGTCGAGGCCGCCAGGGCCGTCGCGAGGATGCCCGGCGTCACCGCGCGCGAGCTCGCCCCGGCCGTGGCCGTTTTACAAATTTACCTCCGCTCCTCCAGGCCCGTCTTACGGTTTGCTGCCGTGCGCACCTTGGCCGCCGTCGCAGCCGGAGCGCACCCTCAGGCCGTCACGCCGGCGAATGCCGATTTGGAAGCGCTGGTCTCGGACGCCAACCGCTCCGTCGCGACGCTCGCGATCGCGACGCTGCTCAAGACCGGGTCCGAGTCCGGCGTGGAGCGGCTGCTCGGCCACGTGGGCTCGCTGATGGGGGACATCGGTGACGAGTTCCGCGTCGTGCTCGTGGCCGCGATTCGGGCCCTGTGTTTGAAGTTCCCGTCCAAGCACCGAGCGCTGATGGGCTTCCTGGCGTCGGCGCTGCGCGAGGACGGAGGGCTCGAGTACAAGCGCGCGATCGTCGACGCGATCGTGTCTCTGGTGAGGGCGATCCCTGACGCGCGCGAGCCGGGTTTGGGACACCTCTGCGAGTTCATCGAGGACTGCGAGTTCACGTCTCTTTCGACAGCCGTCTTGCACTTGCTGGGCGCCGAAGGCCCGGCGACCAGGGACCCGGAGCGCTACGTCAGGCACATCTACAACCGAGTGATCCTCGAAAATGCGGCCGTCCGCGCCGCGGCCGTGTCGTCGCTGGCGGCGTTCGCGCGCAGCCTCCCGCGGCTCAGACCCCGCGTGGCCGTGATCCTGAGGCGCGCGCTGGCTGACGGGGACGACGAGGTGAGGGACAGGGCGGCGCTGGCGCTGGACGAGCTCGATGCGGCGGGAGGGGAAGCGGAAGCGGCAGCAAAGGGGGAGGAGGCGACGACAGAAGGAGGAGAGCCGACGACGCCGCCGCCGCTGCTCCCTCGCGCCGTGGGCCCGCGCGCCCTGGAGGCGGCCCTCACCGCCTACCTGGACGGGGACGCCTCCGTGCCCTTCGACCTGGACTCGGTGCCCGCGGACGCCCCGCCGCCGCAGCCCGCGGCGGACGACGCCTCGCTCCTGTCCTCGAGCGGCGCCGGAGGCGGCGGCGGCGGTGGCGGAGTCGGAGGAGGCTCGTCGAGCTATTCCGCGTCCGCCTCCGCCGGCGGCGTCCATCCCGCCGCCGCAGCCGCAGCGGCTGCCCTCGCCGCCGTGCCCGCCCTGGCCCACCTCGGCGCCCCTTCGGCCTCCACGCCGCCGCTCAGGCTGACGGAGGAAGAGACCGAGTACAGCGTCGCGCTGACAAAGCACCTTTTCGGTACATCGTCTTCCAACAACCTCAAGATCGTCCTTGCCTTCGAGTGCGCCAACACCGTGGCCGAGCAGCTCCTGGAGCGCGCCGTCGTCGACGTCGAAGTCGCCGGCTCGGCCTGGCTCGTCGAGGCGACCGTGGCGATCCCGAGCCTGCCGCACGGGAAGCCCGGGACCTCCTACGTCGTTTTGGCAAGAAACCCCGAATGTGCAAACGACGAAGAGACCTCAAACTCCATCGTCCCCTCCGCGCTCTTCCCGGCCACGCTGCGATTCGCCGTCAAGGAGATCGACCCCTCCACGGGAGAGGCCGAGCCCGGGGACGGCTACGACGACGAGTACGCACTCGAGGCCGTGCCCCTGGGCCCAGGGGACGCCCTCAAGGGCCTGCCGCTCGTCGCCGATTTCACTCGCTCGTGGGACGAGTTTGGCGAGGCCGGGGAGGTCGTCGACGAATACGGTCTGGGGGAGCGCGAGCGCGGGGTCGAGGGCGCCGTCGAGGCCGTCGCCGCCGCCCTGAGCCCACTGGCCGTGGCCTCGGGCTCCGACGCCGTGCCCCCGCATGCCAGGTCGCACGCGCTGCTGCTCTGCGGCTCCGTTGCGGGAGCCGGCGACGTGCTGGTGCGCGCCGCCTTCGGCGCCACCCAGGACGGCAATGTGATGCTCAAGCTGGCTGCGAGGGGGAAAGGAGGTTCGACGGCAGCCGCCGAGGCGGTGCACGCGGTGATCCAGGAGGGATAGATAGAGAGAGGGGGGAAAGAGGAGAGAGAGAGAAGAGAGAGAGAGAAAAGGGGGATAAAGAGAGAGAGAAGGGAAAGAGAAAGAGAGAGAAAGAAAGAGAGGGAAAGAAAGACGAAAAAGAGGGGGTTCTTCGTGCAACAAAAGACAAAAGGATCTATAAATTTCTAAATTCAATGATCGGGGGATTTAGAGCGCGAGCGAGCGAGAGAGAGCGGAGAGAGAGAGAGAAAGAAGAGGAAGCGAGGTGGGGCCCGAAAGAGAGAGAGAGAGAGAGGGAGAGAGCAAGAGGCAGCCCGGAGCCTTTCACCTCTTTGAAGAGGTGGAAGGCGAAGGTCAGAAGATCATTTTCAAACACGGCGTTTTCGAAAAAGAGTTTCTGCTTTGGCTCTCTCACTCTCACGCGCGCCCCCTGCCGTTCCCTGGCTCGAGCCTCTTCTTCTTCTCCTCGAGGCAGCGAGAACTCGAAGATCTCCTCCCCTTTGCCCGCGGAAGAACAGCCCGTTCCTCGCCCCTCGGGAAGCGCAAGAGCGAAGAGCGAAAAGAGGAGGGAATCGTCGCTCGTTTCCGGGCGAGGGGCGTTTCGGCGAGGAAAAAGAAGAAGGAAAAAAGAAAACTCGCGCCCGCGACGATGGAAATCGCTCTCGTTTTGCGCCACGACGCAGGCCACGTCCTCGCTCGACTCAATGAGCACCGCCTGGTAAGCGATCAGGCCCCGTTTCTGGGTGGGAGAGAGCGAGAGCAGCGAGTGGAGAGGGGCGGGGGGCGGCAGCACAGCGCTCTTCTTTTTCGAGCTTGGTTTTTCTCTCTTCTTCTTTTCTCGCCTTCCTTTTCGAAGGGGGCTTTGCTTCTTCTTCTTCTTCTTCTTCTTCTCCTTCTTCCGCCGCTCTCTCGCTTCATTTCCCCACGCGGCGCTCCCCCCTGGCGTACCTCTGCACCACTCTCCACCACAGCCATATGCAAACTCGCGGTCTCATCGAACTCGCGCCCTTTGAAAAATTCAAAAAAAAAAAAACAGGTCCGAGCGGCAGCAGCGGGCGACGGGCCGACCCTCGAGCTGATCGCTGCTGCCGCTGCTGCGGCGGCAAAATCGACCTCGGCGGCATCAACAACGTTGGCATCGACGTCGTCGTCGTCGTCGTCGACGGCGGAGCTCCTCGTCGACGCCTTCACCGGCGTCACGGGGCGAGGCTGCCCCTGCTGCTCGTCCGCGTCGGGAACGCCGGCGTCCTCCTGCGTCGACGCTGAGGGCTGCTGGCGCAAAGAAGGTGAGATAGAGAAAGGATAGCAGCAAGCAGAGGAGAGAAGAAGAAGAAGAAGAAGAAGAAGAGGGGCATGGAGTTGAAGACCGAGCCCGTTAAAAAAAACTTCTTTGCTCAATTTCCCTCTTCATCTTCATCTTCATCTTCCTCTCTCTTTCTCTTCCCCGCCACCACACCGAAAAAACCAATCCCACCTCTTTTCAATCTCCAGACGAGCACGGCCGACGCACCTGGCTCACGAGCAACGACATCGAGGTTGTGCTCAACGTCGGGAAGGAAGGTGAGAGAGAGAGAGTTTTTTTTTTTTCCTCGAGAGAGAGAGAGATGGGCAATTTCGAGTTTTCCCACTCTCTTCTTCTCTTTCTTCTCACCTCAACATACATAACCTCTTCCACACACAAACACACCCGCACGCGCACTCACAGACGCGCCCGAGTTCGCGCTCCTCGCCACCACGCCCGACGGCGAGATCGATGACGACGAGCTCGCGAGCCTGGTCGGCGCCAAGGCGGAGGCGGCGATCGCCGCCGCCGGAGGAGGAGCAGCTGGTGGAGGAGCTTCTTGCAGCAAGAAGCCCTCTTTGCCCGTCGTCCGCTTTGCCTGCCCAGGAACCGCGGCCGAGACTTTGGGGCTTGCCCGCGCCGGCTTGACCCCCAGCTCGCTGCGCGTCCTCTTCATCGTGGAGGGCAAAGAGTCCAAGCAGCAGGAGCAGCAGCTGCAGCAGCAGCAGGAAGAGGAAGAGGAAGAAAAGGAGGCGGCGGCCAAGGCCAAGGCCGACAAGAGCCTCACGCGGGAGGAAGCGGCCGCGGTGAGCGCCGTCGTCGCTCAGGCGCTCGCCGCTGCGAACCCCGCCGTCGCCGTCGCTCCAGTTGCTGCTGCTCCATGCGTGGCTGCTGGCGCTGGCCTGATCGCCGACGCCGCCGCGGAAGTCTCGGCCGCGGCGCCGGTCAAGCACAAGGAGAAGAAGGGCGACGGAGGCGGCGGCGAGGACGCGGCGACAGCAGCGGTAGCAGCAGCAGCCCCTGCTGCGCCCACTGCTGTTCCCGCCCCCACTGCTGCTGCTGCTGCTCCTATTGCCGCTCCTGCTGCTGCCGCGGCGACACCGGCTCCCGATGCTCCGGCTCTCGCCGCCCTCCCTGCTCCTCCTGCTCCTGCTCCTGCTCCTGCTCCTTCGGCGGCGACGACAGCGACGGCGACGGCGGCGGCGGGGACGGCCTCGGCGCTCGAGGCCCTCACGCTCGCCGTCACCTCGGAGCCCGCGGCGCTCGCGCTGATGTCCCCGGGGGAGCGCGACGCCGCGGTGCGCGCCCTTATCCGCCGCATCGACCCTGCCTTCAGGGGCCTCGACGAAGAAGGAGGAGCAAGGACGACTACGGCGGCGGCGGGCCAGCCCCTGCCCCCTCCCGGGGGCGACCTGGCCCCGAGGCTGCGGGCGGCGCTCGACGCCGCGATCGCGTCGCTGCCCCCGCTGCTCGCCGAGTCCCCGCTCACCTGCAACGCGCTCTCCGACCACCTCCTGCCGCTGCTCAGCGACGAAGGAGACGGAGACGCAGAGAAGCGTCCCGCGCACGCGCTGAGCAAGCAGCCAGAGCTGCTGCGGGCGCTGCGAGGGGCGTGCGAGCAGGCCAAGGCGATCCGGGCGGCGGTCGCGGCCGCGAGCGAGGCGGCCGACGCCGCGGCGGAGGCCGTCGGGGGGGGAGGAGCAGGGGGAAGGAGCGGGGAGGGCGGTGCCGCCGGTGCCGGCCCTTCGTCGGCTTCTGCCGCTGCTGCTGATGCCGCCGCTGCCCTGCGCGCGGCGCTCTCTTCCCACCTTCTGACGGCAGCGACAGCAGCGGCATCAGGGCCGCCTTTGCCTCCTCGTCGTCGAGCTCCGAATGCGACGACGACGACGGCGAGCAACGGCAACGGCAACAACAACAACAACAACAACAACAACAACAACAACAACAACAACAACAACAACAACAACAACAACAACAACAACAACAACAACAACAACAACAACAACAACAACAACAACAACAACAACA
>Ga0114918_10000420_pt1 | contig 36478 bp, 41 predicted proteins | sample LantaG_FD_87015 | JGI IMG/M metagenome (GOLD analysis project Ga0114918, IMG submission 87015) | Deep subsurface microbial communities from Baltic Sea to uncover new lineages of life (NeLLi) - Landsort_02402 metaG | ecosystem: Environmental > Aquatic > Marine > Oceanic > Sediment | place...
GCTCACCAGCGGGAAAAAAAGGTGAAAACAAAAACGTTTCCAGTCCTCTCCGGGCCTCTTCTCGCTCGCCGGCAACCCCGCTTCGAGGTCGTTCCTGACGCACATGGGCTACTACGATCCCGACGCTTGGGACTATCTTTTCAGCGCTCGGGGGACCTGCGAGCGGGCGAGGGCGGCGCTGAGTCTCTCCTCGGAGGCGCGGGCGCGGGCGCAGTCGTCGTCGTCGAAGAGAAACAAAAGCGCGAAGACGCCTCCTCCTCCTCCTCTCCGAACAAAGAGGAAGAAAGTCCTCTCGTGCGTCCCCGGTGCGAGGAGGGCCCTGACGTCGAAATCGGGCCTCGCGGCGACGCTCGAAGCGGCGGGGCTGTTCTCCCTCGGCTCCTCGGAGGCTCTTTCATATTCTTTCGCTCTCCTCCCTCGCTCGATCCCGCTGGCGCGCCCCGGCGCGGCCTGGGACGCGGCCGCCGCGGCCGCCCTGGGGCTCGGTGGAGGGACCAGAGGCAACGAGTGGGCTCTGAAGAGCGGCGGGCACCGGGGAAGGGGCGTCGAGATGATCCGGGGCGCGCGTGAGGCCGCGGCTGCGGCGGCGGCGACGGCGGCGCGTGCCTCCCTTTCTCGCCTGTCCTGGTTTGCGTCCCCCTCTTCTCGCTCCGCTTCTGCCTCGTCTTCCGTGCTGCAGGCTGCGGTGTCGCCGCAGGCCACCGTCGGCGGGGGAAGGCGCTTCTACCTCCGGGTGCTCTTTTTTCTCGTCTCCGAGTCCGGCGGCGGCGGCGGCGGGGGCGGAGGCGGAGGCGATTCTGGTTTGAAAAGGTCGACGGCGGAGAACGCTGACGGCAGCTGCGGCAGCGGAAAACGGGGCGGAGAGGAGGACGGGAAGAGGAGGAGGGCTGCTGCTGCTGCTGCTGCTGCTGCTGCTGTTCCGCGGGCTTATCTTTACAGAGGCGGCATCGTGATCGCCGAGTCCATCCCGAAGAAGAGGGAGGAGGAGAAGGAAAAGGCGAGCGAGGCGCTGCGAGAAGAGGGGGAAGGCGGAGGGATTGGTGGGGGCGGTGGGGGAAACGGTGAGCCCGTCGGCTGGAGCGGGCCCGCGAGCTCGCCCCGCGCGCCTGCAAGCTCGCCCCGCGGGCCCTCGACTCCCCTCGTTCCCCCTCCCGCCTCTCCGACGACGCCGACGGTCCCAGTCGTCAATATGTGGCTGCACGACCCCGAACACGTCGCCGTATGGTCGCTCAGGGACCTCGCGGGAGCGCTCGACGGAGCCGACAGGCAGGGCGTCGCGGCCGCCGCTCGGAGCGGCGCCGAGGACGCCCTTGGCCTGGCGCTCGCCGCTGCGGCGCCACAGATCGCAAAGGCCTCTTCTTCTTCTTCCTCTTCTTCCTCTTTTCCCATACCTCGACACCTGTCTATTGAGCTCCTGGGAGCCGACTTCGTGGTGACTCCGGAGGGGAGGGTCGCGCTCCTCGAGATCAACGAGCTGCCTTCTACCGCGCGGCTCCGGAAGGGAGCAAAGGTTGGGAAAGCGACGGCGGCGGAGCGGGCATTTGACGGCGAGAAGGAGGCCGTCATCAAGGCGCTGCTGCGGTTTGTCGCCGGGGTGAGCAGCAGCAGCATGCGCGAGAAGCCGAGTGAGGTCGAGGCGGCGAGGGCGACGGGGCTGAAGCCGCTCTCGGAGGCGGTCGCGAGGGGGCAGCGGCTGCTGCCGGACCCGTCGCTCGAGCGCGAGGCAGAGGGGAGGAGGCGGCCGAAGGGCCTCGCGCGGCGGCTCGCGAGGCGCCTCTTCTTCGAGTCCGCGGCAGGCGACGCCGCGGTGGCGGTGCTGGCGGCGGCCTGCCCGCGCCTTCTCGTCTTCTTGGCCGAGCTCGCAGCCCGCTGCGGCGTCGCGGGCCCCTCTGTAAACTGAAAAAAAAAACCAAAAAAAGGGAACGAAAACCAATTCGAAACGAAAACACACGAAACTCCTCTCTTTCTCTCTTTTTTCTTTCTTCTTCGGCTCCTCACACAGAGAGAGTTACAAGATCCCCCCCCCCGTCGCGCTAAATGTCACAATCCACAGCAGCACGAAGATCGCCACCGACTGCGACAGGCCCTCCCCGAGCAGGGGGGCCATCCCCCCCATCTCTTCGTCGTCGACGCCGAGCGACCGGGCAAAGCTGAGCCCGGCCGAGCACGCAGACGTCACGAAGAGCGCAAACGTCGCCACGCCCTGCCTGCCCGTGAGGCCCGCGATGGGGCCCGCGACGACGGCGAGCGCCTGGCGGATCCAGAAGAGGGCGTCGAGGATGTCGTCTTTCGCCCAGGGGGCGGTTGAAGAGGTCGAGGTCGAGGTCGAAGAGGGGAGGACGGCGCCAATGGCGCGGGCGAGGAGGACGCCGGCACGCCTCGGGCCTGCCGTCGGGGCTGGGGCGAGCTTATGTGGCGGCGGCGGCGTCGGCGCCTGGGGTCGTGTTGTGACTGCCGAGCTCATAGCGTGATTGATAACAAGCGAGGGGGATGGAGAGAGCGAGGCAGGGCGAGAGAAGAGCGATCTCGATTTCTTTTCTCTGATCAGTTTTCGATCAGAGCGACGAAAGAATGAACTCCTTGACGCTCCACTTTTCGGTCAAATCGGCCATCGAGAAGCACCGACTCTCTTTCTCTTTCTCGCTTCCGTTCTCGCGCGCTCTCCGCGGTTTATCCTCCCGCTCTTCCCTCGGGGCACGCGCGCACGCCTCAATTCCGTGTCCAGAAGATCCAAAATGGCGACAGTCGCGGCCCAGTCAACGCCCCCGTTCGACAACAGCGAAGTCGCGGCGACAATTGAGCACCCTCATCATCGCTCGCCCGTCTCGGCCGCTGCTGCGGGCACGCTCCGCGCCTCGCTGCACGCCGGCCCGCAGCTCCGCGCCTTCAAGGCCTCGCTCCAGTTCCTCGCCAAGATCGGCGCCGAGCTCCTCGTCGAGGCGTTCCCGGACAGGCTCGTGCTGCGCGCGATCAACCCCTCGAGGTCGGCCTTTGGTGCGGTGACGCTCCGGAGCGGCGGCGGGAGCGGGAGCGGCAGCGGCGGAGGCCCCCGCCGCGGCTCGTCTTCTTCTGCCTCGGGCGGGGCCTTCACCTCGTTCGACGTCTTCGACGCCGCCGTGGTCCGCGCGGGCGTCCCTGCCAAGCACCTCCTTGCGGCGCTCCGAGGCGGCGGGACCGGCGGCGGGGGCGGGGGCGGGGCAGGTGGCGGCGGGGCAATCTCCTCGTCGTCGAGGCCGGCGAGGCTCAGCCTCGAGCTCTGCCCGGCCGAGGGTGTCCTGCGCGCGCTCGTCGTCTCCGAGTCGCTCCTCGTGAAGAAATACGAGCTGGCGATCTCGGGAGACGCCGAGATCCTGCACGCGGCGGTGGACGACGCGGCGCTTCCGGCGGGCTTTGTTGCGAGCCCCGCGGGTTTGAACGCGGCACTCGGGGCGGCGTCATTTGCTCCGGGGGCCTTTGGTGGCGGCGGCGGCGGAGGGGGAGGGGGCGGAGGAGGGGGAGCGGGCGGAGGAACGGCCGGAGGGGAGGTCACCGTCGTGATCGCGGCGGGAGGAGGAGGGAACGCTTCTTCTCCCCCCGTGGTCGAGCTGAGGTCCTACGCGGACGGAGGAGGGGGAGCCGGGGCAGGGCGGAACGCGCCGGCCCCGAGGGCGCCCGTGCGCGCGACGCTGCGCCTCGACGCCGCCGTCGCGCTCCGCGACGTCCGGCTGCCCTCTCCCGCCCCCTCCTCCGCCCCCTCCGTCCCCTCCCGCTCCCCCCCGCCTCTGTCCTCCGCCCCCTCTCCCGGCATCTTCGTCGACGTCACGCTGTCGTCGCGCGACCTCAGGGCCGTCCTCCCGCTCTGCGAGGCGCTGGGCGCCGACGCGGCGCTCGGGGCCGCAGGGCCGGGCGCGCCCGTGCTGGTCCGCGCCGTGCCCCGCGCCGGCGCCGCCGCCGCCGGTCCGGAAGCGGCGGGGATGCTGGCGTGCGTGGAAGTGCAGCTCGTGCTGGCGACGCTGGCAGAGAGCGCGATCGAGGCGCCGCCCGCCGCTGCTGCGACCCCGCGGATGCGGCATCAGAGGCAGCACGCGAGCGCTGCCGCTGCTCCTCGCGCTTCTCCCTCCGCTGCCTCCGCTCCTGATCCCGTTCCTCGACGACCCGCTCCCGCGACCACCTTCGACGACGACGACGAAGATGCCTTCCTGGGGTCGATGGCGGCGGTGGACGCTGCGGAGGCTGCCGCGGCGGCGGCTGCCGCGAAAGGGGGGAGCGGAGGAAGAAGGGACTACGGCGGCGTCAGCGAAGAAGAAACCGAGGAGGAGGAGGAGGAGGAGGAGGAGGGCAACGGGGACGGCATCGCCGGCACTCCGCCGGACGAGAGACCCGGCTGGTGAAACACTGAGCTCGTAAAGAACTGACTACACCAACTCGCTTTGTTTTGCTTCGCTACCTTGCCCTGAACTGAAAAAATAAAAATAAAAATAAATGAAAAATGAAAACGAGAAAACATAACTCGAGAAAATGCTTATTTTCTCGAAGCATTGGTTCTTGCCTTCTCTCTCTCTCTGATTCGCCCTCGGCATTTTCCCCTCTCTTCTCTCTCTCGCTTCCTGCCTCTGCTCCTAGGGGTCTCATACGACTCTTTCATCATGTCGGAGTGCTTGAAGTGAGCAGATGCGGCTCTCCGCGGCTCTCTTTGCGCTGCTCTTGCTTTTGCCTCCGATCGCATCGTCGCCGCTCGCTCCTCCTCCGACCTCGGCGTCGACTTCGACCTCGACGTCAATTTCGCTTCCGCGCCCCTCCTGCCTCTCGGGCAACGGCTCCCGCGTCGACTGGTGGTTCGCCCTCAAGCACCCGCGAGGGGACAATTACAGTTACCTCGACAGCAGAGAGGGAGGAGAAGCTGCGAGGCAGGGGCTGGCGTCGGCAACAGAGGGCCCCCTGGCGAGGACGCTGCTGCAGCTCTATGCTCCTCCCCCCCTCCCGTGGCGCGTGCTCTGGAACGACCAGCCCCCTTTCCCGTCTCGCGAAGAAGGAGAAGAAGAACGAGACGAAGACGCACATCCTCTCTCGTTCGCGCACTCCAAGGGCGTCCTCGCGATGGCTGCCGCCGGCGGCGGCGGAGGGGGCTTCTTCCTCTCCCACTCCGCGCCTCGCTTCCCGAGCGACCCGGCGACGGGAGGAGGCTACTCGGGCCTGCCCCTGCCGCAGCAGCGCTTCTCTCAGCACTTCCTGTGCGTGTCTCTGGCGGGTAGCGGGATGGAGGCGCTGACCAGACACCTCTCGCGGGCCTTCAGGCCGCGGGCGTTCTCCCTCCTGCTGCCCGCGGAGGAGGGGCGGGCGCGCTCGAGCAGCTCGCCCTTCGAGGCCGCCGCGGCCTTCGCCGCCGGGGCGCTCCCGCTCGCGCCGACCAGCTCCTCCGAGGTCGCGACCGCGGCGGGCGAGGATCTGCTCCTGCTCGCGACCGCGGGAGGGGCAGGGGAAGGGGGCGGGTCTTCCTCTCCTGCTCCCTCCCCTCTCTGGGACACCGTCGTCGCTTCGGCCGCCGCCGCCGCCGCCGCCGATTCAACTTCTGCTTCTTCTTCTTCTTCTCCCTCTCCTTCCGGCGACCGTCGTCTCCCTCCCCCGCTCGCGGTGCAGAGCTGGATCCGCACGGAGGGAGCAGCGCCCCCCAAATGCCGCGTGCCGCTCCCTCCTGCCACCGGCGACGAGCCCCTCCCTCTCCCCTCCGTGCTCGGGGTCCGCCGCGTCTCCTTCGGGGGCGAGAAAAGGCGGGCAGGGGGCGGGAGAGGAAGGAGCGGCTGGACGTCTGAGGACGCGCACGCGAAGTGGGCCGTCGTCCTGGGCAGAGAGCTGATCTTCTCCTGCGTCGGGGACACGAACAGGGACGCTCCCGGGGGGGCCGGGGGGGCCGCGTGTGTGCGTTGGCCGGGGCTGCGGCGGGCGCTGGCGTCGGCGGTGGAGGAGGTCGACGCCTGCGAGAGTGACCTCGCGAGAGAGTGAACACGTTTTCTTTTCTTCTTCCCCTTCGACTGTCGGACACACTTTTCTACGCCGTGCTGCTCGAAACCGAATCGGAATTCTCGCACCATGCTGAACAGCCGGACAGCCTCCCGGTGCCTCTCGGAGGGGTGGCCGGCGTGTCGAAGCGCGTCGTCCCAGCAGCAGCCGGCGAGGGCGATGAGTTCGTCGGCCTCTCCTCTCCTTCCACCTCGATTGCGGCGAAGAGCGATTGCTTCTTCTCTGTGTTCTCTTCCTCTCCGCTCGCTTTGTAGGCCCCTCGCGGCGTCCTCGTTTCGAGCACCAGCCAGGAGTAGCGGTGTCTCTTGTGCTTCTCGTGGGGAAAGTGGCGGCGGTAGCGGCGGCGGTAGCGGCGGCGGCGGAGGAAGGGGCCGCGGCGGCGGCGGCGACGACGACGATGACAGTGGCGGCGCCGGCGACGAGGAGAAAAAGTTCCCGGGCTTCCGCTTCATGGCCATCATGCGCGACTTTGGCTTCGGCAAGTTTGCGTTCAAGGAGGGCGCCGCGGGCATGTTTGTGGCGGCAGGGATAGGTGAGAGAAGAGCTCGGGATGGAGGAGGAGAGAGAAGAGAGAGGCCAGCGACGAACGGAAACATAGCCACAACCTTTTTCGACCCCCCGACTACAAACCTTCGGACCTCTTTCCCCCCCCCCCCTCCAAAAAAAAAACAAAAACAAAACCCCGCCCCCTCTTACAAGGCTTCCTCGTCATGCTCGTCACCTGGGCCCGCGGCGGCAAGCTCGGCGGCAAGCGCGGCAAGGCCTACCGCTGCGTGCTCGAGTTCCCGCAGGCCTGCGGCATCGGCGTCGGCACGCCCGTGCGCATCCGCGGCGTGCCCGTCGGGTCCGTCGTGTCCGTCGAGTCGACGCTGGCCGCCGTGTCGGTGCAGTGCGAGATCCGCGACGCGTCCACGGTGATCCCGCGCAACGCGCTGATCGAGGCGAACCAGAGCGGGCTGATCGCGGAACCGCTCGTCGATATCACGCCGCGCGATCCGGTCCCCGACACGGCGGCGCTGTGCCCGCCGACCGACCAGGCCGCGTGCGAGGCCCAGGGCGCGATCGTCTGCCAGAATGGGCGCATCGCGGGCGTGACCGGGGTCGCGATGGACGACCTGGTCGGCGTGATGACGCGGATGGCGAAGAAGATGGAGGCGGCCGGCGGCGTCGAGAGGGTGCTGGACGCGGCGGAGCTCGCGTCCGCCGCGCTCGAGGACGGGCGGCCTCTGCTGGCCACTGCCGCGGCCCTGGCCTCGGAGGCCCTGCCCTTGCTCGCCCGCCTGCGGGAGGGGGGGCTCGTGGGGAACCTGGAGCAGCTGACGGAGACCGCCGCGGCGGCGGCGGCGGACGTCAGGGCGCTGCAGGGCGACGTCCTGACTCCGGACAACGTCGCGCACCTGAAGTCGAGCGTGCGCGTCTTGGCGAGGACGCTCGAGCACGTCGAAGGCGTGGCGAGGGACGTCGGCGGGCTGACTGGCGACGCGAGGGTGCGGGGAAGCCTGAAGCAGCTGATCGAGGCGCTTTCGAGGATCGTGGCGGATTAGAGGAAGAAGAGGAAGAGGGTCGAGAGAGAGAAGAGAGAGAGAGAGAGGTCTGCGACGAACGACAACGAGTGCTTCATTTTCTTTCCCTCTTTTTTCCACCCCCCTCTCCATTGTCAATTACCATTGATTGTTTCTTCCGCTTCTTCGGTTTTCTACGAGAATTGCGATCGGGACAAAGTGAAATTCGAGGTTCGAGTTAAAAAAAAAAGCAAAAAAACAGACGAGGTCGAGAAAAAACTCAAAAGCGTTTTCACTTTTCTGCAACTCTTTTCCTAATTCCAGAAGAAGAGATTGTCTTTCGCCAGCACCTCCGACAGGCCCTTATTATCCATGGGCGGGAAGCCCGGAGGCGTTGGCAAGCGCGGCGTCGGCTCCTCAAAGTGCAAAAAGACCCACAAGGCAGTCCTGCGCACCGGCTTTGAGCTCAGGCACATCGACCAGGTTCGTTTTTTTTTTGCTTTTGATGCCAACTCCGCCGCCGGCGTTCGCATTCCAACTCCTTCTCTCGCTCGTTTGTCTTCTCTCTCCCCGTATTTTTCCTCGTTTCTCTCCCGCAAGGCGAAGAGGCGAGCAATATCTTACAAACTAGAATCCGAAACGACACAGAAGAGGAGCTTCGAGAGAGAGAGACGGGACGCGAATGCTTCAAAGTCGCCGCCGAAACGAACGATGACGCTGGCCGCCGCCTAGCCCCTTTTTTCCCACGACCTCCTTGCTCACGTCTCCCCCTCTCCGCCCCTCCCCTCCATTCCCGGCAGCTCTGGGACGACGTCCGCTCGTCCATCCCCGTCGTCCGCCCGGCAGCGGACGGCACCTCGGCGCTCCTCGGGCCCTCCGGCACCGCGGCGCAGCCCGTCCGCCTCACGTCGGACGACACCCCGGGCGGCGGGAGGCACTACTGCGTGCCCTGCGCGCGCCACTTCATCTCGGCGCTCGCCTTGTCCAAGCATGCTCAGGGCAAGCCGCACAAGCGCCGGGCCAAGTCGCTTCTTGGGGCGAGGCCGCACAGGCAGCGGGACGCCGAGGCCGCCGCCGGCGTCGGCAAGCCCGACAACGGCAAAAGCGCTCTCGCTCGCGGCCTCGGCGGCGTCTCCGCCTCCGCGGCCGCGGCGACTGCCGAAGAGCTCGCTGCGCTCACTGGGATGGCGCTGTAGCGATGAGGAAGAATTGTCACAGGCGAGGCGCGTGGAGAGGGCGAGCAGCGGGAGCTCTGCTTCTTCTTCCTCAGCCTCTTCTTCCGCTCCCTCGGCCTCTTCTTCGTTTAGTTCTTCTTCTTCTTCTCCTTCTCCATCTTCTCCTTCGCTGGGAAGGCAGCAGCAGCAACACCAGCAGCAGCGCCGTCGCAACAACGGCACAGCCGGCTTCCGGCGCAACAAAAACAGCAACAACAATAATCAGAACTCGCCGCTGCGACGAGAGTGGCAGCGACTCGCAGCGGAGCTGCCGCCGCTCCCCTTTTCTTTCAGCGTTTCTTCTCCTCCCTCGCTCGACTCGGGCCCCGACGACGGCGACGAGCTCCCAGCTCTCCCGGCCTCCCACTACCTCCCCCCTCGCTGGGCGGGGGAGGCCCGCAGGCTCGCCATCCGCGCCGCCGTGGCGGGAGACGGCGAGACCGCGGGCCTCGCCCTCGAGTCCCTCGCCGAGCGGCTCGAGCTCCTCGGGCGCGAGACGCGCAGGGAGAAGGGCAGGCCGCCGCCGGGGACCCTCCCTCGGGGCGCCGCCTCGCGCGTCGCTGCCTGCCTCGCGATGAGCTGCCCGGCCCCCGGCGACGCCGCGCGCGCGCTGCGGGCGCTGCCGCTGGCCGGCGGCGTCCACTGGGTCGAGCTGGTCAAGGGCGCCGCCCGCCGGGGCAGCGCCGCGGGGGTGCGCGCGGCGCTCGCCGCCGCGCTCTCGGACCCTCGGATCGCGCAGGCCGAGGACTACGAGAGCGACTGGCAGCGGGAGGCCAGGGCCGCGCGGGAGGAGGGAGAGGAGGAGGAGGAGGAGGAGGAGGGAGGGCGGCCGCAGAGGCGAGGGAAATCGAGCCGCCGCCGCCGCCGCTCGCCCCTTGATGACGCCTCGGTCGCATCCGCTGCGGTACGGGTGGCCGCCGTCGTCGCGTTCGGCGAGCTGGGCAGGGCCGCTGCTGCAGAGCGGGCCTATGGCGACGCGATAGCCGCCGGTGCGTGGGACGAGGCGGGCAGGAGGAGGAGGTGCGGCGGAGGAGACAGAGGCGGCGACGGCAACGACAACAGCGGCGACGAGGGCGCCGTCGTCAGCCTCAGCCCGCTCAACGCGCTGCTCAACGCCCTCCTCGTCGCCCGCGCCCGCCCGCGCGCCGCCGCCGCCGCCGCCCGCGCCAGGCAGGCCGGCGCCGCCTTCGATCTGGTCACCTACAACACGCTCCTCAAGGGGTGCATGCGCTCGGCCGACGCCGCCGGCGCCGAGCAGCTCCTGGCGGACCTGAGGGCCGCGGGGCTGCGAGGGGACGAGTACACCTGGAACACCGCGGTCAAGTGCTTCGCCTACGCCGGGGACCTCGGGAGGGCCCTGCGCGTGCTCGAGGACATCGGCGGGGGCGGGAGCGAGGGGGGACGCGGGCGGGCTCCCCCCGCCTCCCCGGCGGCAGAGGTGCCGCGCGCCGTATGGGGCTCGCTGCTCGTCGCGTGCGGCCGCGCCGGCGCCCCCGCCGCGGCTTCTCGCCTCTGGGCCGAGATGCAGGCCGCGGGAGTCGACCCGGGCCTCGACGGGTGCCACGCGAGGCTGCACGCCTGCGCGTACGCGCTCGACTGGGAGGGCGCGTGGGGCCTGCTCGGCGAGATGCGCGGCGGCGCCGTCCGGCCCCCGACCTCCTCCTCCGCCGCCGCCGCTCCTCCCGCTCCTCCCTCTCCTCCTCTCTCCGGCAGCAGCGGCGGCAGGAGCAGCAGCGTTAGGAAGCGCCGCCCCTTGCCCGAGCCCACCACGCTGTCCTACAACCTCGCCTTGAGGGCCGCCCGCCCCCCCCCGGGGCGAAACCCGGCCGGCAAGCGCGGCTCGGCAGACGCGCAGCCCCTGGCGCGCGGGGAGGCGGTGCTCGCGGCGATGCGCAAGGACGGCGTCGCCCCGGACGCCGCGACGTTCACCTCGCTCATGGAACTGGCGGCCTCCGTCGGCGACGGCGCCAGGGCCGCGAGCCTGTTCGCAGAGATGGAAAGCGCGGGGGGCGTCAGGCCCGACGCCAGGGCCTGCGGCGCCCTCTACGCCGCGTGCGGCTGTGACAGCTCGCGCCCGGAGCTCGCCGACGTCGCCCTGGCCGTCTTCCGCAAGACCGTCTGGGGGCCCAGGAGGTCGCGGCCGGGGCCCGCGCAGTTCCGGGCGCTGGTCCTGGCGCTGCTGGACCACGGGAGGGCTGAAGACGCGGCGGCGGTGGCGGCGGGCGCGGCCGCGGCGTGCGGGAAGGCGGGCGCGGGCGCCTCCTCCGCGGGCGCCTCCTCCGCGGCGGCTCGTTCCCCGGCGGCCGGCGAAGGCGAGGCACGGGCCAAGGGTGGGAATCGCCAGAGGCAGCAGCAGCAGCCCGAAGCGACCCAAGGAGGAGGAGGGGGGGGGATCTCCAACGTGCTCTCCCCCAAAGAAGTCGCCAGGCTGACCGCCGCGGTCGTCGAGGCCGCCGCGGCGGGCGGGGGCGGCGACGGCGGCGGCGGGGGCGTCTCCTCCGCTCTCTCGAAGCTGCTGCTCCCGGCGCTCGGTGTCTCGCCCGGCGCCGAGCAGCAGACTTCGCTTTCGTCCTCTTATGAGAGGGGGGACGAGGAGGAGGGAGGCGCGGCCCCCTCCTCGCCCCTTCCCCCCTCTCCCGCCGCCGCCGCCTCGCGGCAGGAGCCTGCCGTGCTCGACGTGTCGAGCCTGCGGCGGAGCCCGACCGAGGCGCGGGCCGCGGTGCTGTGCGCTTTGGCGGACCTCGCGTCGGCGGGCAGGGCCCCCCGCGGCGGACTGAAGGTCGTGGTCTCTTCCCCGCTGCTGCGGCCGACGATCGAGAGGCTGCTGCGGGATGAGCTGAGGCTGCTCGAGAAGGAGGAGGGGGGAAGGGAAGGGAGGGAAGCTTCCTCGTCGTCGGCGTCGGTGGCGTTGTCGAGAACAGAAGGAGGCGACGACTCCTCGCCGGTCTTCGTGTCCGAGGCGGCGCTGACCATGTGGCTGGAGCGGCGCGGCGTGGCGAGGAAGAATAAGGCGGAGTAGAGGGTGCGGTGCGGTGTTTTTCTTTTCGATTTTCGTTGGATGACGTTCTTTTGTCACTACTGCCTTCGATTTTCTTCGCTTGATTCGACAGCTTTGCTCGAATCAACACTCTAATTCGCCGGCCTCGCTTTTTCTCCCGAGGAGTTCGTTCTCCCCTTCGCCTCGGCCTTACTATGTCGCCTACTAGAGATCCGGAAGCGCTCGTCGCCGGCAAGGTGGGTATGCGCGCTCGTCGGTGGTATTTTTGCTTCGTCGAATTGCAACCGAAATAGCTGTCCCGCCGTCCCATCGACCTTCTTCCGTTTCCGTGTCGTGCCGCCGCTCTTTATCCTGTATTGATCAAGGACCGATTTCTATTCTGAACGGATGCAACGCAATCTCAGAGTCGCGCCGTGCGAAGAAACCGATCAAAAAGGGGCAAAAAGGAGGTGGCGCGCCCCTTTCGAGAGAACAGAGCCTGGGCATTTGGCGCTGCGAAGAAGTCGTCCCTTGCCGTCGGTTCTCGGCCTCTCTTCCTCTGGTCTCCTCCTCTCTCTTCCTCATCTCTCTCTCCTCTTTCTCTCTCTCTCAAAAAAGAAAAGGCCGACCCCTCCACGTCCCCCCCTCCCCCCCGCCGACCCGACTCGGCCTTCCTCTCCGACGCGGCAGCCACGGCCAAGGCCAAGGTCTCCGCCGCCTCCGCCTCGGCCGCCTCGGCGCTAAGATCCAAAAACCTCTCCTCCTGGGGCCTCGAGGTCGCGCTGGCCTTCGCGGCGCTGCTCGTCTCGCTGATCACGCTCTGCGTTCCCGCGGCGAAGGGGCTGAGGCAGCTCAGCTTGCTCGACCAGAGCGTCGCGAAAGCGGAAAAGGCGCCGTCGTCGTTCGCGCCCGTGCGGGCGCTGGCCATCTCGGCCGTGGTGCTCTGCCCGATCCTCGGAGCGCTCTCGCTGTTCTCGCTCGGGGGCCTGCTGCGGAGGCGGAGCCAAAGCAAGAGCAGCTCGGGAGGCATCGGAGGCGGCAGAGAGGGGGCCGCGGCGATCACCTCTGCCCCCGACGGCGCTCCCCTGCGCCTGCGGGCGCAGACGCGGTGGGCGGCAGTCACGCGGTCCCGGTCTTTCCTGCCCTCCCTCGTCGCCGTCCTACTGCTGTCGTCGCTCTTCTCGTCGCTCGTGCTCGCCTCGGCGGCCGGCGGCGCCTCCTACTCCTCGGCCCTCACAAAGGTCGCCAAGCAGGCCACGGCGCTCTACGACCGGGCCAAGGACCTGGTGCAGAACCGCGTTGGCGGCGCCGTCCGCTCGGTGGACTCGCTCGGGGGGGCCCTGCCCGAGGGCAACGGCATCCTCAAGACGGCCTTCGGGCTGCTCAAGAGCGCGCAGGGCTCCCGGCTGGGGTCCTCACTGCTGAGCCCGCTCAGCGACGAGATCGCCAGCTTCGGGCGCACCGTGGGCCTCTCGGACCCGGCCTCGGCCGCGGAGCTCAGGGCGGCCGGGACCCCGACGTGCGCGCCCGAGTGCCTCGACCTGTCGTTCATTCCCTTCCTCTCCGGGTCCAAGTGCATCTGCGACGCGGCGCTGCTGGTGACGGTGTCTCAGCGGTCGGCGGCCGCGGCGGGGCACTTTAGGACGAGCGTGGTGGGCGCCGGGCTGCTGACGGCGACGCACGCGGCGATGCTCGCGAGGGGGGGCTGGGCGGGGGGCGTTGCGGCCGGCGCGGCTCTCTGAGAGAGCCTCTCTTCTTTTTACCTGAATCAATCGGGTGCCCCCGATTGATTCATTTCATTCGTTTCTCTTTCAACGGGAAAGCTCGGAGCTTCGAACGAAACGGAGAAAGGTGTCGTTCGGAGCTTCGCTCGCTCGCCCACCTTCCCTTGGTTGTAAGAAAGAAAAGAAGAAAGACAAAAAAACGCAGGAAGGCGACTCTCACTCAAAAAAAAAAAAAAACTATGTTCTCCTCTCGCCACCCGCCTCCGACGAGCTCCGGCTCCGGAGCGGCTCCAACTCCGACAACAAAAGCACCATGGCTCTCCCGCCTCCCCCTGCCCCTCGACGCCCTCCTCTCCGCGGCATCCGTGGCTGCGGGCCTCGCGCTCTTCTGCGCCTTCTCGTTCAAGGGGATGCGGGCCTACGAGGAGACGGCACGGCACATGCGCTACTCAGAGGACCCCGTGCTGAGGGCGCTCTTTCTGGCGCACAAAGTGAGTTCGTGCGCGTGTTCGAACGCTATATAGACAGCGACGGCATCTCTGCTATTGTAACTGAGAGCAGCATGGGGACGGAGGCGGGCGCGCGGAGCGTAGCAGCGGATTCGAAAAAACGTGTGTCGTGAAGCTGCTTTTGCTCGCCGCCATGGTTTTTTTCCATCTTGGCGTTTTCTCCACGTCTCGCCGCGATAGCTGTGCTGTTGTACTCTCATAAAACGCTCGAGCCTCGGTAATGAGCCACACTTTTGGCCTTGACGCAAAAAGAAAAGAAAAGAAAGGCCTGTGTCTGCGAATGCGCGGACGCATTCGAGCCTGCCCCGCCTCTGCAGACTTGCCCTTTTCTCTTGGATTCTCCGAAAAAACTCAACGCCGCCGGACCTCTTTCTTCCTCAACCCACGAAACAAAAAACTCGCCCCTCACCCTCAACCTTCTAGATCGCCATCGCATTCGCCGCTGTCCTCACATTCACGGCCCTGGTCGCCGCGGCTCTGGCCCGAGCGCACGCGAGGGCGGCCAAGGAGGGATGGAAGGAGACGACGGGCACGAGCGAAGAAGCGACCGCAGCAGTGGCAGCGGCAGCTCCGCCCGCACCGCCCTCGCACCTCTCCCCCGTCGGCGTGCGAGGCCAAGCAGCCCGAAACACCATCAGCAACTTTTCTCATGCTCCTCACTCGAACAACACCACCGCCAACAACAAAAGCAACAACGCGATAGTCGCGAGGAGGCGGCTCGTCGCTGCCTGCTCCGCCGCCGTCTTCGCCGCGGCCGCGTTCAGCGTCGTCGTCGCCTGCGCGAGCGCGTCGGGTTGGGCGGTCGGTCACATGGTCCAGTTGGGGATAGAGAGCACCGCCTCGGGCGACAACCGCGACTTCGCCAACGCGGTGGGCGAGGCGCTGGCGCAGGCGCAGACGAAGCTGGCGCGGAGAATGCAGGGCGCGACCGACGAGGCGTACTCTACCGTGGTCAATGGCGCGCTCGGCGACATCCGTGAGTCGCCGGTTTTTCCCCTTCCTCCTCGTTCTTCTTCGCTCCTCGCGTTTTTCTCTACCGCCTCTTCGTTGGTCTTTTCGACCTTCTTTTTCCCTTCACTCTCTCAATAGGCACGATTCTCACCGTAAATTTCCATAAAATGAGTTTCCGAAAATTCCTCAAACAGTGAAAACGCCGATGGGCGCCTTCCGCGATACCGTCGTCAAACAAGCCGTCAAAGTTGCCAACGAGACCGCCACCGCCGCCGCCGCCCGCGCCAAGGCCACCGCTGGGGCTCCGCCACCCCCTAGACCGCCGTCGTGCGCCGACAAGTACTGCATCTACCTGGCCCTGAGGCCGATGTTTGAGGAAGGGGAGGGGCTCTGCATCTGCACGTTTTCCTACCTCGCTCCCGCGGCGGCGGCGGCCAGGGTGGGGCGAGGAGCGATGCTCTTTGCGCTGCTGGGGGCCCTGATGATGGCCGGGGGGTTTGGCGCGCTGAGCCAGAGGGCGAGCTACTGGCTCGGGGTGAGATCGTTTTTTTGGGGGGGTCGAGGTTGAGAGGGTCGACGAAACCTTTTTCGAAAGGAGAAAAGAACTCACTTCCCTTGCCTTTCAAAAAAAAAAAAATCTTCTACGACAGGTGACCGCCCCCGCGAGCGAACGAGCCCGGGTCGCGGCGGGACTCTTTGGCGGCGAAGGGAGCGGAGACGAGGTGGACGATGAAGAGGGAGCGCTGCGGCCCAAGGGCGCTGCTGCTGCTCCAGCTGCTCCTGTTCCTCCGAGGCTGCTCTCTACCTCGGCGCCCAAGGCCGGAACGAGCGCGAACCCTCCCGCTTCTGCTGCTGCCGGATCCATCCACGTCTCCGCGAGCACGGAAGGGCGGCAGCAAGAGCACGAGGCGCCGCCGCCTCCTCGGCGGACGGGCAGTGGCGGGCGCGTCCGCAGCTTCTTCACCGGGCTCTCTTCTCACTCTCCTCCGAGGCGCGGCTGATTCTTGTAGAACTTGTTGGATTTCGTTTCTTTCAAGTCTTTAGTTCCGACTCTGTAGTCTCCTTGCTTGCCTATCTGTGTGACGTTGTGACGTTTGTTTGTCCGAACCGTCTTTTTCTCTGCGCGCGTGAGGTGCTTCCCCCCTTCACCGCCAAGGAAACAAAATCAAGACGAGCGAGAGGTCGGGGTTCAGATTAATTCGACCACCAAAAATCAAGCAACGTCTGTTCGAGATCACAATCGCCAACTCCAGCCTTCTTCCTGAGACCTTCTCTCCCTCTCTCCCTCTCTCTCTCTCTCAATCATGCAGACCACCCTGCGCGTCCGCGCCTCGGCGCCCGCCGTCGCCCGCCGCGCCGCCTCCTCGCGCACGGTCGCCGCCAAGGCCCCCGTCGCCGCCTTCGCCTCCCTGAAGGTTTCGCCGGTCGCCGCTGCCGCTCCCTTCCCCGCCAAGAAGGCCGGCCTCGCCGCCCGCCGCGTCGCCGTCGCGGCGCCCGTCGCCCTCCCCTCCTTCGTCGCCGAGGCGAAGAAGTCTGTTGGTGAGTAAATGATTCAAGGGTGCTGAATTCGGGAGAGAGCCGCGAAGGAGAGCGCGTGGGGGGCAGGGAGAGAAAGAGAGAGACTGACATTGAGGCTAGCGATTTCGTTTCTTCTTTTTCTTCTTTTCTCCACCAAGAATTTCGACACCGAAATTTCTAACGACACCCTCTCTTTCCACTCTATTTACGTCCCATCCCTCCAGGTGACCTGACCAAGTCTGAGCTCGAGGGCAAGACCGTCCTGGTGAGTTTTTTTGAGCGGTTGCGGGGCAGAGTTTGAGTTCGCGCGGGGGGAAGCGATTTCGAAAAAAAACTTACAAGAAACGTCGAAAAGAAAGAAGAGAAGGCGCCAACGCCCTTCGGAGACGTGTGGAATGTCTCCCCCTTGCTTTCATGGCACCTTTTCGCGGCGCATTTTGCTCTCTCATCCCGTTCGAGATTGATATACATCAGATCCAATGCGCCGCGAAGAGCTGATTTGGAAACTGGACCCGAAAAACGCCAGATCAAGGCCATGAAAAGGCGGAAGAAGAGACGCTTGGAGCGGCAACGGCAACGCCGCCTTGCGCCTTGCACCCTCTCTGGATTTTCTCCCCCCCTCTCTCTCTTTAGACCCTCTCTGACCTTTTTTTTTTACTCTCTTCTCTCTCCCAAACCAGGTCCGCGCCGACCTCAACGTCCCGCTCGACAAGGACCTCAAGATCACCGACGACACCCGCATCCGCGCCGCGATCCCCACCCTCAAGTACCTCGTCGACAACGGCGCCAAGGTGCTGCTGACGTCCCACCTGGGCCGCCCCAAGGACGGCCCCGAGGACAAGTTCCGCCTCAACCCGGTCGTGCCGCGCCTGCAGGAGCTGCTCAAGGGCACCAAGGTCTCCAAGGTCGACGACTGCATCGGGGACAAGGTCGCTGCCGCTGCCAAGGCCCTCGGCAACGGTGCGTTGTTTTGTCTTTCGAGCCCCGAGAGGGGTCCCTCGCTCCCGTGAGATAAAAAAAAATGGAGAGGGAGAAAATAACGGGAAAAAAACTCACGCTCTCTGCCTCTCTTCCTTTCCTCTCCCTCTCTCTCTCACACACACTTCCGATACGCTCCAGGCGAGGTCCTTGTCCTCGAGAACGTCCGCTTCTACAAGGCCGAGACCAAGAACGAACCCGACTTCGCCAAGGCGCTCGCAGCCAACGCCGACCTCTACGTCAACGACGCGTTCGGCACCGCCCACCGCGCGCACGGCTCGACCGAGGGCGTCACCCGCTACCTGAGCCCCTCGGTCGCCGGCTTCTGCATGCAGAAGGAGCTCGACTACCTCGACGGCGCCGTTGCGCAGCCCAAGAGGCCCTTCGCGGCCATCGTCGGCGGCTCCAAGGTCTCGTCCAAGATCGGCGTGATCGAGACGCTCATCAACAAGGTCGACAAGATCTTCCTGGGCGGCGGCATGATCTTCACCTTCTACAAGGCGCAGGGCAAGGCCGTCGGCGCGTCCCTCGTCGAGGAGGACAAGCTCGAGCTCGCGAAGGAGCTGATGGCGATGGCCGAGAAGAAGGGCGTCCAGTTCATCCTCCCCACGGACGTCATCGTCGCCGACAAGTTCGCCGCCGACGCCAAGACGCAGGTCGTGTCGATCGACAACATCCCCGAGGGGTGGATGGGCCTCGACATCGGGCCGGACTCGCTCAAGGCGTTCCAGGCTGCGCTGTCTGACTGCAAGCAGGTCATCTGGAACGGGCCCATGGTAAAGAGGAGTTTTTTTTTTCGTGTTTGAGCGGGGAGCGAGGGGCGAAAACTTTATTGTTTTCTCCTTCGAGCGGTGCGAACAGCGGAGAGAAGAAGCCTTCTGTCTTTTCCTTGGAGCGGAGCGACATCGGAGCGAAGGAGCCTTCTATTGTTTCTCCCTCGAGCGAGCAAGCGGCAGAGAGCGAGCGAAGAAGCATTCTATTGTTTTTTTGACTTTTATCTTTTTTTTTCTTTCCACTTCTATCTCTGGTTCCGAGACAAGCACATACTCATTTCCCCCTTTCTTTCTTCCTTTTTTCTCGAACCAAAAACAAAAAAACCAACCAGGGCGTCTTTGAGATGGACGCGTTCGCCAAGGGCACCTACGGCGTCGCCGAGACGCTCGCCGAGCTGACGCCCAAGGGCACCGTCACGATCATCGGCGGCGGCGACTCGGTCGCGGCGGTCGAGAAGGCTGGGCTCGCCGACAAGATGAGCCACATCTCGACCGGAGGCGGCGCCTCGCTCGAGCTGCTGGAGGGCAAGGTGCTGCCGGGCGTCGCGGCGCTCGACGATTCGCTGGTCACCGCCTAAGGGGAATTTTTTCTCTTTCGAATTGCCGATTTTTTTTAACTAGTAGGAACTGTCGACAGAGGTTGAGGGAGTTCCCACCATTTTTTTGAGATTTTGATGTTTTTGAGACCAAAAAAAGACTCGTTTTTGTTCGCTTGAGTTTTTTTTTGCGTTGTGTTAAAAAAGGAAAAAGGAATCGCCAGCACGCCCCTCGCGGATGTTGCTGAGTGAAGAGGTTTGAAACGGACAGAGAGCCGGGGAGAGAACGGGCGGGGAGAGAAAGAGAAGAACAGAGAGGACCAAACATACACGAGAAAGAGGAGGAGACTTCTTCTCCGCTTCTCCTTTTCTCCCGAGCGGCAAATCTCAAGACGCGAGCCAACAGCGTCTCTTTGTCCCATTCCTTTCGCCTTGCGGATCTCTTTGGTAATTTGGAAGTGATCGTTTTTGTTTTGACGAGGGGTAGAAATAACACACTGAAGAAAAACTGCAAGCGAAAAAGTAAAAATAATTATCTCTCTCTTCTCTCTCTCAACTCTTGGCCGGGAACGCCACCTCAAACGCCGCCTGCTCCTTGCGGCACTTTTCGAACTTGTTGCTGTGATTTCGTATGTGTCATTTGGATGGGAATTGGTGTGAAACGGTGAGCGAGGGAGGAGGAAGAAGAGGAAGAGACAGAGTTCTAGACCGAGGTCGAACGACAAGGGCGGTGACGTCGAAAAGAAAAGGAAAAAGAGTTGCTCTTCTCTCAATCTCCCTCTGTCTCTGCTTCTCTCTTCATACCTGTGATACTCAAGACAGTCGACATACTTGCCCATCTCCTCGGGGGCCTTTTCTGCGCACGTTTTCAGGCTGTGGTTTGTTTTTTTTAAAGAGGGGGAGAGAGAGAAGAGAGATGAGATCGTCGGTCCGCATCAAGTCTTCGCCGCAAAGCAGCCGTCGCCGCGCCCTGGCTTGAAGCTCTTTTCTCCTTCTTTCGCTCCCCGCATGATGAGTCCAAGCCAAAGCGATATCATATAATGTGCAAATAAGGGAACCAACAGCACTCCACAAACTCACAGCCCGGCGACGCAAGAGGTCACGGCGTCGCCCGCCGCCAGGCACGCCGCGGGGTCCTTGTCCCTCTTCTTGCAGGCGATGAACGCCTCGTTCACGGAGGCGCAGGAGACAGCGACGTGCTTGGACGCTGCCATAAGCACAGCTGAGACCGGCGGGGGAGAAGAGGGAGAGGACGAAGAGGTGGAGGCAGCGTCGCTCATCGTGCTTGAGAAAAAAACGGGAAGCGAGCAGCAAGAGCGAGCAAGAGAAGAGAAGTGCAGCAATGCTTCTGCTCGGGTTTTTCTCCGTTTCGCTCTTCGATCTCTCTCTCTCTCCCTAATTCTCTCTCACTTTCTTGATTTCCCTTTTCCAGCGCCTCTTTCGAAAAGCGCTCTCTCTCTCTCTTTCAAGGTATGAGCTCCTCCGATGCGTTATCGCGCATCGTCGATGCCTCGCAGCATGCAATCAGAGCAGAAGGAGCCGCTGGCAAAGGCGAAGGCTCTGATGCTAACGATGCTCTCGTTTTTTTCCAGGCGCGCAGCCGCCGCTGCTGCAAGTCTGAGATAATCCGAGCGATCCCGCCTCGTTGCTCTCGCTATTCGTCTTATCTGACAGCCCAGGCTCGTAGAAGACGGTCTCCACCGACTTTGTGGATGCCTGCATCGAACAAGCACGCGGTCTCTCGGGCAGCGAAAATACGCGCGCCCTTTTTGCTCTTCGCAAGCCGTCGCCGGGCGTCGATCGCCGTCGATCGCCTGTTTTCCTTTGTCGCTCTCTCTTTTTCCCATCCCATTCTCGATCTCACTCACGCCTCTCTGTTTTCCCTCTTTCTCCCTCTTTCTTAATCAAACACGCACAATCGCACTCTCAGGCTCTCCGGAAAAAGAAAACAAAACAGCAACAACAATATGGCGGACAAGGCGTGCACTGTGCGCACTCGCAAGTTCATGACCAACCGCCTGCTCGGCCGGCGCCAGTTCATCGTCGACGTGCTGCACCCCGGGCGCGCCAACGTGCCCAAGTCCGAGGTTCGCGAGAAGCTCTCCAAGATGTACGACGCCAGGGAGGCCGACGCGGTCTTCGTCTTCGGCTTCCGCACGCAGTTTGGCGGCGGCAAATCGACCGGCTTCGGCCTCATCTACGACAGCGTCGACGTCGCGAAGAAGTTTGAGCCCAAGTACCGCCTGGTCCGCAACGGCCTGCAGGAGGCCGCGAGCAAGTCGCGCAAGCAGATCAAGGAGCGCAAGAACAGGGCGCTCAAGGTTCGCGGGTGCAAGGCCAAGGCTCCGAAGAAGGACTAGAAGAGGAATTCGGAGAGAGAGAGAGAGGAGGAGAGAGGGAAGAGGTAGAAGAGGTTATTTTTTTCTTTCTTCTCTTCCTTTTTTTCTTTCTTTTTTCGCCCCTTCTTTCTGTTCATCTGCCGTGTGTTTTCTTCTTCGTGTGCTGTTTTCTCATACTTTGATCGTGTAACGAAAAGGAGAAGACGGTTTCAAATTAAAAAAAAAAAAGGGAGAGAAAGATAGAGTGGAATAGAGATCAAGGGAGTTGAGTTTCAAGTTCGGGTTTTTTCGTTTTTTCGACAGTGTTTCTCTCTCTCTCTCTATCTCCCTCGCTCTCTCGCTCTACTCGTCTTCGTCGCTGCTCTCGCTCTGCTCTTCCAGCCTCGCTCGCTTCGCATCAGGAACAGGCGCCGAAGCAGTAGCAGCAGCAGCAGCAGCGAAGGGCAGGTCTCCTTCAAATTCCCCCTCCTCTTCTTCCTCCTCGCACCGCTTGCGCTTCTCCTCCTCGCCGCGCTCGCGATCGCGCTTCCCTCTCTCGAGGTCGCCGGCGTACCTCTCGAAGAGCCTCCGCCTTTCCCGCTCCGACAGGGTGGACCTCCCGCCGCCGCCCTCCTCCCGCAGCCTGCCGCGGCCCAGCGGGTCGGCCTCGAGGGTCTCCCTCCAGGCCTCCCACGACAGGTCGTCCCCCCACCCGGCGCCCTCGCCCTCTGTGGGGCCGCCGCCCGTCTCGCCCCCTTCCCCTTCCCCTCGGCCCAGGACGACGACCTCGGCGAGCAGCGTGCGGAAGTCCTCTTCGGCGGCGCGGAGGGCGGCGTCGCGGGAGCGCCGCTCGGCGTCCCGGGCAGCCCGCCGGCCGGCCTCCTCGGCCTCCTGGCGCTTCCTCTCGACGGCGAGGCGCTGCCGCTGCTCCTTGTCTTCCTTGTCTCTCGCCTTGGCCGCCGTCGCCGCGGCCGCCGCTCCTTTCGTCGCCGCTGCCCTTTTGCCGCCGCCGTCGTCCCTGCCCTTGCTGGCGGGAGCAGAAGTAGCAGCGGCAGCTGCAGCAGCGTCCCCCTTCCCCCTCTCCCCTCCTCCGTCGCGGCACCACGCGTCAAATGCCGCCTTCCTCGCCTTGGGTCCCCCGGGCACTCCGCGCCACCGCGGGTCGGACGAGAGCGCCGCGTCCCTCTCCAAACGGGAGAACAGAGCAAAATCGCTCACCCCCTTCTCCGTCAGGAGTCTCTTGAAGGCCAGGACCCTGCCGTCTTCCCCCGTTTCCGGCTCTCCAGAGGGAGGAGCGGCAGGGAATGCAGCGGCGGCGGGAGCGGAAGAAGGAGGGGCGCGAGCGGAAGAAGAAGAGGGCCCCTCGGGCCTGATGTCCTCCTCGTCAAACGTGGCGTCGAAATCGTCGTCGTCGTCGTCGTCTTCCTCTCGAGCTGGCCTCGCAGCGGCGGCGGCAGCGGGAGCTCTCTCCCTCCTCGCTGCTCCGACCGCGGCCTTGATGTCGTCGCGCAGCAGCGCGGTCCCGGCCACGGCGGCGACGCGGGCGACGATGGCGGCATGCGTCGCAGTCAGGGCCGCCGGGGCGGGCTTCTGGTGCAGAGGATGAGGCTGGCGCGGCGGCGGGCGCGGCTGCAGCGACGACTGAGGCAGAGGAGGAGGAGCAGCAAAGGCAGCCGCGGCCTCTCCGCCCGCAGCGGCATCGAACCGCCCCCTGTCCGCCGCCGCCGAGGAGGCCGCCGCCACCTCGGCCGGGAGCTTCCATGACACCTCCTTGGTGTCGCGGTGGAAGTAGTAAACTTTTCCGTGCGCCGAAGCGGCCGCCGACCAGCGTGTGTTCGGGATTGGGCCCAGCGACCTCGGCTTCGGCTGAGACGGCAGTGGAGGAGGCGGCCCTCCTTGGTGCGCTGGACCCTGGTGCCACTGGTGCTGCATCTGCTGCTGCTGCTGCTGCATCTGCTGCTGCTGTTGCTGCTGCTGCTGGAAGTGGTAGCGAGGCGGGGGGCCTTGCCAGTGCTGCTGCTGGTGCTGGAGCGGGGGCGGGCCCTGCTGCTGGTGCTGGAGCCAGGGCTGCGGAGGAGGTCCGTTCCCGCCGCCGCCCATCGCCGACATCGGCCCTCCGAGAAACTGCGGGCGCCAGCTGGGGCCTCCTCCTCCCGGTGGGGGCATCTCTGCGGGTGGTCCCATGCCTGGAGGGAAGGGAAGGCCGTTTGGACCTCCTCCGGGGGCGTCGCGGCAGTCCATCGCGACGGTCAATCGACGTCTTCCTCGAGAAAAAAATGCCGGAAAATGTTTTTCCTTCGCCGACATCAGCGACTCACACACTTTTTTCTTAGACTTTCTTCTTTCCCTTCTCCCTCCCTTCTCGCTCCAAAAAAGTAACCATGACCAAGGAGGAAGCCGAGACCCTCGTTGAGGTACGATATAAACGCCTACGAAGCCGTCAATGAAGAGAGAACAGAGAGAGAGAGAGAGCGAGAGACAGGCGGGTGACCCCCCTCTTCCTCATGCCTTCGGCTAGATTGCCCCTCTTTCCAAAAGTGGCACCGCTCGCGCCTCGCTTTCCTCGTCTTTGCGTCCTTCGCGTCCTCGCCGATTGTTCTCAGCGGCTAGAAACTTGTCTCGTACACGCCCTCGATGATTCGGATGCATCGTCGCTGCACGCGTGGAGGCTGCTGCGCGGGGAAGCAATTATCGTTCCGAAAAGCTAAAAGAAGTCTGATGGCTTGTTGTTGCCAGCTTGTTTCCGTCTCCTCTTCCATCCGGCTTAAAACGCTCCTTTTTTTTTCCTATTGAAAATTCAACAGGAGATTGACAACAATGACGACGCCGATGACGCCGTTTCGGACTCGGAGTCCGATGACGAGGGTGGCGACGGTGCGTTTTAGAGTTTTTCCGACGACGACGACGACGGCGATGATGATGATGGTGGCGGCTGAAGAAGAAAAAGATCGGCTTCAACGTGCTTTTGCATCGTCTTTCGCTGCTTCGTCTTTCGTTTCGATGCATCCAACGTGACTTGACGAAGACGTCCGAGGCTAATTCGATCACGGAATTACGGCAAGAGGCCAAACGCGGCCGAGAAAACAAGCGAAGATCTTGTCTCCTGCTTTCTCTCTCTTGTTTGCCGCCGACGCCGTCTCCCGACCTCTCGACCTGGACCTGAACGAGAAAAAAAAACTCATTCGCCCCGCTCCCGCTCCGGAACCCAAACCACCCCCCCGCAAACCCCGCTCCACTTCCACCCCAGAGTCCGGCAAGGGCAAGCAGTCCCGCGCCGAGAAGAAGTCCCGCAAGGCCATGCTCAAGCTCGGCATGCGGCCCGTCCCGGGCGTCGTGCGCGTGACCATGCGCCGCTCCAAAAACGTGCTGTTCGTCATCCAGAACCCGGACGTGATGAAGTCGCCGGCCTCGGACTCGTACGTCATCTTCGGCGAGGCCAAGATCGAGGACGCGGGCGCGTCGCAGGCCGCGCAGGTCGCGAGGCAGTTCGCGCCGCCCGCGGCGCCCGCGACGCCTTCGCCCTCGGGAAGCGCCGATGCCGCCGAGGCTTCCGCCGCTGCCGCCTCCAAGGCCGGCGCCGGGGCCAAGGAAGCCGCGGGTAAGGGAGCTGCTGCCGCCGACGACGACGGCGAGCCCGTCGACGAGACCGGCGTCGAGGCGAAGGACGTCGAGCTCGTGATGACGCAGGCGAGCGTCTCGAGGGCCAAGGCAGTGAAGGCGCTCAAGGAGTCCGAGGGCGACATCGTCTCCGCGATCATGTCGCTGACGATGTGATCGGAAAATCGCAGGCCTTTTCGAGAGAGGGAGAGAGTAAGGGAGAGGGAGAGAGCAATGGGTTCCAGAGAGAGGGAGAGACGAGCAAAGAAAAAAAGAAAAACCCAGCGTGGGCGAAATAAAACAAGGGAAGAAGAAAGAAGAGGTCAAGAGAGTTTTCCTCTTCTTCTCTTTCTGCCGCCCCTCCCTTTCCACGCTCTGTTTTGTAAGAATCGGGGGCTTGTTCCCTGTTTCGTTCTCATTTTGAAAGATTGGGTTGTTGCTTTCTCTGCTGCGGGTGGCGGACGTCGGAAAGAAAGAGGGGAAACAAACAAAAACTTGCTCTCGCCCTCTCTCTCACACATTTTCCCCCGCCTATCTCCGGCGGCAAGCAGCAAGCATGGTCTCGGCGTCTCTCTTGCGGCCCGCGGCGGGTGTGGCTCGTCCCGCCGCCGCCGCACCTGCTGTTGCTGCTCGTCCCGCTGCAGCGTCTGCCCTGCCCTGCGCCCTGTCGACTTCGGGAAGGAGGGAAGCTGCAGCAGCAGCAGTCAGCGGCGTCGATCGGCGTCATCATTCCCATCGTCGATACATTGCCGTTTGGGCAAACGTTTCCACGGCTGACGACGATGACGCGCCGCCTCTCTCCCCCGACGAGCTCCGAGGCGCCGCCGTCGCCGGGGCTCAGACCCTGGAGCGCTCAATTGGGGAGTCGAGCGTCGATTATCTATCGGTGAGCGAGCTCGTTTTTTGTGCCCTCGATTCTCTTTTTGTTTCCTCCTCTTACTTGCTCAACGTCTCGACGACCTCTTCTTCGACCTCCTCCCCCCCCCGCCCCCATAAAAAAAAACTCTAACAACTCTCCACCAGGAGCTCATCGCCATGCAGCAGGCGGGACCCAAGGCCATCGGATTCTTCGGCACGCGCAACGCCGGGTTCCTGCACCAGAACCTGATCGAGATCCTTGCTTACGCCATGGTCCTCACGGGAAACCATGTCTTCACCTCGGGGGCCACGGGAACCAACGCCGCCGTCGTCCGCGGCGCCCTCCGCGCCGAGCGCGCCGACCTTCTGACGGTGGTACTGCCGCAGTCCCTGTCGAAGCAGCCGCCCGAGTCGCGCGAGCTGCTCGCGCAGGTCGCCAACGTCGTCGAGATGCCGCACAACGACGCGGCGCCACTCGGCGAGGCGAGCCGCAGCTGCAACGCCGACATCGTGCGCCGCGTGCAGCAGGTGATCTGCTTCGCGTTCCACGACTCGAGCCTGCTGCTGGAGACGTGCGAGGACGCGAAGAGGCAGCGGCGAATCGTGACGCTGTTTTATTTGGACTGAAATTCGACTGAGAGAGTGCGGGGGTTGCTTTGGTGGGAGAAGGTGAGAGGGTTCAAAGAAGGGAGCGAGGATTCCTTGACCTCTTTTTTTCTCCCCGGGATTCTTTCCCTTTGCTCTCTGCCCACTCAGCCGCCGTGAAGAGAGAAGAGAGAGGAGAACGAGGAGAGAGAGAGATTCAGAGAGAGAAAAGGCACACACACGCAGAGAGAGCCCGCGAGCGAGGAGTAAAGAACAAAGGCATACTTTTCAAATTCATTTTGATCGTTTTTCAAGTTCTTCCTCTCTGTCTCTCTCTCTCATGCAGCCGTTTCTGTTGCCCCCACCGCAGCAGCTGCTGGTGGCGCTGGTGCTGGAGCTACTGCTGCTGTCGTTTCACCCGGCGCGCCCTTCCCAGGGCTCGCAGCAGCAGCAGCAGCAGCAACAGCTCCGGAGGCAGCGCCGCCGCCCTTCTTTCGGACCGCGTCCGCCAGCCACCTCAGCCCGTCTTCGAGCCCCTCCCCGCTCAGAGCGCAGCACCCCTGTACGTGCCAGTCGTGCCGCTGGACAGCGTGGAGCGCCAGCGCCGCGGTGAGCTCGGGCGGGCGCATCGCGTCGCGCGCGTCCTGCTTGTTGGCGAAGACCAAAAGCGGCGCGTCGGCGAGGTGGTCGTCGGCGAGGAGAGAGACGAGCTCCCCTCGCGCGATGCCGACGCGGGCGCGGTCGGTGCAGTCGACGACGAGGATGGCCGCGTCGGAGGCCTTGTAGTAGGCCGCCCAGGACGGGCGGAGGTTGGCCTGGCCCCCCAGGTCCCAGACCTCGAACTCGAGGCCAGAGGAGGTCGAAGATGACGACGTTCCGTCTGTCGAAGAAGACCGCGTCGGCGCGACGACGCGCTCGACGTTGCAGCCGAGCGTGGGCGTAGTCGAGACCGTCTCCCCGAGGTGGAGGCGGTAGAGGATTGAGGTTTTCCCGGCGTTGTCGAGGCCGACCTGGTTTGGGAGAAGGGACGGCGTGGGAGCGGAGAGAAAGAGAGAGAAAGAGGAAGGGAAAGTTGGATGTGCATTGGTTTTCGACGTCGAGCTTTGTTCTCCTCATCGTTTCGTCCTCGCTATCGTTCTTTTTTGGCTCTCCCTGAGTTGTCGACGTCGCCTCGCTTTGTGTCTCGACACTACCAGCATGACAGAGAAAGAAACCTCAAGGCATGGAACAGGCGAGAGAAAGAGAAAGAAAAAGCAAAGAGAGAGGGCGACACAGGCAATCGATGGTAGTCGTCGTCGATGCCTCCTTTTTCGTCTCCTCTTCTTCTTCTTCTTCTTCTTCTTCTTCTTCTTCACTCCTTACCATCACGATCTTGTACTCCTTTCCCGGGAACATCCAGTGCCACAGGCTCGAGAAGACGACTCCCATCTCGCAAAGACCGGGTGTGTCGGTGTCGAGAGAGAGAGAGAAAGAGAGAGAGAGAGAAGAACAACGACCAAAGCACAAGGAAAAAAGCAACAGCGGTCTCGACGCCGAAGAGGCGAAGACGGAAAATGGAGGAGAGCACAGAACAAAAAAGAAAAAACCGAAAAAATCCAAAGGCAACGACATCGGACTCCTTCACTTGCTTCTCTCGCCGCCGATTCTTACTAGTTTATAGCGAGAGCAATCGCGATGCGATCTTTGTTGTCGACTCTCGAGTCCCTCGCGAGCGCAAAGCACGCGGGAACCAGGAAGATGGAGAACAGTCGAACGAAAGCATCGATGCCGTCTTCGAAGACGACGAGTTGGGCCGCCGACCTCGAACCACGGCGACAGGGCAAGCAGCAGCAGCTCGAGGAGCTGCTCTCTCGCCCTTCCCGCAGGGCCAAGGTCATCCTGGGCGCCGCGAGCCTGCTCCCGATTGACGACTACGACTATGAGAAATATGCTGCTCCGACGCCTTCGTCGGCCTCTCCTTCTTCCGAACCTTCTTCTCCGCCGCAGAGGCGCTCGCTTTTGGCCGCCGCGCTGCTGCTCCCCCCGCTCTCCGCAGTGGCCTCCGCCGCCTCCCTGCTGTCACCTCACCCCGCAGAAGCCGCTGCAGCAGCAAACGAAGCAGGCAACGAACTCTACTCCTCTCCAAAGGGCTTCTCCCTGCTTCCGCCAAGGGGATGGCTCCTCAAGTCAAAGCCGGGCGCCGACGTTTTGTTCGCGTCCCCTCGGAACCCGAGGGCGACGATAGGGGTCACCACGGCCCCGGTCCGCCTCGCAGCGCTCTCTGACTTCGGGAGCGTGGCCGAGGTCGCGGACAGGCTTCTGGGGGCGGAGCTCGCCAAGGACGGGTGCCTGTCGGCGACGCTGAGGCTGAGCTCGGAAGGAGAGGTGCCGAGCGAGTGGAGGTCGGGGCCGGGGCCGGATGCTCCTTCCTCTTCTCCTCCCTCTTCTCCCTCTTCTACATCTTCTCCCTCTTCTCCCCCTTCTTCTCTTTACTACTTTGAGTACGAGCTCCTCACCACCAGGGCCCACAAGGTCGTCGTCGTCGCCGTGGGGGTCTCGGGAAGGACGCTGTTCATCGCGAACGGGTTCGCCCCCTGCGCCAAGGGCGACGGCACCGCGTGCCCTCCACTGTCGCTGCCGCCTTCGTCGCCGTCGGCAGAGGACGACGACCAGCCTTCTTCGATCCTCGCCGAGCTGCGGCGCTCCGTGTCCACGTTTTCCATTTCGTGAAAGAACTCATGAACACGAATTTGTAAATACATCATATCCGTCGGTTGCTTCTCAGAGCTCTAACAAAAGTAACAGTACTCTCCTTCATCGCCCCCCTCCGCCGGCCTCCCCCGCCTGCCGCTTCTCGTCCTCGACAAAGCTCTTCTTCTGCTCTCCTTCGTTCCTCTTCCTGGCCTCTTTATCCCCCATGGAGAGCCTCCCCTCGGCGTCACGCTCCTGTTTCTCCTTGCGCAGGATCTCTCGGAGCGCGGCAGCCCGCGAAGCGGCCGCGGCGGCGGCGGCGGCGACGGCGTCGACTCCCAGAGTCGCCGCCTCGCGATCCGCCTCCCGCTCCTCCCTCGTCGGCGTGTTGTCTCGCTCCGTCTTCTTCGCGCACGCCTTCCACGCCCAGGTCGCGTTCCCAGCCCCCGGATCCGGGACGGCGAGCAGCGACGGAGCGGCGCGGAGGTTGAGCTCGGAGGGGTCGGGGTCGAGGCTTGTTTTTTTTTCCGCCGATGACGTTGCCTCGCTCTTGCACTTTTTCGCCGCCGGCTCTTCGTCGCTGCTTGAGCTGCCTGAGCTGTCGTCATCGCTGTCGTTGTCGCCGCTGAGCGTGAGGGGGTCCATAAACTGCTTCTTCTTCTTCTTCATCGCGGCGAAAAAAACAAGTGTGTCTCAATTTCGCAATTGCAAAAAAATGAAAGTGGCTTTCGTTCCTTATCACCTCGACTCTTCCCCCGCTTCCTTCTCCTCCTCCTCCCTCCGCCGCCTCTCCCTCCCCGCCTCCCTCTCCTCGGCCACGGCCTCCCTGATCACCGCCTCGACCACCAGCCTGCACCGCTCATAGCCCACGTCCTCCCTGGACCCGGGCTTGCAGACCCCGATGTGGTCCTCCCCCTCGAGCAGCACAAACTCGCCGTACCCGGGCGCCGCAGACTCGGGCGGCACCACCAGCACTCGCGGCAGCAGCGGCGCGACGGCGAGCCGCTCCGTCTCGCCGAAGGACAGCACGCGCAGCTTTCCCAGGGCGTGCCTGGCCCTCAAAGCCGCGTCGGGTTCCGTCAGGTGCGGCCCGGACCGCAGGTGCGAGACGGGGGCCGCGGGGGCGGCTCCCAGGAAGCGGAGGTTCCAGCCGATGCCGGCCAGCCAGCTGCCGCAGTGCGGGCACGCGTAAAAGACGACGCCCCGTGTGCGCTCGCCGATCGACGACGCCTCCGGGATCGCCGCTCCTCCTCCTCCTCCTCCTCCTCCTCCTCGCTGCCTGTTGTTGCAGGCATGAGAAGAGGTCGAGGAGGAAGGAGAAGAAGGAGACGAAGAGGAGGAAGACAGCAGCAGCGAGGCCGCGACGAGCTCCTTGGCAAGCACCCCGCCAAGCGAGTGGCAGACGAACACCACGCTCCTCCCGTCGCGCCCGACGCGCGCGGCCTCCAGCCGCCTCGCGAGCCTCGCCACGGTCCCCGCCAGCGGCATCGACTCGCCCTCCCAGCCCGAGGCCGGGGCCGCGTAGTCGACGGAGAGCAGCCTCGCCCGCGGGAAGCGGGGCGACCCGGGCGAGGCGGGCTCGGAGAGGACGTCATCCGCCAACCAGGCCGCGGGCCACACGTCCGCCGGCGGCAGGCCACGCGGAGCCGCGGCGCCGCGGCGCGGGGCCCTGTCGGCGACCCTCCAGGTCGCGAAGGGCCCGCCGCGGAGGCCGTGGACGAAGACGACGTCGACGAGCGGGAGGCCCGGGGACCCCCGCGCCCCGCCTCCGCGCGCCCCCCCGGCGGCGCCGCCGCCCCCCCCGCCGCCGCCCGGCCGCCCCCCGCCCCCCGCCGCCCTCCCCGCCGAGAGCAGCGCGTGGTGGCGGGCCCCGGGCACGAAGAGGTGCACGCCGTCCTGGAGCTCGACGGCGCCGCGGGCGGGGGGCGCGCCGCGCCGCTCGAGCGAGAGCAGGGTGCGGGCGGCGTGCGAGGCCAGGGGGAGGTCGTCCCCGGCCCGCAGCGCGGCGCGCAGCCAGGAGAGGGAGACCGAGGGGGAGGAGGCGGGAGGAGAAGAAGGGGCGGGAGAAGGCGGCGGCGGCGGCGGCGGCGGCGGCGGCCGCCTCTCGGACCTCGCCGGCGCTCGCCCTCCGCCGCCGGCGACGCTCCTTTTCCGGACAATCGACCTGTGTCCCTCCCGCGTCGCGGCGGCCATCGCGAGCAGGCGGGCGGCGGCGCGCCTTACGACGAGGCTCGGGGGCTCGAGCGCCGGCGGGGATGAAGAGGAGCCCTCTTCCTCGCCGTCGCCGTCGCTGTCGCTCCCGTCGTTGTCGTCGTCGCCGCCGCGGCCGCCGTCGCGGTCCTCGTCCCCATCGGCCTCGGCCTCGGTCGATGCCGAGACGACTGGGTCCCTGTCCAGCACCAGCCTCTCCAGTACTTCCACCAGCCCCCTCGAGGCCAGCCAGCTGACTTTTTCGGGCGCGTCGGGAGCCGCGGAGAGCTCGGCCAGAGCGTGGAGGCAGGCCCCCAAAGCGGCGTCGGCGACGGCCCCGTCGACCGCCGCGGCCGCCGCGGCGTACGCCCGGAGCGCGGCCGGCGGCAGCAGCGTCTCGGCGTCGGGCGGAGGCTCCTGGTAGGTCACAGCGCGGCCGAAGGCCTCCCTGAGGGCGTCGGCGGCGCCGCGGGCCGAGCGCGGGAGGAGGGCGACGGCCCTGGCGTACGCGTCCTCTTCCTGCTCCTTTTCCGCCTCTTGGCCTTCCGCTTCTTCGTGCTTCTGCTTCTCGACGGCGGCGGCGGCGGCGGCAGAGGCCTGCTCCTCCTTTCCTTCCTCACTCCTCCCGGCCGCCTCCGCGGCCTCGGCCGGGACAACGCTGTCCCCGACGTCGTCCGGGTCCGCGGCAGCGGAGAGAAGCGGTGGAGGAAGAGGTCCCGCCCCCGTCGCCGTCGCCGCCCCCCGTCCTCCTCCGCGGCGGGGGTCCCACCAAGGCCTCGCTCCCGGCGGCGCCGCCGCCGCAGCCGCCGGCGCCGCTGCTCCGGCTCGCCACCAAGAGCGCCACCCCTGCTGCTGCTGCTGCTGCTGCTCCGGACCCGCGGCGGCGGCAGCAGCGCCCGCTCCCTTCCCCCTCCAGGAGTACCGCTGCCAAAACCACGGCTCACCGCCCGCCGGCGAGGGCGCCGAGCGAGAGGCGGCGGCACGCGCGGTGGAACCCTTCGCCGCCTTTCTCGCCGCCGCCCCCCTGCCCACCTCCCCGAACGGCGTCGCGTCCCTCGACGCCGCCACCAACAGCTCCCCGAGCCAGGCCGCTGCCCTCGATGGGCCTCGCGCGGGGACCTCCCCGCCCCCCCCGCCGACGACGACGGCCGCGGAGAGCGCCGAGAGGGCCCGCACGGCGGCCGCGGCCTCCTCCGCGGAGGCCGCCGACGGGGAGGCCGAGGAGGAAGCTGCCGAACCCGAGGCCCCGCCCTCGACGAGCCTCGCGATCAGTGCGTCGGCAACATCGTCGAGAAGGTCTTCGCCCAGGGCCCCGCGGGCGGTGGGAGAGGAGGCGGCCGCGGCGAGGGCGCGGCACGCGGCGCGGCGGACGAGTGGGGAGGCCGCCGCCGCCGCGTGCCGCGCGGGGGTGGTGTTCGAGCCCGGGGAGGAGGCGGAGGACGAGGAGGAGAAGGAGGAGGAGGAGGAGGCCGCGAGGCGGGCCAGCAGCGGGCCGAGCGCTCCGGCCGTGGCGGGGGCTCCGGTTCCCGACGACGAGGGAGACGAGGGGGGAACGATAGAAGCAGGAGCGCTCCCCTCCTCTGCTCCCTTGTTCCTTTTCTTGCTCTCGCCGCCCTCCGCCGCCGCCGCCGCCCCCCGGCGCCCCCCTGCTCTCTCCGCCCTCGCCCCTCCCCCGCCGCCGCCGCCGCCGCCGACGGCCACCAGCGGCACCCCGGCCGCCAGCGCCGCCGCGAGCGCGTCCAGGGCGCGCGCGGCCCCCTCGTCGTCGCCCTGGGCCGCGGCGTCGGCCAGGAGGTACGCCAGCGAGTCGACCCACCCCGACCCAGCCGCCTCGCGCGCAAGCCGCTGCCTCAGCGGCTGCCCGGGGCCCGCCAGCGCGCGCATGCCGCGGACGGCGGCGCGTGCGAGGAGCTTGTTGGCTTCCTCTCGGTCCTTCGTCGCCGCTGCTGCTGTCGCTGCTGCTGCCGTCGTCAGCTGGCGTCCTCCCTCCGTTCCCGCCCCGTCTCCTTCCTCCGGCGGAGCCGTGGCCGCTCCTGCCGCGGCCGCCGCAGCGGCCGCCCCCAGGGCCGCGCCCCCGCCCCCCGCGACAACCTTCCCGGCGCCCGTCGGGCCCGCCTCGGCCCAGGAGGCCAGGAAAGAGACGGCCAGGGTCCGAGCGGCGAGGGCGGACGGGGAGGGGGAAGGAGGGCCGCCGCCCCCTCTCCCGTTCTTCGACGAAACCGGAGGGAGAGAAAGAGAGGCGAACTGAGAGGCGGCTCGGATGTCGTCGAGGCGGGGCGTCAGCGGCCGAGGGAGCGGAGGGAGCACGGAAGAAGAAGAAGCGTCATCAGACGAGGTTGACGACGAGGCCTTCCTGCGGGCGCGCTCCTGCCTGCGCCAGCGCCTGTGGCGCGCGAGGCGGCGCCACTTCTTCTCTCCGTCGCCGCCGTCGATTCCCTCGCCGTCGCTCTCGTCGCTGCTGCCGCCGCTCCCGCTTCTGCTTCTGCCGCCGCCCCGCGCCCACCACGCCTCTGCCGCCGCCAGCTCGGACTCGGAGGCCGCGGCGAGCGCGGCGGCGGAGGCGAGCGCGGCGGTGGAGGCAGAGCCGGAGGGGGGCGAGGATGCGACAAGCGAGAGGATCTTGGCCGGCGCCGCAGGCGCGCGCAGCACCGCCGGCGCCGTCGACGGGTCCAGGAGCAGCCTCGCTAGCGCCCCCTCGGCCGCCTCCCGGCTGCCGTTCCTTGCTCCTGATCCGTCGTCCGATTCAGCTGCAGCGGCAGCGGCGGCATCCAGGAGCCATGCGCCCAAAGAGGTCCCCCCTGCGTCGGCGAGCGCGCGGCGGGTCTTAGGGTCGCTCGTCCATGAGGCGACGGCCGAGAGGAGCGGCGACGACGACGAGTGCTGCGCGTGGGAAGAACGAGAGAGGCCTCCTCCTCTTCCTCCTTTCGACAGCGGCAGCGGCGGGAACAGCAGCCCGTCCCTCGCCGCGGCCTTGGCGAGGGTCCTCGCTGCTCGGCCTCCGCGCGCGGCGTTCTCGCCGGCGCGCTCGAGGGTATCCTGTTTTTTTTTTTAGAGTTTTTTTTTCGAGAGAGAGAAGAAGAAAAGGGCGCGAGAGAGTTTGAGCGTCGACAGGCGAAGAAAAACGTAAGGCAACATTCTTCCGTGGCACCAGCGGCTTGCTGCTTTTCGTCTCGAAGCAATAATATCCCAAACAGACCCACCGTCAGCTGCGCCAGAAAGCTCGGCGGGCTCGGAGGCTGCAGTGGCTTGGAAGCAAACGTCGTCCTGTGATGTCGTCGTCGGCGGTGGAACACAGAGTCCTCGTCGTCGTTGTCGTCGTCGTCGTCGAAATCGACGCCGCTCCGGACAAAGGGAGAAGAAGCATCTTTGACGAAGAAGCTATCGCCTTCGTCTCCGTCTTCTTCCTCGGGGAGGAGCCACAGAGCGACGCCTATGCCCGCAGTGGCTCCGACGGCGATGACAGAGAGCCTAGAGAGCCTCCGGAGCCATGAAGTCTTGCTCGTCGGCGCCGCCATCGAAACCGGCGTCGAGAGTGAAAAACAATTCAGAAGAAGCAGGGGAAAAACTATGCTTTCCTTTTTTTTTCCGCAACACAAAACTATTCTTCTTCGCGGACGCGTGTTTCGTCCCACTCTTTCTTTTCACAGAAGAGAGGGAGCAAGGTCGGCACGCTCTCCTTGTTCCCGTGCACGAGGCACAGGCGCGCAAGTAGCAGAAAGAGGCCGCAAGTAGAAAGAGAGAGGAAGAAAAAACTCTTTCTGTTTGGCTAGCTGCTGCATCTGGACGTCCCTTTTTTTGTCCCCTCTTCTCGCTCGCCTCCTCCGAGATGTCCTCCGCCGGAGGCGGCCAGGACGAGGATGCTGCTGCATTCGGCTCGCAGCAGAGGCGAGGCAGCGCGGGCAACGAGCAGACCCCTTCGAGAACGGGCTCGGACGCCTCGGCTCCCGCCTCAATTCCGTCGGCCGGGTCGGCGGCATCACTCCACGTGCCCTCGTCGTCGGCGTCGGCGGCATCGCTCGTTCACCGCACGTCCTCGCTGGCGTCCAACGTCCCTTCGTCTCGAGTCGGTGAGAATATTCGATGCGTATTTGTCTGCGCACAGCAGGGATTGAAAGTAGAGAGCACGGTCCTAAGAAAGAGGGAGAGAGAAAGCAAGGCAGATTGATTCGGCTTTTTCTTTTCTTTCGCTTGGCTCTCCCGACGTCGACCCTCTTCTCTCACTCTCCTCCTCCTCCTCCTCCTTCCAAACTCCCCTCATTCTCCGCAACAGACCGCCTACTGCTCCAGCGCCTGCGCAAGTCGCAGTCCGGGACCACTCTCTACGGCGACGGGCAGGCGGCGCTCGCGACGGCGGAGTCCGACGCGGCGGCGGCGTCACGGGGCGGTTCCGCTTCCGCCGCTTCCGCCGTCGCGGCGCAGCTCGCGCAGGCATCGCTCGGCGGCGGCGGCGGGAGCGGGGGGAGCGGAGGCTTTGGCGGCGGCGGCGGGCACTCCTCCGTGCCCCCGAGCCCGTCGCCGTCTCCCTCAATGGCGGTGATGGGCCCGGGATCGGGGACGGCGATGCCCCCGCCGCCCTCGTCCTCGGCCCCGCTCTCCTCCTCCGCCCCGGGCTCCTCGTCGGCGGCGCGCTTCATGAATGCCGCGCTCGCCAAGGCCGCCTCTGCCTCCAGGGCCGCGGCCGAGGACGCCGCCGCGGCCTCGGCCTCTGCTTCCGCGGCGGAGGCTGCCGCGGCGTCCGCAACGGCCGCAGCCGCTGCGGCGGCGGCGGCGACGGCCGCCGCCGCTCCTGGCTCCCCTTCGAGGGTCGCCGCCGTCGCCGCCGCCCGGGCGGCGGCCGCGGGTTCCTCGCCCTCGAGGCCCCCCCCCTCCCCGATGGCGCCCCCCGCGGTGCCCGCCGCCGCGGAGCCCGCGCCGCCGCTTCCCCCTCCGCCGCCGCCGCCTCCGCCGCCGCCGCCTCCTCCCGCGACGGGAACGACCAAGTCGTCCGCCTACCGCGGCGCGGTCCCCCCTTCCATCCCGGGCGCAGCCGCGTCGGCCCCGCCGCCGCCCAGCGCCGCCGCGCAGGCCGCGGCCGCCGCCGACTTCGTCGCGGCGGCCGAGGCAGCCATGAGCGGCGCCTCCCCGCGCTCGGGAGCGGAGGGCTGCTCCTCCTCCCGCCTCATCGTCGTCGCCAACAGGCTTCCCGTGTCGGCCTCGAGGGACAAGGACGGCGCGTGGAGGCTGCAGGTCTCGGCGGGCGGGCTCGTCTCCGCGCTGATGAGCGTGCGCAGCTTCCGGACGGTGTGGGTGGGGTGGCCCGGGGTCTACGTCGACGAGGGCGACCCGGCGAGGGCCTCCTTGACCTCCGCGCTGGGCGCGGAGGGGTACGCGCCCGTGTACCTGGACCCGAAGACGGTGGATCTGCACTACAACGGGTTCTGCAACTCGGTGCTGTGGCAGGTCAGTGGACGATTTTCGTTGAGGGAGAGAGAGAGAGAGAGAGAGAGAGAGAGAGAGAGAGAGAGAGAGAGAGAGAGAGAGAGAGAGAGAGAGAGAGAGAGAGAGAGAGAGAGAGAGAGAGAGAGAGAGAGAGAGAGAGAGA
>Ga0114918_10000421_pt1 | contig 36434 bp, 42 predicted proteins | sample LantaG_FD_87015 | JGI IMG/M metagenome (GOLD analysis project Ga0114918, IMG submission 87015) | Deep subsurface microbial communities from Baltic Sea to uncover new lineages of life (NeLLi) - Landsort_02402 metaG | ecosystem: Environmental > Aquatic > Marine > Oceanic > Sediment | place...
CCGTGTTCAAAGTGTCCGACACTAACCAGAACTTGAAATCTTCTACTATTTGTTCTGGTAACGTCGGCACGCGCGAGACCAAGTCTAAGGATTTTTCTATCCCCGGTGTCAACGACCTTTGCTCCGAAAGCGGAACACCCTGGACAAAAGTCTGTGCCTTTAGCGTTAAGAACGACGATTGAACGATCCCACCCGATAATAGCGTAGTCCTACCACTCCGAGCTCCTTTGCGCGTAGAATCCCCCCGCGCCCTAAGTTAACTCTTAGTGTCGTCAACCGTTCCCATACTTTTCACAGGAGAGTGCATCATGTCAAAGCCTGCTACCAATATTAGAGTTAACGGTCATGCTTACCGACTGGCTGACGAAAGGCCGTTTAACGACGAACTTCAAGAGTCTGAGCAGAAGTTCTACCGTGAGCACGAGCAGAAGGCGCGTGAGCAGCTGAAGACGCTGCTCAAAGATTTTGAGCTGTACACGCTTACCTGGAATCGATATGGGCCCTGTGACACCGACGCCATGTCCGATGAGGATTGGGGTAGGTTTGAGGGTCTTCGTGAACAGCGTAAAAAACTCTATGACGGCTTGAAAGAGCTCGGCCGCTTGTTGGAGTGGAGCTTCGACCGGAGTTGACCCGTATCAAAATGGCTACCAGATCCCACTAGTTTTTCCCTCCTTGACGCTTCCCTCTTCCATCTTGTAAAATATGTCTGTGGGTGGCCATGCGTCCGCGCCACAACTACAAACCCTGCGGTGTGCAGGGGAACCCCAAGAAGTCCAGCGGTGCGCTGGCAGGAGGAAATAGCATGCCTATTTACGAGTTTGATGTCCTAGTCCATGGAAAATCCGTAACGAAGTTTGTACACGAGGGGCGTGTGTACATCGAAGGGAAAGCTCGTTCAGAGTTTACGTTGCTTGTGCGTAACAACTCTGCCGACCGCGTGCTCGCGGTGATGACGGTGGATGGGTTATCCGTAATGGACGGCAAGAAAGGTAGCCTTGATGGCAATGGCTACATCGTCAACGCCTGGCAGACTCTGAAGATTCCAGGGTGGCGCTTGGACAACGAGGGTGTAGCTAAGTTTGTCTTCGGTGCCATCGGTGGTTCCTACGCAGCGAAGAAGGGTGCCCCGCGTGATATTGGTGTCATCGGGTGCGCGATCTTCCAGGAGGACCGACCTGCGTACACCATCGATATGGGAGGTCTTCGCGGAAGAGTTAACATCACCGACCTTGGTGGTGGTACCACAACGAAAACTACCAGCGGTCCTTTGAGATCTCGCGGTATCTCAGAGTGTAGCGATGCTCTAAGCAGCTCCAATAGTATATTCTACAGTAATCGTGTAACAAACGGTGAAGAGGTTGTGTGCGACTCGTATGTAACCACCTCGGATGCTTTCCATCCTGGTGGCACGTTTCGGCCGGAGTGTTCGAAGGGTGAAGAGCAGACGTCGGGAGGTGTCCAAGTGCAGAACATAGGAACGGAGTTTGGTAAACGTACTGCGCACTCGGTCACCGAGGTCACGTTCAACAAAAAGGATCGCCCGACAGAAGTGTTCTCCGTGTACTACGACGATGGTGCCGGGTTGGAAAAGCGCGGTATTCATTTGAAGCGGGCGATTCAGGTAGCGCATCCATTTCCTAAGGATGCCGAAGAAGGCTGCGATCCTCCTGCGGGATGGCGCGGCTAGCTCATAATAGAGGACTGCGTTAGGAACCAATTGGCTTAGCTCATCCTAACTCTATCCTGCTACTATTACTCAGGTCCCCCGGGGATCCCCGGGGGACATTATATAAGGAGTTCCTCATGAGCATGTATAATACGGTAATGGGCGTGAATCCCTTGGCCGGAGACCTGCTATCATTTCTGGCTTGCAAACCCACCGAGTTTGGGCGTCTTCGTGACGTGTGGTTGGATGATCAACACGGTGACTTGCGTATCGTGGTGCACACCCGGTGCGGCGGTGGAAATCGTGACGCCTACGACGACATGTTCAAGCTCATGGTACAGCATCCAGACTATATCCGGGATTACGACTGTGACTTTGACGACACCTACGCAAATATTGAGTTTCATCTTCCAGAGTCAGCGAAGACGATCATCACTGCGTTGCTGGAGGAAGCTGATAAACAAGGTGTCCGCGATAAGTTGGTGGACAATAGATCTCAAGCCGAGCGCTGGACCGTGGTCATGGCGAAGTTAAAAAATGGGGAATAGTTCAGATGCGTTTTTGAAAATGGTAAGGCGGGTGCAAGAATTGGAAGGGGACTCTTTCAATCAGTTGTCCGACGTACTCGGTGACTCTTTTTCCGAGACGTTGGCTCGTCAAGAATTTACCTCCTCGGTATTGGGTAAATCGTCGCCCGTTATAAAAAAGGTCATGACAACGTGCAATTATTGTGGCAGAAAGCTACCCGATGGTACCGACGAGTGTAAGAGCTGTGGAGCTCCTATTTAAGGTTATACTGGGCCTGTAGTCTAGCGGTCTAGGACCCCAAGCTCATAACTTGGTCATCCTCGGTTCGAATCCGAGCGGGCCCATTGAGGAAGAACATGTCATTACTACTAACCTGTCGAATACCCGAGGCAACCCCTAGCTTCGGGCTCGTAATTCAACGGTAGAATAAACGGCTTATAACCGTTCTACGAAGGGTTCGACTCCCTCCGGGCCCATTTAGCTTCAAATAATAGCCGACAGCTTCAAAGAAGCCTTTGAATAGTTACTTTCTACAGGCAATTCCTGTAGTCAGTAATTAGTGTATTCCGTGGATTCAAAGGTTATTGTATGCTGTTTCTCATAGCGAAGAACTGTTCTTATCGTGTCCGGCACAACGGGTACGTTTATGCGCTGTTACTGAACAAGCCCCCGCCCGTACCCGAAACATTTGATAAGCTGGATGTTCCCAGTGCGATTTCTGCGCAGGGCGTTGTCCCTCTTAACGCGTTGGACCGCATTCGGTGGACAGACAGGATGGTCCACGAAGATCGAAAAGAGGGCGGCATCATTGTAGAGCGCCGAGGGCTCACGGAACTTAAAGGTCGCTTGTATTGGAAGGGAAAGATGGTTGGTCCGGAAATACGGTTGGAGTTTTCCTGGATCTACACTCTCGACCCCAATACAGGTAAATACCTTTTAACGCATGCTGAGCTCGAAGATAACTCAACGCATGATTTGGTAGACGCCTTTGGTAAGGAAACCCCTTTCAAAGCTGCACTGTTTACCATTCGACACGCCTTGGGGAAGAACCCCACGCTTCCTCCCGCACGGTTGCAGCGGAACGCTAGCGGGGTTCCCTATCGATTAGCGGTTGCTGAAGATTTTCTCGCTGAAGTGAACGAAGGAAAATCTAGGTATCCGGGGGTAGACTTATGGGTGCGCCCTGATGATCATAGTGACGACGTCGCCTACTTAGATAGGTTTCGTGTCAAGGCTACGGACGAGCGCCGTAGAGGGGTGGGTTCCGAGGTAATGAGCTGGATCGTTGCCCTTGCGGATAAGCACGACGTTACTGTCAAACTACATGTTGAGCCATTTGGGGAAGAGGCCCCGACTAAATCGCAGGTCAAACGCTTCTACCGCAATTTTGGGTTCCGCGATCGAAAGCTAAACTGGATGGTGCGAAAACCGCGTACCGCTATGAAGGAGTATACGATGGAGTTACCTAAACGAGTTCGGCATAACGGTGCCGTTTATACGCGCGTTGACGATGTTCGCAAGGCTTGGAACAACAAGCCTGGAGAGGTAGACCCGCACGCTGCGCATGACTTAGTCCTTTTTGTGCAGACCACTGAACCGATGCAGGATCTGCTATTTGAACGGTACTATCCGCCAATGTTTAAGCGTCTCGAAAAGGGTACCTATGACCGGGATAAGGCTATAGTGCACTTTGCGCATTTTGCTGAGCATGCGGCCAAAGCTTACGTGCGCGACAACCGCGTTGACATGCCTTGGTTTGAGCTGTTCAACCCCGCTACGCGAATGATGACTGCGCAAGAATTGCGGGATGTCTTTGAGGACTCCGATGAATTCCGTGCGTTGCAGCAAACTAGAGGACTTGATGTCGTCCCGGCGTAGTTTACCCAAACGTGTCCGTTGGCGGGGCCAGCTGTATTTGCGCATGGCCTCGGCGGACGACTACTTGTATCATGTCACTTACGTATATCAGCTTCCTAGTATTGCCCGTAGTGGACTAATCCCAGGTAGTGGTGAATCGTTTGGGGGAGGGTATGTAGGGCACGCTACGGGTCGTGTGTTTTGGGCTGCGGAGGATGCCATCGATTTTTGGATGAGCCGTAAGGGTGACATGGCGGAGAACAACTCCGACAACTCCGTAGAGTCCGGTCTTATCCCAATCGTGCTTCGTCGTCGGGGCGACCTCTTTTCTGAGAGCGACCTTCATGAAGATAAAGCTGGTTCCAAGGATTCCTCCTCCGACGCTTACTACACAGAAGGTATTATCCCAGCACAGGAGCTGGAAGTGTGGGATGGGTCCTGGACGCCAGTAGCAGACGCAGATCCCGAAGCCATGACCGAAGAAGTCTACGACGACGCAGATAAAGAATTCATCGATGGTGAAGAGCTCGTTTACGCAAACCTCGATTACTTCCTCCCTTGACACCGTCGTTTTTCCTCTCATAAGATGTGCTGACACGACACCCGCTGCTGTGGTGAAATGGTGAGACACGCTAGGTTGAGGGCCTAGTGGGGCTAGTCCCCGTGCTGGTTCGACTCCAGTCAGCAGCATCAGGCTCCGTTTCCCAATTGGCAGAGGAGTCGGTTTCAGAAACCGAAATGGTGTGGGTTCGACTCCCACCGGGGCCACTCTTTACTTGACATTGTAACCAGCCTGTCTATACTTGGGGGAAATCTTGTAAAACAGGAGTACCAAGAAAGGTATAAGTATGTCAAGTACACGACCACCGCTCATTATTCATCACAAAGGGTGCAACGATGGGATTTGTGGGGCCCTGATTTTGTGGATAGGGCTGTCCGACGCAGAGTTGCGTGCCTACCACTATAACTGGGAACCCCCTACTGACGATGATCTTCGTGACCGTGACGTTTGGATGGTTGACTTCAGTTTTCCTAGGGAAACCTTGGAGCACATAAACGAGGTGGCCAATCGTCTTGTTGTGCTCGACCACCATGGAACCGCCGAAGCCAATTGTGTAGGACTTGACTTTGCTACCTTCGATATGAATAAGTGCGGGGCCATGTTGGCTTACGAACGAATGGAAGCGGAGGGGGTCCTCGATCTATTTAGCGAGAGCAGCCGTAGTATGTTACTGCGTCTTGTGCAGTACGTGCAGGACCGTGACTTGTGGTTGTGGGAGATGGAAAACAGTAAGGCGGTAAACGCGTGGCTTGCAACTTTTCCAAAAGATCTTCCGTCTTGGGTCTGGATTCTTGACATCTTTTGTGACGCGGACGCTACGCTTATGCTGCCTCAAGTTGTGAAAGAGGGCGAGGCAATTCTACGGAGCAATAACAATCTAGTTAACATCGTGGTTTCCCAAGCGTGGAGAGGCACCGCGCTCCCTTGGATGGGTAAGCCTCGCGTAACTGCGTGGATTGCAAACACGCCTATTTTACAGTCGGACGTTGGGCACGCGCTCGTTGAACGTGGTGACACTGATTGTGCGGTCATGTGGCGGCGTGCTTCCGGGGGTCGGTATTTTTATAGTATTCGGTCTCGTGTATCGGGTGGCATAGAGGGTGGAACCTTTGACACTGCGGCGCTAGCTTCTATATTTGGTGGGGGAGGGCATAAGGCGGCCTCTGGGTTTACCAGCGACCTACCGCCATGGAAACTGTTTGAGGAGGACACTGATGAGTGACAGTACAGTAAAAGAAGCGTACCCACGCAGTAATGAGGAAATGCTATGAGCTGGTTTTCAGTAGACGTTGAGGCCGACGGTCCTATTCCAGGTGATTATTCGATGATCGAGATCGGCGCCGTGGTAGTTGAACCGGGCCTAACCAAAACCTTTCACGGAAGGCTTCGTCCGATATCGGATAAGTGGGACCCTCCGGCACTAGCGGTAAGCGGTTATTCACGCGAGCTCACCTTGAAGTTCGGTGATCCAAAAGTAGTCATGCAGGATTTTGGTGATTGGATAGAGGCGGTGTCCAAAGGTCGTCCACAGTTCATTGCAGACAACAATGGTTTCGATTGGATGTTTGTCTGTTGGTATTTCCATCACTTCTTGGGGTGGAATCCCTTTGGGTATTCTTCAGCAAACATAAACTCCCTTTGGAAGGGTATGGAGCGGGATGCGTGTAGCAGCTTTAAGTGGATGCGCAAGACGAAGCACACCCACAACCCTGTGGACGACGCGAGGGGTAATGCTGAAGCCCTCCTTAAAATGCAGGAGATGGGTTTGCAGATAAAGTTTGACAGCTAATCACGGAGATTACAGATGTGCCCAGAAGCCGTTATACAGTACCTTGACACGTATTGGGAAGATATTGAACCCTTTGAAATCCCCGCCACGATTAAAAGTAATAACGTTTCGTTGTTGAATGTCTGGGCCTGTTGGCGTGATGATCAGGGAAACTTCCATGCATTGGATTACACTGACGACAACATAGCTGTGTACATCTTCAAGGGCGCTTATCCGATAAAGTACGAAGATGACTACGAGAGTATGGACTGCGATCAGATAGTGTTGAAAGATCTGAAGATTAACTGTACGCCATTTGTTTTTGATCTGGTAAAGAGGTAAGCTCCAGTGAAATACAGAAATTCTATTATATTTACTGAATTTATGATGCGCGCGGTTCTTGCTGGACGCATGACACAGACACGACGAGTAGCACGTCTGCAGCCTGGGTCCTTGTGGAAAGGGGCGCCGCAAGCTTGCCCCTATGGTAAGCCGGGTGACCGTTTGTGGGTGAAGGAGGCATGGGGTTACCATGGTTGTAGTACGTTAAGATACGAGCATAAAGCGTTCATTAAGTATCTTGCGGACGGCACCAAGACTGAAATAGCTTTTCCTTCTTTCGAGCTAATGCATAGATCTGTTCCTAAGCAGAAGCTTGTTTATCCGTCTGACTATGACGAGATTGAAGACGATGATGAACGGAGACAAATACGCAACAACTTAATTGACTACTGGTGGGCACGTCAAGAGAAGCTTCCACCAAATAGCATGAAACGGTGGGCCTCACGTGTTACGTTAGAGCTCGTAGACGTTAAGCTTGAGCGCTTACAGCATATCACGGATGATGGTGCGTTAGCTGAAGGGGTTCCCCACAACGGTTGCTTGGTAGACCACACAGGATTAACGCACGGTTCTGTTGTAGATTACTATCGCCATCTTTGGAAGTCGGAAACTACTTCATGTGGCCATAGATGGGACGACAATCCCTGGGTATGGGTGTTGACCTTCAAACGTTTTGAGCTTCCGTCAATGCCAAGAAAAAGTAAGGAACGCGATGCCTATCGAGTATGATCAGCTAAAGGACGCGCCGCTCCCGTTATCCAGGTGTCCTTCTTGTGAGGAGGTGCCTTTTGCTACCATGTTCCGCGGTATAGTACAGCGTAGAAAAAAGAAGTACCCTCCTTTCAGTGCGGTACGGCCCTATTGTGCGGTTATTTGCGCTCATTGTGGAGAGGTAGTGGGTTACGAGATGCCTGGTTCACTTATTTTTGAACCGGTGAAGGGGTCAGTTTATGGGAGTCGAACTAGACAAACCACCGCCTCGTCCTGAGAAGATACGCGTGCCTCCTCCACCACCCTCTCAAAAGAGACGTCTGTCAAAGTGTAAGTACTGCGGGAGGAAGCTCCAAAGTCCTGTCGCAGTATGTGAAGGTTGCGGCGCTCCTCAATAACCTTGACGCTATCTGCCCAACTCAAAAGTTTGAAGGAAGTTTCGTGATGGCTGATAATTCTATTATGTCTGGTCTTCCAGCGCCAACCGACGGGTGCTCCTCGTGTGTTGCTTACCGGAAAGAAATACATCGCTTACGGTTATTGGTGTGCACTCCTTTAACGATGCTTAGAGTCGCACTCGAAGATTGTGAGCAAGGTTTTCTTTTTTCAGCTTTAGACGTGATCGAAGAATGGAAAGAAAGCCTCAAGGACAAATGAGTCAACCTAGAGCTTTTCGTGGTGAGCGTAAGAAGAACCGTTCTACTAAGGGACGCCGTACTACCCCAGAGGAACGGGTGGCGCTCTCTAAGAATTGCAAGCATCTCCGGACACGCAAGCGTAACAGAAGTACCGAGATGGTTTGTTTGGACTGCGGTTTTGTACAGGTAATTAAGCTGGGAGGTTACTTTGGTATTGAGGTGGAGAAACCATGGGCTCTTTCCAAAGAGGACGAGTTTACGAAGCCTCAGCCCGTGGACCCCGAAGGTACAGTGTGGAGATACGAGGTAGGCATACAGTTGCCCGGGGGTCTTATGGAGAGACAAGTACTCGTGCTAGAGAAGACGACGGTGGCTAACTTGTTAGTGCTTAAAGACTACATGGCGCTGCACGTACTTGAGCATCCTCTTCAGGTGGGCACAAAGATCCGTATTTACAACTTCTTGTACGAGTACCAGCAGACGTTACTGCCCAAGCCCGTTTGGATACTTCTCTCCAGATAACTCCTTGACACCTTAAAAAACGACGTCAAATGGCACCTAGCGTTGTGAAACGTTGCGCATCTTGTAAAATAGGTATGGATGCTGGGCGCCGTGATCTTGTGGGGCGCTCTCTAGTTAAGGGTTTCCCAAGTCTTCGGCATAGCTTAATGACCATGGTGCGAAGCCGTAAGAAGCCTTTGACAATGATTAGGCTGGTTCGAGCCCGGGTAGCGTCCATACGAAAAAAAAACAAACGCGGTTACTTTAGTACTTGACATCGATTCCGCTTTGTTTATAATGGCTGGTAGATGATTGAGAAACAAGCTTCGAGGACGGCACAGTAACTACAGCATAGATAGCTCAGTTGGTTGAGCGTCAGTTTTGGTACTGAAGGTCGCAGGTTCAAACCCTGCTCCATGCAACAAAAAGTTTACTGTCACATTACCTCGATGTTTTATTATGACGCGACGAATTGACATACGCACTATCCTTAGTAATAAGGATCAACGTAGAGAGCTCATGGTCGAAACCATAGTTGTAACGCAGGCCCGAGAGGGCATCGAAACAACAAAAGCGCAGGCGCTCAGAGCCTACGACAAGGTACGAAGATTTACGAGTTCGAGGACTTCTAGGTAAGTACAGAAATAATCTAGGTTCGAATCCTAGCTTCCCCATTATTTGGGGAAGTAGCCAAACGGTAAAGGCAACAGCTTTTAATGCTGTGAATTCAATTCACTCTTTACCTGGACACTACCTCGACTTTATAATGAGCAGCGCACGGCGCTGAGAAGAGATACACGATTCGCTGAGGACTTGTTGGTAAGTACAGAATAAATGGTAAAGCACCCATTTCCAAAATGGTACACTCCAGGTTCGAGTCCTGGCTTCCCCGCTTTTATGGGGAAGTAGCTTAGAACAAACGTTCAACATTTATCGGCGCACTACCTCAGCAACTAAACAAGCAGCGCACGGCGCTGATAAGGATATGATGAGTTTGAGAGGACTTAGAAGTAAATACAGAATGTCAATACATGACAGAGGTTACAGGTTCGAATCCTGTTGAGGGCACCATGCCTTCATAGCTCAACGGTAGAGCGCTGAAATTCAACATTTTTACTTCATTACTACCTCTCGTCTCGATCTGAAGGCGGCGCGACGGGCGTCTTCCCTGGTTCAACTCCAGGCGCTTTCAACATATGGTTTGGTGGACGGCAACGTCATTACCGAATTAGCTCAATTGGTAGAGCATCTCACTCGTACTGAGGATGTAACGGGTTCAATTCCCGTATTCAACACAATTGACGTTCTAATTTCCACCAATTTTTTTTCGGTTAGGCTACCTGTTGGTGTTTGCTCGCGACCTAGTTGTCTTGCTGAGCACCATCAATAGGTGGTCTATTGACCCGCATGGTATGCTGAGGACGGTAAGGCCACTACAGAATCTTTTCGCACATTTGAAAAACGTTCGCTATGTGACCTTCGTATTTCCTTAGCCTTTTTTACAGCTCACAGGGAGCTGGTGTAGATTTCCTCTGCGTGGGGCAGAGGAGAGGTCCCCCTAGGGGCCTTTTTCTTTGGAACAGCTAAAACAGAAGTCGGAGGAAACCATGCGTAAAAGTTTGCAGACGACTGATTTGCGCCGTCAAATGGGCGCACGCTCTACGTCGCACGTAGTGTTCCTGGATGCTGGGGACAAGGGATCCAAGCTGGGTATTCAGCTAGGCCTTTCCATTGAGCCCGGTCTCAAGGCAGTTCCAGGACCCGATGGGCGCGTACTGGATGGCTACGTTCTTTCCGATCAAGCAGAGGCGAAGCGCGTCTTTGACAAGGCTACCAGTTCTCGGGTCTTCGTCGAGAAGTACCCTATTCCGGTGATTCCGGGTCTGGCGTCCAAGCTCCTGCAGGGGAAGAAGGTTAACCTGAATCCGCGTGAGCAGCGCATCGTCGGTAGGGTTGTGTCGAGCTTCCTCGACATCGCAACGACCGGTATGAACCGGGCTACGCATTACAACTCGAAGGAAGACCAAGAGCGCGCAGAGCAGCTGGTGCACGCGACCTTGTTCGGAATGGATCGCCAGACTTACGGTATCCTGAATTGTCTGGCGGGGCTGACGGATAACGCGCGGAAGACCGCTGCGTGGCTCCTGCTCAAGTGGCCAAATGTGGGTAAGCCCACTGCGGGACATCTGGAGACTGAGCGTGAGCTCGTACGGGTTCTCATCGAGAGCCTCACGGCACCTCGTATGTTCCGGTTGTTCCAGTCATTCCGTGATACGGGTGTGAACAACAGCCGTACCCGTCGGATCATGCTGCACATGATTCTCGGTTCGGATAACCTCCCGTGGTGGAGTGTCAAGTATCGCCGTAAGATGCGTGAGGCACTGCAGCATGCGTTTGGTAAGCGGCGTGCGAGCATCATCGCGCGCATCTGCCGTAAGCGTGCGTGGACCCGGAAGGAGAGGGATATCCTGAGTGAGCTCGTGTGGCCGTACACCAAGGACCACAACGTGGCTCAGGAGTGCCTGGCATTCGTACTCGGATCGACTGAGGGCCGTTGGAAGACGGAGCTCTTGGCTCAGTACATCGACGCACGGGAGGACCTGTCGGCTGGTAGGAAGCTGCCGCCCGAGGTACTAGAGGGAATCCGTAGCGTGTACCACAAGAACAAGTCACACGACGATGTTTTGCGTTTGACGGCAAAGAGTGGTGCGTTTACTGCGGGACAGAAGATCTCGCAGCAGCGGCGTGTTGAGCGCGCGGGTACCGTGGTAGAGTTTGATCCGCGCAGCTATGACGCGATCAAATTGTACATTTACGCGTACGAGCGTGGAATGTCCAAAGAGATTCGTGATGCGCTTGACGAGAAAGCGAAGCAAGCGGCTGCGTTGCTACCGATGAGTGCTGAAGGTGCTGTTGTCCTCGTGGATGCTTCGAGGTCCATGGTTGGCGACGACACTCAGAAGCTACGTCCGATGGCTGCGGCATTGTCCATGGCGGACATGTTTGTTGCTGCTGGAGCACGTAAGATCGTGGTTGGCGGCGCATACAAGCAGCGGCTCATTCATCCCTCTGGGGATACGTCGTTGGCGCGTCCGTTGGCGGAAGCAATTCGCGACTTTAGCCCGACGGCGGTATACGTAATCAGCGACGGTTACGACAACACCCCGGCAGGGCGGTTCGCGGAGACGGTACAAGCGATCCGGCAGATTGGTGTTTACACGCCGATCTACCACCTGAACCCGGTAGCCGCGGCTGAAGTAGCCTCTGTACGTCAGTTGGCCCCCGGGGTTGTACCGACGATTCCGGTGCAAAACGCCAAGGCGTTTGGTACTACTATGCTGCGTGAGGCGTTGGAGCACGATCCGCTTAACGGGTTGAAGGCTCTTCTGCAGAAGGGGCAGCGTTCTCTTGGCGTTGCGTTGTCGGGAAAGACGGTGCTCCCGACGGCTAAGGAGCCGAAGGTGCTGAAGGGTGCCAACGGTAATGGTCAGCGGATCACTACCGTAATCGGAGAGCTGTCGGATAGCATGCAGCGAGCGCTGCGCGCACTGTATGTGCGTGGGAAGACTGAGGGCGTCGTTTGCTACCGCGGTATCGTTCACCCGAATACGGTGAACGCGTTGGCTCGGCGTAAGCTCGTTAAATTGAGCAGCGTGGACTACATTCAGCACACAGATCTTGGGCACCAGGTGGCCCAGGCTATTACTCAGTAGGAGGTGTAACATGTTGACTATCAGGGAAGTATTGCGCGGGTGTGAGATTGGCCGTATTCAAACGGTTGGCACCATGCAGGTTATCCCGTTGACCCTGGAAAAGGATCTGCAGGACGACCGGTTCGCGACACCCGACATTGTCAAGGTGGGCACATCTCACTATGGCAGTATGAACTTCACGAACCCGACGGACAAGCCTTTGCTTCTGCCCTCTCAGGTGGCTTACGTAGTCAAGCAGGCTGCGCAGGACCACGCCATGGCAACAGCGGGTATTGTTCCGGCAAAGAAGTCACAGTCGTAGGATAACGCGATGTGTATCCAGCAGACTCAAGGTGGTTACATCACTCCGGGTTCGCATAAGATGCTCATCCTACCGCTGGCGCTACGTAAGCCTGCGCTGGAGAAGCGGCAGTCCCGTGGTTACAGCAAGTTGTGGGAGTCCATTGGCGCCTATAACAGGAGCTACGGTGTGTCCGCCACGGGTAACCTGGTGAACTACATTCAGGGTTTCGAGCGTCAGATGGACCAATTCATTGCGGAGTTCGAGCTCGTGGACAACCAGGTGGGCGCGATCGTGCTCATCAACGGTGATGTGGTAGGCGTTGAGCGGGCACCGTCCAGTGAATACTGGAGCACCGTGTGGGAGCCCTTGCTGCGTGTGTGCTACGGTTCTGCCGCTATCGCTGCCTCTCGGCAGACGCAAAAGGTAGCCACCGTACTCAAGACGCGCGTTCCGCTGAAGGTCGTTGACTTTTCAGACATGGATTCTCTGTGCGATGCACTAGAGGATGTCGAAAAGAAGCAGGACGAGCTCGTGAGAAAGCAGGTACGGGAATTGCTGGATGACGAGTTCCAGCAGGAAACAGAGCAGCGGGCGGGACATGCCCGTGCGGAGATTCGGACCATCCGAAACGATCAGTTCTATGGTCAAGTGGCCATGGACCAAACCAACGGAAGCATCCTGTATGCTTCTATGGTTGTGGCTGATGGTTGGGATGACCGTAAGGGTTGGAAGCTTCGTAGCCGCTTCGAGCTGTAGGAACCACTGTGCAAACTAAAATCCATAACCCCCGTGGGGGTCTTGTCTTCCACGGGGTATTTTTTCTCCCCCTCCGCGTTACTTTCTTAGCGACGTCGTTACTCTTTCTGTTACTATTGTAAAGTCCGCTGGCGTGGTGGAATGGCTAGACACGCTGGCCTTAGGAGCCAGTGGGAGAAATCCCGTGTGGGTTCGACTCCCACCGCCAGTATTTCAGGGTTAATGTTGTAAAATAGAATTAGTCTTAGCATTGTGGAGTACGGTATAATGTCGGTCGATGTCTTCCCGCTGCTGTTCATTTTCCTCGTACTGGTTAGTTACCTGGTAGCACGTTGGCATTGGCGTTACCGCTGTCCTCACTGTGGAGGTACGGCACGCAAGAGTAAACTGGAAGTTGGTTTCACCTTGTTGAGCAGCGGTAAGAAGAAGACCGTGAAGACATCTATTGGTTTGTGCTCTAAGTGCAAAAATGCCTGGGTGCTCGATGACGTTAGTTCACGTACAAAAGGTCTCATTATTCCTGTGGGAACGAAGGTGCAAAGGTAAATCATAATTATTTTATGCACCACGCCGCTGTGATGAAACGGTAGACATGCTGGTTTCAAAAACCAGTGGGCCTTGCGCCCGTGTGGGTCCGACTCCCACCAGCGGTATTGTAAACTCTGTTCTATGAAAAGGAGCTAAAATGTCAACAGTAGAAAAACAGTCAACACCGAGTGTGATGGAATGGATGGAAATCCATGAGAATACCATCCGAGCGGTCTACCAAGAAACGGAAGAACAGCTCAGCAAGTTGCTTAATTTAGCGCTGCTAATAACTGAAACTCTTTTAGGGGAACCCCAGTTACCTGTGAACGATGGCACAGAAAATGTTCCCAAATACGCTTCTGGTTTTCCCGGAGCCGCCCTGCGTTGTTCAGATGTTTTATCGGTCTTTTCCCGTACACTAGAGAAAGAGCTAAGCGCCCTAGCGAGTACACTAGAGAAGGTGAAAGTATGTGTCGGCACCGATAGGACTCTTCAAGACAACGAAAAAAAGGTGTCCCATGATCGTTAGTATTCACGATAAAACAATGCGTAGCTCTATTTGTCATGGTCTTACCGTGGTTCGGGAAGATGGATCAATTATTCAGCGTATCCAAGAATTCGATACGGAGACTTACCTGTGCTGTATTAGCGGGGGTAAGAGAGAAGTTGCCTCCGCTTTCGTTCTTCCTTGTGCTTCAGATGAGGCCTTGTGCAGGATGTTGGAAAGGCTACCAGATTCTATGCAACAATTCATTTGCTATGAGCCTGATGCTGAAAAAGTAGAAAAAGCCTGTCTAGCGTTAATTCAGAGGCAACTGGATAAGAGACAACAACTACAGGATGTTGTTAACGCTTGGGACGCAGGAGAAGAAGAAGAAGAAGAAGACGAGGTAGATGGTCCGGAGTTGCCGAGAGCATGAGTGCTACAAAGGAGGAGGAAAACGATGTCTAGGCTAATGATGGAGTCTGAGGCTGAAGACGAGCACGACGAGCTGAAGTTCAAGCTTCAGGCGTCTACCAAAGTTAAACGCCCGAAAACTGGTGCCGAGTTGATCGCTGAAGAACGTCAACGGCAGTGCGCTGAAGAAGGCTGGACTCCAGAACATGATGCCCAACACGAAGAAGGTGAGCTCATTCGTGCCGCCCTTTGCTACGCAGACTGCGCTCCTTTAACAAAATACGTTGGTCCTCACACATGGCCCTGGGCTCCCTTATTCGACAAACGTGTGCAGCATAGTAAAAAGCGCAGGCTAGTAATCGCTGGCGCCCTCATTGCTGCGGAGCTCGACCGGTTGCAAGCCGAGGAGGCTGAGGATGGCGCCTGAGCCAACAGAAAAACAGCTTGCGAAAATCATGGCGGAGCACGAGGCTTGGTTAAGGGAGCACAGCCCTGATCTCGATGAGGAGTCACTTCAAGAAGAGCTAGCGTTGCTCGCCGCGATGGAGGTAACCCGGGATGTAGAGGGTGTCTACTATGTCTGCGTCTGCGGGCGTAAGCATTACGTCGAGTATACACCACCACCCCATCAGTACTATGCAGCTAGCTCTACCTGCGCTTGTGGGCATAAGGTCGTCTTTGGCGAGTAACATCAAAATCATTGCCGGGAACTACGAGCTTCAGTTTTCCGCAGACTCAGTAACGACTACGATGGCCAAGACGCCAGAGGGTGTGGTCCTCAACATTGTGGCACCTACCCTTGAGCCTCTTCCCGTTTGGACACAAATTGTTATGCCCACCACGATTAGCTTTATCACCCAGTCACAGTACGAGTGGATGTCCAATTTCCATCAAGCTCCCTTTATTTACGAGGGAAAAAGTTGGTATACAGTAGAGCACGCCTTCCAAGCGGCTAAGGTGAACTTCTTTGGGGAGTGGGCAAAAAAGATCCGCGTGGCCGCGACACCAACCGAAGCGAAACATCTTGGGCGTAAGTGTCCACTACGTAAAGACTGGGAGCTTGTCAAAGTTGACATAATGCGTTCACTAGTGCAAGCTAAGCTCAAAGCACATCCTGAGCTGCAGGATAAATTACTTGCGACTAAGAACGCTCACATTGAAGAAGACTCTGCCTGGGATAAATTCTGGGGTACTGGAAAAAGTGGTCCCGGTGGAAAAGGTAAAAACATGATGGGAAAGCTCCTTATGGAACTCCGCGAAAGCTTGCGGCGACATCGAGCTAAACATGTGTAGCGACTCAAACGTGCTAGAGCTTGCCGACATTGATCCCGATGCCCTAATTGCCGACGGGCTTGATACTGCGCTTATCGGTTGGACCGATAGCTGGACGGGTAACGGACGTGCTGTTAGGGCTGTATACAGTATCAAAAAGGTACTTGAAATTTTCGTAGAACAAGGCATGGATGAGGAGGAGGCTCAGGAGTACTTTGAGTTTAACGTGGCAGGAGCTTACGTTGGTCCGCATACTCCGGTATTTGTGTATAATTTTGATTAGCTGGCATGGTGGAATGGTAGACGTATGCGTAGCATCTTAAAAGATGTAAAGAAAGTGCATGGTCCTTACGAGCGTAAGGATGGTCGTAGCCATGTTGTGCTTGTTTATCTAAACGGGAAGAAACGCACAGTTTCTTATCCGAAGTTTCTGGTGGAGTTCGTAGTGGGAAGGGCGCTTGACCCTCATAAAGAAACCATAGATCATATCGACGACGATTTTACAAATAATAGGTGGAGTAACCTTCGAATTATTCCGAGGGGCAAGCATACTAGCGAAGACCGTGTTACCGTTGTTGAGGTGCTCACTAAGTGCGTTTGGTGTAGTAGTTTGGCAAAGAAACGACCTAACCAACTTAACCATAATGCTAAATTGGGGAAGGCTGGACCGTTTTGCACACGTAGTTGTGCCGCAAAGTATAGTAGGGAAGTACAGCTAGAGCGCAAGGAACCGTTTTCTGCGCAGCCATTTGTACCTACAGAGGAACGTTTATATAAGAAACGAACCAAGGATGGTGGTATTTGTGTAGCTTCTTTGGTGGGTGATGGTATTTCCGAGAATGATATACTACAATATTGTAGTAAGAAATAAGCTCCCTTAGCCCAATTGGCACGAGGCCTCCGACTTAAAATCGGATTGTTCCCGGTTCGAGTCCGGGAGGGAGCATAAAATCTCGTGGGGCTTAGTCCCCGTGCGGGTTCGACTCCCGCTGTCAGTATCCGTAATAAATGGAGTGAGCGCTAGTGCCATCAAAAAGTGACGTTATCTGCTCGTTACAGTCGGTAGACGATTTCCGTGTTGAGGTAGATTACGAGCTTCCACAGATACACCAAAGAGTAGAGGACATGTGCGCCACCTGTTACGGGCGGGGGAGTATCATTGTCATTCAAGGGATCTTTCGCGCACGCATGACTTGTCACAGTTGTCAGGGAAAGGGGCGCGCCTTACTCGTGTAGATCGTAGTTATTGTTCTGGTATGCGACCTAAGCTAGTCAAATACCAGGGATACCTATATCAATACGTGCCCAGTACTGTCCGCTATGCCGGAACCACGTATAACCTTGTGTTGTCGTACTGGACCCCTCCACCCAATTCGAGGGCAGCAAAACAGCGGGCTAAAGAGTCCCTGTTATTCCTGCAAAAACTAATACCACTCCTCACCGATGACAAAGTCGATGATGGTATGCGGGATGTGTTCCGATCCTCTTTTTCCCAAATAGCTTACCCCTTCCAGCGTATGCTAGACCATGGCTACCTGGAACAATTTGACTCAGCGCATGAGGCTGCCGACACCTATAGTCAGCTGTCCCGGTGGCTAAACACAGACGGTATGCGTGAGCTGATCACCAAGTCCAAAAAATGGATGGATGAGTTCGTCAAAGAGGTACAGCAACGCCCGTTGTACGACTACGACACAAGCACAGAATTTACAGTGGACCCCCGGGAACCTTTGTCGGAAGCCGCTATCCGTTTCGCAAAAGATGCGTATGATGACGACCAGGAACACAGGGAGTTTACTAAAGACGTTCTCCCTGTTTTTGATCTGTTTCGTGAGCTACCAGAACACCTGGCTGCGTTGGACGACTATCTACACGCCATCGAATATAAACGGGATCTAGTTAGCAAACAGTTTGCCAAAAGAGGTCCCGGTGATCCAAGACCTGATGTAGCAGAGCGTGAGATTGTTTGGCACGCGACTACCGCTCTCCCGGCTATTTTGAAGGGCGGGTTCAAGACGCGCGAAGAGCTCGGAGAAGCCGCGGGACTTGGGGGTTCCGTTCAGGGTATCAGCTTCACTGGATCTTTGCACATTGCACAGCAGATAGCGCAAGCGATGCTAGACGCCGTTACGGTCTTACAGGGGCCACGTACGCTGGACGCAATCTTTTCTTATGCCGACACTATAGGTGTACCTTCCGATGAGTTACTAGAGCTCTTTCGTGCTGCGTGGGGAGGAAAGCCTAAAGTCGAAGCCGACGGTAAGGTGGCATTGCAGGACGCTTTCAACCTTGTACGCTTTGCCCTGAATATAGCTGAGCAGAAGGGTAAGCGGTACGACCCCCTGTTCTTTGATACCTCAAATCTTGCTAGTAAGTTTCAGGCGATGAACCCTAAAGACATCGGCGTAGTGGAGGCAGTTGTGGATACGACCGACCCTCAGGTCGAGTATTTACATTCTATGGAGGAGTGGAGGGTTCCGTTGTCGGGGATCTTGAGTTACGGTCCCGTAGGGTCTCAGAAGATCTAGCGCAGGCTACCAGTCGTTCCGCGTTTCCGTGCGTCGTTGGGTGCGGCGAGCTTGCTTATCTACGTTAGCAGGACTCTCTCCGTTTCCGTTGCTACCCTTTCCCAGAACACCCGCGAGCTTCGTCTTGTCGAGCACCCGCTCCAGAACGTCCGAGATGCTTACTCCACCGAGATACGCCATAGGAGCGATCCCCTGTGTGATCTCCTTGAGCGTCAGCTTGTCTCCTAGTGCCGTCAGTGCGGCCACCAGCTCGTCGCTCACTGCGTCAGAGAGCATGACCTCAGACTTGGTCTTGGCCGTCAACAGTGCGAGCTTACGCGCTTGTCCGGCATTTTCCAGTTGTTCATCGTAATCCGACCGAATCTTGTCGCGCACGACCGTTGCTTGTGCCGTCTCCTGCTCCAGAGCCAACCGTGTTTTGGTAGCTTCGAGGAGGGCTTCTTGTCGTTTGTGATGCAGCTCCTCTTCTGCCATCTGGAGCTCCATCTTCTTTTGCTCAGTCTCAGACCTCACGGTAGCGATGCGCCGGTCGATTTCCGCTTGCTCACGATCCAGCTCCTCAAGACGCTTCTTAGCGTCCAGCGCGAGGGTGCTTTCTACTACGTCATGTTGCGATTGGGTGAGCAGTTGGGAGATTCTGTCATTCGTAATCCGTGCGCTCAGCACCTCGATGTCGTAGATCTTCATGTTGTTCTCGGTGAACAACCGTCCCGTACGCTCACCCTTTTCCGTCGTCGTACCCAACACAGCGTCACGCACGATTGTCTCGACGTTCGCGTAGAAATCCTTAACGGTGTACCCACGCGCGATCTTGCGCACAATGGACCGCATGTGATCGCACAAGATCTTGACGTAGTTCTCGGCGCCGAACCAGATCTCTTCGTCATCTCCAGTGAAATCCACGCGATGGGATACTTTGATCTCTACCTCGAACAGGTCTTTTGTCTCCACCTTGATGATGTCGGAAATCTTGTTGTTCCGCGTCCGCAAGTAGACCGTCGAAAGTAGGTTGTCCGTGGTCTTGGGTTTTCCGGTGCTCATGGTAAGAATTTCTGGAACCTCGTCGTACGCCAGGAGTACCGTTTGAGGTCCCTGTACAACGCGCCGTTCTCCAGACTTACGGACCAAAAGCATCGCATAACCGGTCCAAATGCTCACCGATACTGCGCCATCGTATTTGGAGTCGATCGTAATTGACACCGGAGGCGTGAAATCGGATCGACGATGAAACTCATCCGGGGCTGCCTCACCCGCGATCTCTTGCCAACTGGCCTCCATTGCCGAGGTGGACTCATTGCTGTAGGCGAAAGCGGCATTGGAGCTAATGCCCAGGTCACCCGAGGTCATACCGTGCGGGTTTCCGCGTGCGCGCAGCATGCTCTCCCGCAACATCATACCGTCGCTATCGCCCTCGTCGCGAAGCACGCTTTTTAGCGCCGCATTGTGCTGCTTCGCTTCCCTGTTTCCAGGGTACAGCAGGTCGACGAGTTTTTCGGGGAGCAGACGGCGTACGATGATCTGCTTACGCGGGTCGGGTAGGAACATCTTGGGCCCGAGCTCCAGCGAGACTTTTCCTTGCTCCCGGTCGAGAACGTAGCGCGCTTCGCCCTCGGGGATCGCCACGGCGTAGTGCTTCTTTCTACCGTCGCGCATAATGATGGCGTGTTCAGCCCGCGGGAAGTAGAGCATCTGCTCGTTTCCTGTAATGAAGAGCTCCTCGCCTTCTTTACGTTCGGTACCGTCATCTTCGATATAGGGAGCGGTCACCTTGAGGTAGATGCCCTGCAATTCGTTGAGCTCGATTGCTTTGAATTTCCGGGCATCTTTTTTGTCAACGAAGATCTCAGTAGGCTCCGGAAACACCACAGCAGGACCCCGTAGAAAACGTTTGTTCCCGCTTTCGCTGAGGAGAATGGCGTACTCCAATGTTTCCAACGTTACCGCGTCACGCGTGTAGTTACCCTTGCTCTCAGGGACCACCTCGACACCCGTGGGTGGGATATAGAAGGATACGTCCGTCCCTTTGATCACCAAGAGCTGCCCCATGGTCAATGTGGGCACCGCGTTTAAGGTAGGCGTAGGTGCTTCTTCTGAGTCTACTTGCGGCTTCATCACCGCTTTTGACCAGTTCTTCATTGCGGCTTCGTCGTCGTAGACACGCACCGTGAGGTATTGGTTGGAGCGCAGGTTATGCCCCTGCGTTACCTGTGCCATCTGTCCGGGCCAGAGGGCGAATGACTTCGGTCCCTGCAAGTTGATTTTTCGGCCAACGCTGAGATCGTCCAGGTTGTTGGAGGTTCCTGCTTGTGGGTGCGGTTTGTCTCGGTTGGTCGCCGGATTCTTTAGCGTGATGTACCAACCCTCGGGAGCGGTAATAAAAGTCTGTACTGCTTTCTCCAAAGAAGCGGGAGAAAACCGCTTGGTGTTTTTATCGAACACCACGAGCTGGTCGGTTTGGGAAAGGCTCGCTTGCTTGGGGCCCACATACACCGTCACGCCGCCTTTTGTCTTGTCAAGTACGAACGCAAACTCGTTGGGGTTGAGGACCAGATCTCTGCTGGTTACTTCTTGCATGTTTGTCTCCTGTGGTTTCTGTGTGCTGTAGTTAATTTGTGCCGTTCATCGGCGCTTCCATTTATTCTTTTACAACATTCCTGGTGCAAACTGCAAGCATGTTGTTCTATAATAGTAGGTGGGAAGCTACTTGACATTCCTTTCGCAGCCGTCATAGAGTCCCATCAACGGAGGATCAACCATGTTTTTGGAAAACCCTGAGGGTTTAGTGGCTCAACAATTTTTCTTACTGTGAGTATCATTGTCAAGGGGAGAGAGACTCATGCCCGCGCCAAATCTACGAACACTTGTACTGAACCAAGGATATGAACCTGTACGCGTCGTTAACTGGGAACGCGCGATCACGATGGTATACCTGGATAAAGCAATGGTACTTGACAACTACCCTGTTCAGGTACACTCGGCGCATCAGTCGCACCACGTGCCCGCGGTAATCTGGTTGCGGCGTAACGTCATGTGGCTCGGTCGCAAAGCGAAGCGCCCACCACCTGATGTCAAGTTCACGCGTTTTTACGTGTATGCACGCGACGGGTGGCGATGCCAGTACTGTGGGGAGCAGCTTCCTGCTTCTGTGCTAACCTTTGACCATGTGCTTCCTCGGGCACAAGGTGGGCGCACAACGTGGACCAACATCGTGACGTGCTGCGGGCCATGCAATCAGGAAAAGGGTGACCGTACTCCTGTGGAAGCTGGCATGCAGCTACTTCGACAGCCCCGTGAACCTCGGTGGCTTCCTGCGCTGTTGGTCAAGAGTTTGTCGGATACGAGTATCCCCGCACAGTGGGACACCTACATCGGGTGGCTGTCTGCCGCCTAATCCACTTCACGCTACCACCTCTCTATAGTTAGCCTATACCACTGGCCTAGGGCAGTACTGTTAAACGCTGTCCTTTTACTTACCCAGTGGAGTCCTCATGTCTAGAAATTCAATTTGGCTACGCGGCGCTCTTTTACTCACTGCGGTGATCGTTGCTTTTGTGGGAGCCATCATTTTAGCAACGTATACCACCCCTTGAAACCACGCAAAGAATCAGCTGTGATTCAAAGTTTCTGGTTACATTATACTATGTATGCTTTCCCGGCAAAACGGAAAAGCTGTTTTTAACTGGATAGCCCGCTAACATGTAGGAGAGTACGATGGGATATAGAACCATCAAGTCCGCCGCTAAAGTATTCGTGTTGAAGAACACAAGCGGCTATGGTATCACCGTTTCTGGAGGCTCTATCGCTCCCGGAAAATCTCGCGAAGTCTCAGCGGCTGTCTTCATGCAGGACAAATACCGTAGCAATGAGCTCTCCGCGTTGATCTCCAGGGGAGTGATTACCGCTACCCTCAATGGAATGCCAGTCAGCGCAGAGCTAGCCCGCGGGTTGGAAGCTCCGATTGGAATGCCCGACGCGCGCACGCCCTTGATGACTACCGCGGAAACAGCGTTGCTCACCACCGCCCCTCCTGGGACAGTCGTGTTTGACACTACGCTCTCGGCGCTCGTGACCTGGACCGGAGTTGCTTGGGTCTAATAACAACTACTAGACCAAGGACAGCATGTCCAAATTACCACGCATTATCCGCTATCAAGGGTTTGTCTACCGTCTGGCAATGGCGACGAAGGATGAGATTTCTTCGGCGGTAGAACGTGCTATCACAGCACTCGGTGGACACCGTTCTGGACGTCAAGACGGCAGTATCACGAAGTTGCTGGAATCCGGTATCCCTTGGTATGTTGGAGTGACTACGGTGGTGTCTAAACTCACGCCGTCGTCCAAAGAACTGGCATCCGCTCTTCAATCCACTACAATCGAGTGGTGTGGGTGGGTGAAGGTCGAGCTGCGCGGTGAGACCCCGGAGATCACCGCGATGGGCCGCTTAGCTCTCGACGGTCTTTGTTTTGATGAAGAGCAAGCAGGCGTGCTGGGAAAGGATGACGTTATCACAGGTACTTGGAATGGCGACTCATGGGACTTTCAACGTGATGTCCGTAGCCCAAATGTGTAGTTGAATGAGCATCTTTAATTTTCACAGACGGCAGCTGAGCCAAAAACTTTGGAAGCCCAACGAAATGGAGCTTCGCTTTGGGCCCAGATCCCAAGTAATCATTCAGCTTGAACGCCGATTTCCAGAGGCCACCGCCGCTTATTTAGTAGGAGAGCTCGTTGGTCACTATTACAACGAGTTATCTCCTTTGGATGTCATCGTACAAGTACCCGATGATAATTTGAAAAACGCGCGGGAGGAAGCTCATATAGTATCTGGATACAAGCTAAAGAATTCCGACCACACTGTCTTCTTCCATCCCATGTCTTCCACATTAAACTCAGCCGTGTTAGCCGACAAGTTTGGTTTGCTTTATAACCTGAACAGTGGTACGTGGCTTGGTAGGAGAGTATCGGATACTACAGAGTTAGCAGATCCGGATGCGCTTCTACGGTATATTCGTTGGCGTGTTTACCGTGTCAAAGATGACGACGACCCGTATCCTTACAGGTGGTCTATTTTACCGGTAGCCTACGAACGGCTGAACGACAAAGATAGACAACGCGTATTGTCCACCATTCGCGATATCGTTGATCGCATGCGGCTGAACGCACGCCGGATAGCAGGTGCGTATCGAGATCCCGCTGTGTGGGACGCTGCAGGAAACTTGGAACGTATGCTCCAAGATGATGAAATGGACGACGTCATTCAGGACTTCGTTGCCGCCAACAATATCCCTATTCCAGTACTGAAGGCGTTTTATAACATGTACCGGTACAAAGATGTACATGACACCCTTGAGGATACTGAGGGGAAGATACAGAAACTTCGAGACGTACAAAAGGGCGTTGTACTTCAACTTGCAAGCACCTCTGCTACTTTACCGAACAAGCTATTGTTGGGTGGAAAGGTGTATCGGAAGTTGAGTCACGCTGTTCCCGGTCGTCGATTAGGAGATCCAAATGCCGACGTATAAAACGGTAGAAGAGCCTGGCTTTGCTGCAGTAAGTTTTGAAGGCGCGTCTGATGTGTTGCACGAGGCTAGTATTGCTCTGCGTGTTTCAGGATTCTCGGTAGATGCGATTGGGCATAATTCTATCCTTCTTCGCGACGTACGAGAAGCCTCCGCTGAAGAGCTGGGCGAGATCGCCGCGGAGTTTAACTTGCGTCCTCTGGGGGCGTACGGTAAAAAGACCTTTATGACCCGTGAGCTCGTGGTAGCAGAGAAGCCGTTATTGCTTCCGTTAATAGCCGGAAAGTGGTACTTCTCTGAGTCTAACAGGGATTCTTATCCATTTGTACGTGTACATAGCGTGCGCCTGGAGAAGACCGGGAATAACGGCGCTACGGATCAAGTCGTTAAGCTGGACATGTATAGCACGAATCAAGAGATGCCACAAACGTTTGAGCTTTCCTCAAGTGATGTTGCGTTGATGCAGCTTCGTGCGGCTACAGAAGACGACTTCGTAAACATGGATTGGATTGTTCCTACCCAGGAGAACTTGGTGCTCCCAGTTCAGCCATCGCATGGTATTCCGGATCCAAACTTGGACCCTTCCATCATGCAACCGGCTGAGACGCTTCAGCCCAATCCTATCAAAGATCAGCACTGGCAATAAGCATGGCATGTGACCTATGTAGAGCGTTCCCGGTTCGTACCGTACGCCAGCTAGACGCAGACATTGAAGCTGGGGACCAGTCTGTTGAGGAGCTCTCCGAAAAATATTATATGAGTGCTCCTTTACTAGAGGAGCACATTCGCCGTTGTGTGCGCACAAATCCATCGACAGGGCACGAGCTTCTAGATCAGATGCTCCGTGAACTTAGGACTACTGCCGAAGACCGGAAAGCGTTTTACGAGGAGGACGCCGAGGCTAACGGTCATGCGATGACACATTACGTGAACCTCATGCGTGAAGCGCGTGAAGTAATCGTTGCGATGGAGCGCATCCGTCCCTCCGAAGAGCTTGCTAAGGAGATCTTTCAGAAGGTATTGAACCCTATCATTCGTCAATGCGTGATTATCAGCGTTGAAGAGGTTAACCGCTTGCGCGATGAATTCGTGGCGGTGTTAGGGCCCGACCAATTTCCTCACATTGACAAGGCGATCAAGCGTACTCTGCGTAGGATCGCTACGCGGTTAAAAGGAGACACCGCCGACTCCATCGATCAGCTCCCCAAAATCTTGTCTTCTGATGGAAAGAAGCGCAAGGACTCCCCGTCGGTATCTGACACTCTTCGTTCAGAAGATCCAGAACCGGTACACTAGCCCTAGGTTGCTCCCACCATGTTTTCGTCTTTAAATACTTTGGTTGTTATGTCTATACGCTATAACTGCCGTAGACTGTGGTTTTATACCACCTAGCCACTAGCTGTTTAAATTCACCCGTACATTGTAAATGTAAGTATATGGTGTGTTCACCTAGCAGTATTTTTTCACAGTCAGACAAAAAGGAGAAATTATGAAACGTTTTTTTCTGACACTTATGGTTCTTTTATTTTTGATCGGTACAACAACTTTGACGCAGGAGGCGGCGTACGCCAACAGCGTTACTTCTCCAACCATTAACCCCGGGACGTTATTAAAGGGGAGTGACCCGTTACTGGTGCTCAAGAAGATGCCGCCTCCGCCTCCGGAGACGCTCGCGCATAACACGCGGGTGCAGGCGTTGTTGAAAGGTCTTGCTGCTATCATGGATGGAGGGATAAGGCTGTCGACTAAGAGGCGCCTACAAATTGTCTCGGCCGCCATGTACGCTCAGTCCAAGACTGGAGTAGACGCGATGCTCCTACTAGCTGTAGCAAGAATGGAATCTGATTTTCGTAACCTAGTGATGATCAATCCAGCGTGTAAGTATGGAAGGCGCTCGGTTAACTGTTTTGCAGACTGCGGTATGACCCAGCACCATGTAAGAGGGTCTATGGAATACGTTACGCGCCAATGCAAAAAGCTGGCTAGAAACTTGAACTATACCTTCTATAACAGTGCTAAGGAACTCGCGCATCACGTGGTTTGGTGCAAAGACCCAAAGCACGCGGCGCATCATTCAAACTCACGTCGGTGCGTGCTTAACAGGTACAACCAGGGTACGTTTTATAAGACCAAGAACAAGTGTAAACGTTGGCATAATCCTTGGAAGTCTTATCGCGCAGCTCAACGTTATCCTGATGAGAGCTTAAAGGCGTTCCGAATCCGGTACAAAAAAGCATACCGGTCTCCTGAGTGGAAAGCACACTATCGTAGTGTGCTACGTCAACAGTGGAAATGCCGTCATAGGGCTGCATATTGGACAAAGGTTAGCTGCTTTGAGTATGGCGCACGTAACGGGGTGAAGTCCATTCGGTCATGCCGAAGATGTACTAGCTTGGTGAGCATTCGTACGTCGTTTTACAAAACCCCCACCACGGTGTCTCCGATTACCTCGTTTCTCTTTTCCACGTACCTCCCCACCTCTTCTCGTTAAATACCGATAAATTGATGTTACCTTCTACCAGGGTGTGCTCAGGCGCTCTGGCTGGTATTTGTGTGGTCGCTTACACACATTCTTTATAGTTTGCTACGCATTGTTGGTAGTAGACGAATAGCAGAGTGTCCCTACCAAATTATTATACTCCACTAGAAGCACGCCGCCACGAAATGGGAGTCACTATGTGGCTGTTGATGACTTTTTTTACATCATATGTCTTGTTGGCATCGGTTGACGCTGCACTTAGTTGGCGTGATGTTCTAAGTATGCTCGGGCTTGTGGCACCGGTTGTTTTTGGTGTGATACTGTACCTGGTAAAACGGCAGTATACGGCTTCATACAATTTACAGGAAAGTAAGGTTGCTGAGGCACGTGAACACGTAGATCGACAACTAGTTGTGATAAAGGCAAACTACGCTGAGCAGTTAGCTACTATGGCGGAACGCCGAGCGCAGCAAAAAGAAAACCTGGCTAAGCTGGAGGACGCTCTCCGGGTATTGACTGTTGGGCATAACCAGTTAGCTCAAGAGTTGCTTGGTCATCAGAACACGTGTTCGTCGAAGTTCGTAATGCGCGACATCTATGTAAACGATTTGGCCGCGCAAAAAGAACACATACGCACAATTAAAGAATTGATCAACCAACAGTACAACATGGTTGAGACATTGATAAAGTAGTGAGTCGTCCAAATGGAGGGAAGACTCGATGGGATAACTGATATCCGTAAAGGACCTAGCTCCATGCAACATGATGCTTCGTGTACAGAATGCATAAACTGTAATAAAGATAAAGCTGACCGTACAAGGACCGATCCCGAGGATGTTGAGGGGACTGATGAGGGGGACTCCATGCTAGTACTTCCGGATCCATATCCAAAAACAGTGACCGGTGTTATTAGGATTATGCGTGCGGCGGGGCGAAATACCGCGGCTGAGTTTATGGAAGAGATAAAAGAAACCACGCAGCAAGCAGAACGGTTACTGGCTAGCTTACAGGCGCTACATCGTAAAAAGACTGGTCGTTATCCTACAGTCCCCAAGCGCAAAACCTCAGAGTCATAGTTTACACAACGCGGAGGTCCGATAATGGCGTCGAATATTGCTAAAAGCGGCTTCAAGTCCAAAAAGAGAGGAATAGGCTCTTTTGGGTTTGAGAAGAAGCCCCCGGGTCGTCCTAAAAAAGAGGCTCCTGCTCCTCCCGTAGATGACGAAGACGAGTACGCCGCCAACCCCATAATTAGTGATATAAGTGTCAGCCCACCTGTTGAGGAAGAGTACCGTCCACAAAACATCTACGCGGCTCTTACTGCGGCAGCCGAACTAGGAAATTCAGAAGATGCCGCGGTGGACCCTCTCGCATTGATGGACCTTGCGATTGCGGCAGACCTTGACCCTTCTGTCTTTACTGAGCAAAGCTTTCCTGTAGCGGCTAACGTTATCGAATGGTGTAGAAATTCAGATTTTTTGGGCTTTAGTGGAGAGCTCTGGCCAAAGCAGATAGAGATCTTAGCTCGGTTCTTTGGGGACGTATGCTATTTCTGTAGCGATACGGAGTACGTGCATAACGTTCCTCCGCGTGACACGCTAAGCAATACCTTGGATCGCTTTGTGCTTCTGCAGCACGGTATCTGTCCGAAGTGTAAGCGCAACAGAACCGAGATGCTTGACGACTGGATAAAAGATTCTCGCTTTGCCAAGTATAACGATTTCGAATCTCAAGTAGCAGTGCGCCCCGTACCTCCAAATGAATTTGTTGGGGTATGGGGTCAGCGTGCTGGAAAGTCGTTCACTACCGCTACGTTTGCCGTTCCCTATATTCTACACCGATATCTAGCACTACCTAACCCTCCGCGGTATTTTAACCGACCGAAGAACGTTGTTTTTGAGGGTGCGTTTGTTGCCCCGACCTTGCACCAGGTAAACGAAAATATCTGGATGCCTTTCCGTGAAATGTATGAATCGTCACCCTGGTTCCGTGCAGTCAAGAAGAACATGATCTCCGAGGGGAAGCGGCTTGGTATTCAACTGTACCACGCGGCGCAGACTTTCATCTTATTTCCAGGCAAGCGCATAGCGCTGCATATTCTAGCGGCCAACACCGCGAACCTTCGTGGCGCTACGCGGATCTTTAGCACGTTGGATGAGCTCGGGTGGTTTAACCATACCCCCGATGGAAAACGACGTTCCAACGTTAAGGACGGAACAGAGATTTTTAATAGCTTGTCGAACAGCTTGGTAACCATACGTACGCAGGCTAACCGACGGCGCAAGAACCTAAACGACTACGACGTGCTGGACGCTTATATGTTCAACATTTCTAGTCCTTCCTCTGCTCACGATCCAATCATGCAGCGGGCTGCCGTTGCTAGCAAAAACCCACGTATGCTTTCTACCCATTATGCAACGTGGGAGGTTAACCCGGAAGAAGACGAAGACACAATCCGGGAACAAAAAGCTGGGGACCCCGAGTCATTTAAGCGTGACTTCTGTGCGATTCCTCCAAGAGCTCTGAGTCCCTTCTTTCCAGATCAGGACATAGTGAAGCAGCTCGTAGACGCGGACGATCCAGATCCTTTGTTCACCTACACAGTGAAGGAAGCCCACGACGGTGGGATGTCGTTATTGCGACCGGTAATCAACGAGATTCGGTTTGATCTACAAGGCGGTCGCATCTTAACCGTGGATAACGGCGAAGTGAACAACTCTTTTGCGTTGTGCATAGCACGCTATGATGTACTGAGCGACAGTATCGTGTACGAGGAGTTCTTAGAGGTGGCCCCTTATCATGGCTTTCACGTCGACCTCGCCTGGTGCTATAATGAGCTGATCATTCCCTTAGTAAAGACCTTCCAGTTTGTGAACGTGATCTTCGATCGTTGGAACAGCGCGCATCAGGTAATTGACCTGCGCACTACGCATCAGACATCTGCGGATCGCTACACTTTAAAGTGGAGTGACTTTGACGCTTTTCGAGAAGGTCTGCTGGGCATGCGTATTAGGTTTCCTAAACCAGAAAAGGATCCCGATGACTTGATGCTGGAGCGTGTTATTTCTATGCGGTCTAAATGGCCGCGCGCTCACTTTCAGCTACAGCTTACTACCGTAGAACAATTTGGACGTAAGACGTTCAAACCCGAGAATGGAAGCGATGATATTTTTCGGGTAGCCGTCCTTGCGCATGCTTACATACAGCGAAACAAAGACGCTTATTTGAAGAGTGTCTCGCATCGTCGTCTGCGTGGGCAAGGATCAATAGGCGTGTTTCGTGGAAGAACAGAAGGCCGTGGTCAAGGACGGGGAAGGTCCGCGATGCCTAAGCATATGGGTGGTGCAGGTGGCCGGACTTTTGGCGCCTTTTACAACCGCTAGCAACATTTCTAATTAGGAGTTCGGGATGCATATTTATAAGCTGGTCCGCATGATGTTAGCGGGAGCTGGGATTACGGATACCCCAACGATACAGAAGTATGTAGGTACAGCACGTACTATGGGATTCGAAGACGAGCTATCAGATTCGAATACAAAGCTGCTTACTGATCTACTATTACCTCGGATCGCTAAAAAGCGTAAAGAAATCAAACCTATAAAGGTTACGGCGGCGGTAGACTCGGTAGCGGGGCACGTACGCTTCGACGAAATCGATTCGTTACGTGGTCGAAATCTATGTCCGCGCTGTAAAAAAGAGATGAATCCGGGTGTAAAACTTGCTGATTATCAAATCACAAAGTATTGCAAACACTGTAAAGTGGCGCTATGGCCTAATGCTTAATCAGGCGTACCGTACAGACAACCTCCCGTTTTTACAGAGGTAGGGATGTTCAAAGTCAAATATGACATGACTGAGGGTAGGCTTCGTCGGATTACTAACCGTACTGCCGCGCTACTCAAGAGTCACAGCTCGTCTCCTGGTGCGAAGCGTCGGTACGGTACAGCTGCGACCAATATCACTTCCCCCTTCCTTGCGGGAGGGGGTATAAATCAGCGGTACTCCCCGGTATTTGAACGGGCAGAGGATCCAACGCTGGCTGAAGATTTCATGCCAGCAGATCCCCAGACTCAAAACAAGATCTTTAGAAACCTTATCATGTTTGATCCGATCGCGGGTCCTGCCACAGAATATTGGAGAGACCTGGCGTTTAGCCAAAACGTGATCCTAAGTGGTATTAGGGATGAGAAGGTTCTACAGTTTTATAACGACGCGATTTATGCGTCGGGCATTATCCCTATGATGCCCATGCTTCTTTCGGACTACTTGACGTTTGGAAAGTTTGTTTTCCATATGCTATTTGACAACGACCCAGGTTATTGGACGGAGGTTATTCCTCACGACTTGGATTACGTGTCAATTCGTGTATCGCCTATCCCCAGCTTAGATCCCTTTATCGATATCCAGCCCACACAGGAACACCGCGCATGGGCCGTAAGTGATGATCCTCGTGCAGTTGAACAACGTATGCGCGTGGACCCGGTGTTCATAAACCTGTTGGCGGCGGGCCAGCCTATCCCATTGGCTCCTGAGAATACCATGTTCCTACCGCGCCGGGTGTTCTCCACTGATTATTACGGCACGTCATACTTGACGCGAGTGATGCCGTTTAAGATCTACGAGAAGGCGTTGCTAGACGCTAGTATTGCTGGTGCACGTCGCCGCGCTGGTCCTCTTTGGCACATCACTGTGTGGCCTGATGCTACTGATGATGAAATGGGAGAAGTACTAGACCTGTTCTTTGCCGCGGAGGAAGACCCGATTGGTGGAAAGGTCGTTACGAGGGAAGGAGTGAACGTTAACGCGATTGGCGGCGGTTCTTCTGAGTTTTGGAAATTGTCCGACGAGTGGGCGTTTTTGTCGGAAGCCAAGATGCACGCGTTAGGCATCTCGGAAACCTTCATGTCGGGCGACGCTAATTGGAACTCGATGGAGGTGATTCTGTCGACGTTTCTTGAGAAGGTGCGCGCAGTCCGCGCGTACTTCACCCAGAAGATCATTCTGGAGAAAATGTTTCGACAGCTAGCGCAAATTCACGGGTTTGTTAAGCGCACGGAAGCCGAGCTGTCTCACGGTATACGTACTGGACGAAAAACTAAGTCTGACCCAGAATACCAGATTCCAACAGTTGAATGGGATAAGCCTCTGTCCCCTGTAGCCGACAGCTCATACATGGAGATATTAAATGGGCTTGAAGCTAAGGGGTTGCCTATTCCCATCCGTATGCAAGCGCAAGTAGCTGGGTTTGATATCGACAAAGCGATAGACTCTTTTGAGTCGGATATTGAAACCAGGAAGCAAATCTACGAGCACCAAGTAGCGCTGGCCAAGTTGCGCAAGTCGTATGGTTTGGACGCTGAGGGTAACGTGGACGATGTTCTTTCTGGAGGTGCGGACACGGAGAGCGGTAATCTTGCGGGTTTGGAAGACTTAGAGAACGAAGCGTTAGGTGCAGGAGGTAGCGACTTAGGGAATACCGGCGGCTCCTTATCAGATCTTGGGATAGGGGAAGAGTCCAGCTTTGGCGGAGAATCAGAAGCTCCCGCGTCTATGGAAGCGCCCACTGGAGAAGCAGGCGGAGCAGCGGAGTCGACACCGGGCACTCCGGAAGGTGTAGGCGCCGCGCTGTCATCTAGTCGTTTTTCTGCTCCGCTTCGGCCTACTATTAGTAGGAAAGGCGCTTTTGCCAAATCACGTACTACCGAAAACTTGGTGGAGGAGCTCAAGAAGTTTCCTTTATGGGACGGAGATGGCTCGTTGTTTGGAATGAGCCGTCGGCAGGTTGCCAAGATTCTAGATCGCATTGACCATACCAATCCAAGCGCTGAGAGTCGTAAAAAAATAGCCACCTCTCTTCCTCAGCAACTCCAACGCGATGAAGGGTTAGACCGCATGCAAGCACAAGTGGTGCAGTATCTGGCTATTCGCATGGGGTTTGTACCTCCTGTTGCGTTGTCGTCAGAAGCGTTTGACTTTTTACGTAAGTACATTGTTGGTAAAATGAATGGGCAAGGGCTAACGCGTGCGGTCACTACTGAAATCGTAATGCTAACGAAGGTCGCAGATGCGGGTGGCCGGGTGCGGGAAAATAAGTTGACCGAAGTAGTTAACACAGCACATTTGTTACCGCGCTTTGAGTCTAACCTGCCAGAGTCCCAAATACTAACTGGTTCGAGAGATAGTCCATTTACCAAGGGTTAAGGTTAACCATGAACACCTCGTTTCTTTACCGACTTACTGGGATGTTGGTGGAGGCGCAGGACCCGCCAGCTGCGCCCGTTGATCCTCCAGTGCCCGATCCAGCTACTATGGGAACTCCCGCTCCACCAGTCGCAGACCCCGCTTTGCAAAACGTAACGGATGACCCTGCGGCTGATCAAGCGGCTCCCGCGGAGACGCCGCCTCCTGCTGACGGTACTGCCCCTCCTCCAGAAGAGGAAAAAAATAGCGACGTTGACAATTGGCAGCTACATCTTCCCACCGTAGCTACAGAGATTCAGGAATCATTGCAGTCCCCGGTGTCAATCGACCCTGCTACCAGTAAGACAACTCCTGTAGCCGGTAATGATCCTGACTTGAGCTATCGAATATCCGGGGTAGTTCAATTTCCACAGGGGATACCTCCGGATATAGCAGAGAAGCTGCGCGGGCGTCCTTTGATGTATTCCGTGACGGTTAATCCAGAGGGCGAGTTGATCGACGCATCGCTTAACTTATTCTTCACTACTTCTGATACGTATGAAGCAGGAGAAGAACCAATCTACCACGTAAACCCAAACACATACGGATCGTAAGTTAGCCTATAGATAATTGCTACGGAGACTTATCTCCAGTCAAACAGGTTTATCATGGCAGTCCGCTGGAACTTAGTATGGGGACGATCCCAATCTAATTGTTGTCCACCTAGTTGTTACAACTTCACACAGTCGTGCGGTGACAACAGTATGGGCAACATTTTTGACGGGTTTCCTCTGACAATCCAAACGTTTGGTGAAGCAATCTCGTTCCTGGCGAGCGTAGTCAAGGATAGCCTTTCTGCGCAGAGCGTGGTGGTGTCTTCAAACTACTCCACTATCTTTAACTTGACTATTCGGCTCGGATTACAAAAGTGTGACGTTGCCCAGGTGAAGCTGCAGTTTGCTAATACCGGTGGCAGTTTCCCCGTAACCGTTACCTACACAAAGGGAACCAGTAGCGGTTCTTCCTCGTTTCAAAGTTTTGACCAGGTTATCGCATACCTGTCTCAAGTGTTGGCGTAGTCGCTCTGTCTGCAGCTAACGTGTGCTACTATGGTCATCAAAGCCAACAACGCCCCGTTAGCAGTTCTGCTTACTATCCAAGCTTTTGACATTGATGGGTTACCCATCCCCCGTCTGGTGTATTTAGACACAACCGCTATGCAAGGAAAAACCTTGGTAATCGAGGGAACACAGACAACGTTTAAATCCGTGAGAGTTTTACGTTTCTGTTTTTTGTCTCCATCTCTTGCGGTGAGTGAACTTTTGCGTAATTTTCTACCCGAAGAGCTTCACAGTCACGTTGTAGTTGACGACGCGAAAGGACAAAAATGAGTAACGTTGTGTCCAGTAATAAAACATTTCCTCCAAAGAGGTTACTATATAAGGGATTTCACTATGTCCTTGCAGAGCGTGGAACTCCCTCTTCTGTAACCGAGATAATACCGATTGTAGAAGAGTTGTTAGTAGCCCTTAAAGACATAGCCGCCGATGAGCATACGCTTGTTTCCAATAAACAGATCATTGCTGGTCTGTGGCCCCCGATACGTGAGTACTTCAAACTACTGATTCCTCAGTAGCCATTACGCCTGTCAACATTACAAAACAACCACGGCAGGTTTTGCCAGTAACATTTAAGGAGTTTGAACCATGGCTGAACGAGGAGGCCGCTCCTACAGGGATTTAACGGGTAGAACTACCCGAAAATCCCGTAGTGAGGAGCAAGGGCGTCTCCCTGGGGATAAGCCCAGTCCCAAAAAACTTCAGGATGCCTTCGACGTTTCTGACGACGTTGGAGTCATCGTGGAGGTGGCTGGTCCCGAGATGGCGTCAGGCTTGGAGGAGGGTGAAAGCTTTCCACCGGGCGACAGTAGTTTCGAAACCACAACAGAAGATGACGAAATGGGATGCGCTCAGCAGCATCAGCACCAGCATGGCGCCCCGTTAGAGGAAGGATATAAATCCATGAAACGTGTAACAGTTCCAGAGACAGAAGTAAAAGAGTACTACTCCACCGCGGCGCTCGTAAAAGATTATCCTAGCCTGCTGGTGACGTCTTCGGATGACAAAGACGAAGACGATGAAGACGAAAAGGACGACAAAAGGGACAAAGAAGGTTGCGATGGAAAAGGACCCGGGTATGCCCAGGGTTGTGGAGAGAGCAAAATGGCATCTAGCAAGAACATTCCAGAAGTTAGGTTGGCCGACGTAGAAATTCTTGACGCTCCTCGGAAGACCGCTGGTAAGCTTACGTTTGCTGAGAAGTTGCGTCAGGCTATGGAGGGAGAGGGCGACGGCACGATGCCTCCTATCCCAGACATGCCTCAGATCGAAGGCGTCGAGATGCAAGACTTTACGTTGCCGAACACGGAGCCTCCCTCTATGGGCGAGTGTGCCTGCCCCGGTACTGCGCCTGCGGAAATCCCCATGTCGACCGATGAAGCAGAAGGTGCTTTTTCTTCTAGTGGAAAAGACACCGCGGATGACGATGATGGTGTGCTGGTTGTCGACGAGCCTGGGACGGCTAAAGCTTCTCCTGAGGAAGCCGCAGAAGAAAACGAAGAAGAGATGGAAGACGATGTCAAAGAAGCTTCCGCCCCAAACACCGACGCTGTGTACGAAACCTTGGGTACCCTGGAGTCGCTCGCTAACGTAGGCGTAGAGCGTGTAGCTCTAGTACTTGCCAATGATCACACTGACAGTCCCCACTACATTGTACTGGTAGACGGCGACCCCGTTGCGAAGGTTGCACTCGCCGACCAGCCTGCGAATCTGTCGCGGGATCACTCGGATCTCTTCCTTGCTGAGGACTACCCGCAGTTCGTGCTTGAAGGCGTTGGTCAGTTTGGTCTTGGGGAAACCCTCAAGAACGTGCATGCTCGTTTATACGCGGCAGCCGCATTCTCCGGTGAAGTTGCTGAGCAGATGCGAACCGCCGCTATCTCTGAGATGGAGGCTGGCTATCGTACCCGTATGGCCGACGCCAAGGACGGCCTTATCAATGCAGCCAACATCGTGCTGCAGGGTTCTCTTAACAACTACATCCTTGAGAACCCACTCAAGGACGCGTTGGTGCGCAATATGCACGCCGCTGGTGTTGAGGAAGCTGCTGCGATTAACGCCGTTGAGCATGCTTGGCGAGAAGCTGCTCCTGCCTTCTTCTCTGCTACGCTTAGCAAGGCAGAAGAGTGGCTTGGTGCTCCCCCTGAGGTTCTGGAGCATCACATCAAGGAGATCTCCGCGATGTCCTACCGTCACCCTGGGTACGGTCCTTCGGCTGACGCCATCGAGGTTGCTCCTCCGGTACCGCACAACGCGATTCCGCAGAACGTGCCTATCCGGACTACCGCTTCTACGTTCTATCAGCCCGCTCCTCAGCAGACCCAGCAGCAACAGCAGGGTTGGGATCGCGACTACTGGAAGAACCGTATCAATCTGCACGGACGTGTAGCCAGCGCTTCCATGGCTAATCACAACCCCGGCGGTAATAAGCGATAGTCCAGTATTTCTGTGCTTTGCACGCGGGCACAGGAGCTCTCGGGTTCCTGTGCCCTTTGGAACGCATACAAATATACGGTCGAGGGTGTCGATGCAATTTGAATATAGCGACCGACAGGTTGTTTCCGCGGGTCCCGGGCTACAC